>Ga0210077_1000505_pt1 | contig 14186 bp, 11 predicted proteins | sample RushMan_CattailN_5_FD_185556 | JGI IMG/M metagenome (GOLD analysis project Ga0210077, IMG submission 185556) | Wetland microbial communities from San Francisco Bay, California, USA, that impact long-term carbon sequestration -... | ecosystem: Environmental > Aquatic > Marine > Wetlands ... | reverse complement strand
ACTGCATTCTTCAAGTTTTGCAGTTTAAATTATTCGCACACCTGTAAGGTTTCCGAGCAAAACTTATTTATCAACGGTTTCATCAAGGAGGGATGGATGAAGCATCTCATCAGACTAGCAATCATTGTCTTGTTGTGCCTGTGCCTTTATTTTTCCCTGGTGAATAACGCAGTGGCGTTGGATCGATTATCTTCGAATGCCAAAGGTTTATTTGGCGGGCAGCATGCCCAGGCGCAATTAGCCGAGCTTAAATCTGATGGAATAAATGATATTCCCGGCGACTGGGAGGTATTGCTGAATGAAACCTTCGAGGAAGCCTGGCCGTCTTCAGGATGGTCAGTAATTGACCTGAACAGCGATGGGGACGATCGAAAATGGGGCAGTGATGATTACCGGCCACATCCCCCCAGTCTAAAAGCCGCTTGGCCGGCGCGCAGCGGAAGAAACGGGCGTAATCCGACGTCTAAAAACAACGACTATTTCAACACCATGGATACACGCATGATTTACGGTCCATTCGACCTATCAGATGCTTCAACGCTTGAGATCAACTTCTGGATGTGGTGGCAAACGGAGGAAAATCGTGATTATCTGATTTTAGAGATCTCCCGAGACAACCTAACCTTCACCGAGTTGGGCCGCTGGCAGGGATCCTCTGGCGGGTGGCAGCTTATTGACATTTCAACTAACGATTATGCGCAGGATAGCTCGGTGTGGGTGGCTTGGCGCTTCACCAGCAACGCCAGTAACGTGTTCGATGGACCATGGGTGGATGACATTTTGTTGAGTAAAAACTTGTCACAATTTGTGAACGTCAGAGGCACATTGTCTTACTATAATCGCTATGGCAACCTGGCTGGAGCTGCTTATACAACAGCATATTTATATGATCATGATTTTGGGGGAGATGGTGACGATCTGCTGCGTACTGTATATACAGAAGCTAATGGTTCATTCGATTTTGGTCAAGTATATAATATCGATGATGATGATCCTGACGATCCGATTGACCAACTTGACTTATACGTTGTCTGGAAAACTTTTTACAATGATAGTGATATAGCCCACCATCAAGTGGAGAACTTTGATGATCAAATCTACCAATGGCAGAGCAATGTTTTCTATAATGTTTCAGACCCAACCATCAACATTAATAAAACTATTCCATTAGAAGATCTTGTATTAAGGGCAATGTGGATCTTTCAAGACCTGCGGAAGGCTTGGGAGTACTTTTATTCCAATACTATTCCGAGTTATGATCCAGGAAATGTCACCATAAAATGGGAATTGAATGAAAACGAATTAACACCATGTTCAGGGCCGTGTTTTTATGGCTTCGGTCCATATGTATTTATCGCTGACCAGAGCACAATTTCCATTGATACAATAATTCATGAAGTTGGTCATAACTATATGTATAATGCAACTGGATGGTGGTTGTGGTGGGACATAGATTGTTTCAATCATAATATATATAGCATAAAGGATCAATATTGTGCGTGGTCAGAAGGATGGGCGGATTTCTATCCCCTTGCAGTTAATGATGATCCATGCTATGACTTTGATATTGGTCCATGTACTGGAATGCCAGATGAGCGGTATTACAATCTAGAAACCCATAGCCGTGATGACCTATGGCCATTTCCTTGGGGCGACTCTGTAGAGGGTCGAGTGGCGGGAAGTTTTTATGATTTATTCGATTTCAATTGGCCTATTGAAGGTTATGATGATGCGTATTTTAATTTCGAACCAATAGCAAATATAATTGTAAACGGTGGAGAAGAGACATATTCTGATTTTTGGAATAACTGGAAGTCTTTTAATTATGAGACACACCACGCGGTAAGGGCAATTTTCCAGAATACTATTGATTATAATACACCGCCATACTTTGACCAACCTTTACCTTTGTTATATGGGTTAGAGAATAATCCGATACATCACGCAATAGATTTATGGCTGTACTCTATTGATGAAGAGAGTAGTCTGGCTGATTTAACTTATTCAATTAATGGCTACTCTGGTTGTGATTTTTATGTGACAGATGATCGCTGGATAGATGTTTATCCTTGGCAAGGATGGCTTGGAGAATGTTGGGCAAACGTTGAGATAAATGATAGTATATCTACGAATTACAGCGCCTTATCTGTGCTGATTAATCCTGTGGTCGGGATCGCTTACTTGCCTATAGTTATTAAATAATGGCATTGTATGACTGATATGAACGGAGGTGCTCATGAAATGGATATTCTTCTGCCTATTGTTGATGATAAGCTTAGCAGCATGTGCTGGTGCGAATTCTGATACCGGAGGATGTAGCTCGGATGGACAGGAAGAAATATGTGTAAAAGTTCGTGCACAAGAGCCAATAATATTTAGGGAACCGATAGACATCGTGATCACTGCAACCAGCACGAGAGATATTACCGGTCTAGGTATTTCATTGATCACATCCCCTCATACAATCGTTGTCGGGGAAGCTGAAGGGGAGGAAGAGGGGATCGAGCTTTGGAAAAGCAATAGCGGTATAGATTGGAGTGTTAATATAAATGCAGGGGAAATTGTTACCTTGACTCGAAAGATATATTTACCAGAAGAACTAGGAGCATATCAATTAATCGTCCATGCAAGCACGCCGCAACTGAGAGCGATTGATTCTATATATATTTATCAGACATCGAATGATGTAAATATTTATTTGTCAGGAACTCAGATCCCCTTCACACCAAGTCATCTGAATGACATGAGTCCAAACGAACTTCAAACTTTGAATGCACTAACATCCCCAACGCCTTTACGTACTCTAGCACCACATCCCACTCTATCAAGCACACCAACAGCCACCTCTCCAGTTTATCCACCACCTGCTTCGCCTACTTCTGTCTGGGATGCTCCCGTTTATCCGCCATATCCATGAGGACGGGTTGATGCACGATTGATCTTTTCCAACCCCTCGCCAAACCTGCTGATCTCCTCCAACGTTCCCCAAAGCCCCCGGCGGGGACTGCGCACCCAAAAGAGGGGTGCTTGGTTGAAATGCACCGGTCCCACCCACACCATACCGCCGGATTCTTCCAACCCCAGGCGCGTGGTGACACCCAGAATATGATAAGAATTCCTCTACAATTCTCCCTTGCATATGTGTACATTTGTGCATATAATATCGGTTGTGGTTTACATATGGGATCGAGATAAAGCGCAGAGAAACCTGCAAAAGCATAACATTTCCTTTGCAGATGCCGTTGCAGTTTTCTCAGATGTTAACGCTATCACGATTGAAGATGATTTCCCTGGAGAAGAACGGTTCATCACGATGGGAATGGATTCCTTGGGAAGAATATTGGTCGTGGTTTACACTTATGGAGAAAATATCATTCGCGTTATCTCAGCTCGCAAAGCAACCTCAGGTGAGCGAAAGCAGTATGAGGAATAAGAGTATGAAAGAAGAATATGATTTCAGCTATGGGAAGCGAGGACCTATAGAGGCTCCTACGCCGGGAAAAACACGCATTACGATTCGAATCGATAACGAAATCTTGGAATGGTTCCGCCAGGAAGTCGATGCAATGGGCGGCGGTAATTATCAGACTATGATCAACGATGCCTTGCGTGATTATATAATGCAGAAGAAAGAGCCTCTTGAAGAGATAGTTCGCCGAGTCGTTCGAGAAGAGCTGAGTAATTATAAATAGTAATCATTTTCCTAGTGGTCAATTTCTTCGTTCATCCTCCCCAGCGCCTCCCCAAACTGCCTGGTCTCCTCCAGCGTGTTGTAATGCACCGGTCCCACGCGTACCATGCCGCCGGATTCTTCTAATCCTAAGCGCTCGGTGACCGCTAGGGCATAATAATTACCATCCCACACGTAAATATTAGACTCATCTAGCTGCTCCGCTACCTGGCGGGGAGACTTGCCTTTCAGGGTGAAGGCGCAGGTGGGCACGCGCTCCTCCAGCCGCTTTCGATCCGTGATCCCATAAACCCTCACACCCGGCGTCTCCTCCAGGATATCTAACAATGCCCGGCTTAGCTCGAACTCATAGCTGCGGATGGCGCTCATACCCAGCTTGAAGCTCAGGCGTCGCCCGCTGTACTCTCCGGCATATCGCTCGGCATGCTCGGCGCCGAAAGTTTGCCCCACCCATTCGATGTACTCGAGTGCCCCCAGCACTCCGCACATGCCCTCGAAGTTGCCCGTGCCAGTCTCGAACTTGCCCGGCGGGTCTTGAGGCGCGGGGCGCACCTTGTAAGCCGTGAGTCTATCCAGCAGGTCGTACTTCCCATACAGTATTCCCATGTGCGGTCCGAAGAATTTATACGACGAGCATACCAAAAAATCACAGTCCAGCTTCTGCACGTCAATCGGCCCATGCGGAGCATACTGCACCGCATCGACGTACACTAGCGACTGCTGCTCGTGCGCCATCTGGGTGATCTTCGCCACCGGGTTGATCGTCCCCAGGGCATTGGAAGCGTAGCCCACCGCCACGAGCGCAGGTTTACGGGCAATGGCCGCCTGCATTTGTTCCATGTTCAGCGTTCCATCTTCGGGGTGAAAGTCTACCCAGCTCACCTTGCAGCCCCGGTCCTCGGCTGCCATCACCCAGGGGGAAATATTGGCATCATGGTCCAGGCGTGTTACTACGATCTCATCACCCGGTTTAAAGGTGCGCACCAATGAACGGCTCAGGTTGAAGGTCAGGCTGGTCATGTTGGGCCCGAAGACGATTTCCTCGGGGTTCTCGGCATTCAGAAAATCAGCCGCGGCTAAGCGCGTAGCTTCCACCAGTGCATCCGACTCACGGCTGGTGGCAAAGACTCCCTCGTGATTGGCATTATGTTCAATCAGGTAATCTCGCATTCTATCGAGCACGGTGCTGGCTACCTGGGTACCAGCCGGGTTGTCTAGAAAGATGGCATCACGCTGTAGGGCAGGGAATTGGGATCGGATGGCGGGTAAGTCTAGTGGCATAATAAATCTTCCTTAGTAGATAGTATTAAATATTATCTTATATCAAAGTTTGAGCATTTTCGTTGTGTTCAATATCCGTCATGAACAATAACTTTGCTTGCCGTTGCCAAAAACCGGGTGTCGCTCGGCTGCCAGGTTCACCAACAAGCTGCCAAACAGCCCATACGGGTAACCCACCAGCTCGGCTGCCCTGATCAGGCTGGTATCAGGGCTGATATCGGCATTGTGGTTCACATCCAGTATGTAAAAAGTGCCATCACGCAGGCGGATGTCCATGCGCGCGTAATCACGGCAACCGGTGGTGCGATAGGCAGCCAAAACTGCGGTCTCCATACAGATTAATTCTTCGGAGGTAAAAGCAATCGGTAAAATGGTGCCAATCGACTGGTAAGCCAGTGAATTACTGTCAAAATTAGCTTCATATGTGCACAAGCGGTCGTGGATGTCGGTAAAAGCTGAGAAATCGATCTCAGCTGGCGGCAGCATCTGTAAAGCGTGGTTTCCAATCACCCCCACATGAAATTCGCGCCCATCAATGAACTCTTCCACCAAGACAGGTTGCTGGTGTGTGGTGATGACATAATCCACGCGCCGGATCAGATCAGCCAGTGATTCGACCACCGATTGGCGTGAGATTCCGTAGGAGCAATGCTCAAAAGCCGGTTTGACGATGGCGGGAAATAATTTCCAATCCACTTCGTCTGCCGAATCAAAGATCCTCCAGGCTGGCGTGGGGATACCGGCATCTCTCAACCGCTGCTGTACCTGTCGCTTATCCTGGCTCAGCACCAGGGCAGGGTAGTCTGCCCCAGTGAAGGTAAAACCCTGGCGCTCCAATTCCTGGGCCACCTTCCAGCCGCTGCGTGGGATTCCTGGCACCTCCTCGCACCAGTTGAACACGATCAACTCGGCGGGGTCATATACACTTAATAAGGGCGATAACTGGTCATTTTCCAGGCGGGCACGCATCACGCTGTGCCCTGCATCATGCATGGCCTCAGCCATCCTATCCGCCAAGGCTATTGACAGCTGGATATCTACCTGTGGCCAGGAAGGGTCAACATTATTGAGTAACAAAACCGGTAAACCCGGTTTTATACCTGGGAAAATTGAGTCAGAAAATGGCTGCCCCACTGTCAATACCCCTGGGGGAAAAACTTGCCTTTCGATGGATTTTGAGACATGAGAATTTAATTATAATCGTTTGGGGGTAAAAATCGGCTCGATTTACTCAGTGCGTTGTCAGGAGCTAAATCTAAATAGCACTCACAAAATTATTCCTGGGCTTGCCTGGCGATGAGCTCCGCATCTCTCAATTCTTCGCTTGTATTGATGTTCAGGAACGCCAATTCCTGGGGGTCATAAGGCTGAATCTCATCCGGCTCCATATACCTGATATTCATCTCTGAAAACCACGAATCAACCCTCCTTAAGCCAGAGCTCAGCGCTGCTCTAACGCGGGGTAGGCAAGTCTCACGCCGGTAGACCGCATGGAAAGGCTCTGTGCCCGCTACCGAGCGAGGGATGACTGCATCGGCACTGCTTTCGCGTAATAAATCCAGCTCAGCTGCAAACAGGGCCAGGCTGGCAAAGGGCATATCACAGGCTACCACGGCCACATAGGGATGACTGGCTACACTCATGGCTGTGAATAACCCTCCCAAAGCGCCAAAACCAGGCAACAGGTCTGGAAAGGGCGTAAGACCTAAAAATCGATAATTTTCCGGTTGGTTGGCAGTAATGAGTACCTCATCAGCTAGCTTTGCCAGCCGTTGGAGCGGTCGTAAAATCAGCGGCCTCCCCAGGAAGGGCAGCAGAGCCTTATCACTTCCCATGCGGCGTGATTCACCCCCTGCCTGGATAGCCAGGGTCAGCATGATACGCCCCAAGGTATGGGCACGTTAATCTTCAACCAATTTATCCTCATTCCAAACGTGATTATAATGGGTTTAGTGCTAAGGAGATGATGCGAATGAAAACCGTAGCGGAAATTCTAGACGAAATGACCCTTGAAAACATGGATCTGGCTGAAGCCATGCCTGATGGCGCCGTACGCTGTTACGCCTGCGCCCACCGTTGCCTGATCCGCCAGGACAAGCGTGGTATCTGCCAGGTCCGATTCAACCAGGGGGGTAAGTTGCGCGTTCCCTGGGGCTATGTGGCTGGCTTACAGGCTGACCCCATCGAAAAAAAGCCCTTCTTCCATGTGCTTCCCGGGGCTGATGCTCTCACCTTTGGCATGCTGGGCTGTGATTTTCATTGCGCCAACTGCCAGAACTGGGTGAGCAGCCAGATGTTACGCGACCCGGTAGCCAGTGAATCATTGGGCTATATCCAGCAAATATCACCCGAACAGGTTGTGAGAGCTGCCAGGCGTGCCGGAGCCAGTGTAATTGCCTCCTCCTATAATGAACCCCTTATCACCTCAGAATGGTCAGTATCCATCTTCAAGCTGGCAGTGGAGCAGGGCATCAAGTGTGTCTATGTTTCCAATGGCAATGCCACATCGCAGGTGCTGGAATACTTGCGCCCGTACCTGAGCGCTTATAAAGTTGATTTGAAAACTATGAACGATAAGAAATACCGTCAGCTAGGGGGCGTGTTGGAAAATGTGCAAGATACTATCCGCATGGCACATGAGTTAGGGTTGTGGGTAGAAGTGGTTACCCTGGTCATCCCTGGGTTCAATGACAGCACAGAAGAGCTACTGGAGGCTGGGCGCTTCATCACCTCGGTTTCTCCCGATATCCCCTGGCATGTAACGGCCTTCCACCCCGATTACAAGATGATCGAGCCAGATCCAACTCCGGTGCGTACGCTCCAGCGTGCCGCTGAGATTGGCCAGGAAGCAGGTTTGAACTATGTTTACGCTGGCAACCTGCCAGGTAGCCTGCGCGAATACGAAAACACGCAATGTCCCAGGTGCCAGACTCTACTGGTAGAGCGCACCGGGTATGTCATCCACCAGTACCATCTAACCCAAACGGGAGCTTGCCCAAAGTGCGGCACCAAGATCCCTGGTATCTGGACAGATGAACCTCAATCGGTAAAGCTAAATGGCTGGGGTATGCCCAGGGTATTCAGGTAAGGGTTGCAGCTAAGAAATAATATCGCTACGGCAGTGGCTTGCGTAAAGTGAGGTGCATCACCTGGCGATCAATCGCCCCAAAACGGTACTTGTACTCTTCATCTCCGCGCATGAAATCGAAGAATTTGCGCTGGTTCTCGTTAGCCCACTCCAACAGGCGACCTAACAATACCCAGCCCGGAGATAGCTCGCTGAAGCGGAAGTCTATTCCCGAGTTGTACACCCAGATATGATCTAAATAATCGAAGTTAAGGTATCCGGCAGCTTTCTCACCGTTAACCTCCATGAAAGATAGCTGTAGCCAACCAGCTTTATGGGCCGCCTGGGCAATCTGGTGAAATTGAGTGCGCATGGCTGGGGTGCAGAATAAAGCTTTTTCAGGGTCGCAAGCCATCAAGTCTACAAAATCATCCATATCTTTTTCCAGGTTGTCCTCACCCTGGGCAATATACCAGTGCACCGGCAGGTAGTATTCTTCCGCGCGACGCATCTTACGCCTGATTTCATGTCGTTGCTTTTTATCAATTCCGCTAAGATACTCTTCCCAATCTCCAGGGAGAGGGATATAGGGACAATGCTGTAATGGCCGCTGTGTTACTTCCCAGCCCAGCTTTTCTGCTGCCGCCTTTAAGGTGGGGATGGTTGGGCTGCTTTCTAGCAAGTTGTACCAATCTAGCAGGTGAGCTGCAGGTGATGCTTGCTCAGCCAGGTGCTCCAGCAATGCTTCCATGAAGGCTGGCAGATCTTCCGGCCGGGCAATCACATCCAGATAATCAGATATCTCGATGCTACCCATCAGCATTAAGGCAGGTTCTCCCTCCCGGTTCCCAGGCAAGAATAAGGGTGCAATACCCATCAATTTACCATCATCCTGGCGCATGGTGATGATATTTAACTCGCCACTTGTCCATTCTCCACCACCTAGGCCTTGCCACCAAGCAGTGAGATATTCATGGCGTAAAAACGGCACATGACTTGCACTTAATGACAGCAAGTCATTCCATTCTTTTTCTAGGGGCATTAACTCTGGCAAGGTGTGAATGGTATCAATGCGCATGGCTTCTCCTGGCGGTATAATCCAGGGTAGATTTTACCAGTATAATCATTCGATATGAATTCCTCTCTAGACCTCAATCTCTTAGCCTTGGCCCGCCAGGGTGAGAATGTTACCTCAGAACTGGCAGACCTCTACGCAGTCGCCCCTCCTCGCAGGGCTGCTCACGGGCGTGAATCAGATAGCTTGATGATTTACCTCACGATGACGGGAAATTCTCCCCTTTCACCCGAAGCACAGACCCAATTGCTGGAACAGCTGGCCCAAAAATTTTATAAAACCTCCGGCAGCCTCACTTCTGCATTGCGTACCATCGTCGAATCATTGAATCTGTTCCTGCTGGACCGCAACCTGCGCAGCACTAGCCTTGGCCGCCAGGGAATAGGGCAATTACTCCTATTAGCTAAACGCGCCGATACTCTGTATATGGCACATTGCGGTGGGGTGCATGCATTTATCATCACTCCGGAAAAATTACAGCATATCAATGATCCACAGAGCTCTGGCCGCGGGTTGGGACTAAGCCGCACGACCCCTATTCGATTTATTCAAACTCAGCTGGCTCCAGATGACTACCTGGTGCTTGCCACGGTTGCTCCTGATAACTGGACTGAATCAACGTTCATCCATCCACAGCAGCAAGGGATTGAAGGATTGAGGCATCAGCTCCTTGAAATTTCGGGCCAGGAATTCAATACGGTCATTATGCAGGCTCAACCAGGCACAGGTAAGTTGAGGTTGCTCAGACCTAAAACAAGCGTTCCAGGTCAAATCCAACCTGCCCCAAGCCCTCAAGCATACCCTGCCCCTGATTCAGCTCCTTCTGAATCTCTCGCTCAACCAGAAGAGATACCGCTCGAAGATCATGGGCTTGGGGTCCCCTCGGGCGAGGGAGCTACCTCCGAAATGGAGGAACAGCCTATGGAGGAGAAAGACCTTGGGGCTCTACAACCTCTCTCGGAACCTCAGAAATCGGATCGTGATGTTACCGAAGATAGGGGTCTTGGTGTGTCATCTGACCAACCTGCCCAAACATCAGGTATAGAACCCGCTCAACCAGCGGATCAACCAATCGATATAACATCACCTCCAGCTGGCAGCCTCAGCCAAACACAAGCTTCAAGTGTACCTGGAACACCTCCTGCCGAATCAGCTCCCATGGAAACTGCTGACATATCTGCTGCTGTTCCCGCACCACTCTCCAGGGACAGTTTCCAAAGAAAAACGCCTGCAGAATCCAGGCCCAACCCACTGGTTGAGTCGTTTACTTCTATTCGCGCCTCTCTGTCACCGGTCGTGATGACCATTTTACGCGCCTTAAAAAGCGCCTTGGCCACCATAGCCACGGCACTCTTGCGTTTGTTAAAAAACTTGCTGCCCGATGCTGATGTCTTGCAAGTGCCCCCCTCAATGATGTTATTTATTGCCATTGCCATTCCAGTAATTCTGGCGATTATTGGCGGGACGGTTTTCCTCCAGCGCGGTCGAGCGCAGCAGTCTCAGGTCTATTATCAAAAAGCAGTGGAACAAGCAGCTTATGCTGCCGACCTCACCAATCCTTTGGAGCAGCGCCTGGCATGGCAATCTGTGCTCGGAGACCTGGACAAAGCTGAGTATTACACCGTTACCAGCCAATCACAAGCACTCAGAGCCCAGGCCACCTCCAGCCTCGATATGCTGGATGCAGTGAAACGTTTAGATTACCAGCAAGCTATCGTCGGAGGCTTGGAACTTGAGGTCAATATAACCCGTATCGTCGCCACCACTACAGATATCTACCTGCTTAATGGCAAAGAAGGCAGTGTAATCCATGCCATCATGACGAGTCGTGGCTTCGAAATTGATCCTAATTTCGAGTGCGGGCCAACCTATGGCCCAATAAATGTGGGTCCATTGGTAGACATTTCTGAACTTCCACCAGGCTCCTTCGAAAATGCTAGCTTGCTAGGGATGGATGCAAACGGCAACCTACTTTACTGTGTGATTGGATCACAGCCTTATAGTGCCGCCATGGCACCTCCCAACACTGGTCTCGGCGCACCAACTGCCATGAGCCTGGATCGAGGCGACCTGTTCCTGCTGGATCCTGAAGTAAACGCAGTATGGATTTACCGCAACATGGAAGTCACCCAGCAGCCACGCCTGTTCTTTGGTGATTACATCCCTCCCATGCAAGATGTGATCGACCTGGCGGTCTATAATAATGATTTATTCTTGCTGCATGCCGATGGACACACCACCAAATGCACCTATAGTGGCATGGCAGAATCGCCCACCCGCTGTACTGATCCATACCCCTATTCTGACAACCGCCCTGGTAGAGTTCATGGTCCAACCATCCAGGATGCCGTCTTCAACCAGATCTATTTTTCGTCATTCCCTGAACGATCAATCTATATGCTGGACCCTCAAAATCGATCCATTTATTATTTCAGCGTGCTATTGACCTTGCAATGGCAGTATCAGTCCAAAAATCTAATGCCAGAAGGAAAGGCAACCGCTTTTGCCATCAGCCCCAATCGCATGGCATTTATGGCAATTGGCAACAGCGTATTTTACGCAGCCCTGCCATGAATGGTTCTTTACGGCTTACTCACTCTTCCTGGTTGATCAGAAACTTTGACTAGAGACCACCTGAATTTATCCCACCACATTCGCAGGCATATCTATGATCTGCTAGCCTTGCTTTTAGCTGTCGCAGGATTCATTGGTTCAGTGTGGGTCACACAGCACATATTTGAAGGCATACCTCACATCGAAGATGAGATCGCTTATGTGTGGCAAGCCAAGGCGCTCAATGAGGGTCATCTCACCATCGCTTCACCGCCAAACGAGCGTAGTTTCTTGGTCCCCTTCGTCGTCGATTATAAAGGGCTGCGATTTGGCAAGTATCCCCCTGGTTGGCCAGTGGTATTAGCTTTAGCGATCCGGCTGGGCGTCCGCTCCCTGGTAAACCCCTTACTGGCTGCCATAGGAGTGTGGCTGACTTACCTGCTGGGGAAGCGTATATTCGGTGAATTTGTGGGACTGCTGGCTGCTGGCCTGACCGTAATCTCCCCTTTTTTCCTGATGAATTCAGGATCACTGCTTTCCCATCCATTGGGGCTGGTGCTGAGCGCCCTTTTTGCCCTTGGGTGGCTGGCATCGTTCTGTGAAAACAAAGCAGACCAGCTGACCGATTCCTTCTCTCAAGGTAAAAAACCATGGCGATATTCCGTCCTGGCAGGCCTGTCCTTAGGAGCCCTGATTCTCACGCGTCCATTCACGGCGTTAGCGATAGCTCTACCCTTCGGTATTCATGGAATTATCTTGTTAATTCGCAGTGATGCGCATACGCGTCTGCGCCTGCTGTTCATTGCTCTCATGGGGGTAATCTTCGTTGGGTTATATCTTTTCTGGCAATACACCCTCACAGGCAATGCCCTACTCAACCCCTACAGCTTGTGGTGGCCCTACGACCGGGTTGGGTTCGGCCCTGGGCATGGACGTGCGGCAGCCGGGCATACCCTCGAATTGGCCTGGATCAACACGCGCTATAGCTTGAATATCGGCAGCAATGACCTTTTCGGCTGGATGGGATTCTCCTGGGTTTTTCTGCCCTTTGGTATGTGGGCTACCAGGCGAAACCCAAAAGCATTGCTGGTCGGCAGTGTGGTAGTCAGCCTGATTCTGGTATATATGGCTTACTGGATTGGATCATCCCTCTTTGGCCCTCGCTATTATTATGAGGGGTTGTACAGCCTGACCTTATTTAGCGCGGCTGGTATTGCCTGGTTAGCCGGCTGGTCTATCAAGGCTGGTTCAGCTTTCATTCGCTACTCAGGCTGGCGAAATTTACGCCCTCTGCTGGTCACCTTACTTTTGGGTGTTTTAGTGAGCATAAATCTGGCCTCTTACCTCCCCACCCGCCTGGAAGGCATGGTCGGCTTATACAACATTGAACTGGCTGATCAGGAGCCATTTGAAACGCCCTCCGCCCTTGCCCTCTCCCCGGCTTTAGTGATCGTACACTCACAACGCTGGATGGAATATGGCGCCCTGCTGGACCTCGAAGACCCCGAGTTAACTACCCCCTTCATCTTCGCCTGGAGCATCGGCCCGGTAACCGATGCAAAGCTCGGGAATGACTATCCAGGCCGTGCGGTCTTTCATTATTATCCCGAACAGCCTTTTAAGCTCTATACCGAGCCCTTGCCTGTACCATGACCATTATGGGTAAGGAGTGGCAGCGGGTTCCTCAGTCGCCGTTGGTGTGGGGGTATCAGTAATCGGTGGTGGTGGTGGAGGTGCTGAGGCTTGCGTGCATTTGTCGGCCGCATAGACCGCAGTTGGTTCAACCTGCGGGTTAGCCAGCATAGACATATAGGCATCGTATTGTTGTTGCGCATCACACCACTGCCCCTGGAGAGCAAACCAGTCGCCATATCCGAGCAGAGCATCCAGATAGCGGCTAGAGGCCGTCCAGCCAGAGGAATCACTCAGGTTGGGGGCTGAGTCAGCTAACAGGGAGAAGTAATATACTGCCTGGGCCCAATCAACATCCCAAAAACTGGCCCCACGGATGTATTGGTCTGCCCAATCACGCCAGTTGCGAGCCTCAGCATCCAAAGGACCAAAACGCTCCGCCAGGGTCAGGTCGTAATTACCACCTTCAAGGTCATGCTGCGTAGCGATTTTATCGATGCCGCGGTTCCTTAGTGCCACGTACAGCATACCATCAACTTTAACCGGCATGTAATCGGGATAATTCTTGCGCAATAAAAGCAGGGTATCAATGGTACCCGTCCAGTCACGTCCCACCAGCAAGTTTTGAGCCTGGGTAAATAAGTCATCTCTGCCGCGATAATCTGGAGTGGGCGTTAGTGTGGGTGAAGGTGCCAACGTAGGAGAAGCTGTGATGCGCTGCTGCGTCAAGACGAAGGCCAGCTGGTCGGAGACGTTCGGAAAGTTTGGGTCTATTTGGATAATGTACTCAAGCCGTTGGCGAGCACGGTCATAGTTCCCTAAGGCAATATCCTGTTGAGCCAGCACATATTGGTTAGATGCCTCTCCGGCAACTAGGGTGGACTGGT
>Ga0210077_1000502_pt1 | contig 14282 bp, 10 predicted proteins | sample RushMan_CattailN_5_FD_185556 | JGI IMG/M metagenome (GOLD analysis project Ga0210077, IMG submission 185556) | Wetland microbial communities from San Francisco Bay, California, USA, that impact long-term carbon sequestration -... | ecosystem: Environmental > Aquatic > Marine > Wetlands ... | reverse complement strand
CACCCGCACCATGTGCTCCCCATCTCCGCCGGCTTCACGTGAGCCCCAGGTGGTCTTGCCGTCGAAATCTCCCACGTTGGTCATCAGCTCTCCCCACTGGCTGGCCAGCAGGTTGACGATGTTGACACCTTCGGCAGAGCCCTCCAGCAGGGCGGTCATCGGCGAGAGGAAGTGCACGTGTGTATCGGCGCTGACCCAGCCCTTCTCGCGCCAGTCGAGCACCCTGTCGAGCTCGATGAGGATTTCCCCGGTGTCGGGTGTAATTACAGTTTCCCTGCGCAGCGGGCTGATCTCGAAACCGCGTGACACCTCGATGTACACTTTGCCCAGCGGCAGGTCGATGCGTGTCTCCCCCGGGATATAGGTGCAGGAATGCAGGCCGCGGTGGATAAAATCGGCGCTGTAATCCTCGAACCAGCCCGGGTTGAGGATGCGGTGGCGGTCGACGGGCGCCAGGTATTCGCCTGCCTCTCCGTGTACGTGCAGCTTGACCGGGACGGGCTTGCCGCCGCCTCGTTCGACCACGCGCAGCGTCACCCGCAGCTTAGCTGGTTCCACGGGCAGCAAAGTTTCAGTGGTCTGCTTTTCCTCTACCAGCTTCACCGGCAGGATGCTGCCGTCCCATAGGTGGAAATAAGCGTCGGCATGCGCGCTGTATTCGAGCAGGATTTTGTTCCCCGATAGGCCTGGAAGCTGGTTGTTGTAACCGCTCTCCCAGCTGTCGCTCGGGTAGACAGGTTGTCTTGCAGCGGAGATCACCTGCCCCATGTCCAGGCGAATCTGCTCCAGCAGACCGTTCTGGTCCAGGTTGGGTAGAAAGGGAAGACCTTCTGGCAGTGTGAGCAGTGCTTTGCGGCGTGTGCGCCAGCGCAGCGGCAGGGCAGAGGCGTCCCCCGCAGAAACCGCGGAAACCACCAGCAGGCCGCTGACCGGCTCAAAGCGTATGCCACGCAGCAGTCTTTCAGGCTCAGGGTTTTTCCATGCCCACAGCCAGTTATTCCAGCGCGGCGCATCACATTCGAGCACGCGCGTCTGGCTGAAACCCCACTGTACACCGGGCTGTTCTGTTGCTGCGCGCACCGGGGCAGGTTTGTGCTGCGGCACCGCTTCGAAGCAGTTTTCCCCCCAGTTGCGGTGAAATGCACCTACATGGTGACGGCGGCGAATGGCTGCGCTTTGCTGGCTGCCATCTTCGTATAGGAATACATAATTGGCCGCATGTTGGCCCAAGCGGCCTGTGCCGTGCATCGGTGAGATAAAACCGTCTGCATTGGGCTGCGGGAGATACGAATCTGAGGTGTGCATGAAGACCAGCCACTGCGCACGTACAGGCGCAAACTCAATCGTGACCGGCTTATCCTTGACCAGGACGACATTATCTACATGAAAGCGGATGCCCCAGGCCGTGCATTCACCGCTCGGTGCATATGCGGTAGCCTGTATGATGGCGTCTGAGACACCGCTGTCTGCTATTGACTTAAGGTCGAGGTTGCCTTTGAATGGCAGGGGAGAAAAGTGCGGAGAACTGGGTCCATCATGGATAGGGGGCATGTTGAACTCCTTGGATTTATGGTTGGATTCAAGGGCTTGATGAGCAGTTAGTACCAATTATATGCCGGAACCCTTGCTTCCAATCCTTCTGTGCGAAAGCAAGGTTCTAAATCGGGAGGAATTCATTGGGTTCGTTCGATTTCCAAAGCAGGCTTCTGTATTGCCTGTAAGAATAAACCCCTACCTTATAATTGAGAATAGGTGATTAGCTGGATGCCCTGCTGTGTTATAAGGGCACGGATTTCCGGATCTGTCAGCAAAGCAAGTTCTACTTCGCGCTGGCGGCTGTATGAGGAGCCCCTCAAAAGTTCTTCATCCGCATAACCGGGGTGGCACATCAGTTCGGTGCTGCCGGGTTGCAGGTCACATAAGAGCTCTACCAGAACCTCACGCCTTGCATTGTCGTCGTAAAAAGCGCTGCAGAAACTGTCCGGATGCCGGGGATTAAATTCATCCATCAAGGACGTCGAAAAGCTCTGGATCTCTTTTACCATCATGTCCGGCAAACCATCGAGTGCTTCGTTTCCCTGGTTGATACGCGGCAGCCGGATGGGGCAGGCATATTGACAGGCAAGTTCCAGCATGACACGAAAAAGGCGTTCGTTTAGATAGGAGATGTGGTGATGCGAATCCAGGTGGTCTGGCGCTCTACCTGCAGACAGGATAAACTTTTCAATTTGGGCTTCCCACTCAGCGCGCACTTCGCCGGCATCCATTGTATGCAAACGAGCGATTTGCTCCTCTTCACCCGGGAAGACAGGTTTCCCGCCTGTAAGGGAGGACACTTTCTCGATTGGAAGCAGCGGCGCTCCACTGGTCAGCACCAGGTGGACGCCCAGCCCCAGTTGGGGACATTCGCGCTGGGCGAGGCGCAGGTCGTTACCTGCAGCAGGCATATTCATCATGGCGCTGGTGGAAGAAACGATGCCCTCCCGCTGAGCTTTACGGATACCTGCTGATACGCCCTGTGTGCGTCCGTAATCATCCGCATTGACGATCAGGCGCCTGGGTTTCATTTGTACCTGAGGCTGCGGATCGCATTGACCGTCTCGGTCAGGCGTTCATGAAGAGCCTGATCTGCCCGGATGCCGGCCAGTTCCATGCCCAGCAGCACGCCGCCAACCACGGGTGGTGTGTGCAGGCGGACAAGGTTTGCCTTGGGGGCAATGGAGTGGATTTTCCGGCGCATGCAGTCCACCAGGAGCGTGCTGCCGGCAAACATGCTTCCCATCAGTACCACATCGAATTCCAGGTTATGCAGCTCAAGCTGTCGAATGACGGCATTCGCCAGCTCGCCCAGTTCGGTGCCTGCCCAACACACCAATTCAGCCGCAACCTGGTCGCCTTCATTGGCTACCTGGAAGACCAGCGGCGCGGCAGAGGCTTCTATGGAATAGCGGCCGGTCATAACACCTTCCACAAGATCTTCGATGTGCGCTGCCCCAACATGCTGGATAAAAGCGGATGTTAACCGGGTCGCAGGACCACGCTGCGTCCATTCATGCGCCACGGCCTGGCGCGCTCTGAAAATCAACTCTGAGGCGCCGGCTCCCTCACCCATGTCGATGCCGCCTCCGGTTACACGTCCCTCTCGCCGGCGTGTGCGGTCCCAACCCCGGCAGTTGCAGCCAGTTCCGGAAACAACCGCCACACCCCAGCCTTCGGCTGTACCGGCCAGCAGCCCCAGGTTGGCATCATTGACAACCTCCAGAGGAGCTTTCAAACCCAGCGCAGAAATGGCTTCCAAGGTCGGCGTCTTCTCGAAAGACCAGTCATAACCTGCAACTCCGAAACCCGCGCCATGGATTTGGTTGGCAGAGATTCCTGCAGCAGCTGACGCTTTATCGAAGGCTTCAACCAGCGCACGTGTGAGCCCGTCATACCCCACCGTCTCATGGTTGCCGGGTCCGGCTTCTCCAAAGCCAGCCGCATTCCCGGCTTCGTCTGCGATCAGGATGTGGGTTTTTGTGGCGCCTACATCTGCGCCGAGAAAATAACGGGGTGAAGTGGCCATAGGATGGATCATTCCAGCAATTCGTATACAGGGAGAAGTGTTGTCACGGTTCATTTCCAGAATTGTGGCAGATATTGGCGGTTTGTTTCAAGCATATCATCCAGCACAGCCTGCACCTGGTCAGCCGCTGGACCCAGTGGATGGGCCAGCAGTCCCTGGTACGCTGCATGACGGTCGCCATGCACGGCTGCTTCCACGGTAAGCATTTCGTATGATTTCACCTGGGCCAATAAACCCGAACAGGTTGGTGGGAGCGGCTCTGCAGGCAGAGGGTGGACACCATCCCGGTCCACCCGGCAGGGCATCTCCAGCACCCAATCTTCGGGCCAGCCCGGCACGGCGCCGCCATGCCTGACGTTGGCGACGTGCGTCTCCCCAAGGTCATTGTAATGGGCGTTGAGCAGCTGTGTCGCTACGGTGGAGTAGTATGCTCCTCCGCGCTTCATCAGGTCAGCCGGCGGTTGGCTGAGCGTAGGGTCGGCATATTCCCTGAGCAGGTCTTTTTCAACTTCCATCACTTCTTCGGCGCGTGAAGGTGGCCATTTCCCCTGTTCAGCCAGTTTGTGATCTGTATAGTAATAGTACTGCAGGTAATAGTTGGGGATCATTCCCAATTCTTCAATCGTGCGAGGATCCCATTCAGGCGTTGAGTCCGTTTTTAATTCGTCGAGATAAGCGCTAAATACCTGGTGCCAGATATCTTCTCCATCCAGCTTGAGGCCATGGTGCCACGAGAGGTGGTTTAAACCGAGAGTCAGCAGCTCTGTGCGCGGCTCAAGCGCTTCAACCGGCTCAGTAGTGTGTGATATCTTCGACCAGAGCTCAAGCAAATCCATCTTTGTGGTAATGGCCACGTTGCAGACGCCCACCGTCTGCATCTCTGGAGCGTATTTGACCAGCGCCTGTGTCACCAGCCCCGATGGGTTGGTGAAGTTGGCCAACAGTGCACCTGGCTTTGAAAGCTCGGCCATATCTGCCGCGACTCTCAGGACGACGGGGATGGTGCGCAATGCTTTGGCCATCCCGCCGACGCCGGTTGTCTCCTGCCCGACTAACCCGTGGCGCTGTCCCAGGTATTCATCCGAGCGGCGCGCGGGCATTTGTCCCACACGCAGCTGGGTGATGACATATGCTGCGTCTTTCAGTGCTGCGCGCTGATCGCCGGTGAGTATCAGCTTAAATGGGCTGCCATTTAATTCCACGATGCGCCTGGCAAGCCCACCAACAACCTCCAGCCGCGCTGGGTCAATATCCATTAACCACAATTCATCTATCGGGAAAGACTGTAAACGAGCCAGGAACCCGCTAATCAATTCAGGGGTGTAGGTGGATCCGCCACCAATCACGGCAACTTTCATCATAGAACCTCTCCAATCGTGCGGTGTTTTTACCTAAATAACGATCTTAATGATTTCAATAAAAGACCTATAGCATCTACCCAGGCGTTCTCTCACACGAATAGATGACAGCGCACCCAGTGCTCGCTGTCGATTTCACTGGTCCCAGGTATTTCCTGGCGGCAAATCGCCATCACCTTTGAGCAGCGCGCCGCAAATGGGCAACCTGGCGGCGGGTTGATAAGCGAAGGCACCTCGCCGCGTACGGTAACCCCTGAATCTGTGCGCAGCCCGGCATGTGGGTCAGGAACCGCGGAAAGCAGTAATTGCGTATAAGGATGCATGGCATTCCTGGTTATGTCCTCGCTCGGACCTCCTTCAACCATGTGTCCTGCATACATGACCATGGTCTTGTCGCCAATATAGCGGGCGGATGCCAGGTCGTGGGTGATATACACGTAGGAAATATCGTTTTTTGCTTTGAGATCATCTATCAGGTTGAGGATATCCATGCGGATCGAGACGTCCAGCATGGATATGGGCTCGTCTGCCAGGATCAATTCCGGGTCAACAGCCAGGGCACGGGCAATCGCTACTCTTTGGCGCTGACCTCCGGAAAGCTGGTGAGGATACCGGCGTGCAATTTCGGGTGCCGGGTTCAAACCAACTGTCTCCAACAGATTGCACACCAGGTCGTGAATATCACTGCGGTTGGCGGCTTTCTTATGAATGATGAGCGGGCGGGCCAGGTGATGTTCGATGTTGTGTACTACGTTCAAAGACGCGAAGGGATCCTGGAAAATTAACTGTACCTTACGGCGATAGTCTAACGACGCCTGGCGGGGCTCGCTTTTCAATACATCGATACCATTGAATAGTATCTCTCCCTGGGTGACAGGTATCAGCCGTGCGATCAGGCGGATGATGGTGGTTTTCCCGCTGCCCGATTCACCCACCAGCGATACAACCTGGCCGCGCCGGACGCTGAATGAGACATCTTCTACGGCGTGAACCAGTCGGTTGCTGACGAAGGTGCCAATCGGGAAATACTTTGTCAGGCCGCGCACATCCAGGATGGGAGGCTTCCTCGCAGGCTGGTCTGTATTCAACATGGGATCAGAGGATGTTTGCGTCATCATACCTCTGCGTAAAGATGGCATGCCACCGAGTGAGAATCAGACATGGACCTGGTTACAGGCGCTTCCTGGGAACAAATGGGCATTGCCTGGGCACAGCGCGGGTGGAAGCGGCAGCCAGGGGGTGGATTTACCAGGTCGGGAGGAGAACCGGGTATCCCGGTGAGCCGGTGTTTATCTCCGCTGATGGATGGGAAGGAATTCATCAAGCCCAGCGTATAGGGGTGTAAAGGCTGATCAAACAGCACACGCGCCGGCGCTTTCTCGACGATTTCGCCGGCATACATGATGGCGATGCGGTTCGAGATCTCGACCAGGAGAGAAAGATCGTGGGTGATAAACATGATTGAAAAACCCAGTTTCTCTTTCAACTCGCTGATCTGGTGGAGGATATCCTTCTGGACTACCACATCCAGGGCAGTCGTGGGTTCATCCAGTATCAACAGCGAAGGCTTTAACGCCAGGGCGATAGCGATCACCACCCGCTGGCGCATTCCGCCGGACAGCTGGTGTGGGTATGCATCCAATCTCTGTGGATCGATACCTACCAGGTCGAACAGGGCAATAGCCTGTTCACTGGCAACTGCCTTTGGGATGCCGTGGTATTGCATTACGTCAAGCAGTTGGTCGCGCACGCGCATGACCGGATTGAGGGCATTCATGGCGCTTTGAAAAACGATGGCAATATTGCTCCAGCGGAATTGCTCTAATTCGATTTCGCCCATTTCAAGGATATCGCGGTTATTAAAAAGCACATGTCCGCCTGTAATGAGCGCTGGTGGATGCAGAATGCGCAAAGTCGCATGTGCGATGGTCGATTTACCGCTGCCTGATTCGCCTGCCAGGCCAACCACCTCACCGGGTCTGATGGCAAAGGAGACCCCATCAACTGCTCTGACGGGACCGCGTGCGGTCAGGTAGACGACCTTCAAATCGCGGATATCCAGCAGCGACTGACTATTTGAAAGGTTCTCTGACAACCGGGGTCGACCGTTTTGAGCCAATGCGGAACCTTTTAAGGACACGAATAATCTCCTTTTCACTTCTCAGTCGGGGATTGGTGACTTCATCCATGGCGTAGATGAGCATGGTGGTGGCAAAAGAAACCAGGGCAATGCACAGCCCAGGGGGCAGGAAAGTCCACCAGGCTTCCTGCAAAAGCGCAGAATTATTGGACGCCCAGAACAGCATGGTCCCCCAGGAAACTGAATTCACATTTTCAAATCCCAGGAAGGCCAGGCCGGCGTCCGCAGCAATGGCGTAGGTAACTGAACCGAAGAAGGAAGACACGACCAGGGAGAGCATGTTGGGGAGGATCTCGGAGAAGATGATGAAAGGAGATCCTTCACCGCTCACCACTGAGGCAGACACAAAATCCTTTTCTCGCAGGCTGAGGGTTTGAGAGCGGAACACGCGTGCGGGCCAGGACCAGCCCGTAAAGGTCAGCACGAGAATCACGGTAATGATGCCAGGGGGCAGAAAAGATGCCAGCGTAATTAACAGGGGTAGGCCGGGGATAAGCAAAAATACGTTCGTAAACATGTTCAATACACTGTCGACAACACCGTGCATGTATCCGGCTGTCATCCCGATGATCAGGCCAAGCAAAGTGCTCAGGAAACCGACTGTAAAACCCACGAACAGGGATATGCGCGCTCCCCATACCACCTGCATGAAGACATCCTGGCCTTGCCCTGTAGTGCCAAGCCAGTGCTCTGCTGATGGCGGCTGGTGGGCACGGGCAACAAAACGGCCCGGGTCGCCAGGCGCGATAACCGGTGCGGCTATGGCCATTATGATGAAGATTGCCATGATCACCAGCCCTAGGATGGCCTTGGGCTGGCTCATCAGGCTGCGCAGGAATTCCAATTGGGTGGATATGGGCCTTTTGCGGCGCGTGGGTTGAGAAGGTTGTCTCTCAGGATAAGTGGGGAGGGGTTCGTATTTTGCGCTCATCGCTGTGTTTCTCTTTTGTCCATCATGCCACGCGCACACGTGGGTCTAAGCGTACATAGAGTAGATCGACCAGCAGGTTGGCGCCCAATACAGCCAGCGTGATCATGAGGAACAACGCCTGCATCAGGGGGTAATCCTGGGTAGTGACCGATCGGACCAGGTAAAATCCCAGCCCCGGGTAAGAAAACACCATCTCTGTCAGAAGCTGTCCGGCGATGATAAAGCCGATGGACATACCAAATTGGGTGATATTGGGGAGGATGGCATTCCGCATCGCATATTGATACATTACAACCCGCTGAGGCAATCCCTTGGCTTCGGCCATAACGATGTAATCCTCATTGAGCACGCTGATCATGGTACAGCGCATCCCCATCATCCAGCCGCCAACGGAAACCAGGATGATCGTCCCGGCGGGCAGCACCATGTGGTACAGGACGCTGCGGATATACTCCCATGTGAAGGCCGGGGAGAGATAATCTGAGTAGGCATGCGACATGGGGAACCAGCCCAATTTGAACCCCATGAAATAAAGTGCCACCATTGCAAGCCAGAAATAGGGAAAAGAACCGACAAAACCGCTCACCCCAGGCAGGGTCGAATCGAGGAAGCCGCTGCGTCTCCAGGCGATGATAACCCCCAGCATGGTACCGAGCACAAAGCTGATCAACAGCGTGATTACCCCAAGGACGACAGTCCACATCAATCCATTGGAGATAATGGCAGATACTTTTGCCGGGTAAGTGGAAATCGAAAGGCCGAAATCCCCGCGCAGGGCATGGGTAACATATTGGAAATATTGCTTCAAAATGGGGTCATTGGTGAAGCCGTATGCCTGTCGAATGGCTTCGATTTCAGCGGGCTTCAGCCGGCCGCGCATGCGTCCTACCAGGGCTGTCACTGGGTCCCCCGGCATCAGGCGCGGCAGGACGAAATTAAGGGTAAGAGATGTCCAGGCGGCTACGAGATAAAGGCTGATTTGGCGGAGTAAATACTTCAAATTCTATTCTCCAGGGATATTATCCCACGGAATCAACAGATGGAATCGACGCCAGGGCTGCCTTTGCCTGTTGGGCAGCCCTGGCCTGTACAGGATAGTTATTTAGGTTGCAAAGTGGTCAATATGATCAGAGGCGTATTGTAGGGTGAGTTACCATACGGCACACCTGGAGCGTAGGGATCTTCTGCGCTGGGGAATCCGCTGAAACGGGCGGTATTGTATTCGTACCAGTCGGGCCCAGGGAAGAGCGGCAGCGATGGGGCTTCATTGACGAAAATCATTTCAATTTGAGCCATGAGCTGTTTTTGCTGATTAACGTCAGACGTCGCAGCAAACTCTTCGAGGAGCGTGTCTGCATCGCTGTTGACATAGCGCAGGAAATTTTCGCCTGCGTTATCTCCCACGGGCAGTACGGTTATCTTGCTCATCTGGCCGCGATAGAAGTTATAGGGTGTTGGTCCGCCGCTCCCCCACAGAATAGCCCATTGGAACTGGCCTTTCTCCACCTGGTCGATATCCGTGTTTTCTTCTGGGGTCAAAACGGAGATATCGATGCCCAGGTCTTTCATATTCTGGGCGATGATCTGGCAGGCAGAGACCCAATCTGTCCAGCCTGAGGGTGCAATCAGTTCATACTTCATCGGGTTGCCATCCTGGTCGACGCGGATGCCATCCGATCCTTTTGCCAGACCTGCGGCATCCAGCATCTGGTTAGCCATTGCCACATCGTACTGTACCCAGGTACCCGCCGCGACTGCAGCAGGGTCTTTCCACACCGAGTAAGTATCCCCCAACCCGGTGGCATCGGCAGGGGGTATGTAGTTGAACATGGCCGTTTCCACAATCATCTGTCGATCGATGCCCATGCTGACAGCCTTGCGGACATCCGGGTTATCGAAGGGTTTGAGATCCAGGTTGATGTACAGCAGCACGGCATCGGCGCCGACGAAGTAATAGTGGAAGTCTGTCGGGTCTTTGGCGACGTACACTTTTTCGATATCCGGTACAAAGTTGCCAGTCCAATCCAGGTCGCCGGCGGCCAGGGCCAGGTTGGCAGCATCGTTATCCGCATAGGCCGGGTAGCGGATGCCCTGGAATGCAGGCTTTCCCTCCTGCCAGTAGTTGGGATTCTTCTCCAGCACGTAGATCTGGCTTTCGAACTTGGTCACTTCAGTGAATGGACCCGTGCCAACAGGGTTATCGTTGGTATAGGTGAGCGGATCCTGAATGTCTTTCCAGATGTGCTCCGGGATTATGGCCTGGTTGGCCAGATCATAGAGGGCTGGTGTATAGACGGTATTGAATTGGAATTCGACCGTATTGTCATCCGGTGCACTGAAGCTGGTGATGTATTCATTCAGGACACCGGACGCCGTGCCCGCAAGAGCAGGGTTCTCCTTCAGCAGGTTGAAGGTATATACGACGTCATTGGCGGTGAATGCTTCTCCATCCGACCACTTGACGCCTGTACGCGTTTTGAAAGTGAGGGTCATATTGTCCTCACTCCATGCATACTCCGTTGCCAGCCACGGCACCAACTCTCCGGTCGACTTGTTGTAGATCATCATCGGCTCATAGACAGCGGTGACAGTTGATCCCAGCGCGTCGGGCGAAAATGGATTGAAATTCTGCACCCAGGTGGACCACTGCTCGTAGTTGACGGTCAGGTAAGCTGGTTCTGCAGCCTGAGTGGGCTGAGGAGCGCTGGTAGCCTGTTCAGCGGCAGTGGGTTGAACTGCTGTGGCCTGGGGACCACAGGCGCTCAGCAGCGTCGTCAAGACAGCGAGCGCAATAAACAGGGTAAAGATGACTTTCTTTTTCATTGTGCTTTTCTCCTTTTTTTAATTTGTGGAAAAAGTAAAGTTAAGCGGTTATGCTTCGTAATGAGTTGAATATCTCTTAATTCATCCTCGATATAAGTGATTTGAAATCTTTATCCATTACAACCGCAAGAACAGCGTATGACGATTTCGGTTGGCAGCAGAATGAGTTCATCGACCTGCTCGTTTTGTATCAAGCTAACCAGTTGTTGGGTTGCCACGCGCCCTACTTCTTCAGTGGGGGCGCGCACCGTGGTAAGGGGTGGATTGAGATATGGCGACATACGTTCGTCGTCAAAACCGACCACGGCAATCTCCTCTGGAACGCGTTTTCCCATGTTCCTTAGCCCAGCCAGCACACCTACAGCAGATTCGTCATCGCTTGAGAATACTGCATCAAATTCAATACCTGAGGCGAGCATGGTTTGAATGGATTCACGTGCAACATCACGGTCGAATTCACCGGGCGCAACAAGTCTGGGGTCAAAAGTGATCCCATGGGTCTCAAGCGCCTGCAAATAGCCCATCTCACGCCAGTGAGCATCCTCTTGCTCGTGCGGCCCACGCAGGAATGCGATTCGGCGGTAACCGTGGTCCACGATTAGATGTTCGACAATTTTGCATGAAGCCGCTTTGTTTTCCACGGTTACACAGGGAATGGAAAGATGGTGGGGCGGTGTACGGTGGATGAGCACCATGGGAAATTTACGTTCAACGAAATGCTCCAGGTCTTTTTCATCCAGTCCATCGGCAAACACCAACAGCCCATCGGTATTCTGGTAGCCCAATGGAGTTGGATACCTATGGCTTGATCGCGAATGTCGTGCTGAAGAAATGAGCAGGTCGAACCCGGCCGCGCTGCTCACTGATTCGACACCAGATAATAAAGGCGAAAAGAAATCGCCACGCATATCGGGACAGATAAAACCCAGCGTATGCGTCTTGTGGGTGGCAAGCTTGCGCGCTATTGCCGACGGTACAAAATTGAGATCTGCCATTACGATCTCAAGCCGGGCTGCAGTTTCACTGGAGACCGGCGCGTTGCGGTTCAAGTAGCGGCTGACGGTGGCAACTGACACGCCGGCTTGACTGGCAACATCTCGTATGGTGACGGAGGCTTTTTTAGGCATTTGATTCTGAAATAAGGAATGTAAGCGGTTACTGTAACCGGTTACAGTGTAGCAAAAAATAGAATCAGAGTCAAGAATTTTTAAGTTTATAACTAATGTGTATTCTTTTTGAATACCCAAATGCTTTTGCACCTCACATTGATATGTCAGCCAGCCAGTTCCCATCCGAAAAATGAACTGCCTGGATATAAAATAAAGGGTCGCGGTAAAATTTCGATGGAACCCTGTTATCTTTACTTTATATGGCTCGCTTTCATCCCCGCCATCTTTTATCAGCCTGCCGTATGCAACAATTGATGTTTAGAAAAGCTTGAATAACGATTATTTGTCCCTTTTTCACTGTTACTGCATTTAAACCTTTAGAAATGCAATTCAAAAAATCACGGCATGCCATACAAGACAAGGAGAACTCATGCAGGACGCACAAATAGCAGCGGCGCTGCCAGCCTACAACCAGGATGAAGAAGCAAGGCTGGTGAAAGCCGCTCAAAAGAACCCGGCGCTGTTCCGCGAAATTTACGACCGTTGGGCGGCGCCAGTTTACCGCTATTTTTACTTCCGCGCGCAGGAGCGCAGCAGCGCCGAAGACCTGACTTCGCAGCTTTTCCTCAAGGCGTACGAAGCCCTGCCGCGTTACAGACACCGCGGTCATTTCGCTGCCTGGCTGTTTACTATCGCCCGCAACCTGATGTGGGAGTACTACCGTAAGCAGCGCCGTGAGGTGCCGTTGGGGGATGCAGCACAGGTGATCGGAAGCAGTGACCCTCCCGCTGAAGTCTCTCAAGCGGATGAGGTCGCACGCCTCAGGAGCGTCATCGGATCGCTGCCGGAGGACGAGCAGGAGCTCATCCATTTACGCTACGTGACGGAACTGCGCTTTGCCGATATCGCCGTCCTGCTGGGACGCAGCGAAGATGCGGTCAAGAAATCCCTGTACCGGCTGCAGGCCCGGTTGAAAAGCCTGCTGGAGCAAAATCATGACTGATCAATTCTCATTTGAAGAAAAAATGCGTGCAGCTGCAAGCGTGCCTGATCCCGACCCACAGTTCCTGGCAGGTCTGCGCGCCAGGATTGCAGCACAGCAAACAACTAAGCCTTCGTTTGGGCACAAGATGAAAAACTTATCGATGCGCCCTGCTGTTGTAGCTGCGCTGTTGACGCTGCTGGCAGTGACCATAAGCCTGGCTCTCATCGGACCGCAGAGAGTGCTGGCAGCCTTCCAGGGGCTGCTGGGCTACATCCCCGGCATCGGTTTTGTGGATGAAACCAGCGATCTGCGCATACTGGCAGAGCCGGTGCACGTGGAACGCGATGGCATTACACTGGATGTCGAGCAGGGCGCTGTGGATGCACAGCACACCGTCCTGGTTTACCAGGTGAACGGACTCTCGATCGCTGCGGCTAACTCGCAGGGCGAAGCCGTTCCCACCGGCTCGATGGCGCAGCTGCGCCTGCCGGATGGCAGCCTGCTCGAGCAGTCTGGCGGGGAGGGTCCGGGCTGGGGCACGGGCTATCAGCTGCGCCTGGTCTTTCCAGCCCTACCGAAAGATGTCAACGAAGCAACTTTGGTCATCCCACGCTTGATGAGCATGCCGGCGGGTGCTGCACCCGAAGACTGGCAGGTTCCGCTGCGCTTCAAGCCTGCGCCGCCCGATCTGCAGGTCATGCCGGTATTTGAACTGAACACACCGCAGGTGGCTGCCCAGGCAGGGGAAATGGAAGCTTCTTCACAACCCGGGTTGAATCAACCGGTGGTGGAAACCCCGTCATCCCCTGATGACCAGCCTTTCCAGGTTGTCCTCGATGAAGTTGTCGAGTTGGAGGATCATTACCTGTTCACCGGTCATATACAGTGGCAGCGTGAAGAAATTCGGATGCAGGGTTTCAGTGTGGCTCTATCCGATGCCAACGGGCAGGAGCTTTCCGTGGCGGATGCCCCCGCTGAGACCACTTCGCACAGCATGCAGCCAGGCCGCTTCGATTGGGGCTTGCAATCCTCAGGCACATCTATTGCCGGCCCGCTGACGTTGATAGTAACCTCGCTGTCACTCGTCGAGGATCCCGCTGTAACCTTCAACTTTGACCCGGGACCAGACCCGCAGCTGGGCCAGGTATGGGCAGTCGACCAGCAGCTGGAGCTGGCAGGCTACAACGTGCAGATCGTATCCGCTGAACTGATGAGCGACTCGCGCGGGTTGGGACTGCGCTTCAACATGCAGGCTGATCCACAGGTGAACTTCGTCGCTTTGACGGATGAGGGAAATGCGCTTGGTCATGGCGGCAGCGGAGCAGTCAGCGGTGAATTGACCGCAACCATCCATTACGGCGACCACCTGCC
>Ga0210077_1000501_pt1 | contig 14283 bp, 12 predicted proteins | sample RushMan_CattailN_5_FD_185556 | JGI IMG/M metagenome (GOLD analysis project Ga0210077, IMG submission 185556) | Wetland microbial communities from San Francisco Bay, California, USA, that impact long-term carbon sequestration -... | ecosystem: Environmental > Aquatic > Marine > Wetlands ... | reverse complement strand
TGAGATCTTCTGTAATTTGAATACCGTACGGATGGGTATTGTGAATCGATTTATCGTCTTGTTGCATACAGATCCTCTTCACCCAGGTACGCCTTAATCACTTCAGGATGATTCTGAACTTCCTCCGGCGTCCCGTCAACGATCATGTTGCCAAAATTGAGAACAAAGACACGATCGGACAGATCCATAACCACGCCCATATCATGCTCCACCAGGATACAGGTAACCTTCCACTGTTCGTCTTCGTTAATATCCAAAACAAAGCGGGCCATGTCTTCGACTTCTTCAAGGTTAAGTCCGGCCAGCGGCTCATCCAGAATCAACAATTCCGGTTCCAGAGCCAACGCCCTGCCCAGTTCCACTCGCTTTTGAAGTCCATAAGGCAGCATGCCTACCGGTTTGTGGCGGATGTGTTCAATTTCCAAAAGATCGATAATTTGTTCTTCAATAAAGCGTCTATGCTCGGTCTCCTCACGGGCGGTTTTGCCGACATACACCGATCCGCTGGCAATGCCTGATTTCATATGGATATGTCGGCCCAGGCGGATGTTGTCCAATACCGTCATCCCACCGAAAACTTCGACTTTCTGAAAAGTCCTGGAAATACCAAGCTTGGCCCGTTGAAACGGCCTGAGTGCATTGATCTTTTTTTGTTTATAAAAAATATTTCCTTTTTGCGGGGAATAAAGTCCATTGATAATATTCATCATCACGGTCTTGCCGGCGCCGTTGGGTCCGATTACCGAATGGATCGCGCCTTTTCTGACTTTCAAATTGACACCGGCCAGGGCGCATACCTTACCGAAAAACATATGGACATCATCAAGTTCCAGGATAAAATCCTGTTCTTTGGGATTACTTGGCGCGGTCAATATACTTCACCTTATATTTCATATTCTGAATACCATTCATTATTTTTGGGCAGATCATACATCATAATTTTTTTTAATCAAGGAGAAAATATACCTGTTTCTATTTAGTGCTTTACAAAAAAAAACGCTGCTTTTTGGATCGAACACACGAAATACGCACTATATGATGATCACTTTCTTTACGGTTTTGACAATCTCTTCGGGGTCGTCCATAACTTGAAGGATTTCAATATCTTGTGTGGATATCCGCTTTTCGGCAAGAAGCTTTTCTTTGATCCAATCGATAAGCCCCGCCCAGTAATCAGAACCGACTAAGATTAATGGAAATGGTAAAATTCGGTGCGTCTGGATCAGTGTAACCGCTTCGAACAGCTCATCCAGCGTGCCGAACCCGCCGGGAAGTATAATGTATGCCGTTGCATATTTGACGAACATGACTTTGCGAATAAAAAAGTATTTAAATTCGATTTTGATGTTGGCAAAAGGATTCGGCGCCTGCTCATGGGGAAGAACAATATTCAGCCCCACGGAAATTCCCCCCGCTTCTGCAGCCCCTTTGTTGGCCGCCTCCATCACACCGCCGCCGCCGCCTGTGATCACGGCAAAGTCGTGTTCTACAAAAAGCCGGGCCAGTTTTTCGGTTTTTTTATAAATTGAATCAGTGGGTTTAATTCTAGCGGAGCCAAAAAAACTCACCGCAGGTCCTATTTCATGAAGCGCATCGACGCCTTCCACAAACTCTCCCATGATTTTAAAAAGCCGCCATGCTTCACCGATGTTTAAGTCATTGACCAGAAATTGTTTTTCCATATGATTCAGAGATGTTATTTTTAAAAATTGTAACCACGTTGGTTTTTCAATCAAACAATAGCCAAAGATTCAACCTCTTGGCCAAGTTTTGCAAAAGCTTCCCGATCCGCCGTTTTATATGGTCAAGCATCCTTCCCGAAAATCAATATCTTATCTGTCATGGGACCACCTCCGTTAAGAAAATTAATTTATAAAGTATCAAAGCAATATTCCATAAAAATTCAGGCTATTGCGATACATTACCTGGATATGACCTAACAGCTATTTTAAACTTTGTCAATGATTACGGATTGACAAACATCCTGCGGATTGATAAAAATTTTTAAAATTCCAGGATGGATAATTCCCGAATACAATTTCTTTGGTCGCAAATTTTATGAATATTGTGACAGAAAGCTTCCCAACGATTAAAGCATGAAGCTGCCAAAGCGAAAATCATATTGAAATATTTAAACTTTTATTAAGTCAAATTAAAGAAGCCGACTTTACAATCGTCGTTACGGGCTTTGTCGGCCGAGAGTAGCTCCCAAACGCCGTCCCGAACTTTGCTTCTGAGTGCGCTGCATCATATTACACATAAATCAAACAGTATATGCTTGATGAAAAATGCTGATCTATTCTCGGGAGAAGAAGCCCCGGCTCGCTTTAAAGGAAATCCTCGCATGATTAGGAATTAGAGATGAACAACTCGGAAAATGATCTCTCAAGGCACGTTATCATAGCAAACGATCTTGGTCTTCATGCAAGGTCTGCATCAAAAATCGTAAAATTGGTTCAAAGCGCAACTTCTAACGTATGGATCATTAAAGACGGAAAAAAGGCGGATGCTTCAAGCATTATCGATATTCTCACACTGGCCGGTCCCAAAGGGTCAACAATCACCATAACCATTGATGATCAATCTGACCTTGGAATTTTGAATAACCTCGTTCAGTTGATTGAAAGCGGGTTTGGAGAGTAACCAGGCATGGAACATACGGTTGAAAAAGAAATACGGTTGAAAGGCATTAATGTCTCACCGGGTATCTGCATCGGGAAAGCCTATCTGGTCGGTAAAGAAGGCGTTGATGTCGTCAATAAATACTATATCAGTAAAGACAATTTACAAAATGAGATCAAACGATTCAAATCCGCCGTAAAGCGTGCCAAAGACAAACTTCAAGAAATTATTGAAACAACGCCTGAAGAATTACGACAGCATATCCACATACTTGAAACCCACAAGATCCTGTATAAAGACAAAATGCTCTATGGCAAAACCATTGAAACCATGGAAAAAGAATTGGTAAATGCCGAATGGGCTCTCAAACAAGTAGTGTCCAACGTCAAAAGGATGTTCAAAAATATGACGGATCCCTATTTACAGGGGCGGGCGGCTGATATTGTCCAGGTCTCTGAAAGCATCATGCAGAATCTGGTTGGAGCAAAAACATTGGACATCGGCGCCATTAGAAAACGGGTCATACTTGTGGCGGCAGATCTTTCTCCTGCAGAAACCAGCCAGATACAACTGGAAAAAATAAAAGGACTGATAACCGATCTGGGCGGAAAGACGTCACACACGGGGATCATTGCCCGTTCGCTCGAAATTCCGGCTGTTTTAGGGCTTGAAAGGGCCACGCATTCAATAAAAAATGATGATATCGTCATTGTCGATGGAACCGCGGGAATTGTTATCGTTCATCCCACCGATCAAACCCTTATAAAGTTTGAAGAACGCCAATCCAATTACGAGAAATATAAAGCCGTTATTTCCCGAAGCAGCCATCTTCCGGCTGAAACAGTTGATGGTATAAAGCTGGAGGTTTTGGGAAATATCGAACTCCCGGAGGAAGTGGTATCCGTCATTAACTACGGCGGAGATGGTATCGGGCTTTATCGAACGGAATTTCAATATTTAAGTCGGCGCCGCTTCCCTAACGAACACGATCTTTTTGATAACTACAAGGATGTTGTCGAGGTGATGTCGCCTGGATCCGTTACCATCCGGACCCTGGATATCAGTGGTGACAAAGGCCTTTCCTATGCTTCGGATCCGGATGAAAAAAACCCAGTCTTAGGTCTTAGAGGCATTCGGTATTGTTTAAAAAATCCGGATGTTTTCAAGACCCAACTGCGAGCCGTATTAAGGGCCTCCGCATATGGCCATGTAAAAATTCTGTTACCCATGATATCGCGCCATGAAGAAGTTCTTGCGGCTAAAAAACTGCTGGCAAATGCAGCCGATTCTCTGGATAAAGAAGGCATCGGTTTCAATGACGATATTGAAGTCGGAATAATGATCGAAGTGCCGTCGGCGGCCATCATGGCGGACGTGATGGCAAAAGATGTTGATTTTTTCAGTATCGGAACCAACGATCTGATCCAGTATTCACTGGCGGTTGACCGGGTCAACAGGCAGGTTTCCCATCTCTATCAACCCCTTAACCCCGCAATTATTCGAATGATCAAACACGTGGCAGATATCGCAAAAACCAACAATATCGAAGTCTGCATATGCGGTGAAATGGCGAGCGACCCAATGAACATGCCGATCCTCTTGGGATTGGGGATCAACCGATTAAGCATGAATCCACAATCAATACCGGTCATTAAAAAAACAATCCGATCGCTCAATATCAAAGATACCGCTCTGTTCGTTAAAGATGTCCTTAAAGAGACATCCGAGACGGGCATTATGGAAATTTTGCAGCATACGTACGGCAATATTCTGCAGGATATAGGTTACACTGATTAATGTAACCTAAGCTGAACTTCGGTATCAGTAATATTTTAATGCAGGCGTCACAACGAAAGTGTCCACAGGGAGGAGAGAAAAGCGTTTGAGTACAGGTCACATAAAAATAGTTGCTGAAAACAGAAAAGCCCGACACAATTATTTCATCGAAGATACTTGCGAAGCAGGCATGGTTCTCTTAGGCACGGAGATCAAATCCCTTAGACTCGGCCGTGTGAATCTAAAAGATTCTTATGCCAGAATTAAAAACGGCGAAGTATTTGTTTACCAAATGCATATCAGTGCTTATCCCTTTGCTTATTACGGCAATCATGACCCGTTAAGAATCAGAAAACTCCTTTTACATAAATACGAAATCAACAAATTATACGGAAAGGTCAATGAGAAGGGATTTTCTCTGGTCCCCTTAAAAATTTATTTCCAAAATGGAAGGGCCAAAATGACGTTGGCCCTCGTCAGAGGCAAACGTCAGTATGACAAGCGTGAAACCATTCGGCGGCGGGATGAACAAAGAGATTTGGAAAGGTCAAAAAAGGAGCGCTGAAATGTACCGCTGGTTTTCCGGATTAGATTGTGTAAAATAATTCACAATGTGAAAAAAAACTCATAGAATTTAAGGTCTCATTTCAACATTTTATCCGTACAGTAAAAATATAACCGGTTAAATTATTTAGTAATAAAATCATATCCGCGCCTTGGCATGATTTCTGCTATCAGGTTAGGTCAAATGGGAAATCGTTTAAACGTACATAAAAAGAACAGCATGCTCGGTACCTCGGATCTCATCGAGATGGGTAAAGAAGCCCGGAAAGAACGGGATCGCCTGTTAAAAGAATACCCGGATCTAAGAGAATACCAAAAAGAGATTGACAGATGTCTTGATAATGCGGGAAGTACTGAAAACCGAATGGCAGTTTTAGCCGTCATGATTGAAGCCAAACTTAAAGAACTTCAAGATGAACTGTCTCATCTTTCGATCGTGCTTCAAGAAATACGCAATCCGGATTTTCTTTCTGATACACTAAGGCAATAGATAAATTTACAGTAGCTATACAAGTTCGGGAGACTCCACACTTAAATCATTAGGTGCCGGCTCAACCGAACTTAAAACGTCTTGAATCAAACTTAATGCAATTCAAGGCAAAAAAGGCAGGGTTTTTTAAAAGGCTCTGCCTTTTTATCTTGTGAGCCTTGCCTCCCGGCGGTGACCTTTTCCACCTTGCATTTTCCATAAGGTGTGATTATAATTTATTGAATAGGTACCCTTTAAACGAATCAAACCAAAAAGAGTGTAGAGTTAATAGCAAACGATGAAAGAACATAATGATAAACTACCGGATCCGAAAGAAATCGAAAAGGAAATCGGCGATTTTCTGACAAAAAAGTTCGGCGGCAGCGTCAAGATGGTGACGCCGTTGGCATTGCCTCAGAAAGCTTCCACCGAAAAAGATGAAACATCGGCCAAAAAGGTAAAGAAAATTAATTTTGACTTAAAACCCGAAGATATGATTTCCTACCTCGACCAATATATTGTAAAGCAAGAGCGTGCAAAAGCGATACTATCAACAAAAATATGCACGCATTTCAACCGTATAAAACGTGCTGAAATGGCATCGGATGGTGCCGATGACATGGTCGGGCGCATCAAAAACAACATTCTCATGTTCGGACCCACCGGTGTCGGTAAAACATATATCATCAAATTGATCGCCCAAAAAATCAATGTTCCTTTTGTCAAAGGAGATGCCACAAAATTCAGCGAAACAGGTTATGTGGGCGGCGATGTCGAAGATCTTGTCCGCGACCTTGTCAGGGAAGCGGACGGCGATATCGAATTAGCCCAATACGGTATTATCTACATCGATGAAATCGATAAAATCGCATCGAGCCGACATGTCATCGGCGTAGATGTTTCACGGTCCGGCGTTCAGCGTGCGCTGCTCAAGCCCATGGAAGAAACCGACGTCGATTTAAAAGTACCCCACGATCCCATTTCAATGATTCAGGAAATCGAACGCTTTCGTAAAACAGGAAAAAGAGAGAAACGATCCGTCAATACCGGTAATATTCTCTTTATTATGAGCGGCGCTTTTGGTGATCTGGCCCAAATTGTTAAAAAACGGATTGCGGCTCAAGGTATCGGCTTTGGCGCAACCCTTAAAACGCCGGAAGAAAACAACGAGATTATGAACCAGACAAAAGCGGAAGATCTCATAGAATTTGGATTTGAGTCTGAATTCGTGGGACGTCTGCCGGTCAGGGCCGTCTTTGAAAGATTAACGGAAAATGACCTTTTCGAAATTCTGCAAAATCCCAGCAATCCGATCATTCTCGGTAAAAAACTCGACTTTGCAGCGTATGGCATCGATATAAAATTTGAAGACAGTTCCCTTCGAATCCTGGCAAAAAACGCCTTCCAGGAAAATACCGGTGCAAGGGGACTTGTGAGCGCCATCGAAAAGGCACTTTTAGTATTTGAAAAGAAATTACCGTCGAGTCCTATTAAAAAATTCCCGGTGACCGGCACTGCTGTTGAGGATCCCGAAGGGATGCTTAAAAAAATGTTGGCGCTGTCGAACTTCGATGAACTCAATGAAACCTATGAGAAGCTGTTTCTTGAAGAAAAAGAATATATCAAAACCTACCTGAATGCCAACAAGAAAAATCTGGCGGAAAAATACGGCCTGACATTGACGGTGTCGCGTATCGATATTGTGGCTTCTTACTACGCCAACCACATGATGGATATCGAAAAAGCCATTAAAAAAATCAAGACATTTTATGACGACATAAAGAAGATAGAATTGTATTTTTTTAAAAACCATGACATTAACATTGTCATGGAAGATGATGCCGTTGATTTTATTATCGATAAGTTTGAAAAATCCACCCATGACCTTGGAGAACTTTACGAAAAATTGTCTGTGGATTTTGAATACGGGCTGAAACTGGTCCGCGAAAAAACAGGAAAGCACCGGTTTTTTATTACCAAAGACGCGTTGATAAACCCCGAAGACTTTATCAGTAATCTTATTAGATATGATTTGAGCATGCCCGATGTTAAACCCGGTGACCGGGAAAAAATAAAATGATCGGAATATCAAAGTTGTATTGCGGCACTGTAGAGCCATCCGATGCACTCCGTTACGGGCGAATGTCGTCCAAACTCCCGTCACATCTTCTTCAGTTTTCCAGCGATAAACGGCCGGTGGTTGTCTGGAATATTACCCAGCGATGTAATCTCAAGTGTATTCATTGTTATGCCCACGCGAAAGATAATAGCTTGGAAAGAAAACTGACCTTTAAAGAAGGCAAGTATTTGATCGATGATCTCGCAGAATTTGGTGTGCCCGTAATTTTGTTTTCAGGTGGTGAACCTCTGGTCCGAAAAGACCTTCCGGAATTGGCGGCTTACGCCGTAAAAAAAGGGATAAGAGCCGTTATATCGACCAACGGAACCCTGATAACTCGTCAGATCGCTCAAAATCTGAAAGACATCGGCCTGTCGTATGTCGGCATCAGCCTTGACGGCATGGAAGCGATTAACGACCGGTTTAGAGGGGTCCAGGGGGCTTTCGTCTCTGCGTTGAAAGGGATTGAAAACTGTAAAAATGCCGGTATAAGGGTCGGCCTCCGCTTTACCATCAACAAACAAAATGCACATCAGATTCCTGATATTTTTAAACTCCTTGAAGATATGGATATTCCAAGGATATGCTTTTACCACCTGGTATATGCCGGCCGAGGATCAGAACTTGTAAAAGAAGATCTTTCCCATGAAGAAACCCGAAAAGCCGTCGATCTGATTATGGATCTGACCAGACAGCTTTATGATCGAAATCATCCCAAAGAAGTATTAACCGTGGACAATCATGCGGACGGCCCCTATCTTTATATGCGCCTTCTCAGAGAAAATCCCCGGCGTGCCCGTGAAGTACTTGAACTTCTCACAATGAACCAAGGGAACAGTTCCGGTATCGGCATCGGCTGCGTGAACTGGGACGGCGAAGTATACGCAGACCAATTCTGGCGCTATTACAGTTTCGGCAATATCAGAAACAGACCTTTTTCCGAAATTTGGACCGATATCTCGGATCCGCTGATGAAAAAACTTAAAGAGAAAAAAAGACACGCTAAAGGAAGATGTGCTACATGCCGATGGCTGGATATTTGCGGCGGCAACTTCAGGGTTCGGTCCGAAGCCGTCACAGGCGACGTATGGGCACCGGATCCGGCATGTTATTTAACAGACGAAGAAATCGCTTAGAGATCATTGCAAAGCATTCCCTTTTGCCTCCCGCCTGGGCGGGACGTCAGACTTAGATTTTAATCCTCAAAATACATAAAGTATTCCTGCGGTTAAAATCTTCGTCTTCCTTGAACTTGAACAAAATTGAACGCTTTGCAATGATCTCTAAACCATACAATTATAAATAGGAGTTGCCATGCTGTTTCCCGATTACAGACCGAGACGAATGCGACAAAATGACGCGTTTCGCCGCATGATCCGCGAAACCAAACTTTCGGTAGACGATCTCATTCTTCCGCTTTTTGCCGTCAACGGTAAAGGGGTGAAAAACCCTATCGATTCGATGCCCGGACATTATCAGCTGTCCATCGACAATCTCGTCAAAACGTCTTCAAAAGCCCATGAGCTGGGTATTCCGGCAGTGATGTTGTTCGGGATACCGGAAAAAAAAGATCCTCTTGCCACCGGCGCTTATGACAAAAACGGTGTTGTTCAAAACGCAACACGCGCTTTGAAAGACAAAATACCGGATCTTGCCGTCATTACCGATGTCTGCCTGTGCCAGTACACCGACCATGGTCATTGCGGCGTTGTGGAGGGAAATATCATCGATAACGACGCCTCCTTGGACTTGCTGGCCAAAACCGCCCTGTCCCATGCCCGGGCCGGTGCCGACATGGTCGCACCTTCCGATATGATGGACGGCCGCGTGGCTGAAATCCGGAATATCCTGGATGAAAACGACTTTATTAACGTCCCGATACTCTCTTATGCGGCCAAATACTGCAGTGCATTTTACGGGCCCTTTCGTGATGCCGCGCATTCCGCCCCGAAATTCGGCGATCGACGAACCTATCAGATGGATCCCGCGAATGCATTGGAGGCGGTTCGTGAGGTGACCCTGGATATCGAAGAAGGCGCGGATATCATCATGGTAAAGCCCGCCTTACCTTATCTAGACATCATCCGTCTCATCCGGGAAGAGATCGATCTTCCCCTGGCGGCTTACAATGTCAGCGGTGAGTATGCCATGATCAAGGCTGCCGAAAAAATGGGATGGGTGGACGGAAAAAAAGTCATGATGGAAACCCTCATTGCCATTAAACGGGCCGGTGCAGACATGATCCTGACGTATTTTGCCCTTGAGGCTGCTGAAGAATTAAGGGCATGACAAAAGCGGGCCGGTAAGTTTCGTCCATGAATTATCAAAAGGATACAACATCTCAAAAACCTCATCCCCATGGTGAAAGCAAGGGGAAAACATTGCGACTGGTGGCCTGGGAAACCACACGCAACTGCAACCTTGCCTGTATGCACTGCCGAGCATCGGCAATGCGAGGTCCGTTCAATGGAGAACTCGACACCCGTGCATGTTTTCGCCTGCTGGACCAGATCGCACAAGTGGGAAAACCCATTATCATTCTTACCGGCGGGGAGCCGCTGTTGCGAACCGATATTTTTGATCTTGCAAAATACGGCACCGGCAAAGGACTCAGCATGGTGATGGCGCCCAATGGTACGCTGATCACCGAAAACATCGCCAAACAAATGGCCCATGCCGGGATTCGAAGAATCAGCATCAGTCTGGACGGCGCCACCCCAAAAAGCCATGACCGGTTCAGAGGCGTGGACGGCGCCTTTGAAGGTGCGCTTCGAGGCATCCGTCTGGCAAAAGACGCCGGCATAGAATTTCAGATCAACACGACCATTACCAAGGCCAATCTTGATGAAATCCCAAAGATCCAGAACTTGGCCGCATCACTGGGTGCCGTCGCACACCACATCTTTCTCCTAGTCCCCACAGGCCGGGGCAAATATATTCTGGATCAGGAAATCACCGCTGAAGAATATGAAAACACATTGAACTGGTTCTATGACCAGGGGGAAAAAACCCCTTTGCAGCTTAAAGCCACTTGCGCACCCCATTTTTACCGCATCCTTCGGCAAAGAGCAAAAAAAGAGCAAAAATCAATAACATTCAACAGCCACGGAATGGATGCCGTAACCCGGGGATGTCTGGCAGGCACAGGGTTTTGTTTCATCTCCCACCGGGGAATTGTTCAACCCTGCGGATTCCTTGATGTGAACTGCGGAGACATCGCCCGAGAGTCCTTTACCGACATTTGGAATCATTCGGATATTTTTTTATCGCTGCGCAATTTGAACAATCTGAAAGGAAAATGCGGGAGATGTGAATTCAAAAACGTGTGCGGCGGATGCAGAGCAAGGGCTTTTGAAGCGACCGGCGATTTTCTGGCCGAAGAGCCCCTGTGCAGCTATCAGCCCCGTTCTTTTAGAAAAGAGGAATTAGAAAATGAATAACTACAATTAACCATTAATCTTATTATTTTTATTCGTATTTATTCGTGGTATTTTTTATACTCTTTCCTAATTCCTCTTTTCTCTTTCCTCAGACCCAAATCAATCCATTGCGTTAAGAACCCGGTATCCGTCTTTTTCAAGGGCTTGTCTGATAACCTCGGTATTGCAAGGGGAAAGCCGAAAGTAATATTCTCTTTTGCTCGGTCTTTGCGCCGTCATCCCGACATTGATGATGTCTCCGCCGTTCTCATTAATAATTTGCAGCACATTTTTAAAAGAACCCGGTTTATTTCCCACCACCAGATCAATCCGTGAACTGGCGTTAAGAAATCCCATCATATCGATGAACGTCCGCAGAATATCCGAAGCCGTAATAATGCCCACCAGTTTATGGTTTTCCACCACCGGCATGCCCCCGATTTTATGCTTGTATATCAATTGAGCCGCGACCTCGATATCATCATTCGGCCCTACCACAATGGGATTCTTGATGATCAAATCCATCAACGACAACTCACCTATCATGGAAGGTATGAGCCCTTGTTTTAAATCCGCAAGCGTAATAAAACCTTCGAGCTTGTTTTCTTCTGAAACCACCGGAAGATGCCGGATCGAGTTAATCTTCATCACCTCTATGGCTTCCTGTATAGACGTATTTTCGGTTATGGTAATGGGATCGGGAACCATTAGTGAATTTATTTTCATCATATCTTCCTTGTCAGATTAAAATTAACCCAGTGCATTCAAAAGCAGCGTGATGGGTCGATCTTCTTCGCTTTCTCCGGTAAATCTTATGGGACCCGGCCTCCGGTAATCATCGTCACCCGGAACAGCGGCAAGCCATTTTTCCCTAAATGCTTTGACAATTTTAAAAGAAGCGGAATCGACATCAACCAGACTTTTTTCCAAAACAAGCTCGAGTTTGCCCTTTCTTTCTTCAAGGCGCATCAAGGGGCCTATGGGAATTCCAATGGGTTCCCATTTTGAAAAATCCTGCTCCAAATTTTTGATGGCCGCCATCTGGCCCGTAGCGCCGTTGGCAATCAGGCTAAAAACCGTCATCCCCAGGTTATACGTATAGTTGCAATCAAATCGGGTGGGATCGTTGCCTCTCCCGTCATACCCGTAAAAATGAATTTGCGTTTTAAATTTCGGCACCGATTTTTTATAAACCTTTGCAACAGGTTCGGGGATCTCCTGGGCTTCTGTAATCGCTTGTTCTTTTTCGAGGGTCTGTTTGAGGGTTTTTATCGAAATGATGGATGGTTTGACCAACAAAAACTCTGCCTTATCATAATTGTCAAAAATCATGGGACCGAAATAAGCCGGGTCAAGTCCGCTTTTTTTCATCACCTTCCGGTAATAGGATTTTTCGATTCCGATTTTATACGACCCGCTTTCATGTAAAATATTCAGGTAATCATTCACGAGTCCCATGAGCACCTGTTCGGTTTTAACCTGAGAAAATTGAAAATTTCCGTGACTGTCTCTTTCCGTGAGGAGACCCTCCTGGAAGAAGTCCGGAATTTCATTAAACAAGTCATCATCCCGTGTATTCCAGACGGAAAAACTTTTGTCCTCTCTTGAACGCCGGGCCATTCTTCGCAAATATTGAAGCTTATCCTCAAGGGCCGGAAAATCTGAATGGAAATCCGTATCATAGATATTGTTATATTCCGCAATTATCGTATTGAGCTTGATGATAAAAACCTGTATTTCATTGATGAACTCCAATATCCCTTCCGGAATGACAATCACGCCATAGTTCTTCCCAACAGCAGCCCTTCTGACGATGCCGTCACAAATCACTCGCGACAGATGCCTGAGGGTCATCCCGTAGGCATTGAAATCAACCATGTTCTTTTTTACCGCTTCTTCGATTCTCTTTTCATCAATATAATCACAAAGTTCTTCACCGATGAACGTCATATTCGCATGGGTCTGAAGCGCAACTTCAAGCGCCAGGTGGCTGGCGACACGGCCCATGACTTTACAGATGTGCCAGTATTTTACATCCGAACTGCTGTCCGTGCAAAGATTACTGATCGAGCCTGAAAATGCCCTTGCTGCCGTGTGGAAACCGAACGACATGGCACACAAAACATGACCTTTTTCATCTCTGACCTGTATATCGCCATCGATGGTTTTGGGAACGCCCATGACCTGGATACCGTCTTTAATCATTTCCTGGGCTAAAAATGCGGCATTTGTATTCGAATCATCTCCCCCCACGATCACAAGCGCATCCAGTCCAAGCGCTTTACAGGTCTCCTTGGACAGAGCCATTTTCTTTTTTGTATCTATTTTCGTTCGGCCGGTTTTTATCATGGTAAAACCGCCGAGGTTTCGATAAGCGTCGACCACCTGGCCCGTTATTTCAATGGCTTCATTTTCTATGATGCCATCCGGGCCGAGCAGAAAACCGTAAATTTTGGTCTCCGAATTCACCTTTTTCGCAGCATCATATAACCCTGCGATCACATTATGCCCGCCGGGGGCCGGTCCCCCCGAAAATACAATACCGATACAGCGTTTTTTGCCGTACGCATCTTTAAAGGATTCTTCAGGGGAATCCACGCCAACTACGGTTCTGACCTTATTATTTATGATGCCCGGCAACTGTTTTTTTGCTTCCCTGTCAATGGTGAAGGTGAAGCGATCAACATCTTTCAACAAGGTGTAAGGGCTTTCAAACACTTTGCATTTGGGCGGAACATATTTCCTTCGTTCCATCAACTCGCGGTTAATATTGCTGACCGCCTCTCGAACCTTGGGATTATCTAACAAAAGCTCAATATAGTCGGGATCTTTATCTTTCATGCTGTTGCTCCGTTTAAAGGAGATGATTTGATTTTTGCATTCCGCAATAACGGCAATACAGTCGATTAATGTATTGATTTTATCGGTTCTCCAACGATTGTGTCAAGACTATTCGAACGATATCTACGGGACTAAACGCATCTGAACCTCCATACACAGGAAAACGCTTTGCGGCGGCGGGTATCTCTTTCAAACCGGCTTGTGTTGGAAAGAGATTTTCAAAATACCTTGATTTCTTTAATCCTGATTGTTACTAAATAATTATCAGTCGATCAATTAAGATTATAAAAAAATGAGATTATTTTCGCTATGCCTGTCGACGGTCGTTATTTTATTTATGGTCTGCTCCTTAGCCGCCGGCAGTGATATTGAACTTGCCAAGAAATCTACCCTGGAATCCATTCTCAAAAGAGGCGAGCTTCATGTGGGCTTTAATTCCGGTTATATGCCTTTTGAAATGACGAACCAAAAAG
>Ga0210077_1000500_pt1 | contig 14368 bp, 8 predicted proteins | sample RushMan_CattailN_5_FD_185556 | JGI IMG/M metagenome (GOLD analysis project Ga0210077, IMG submission 185556) | Wetland microbial communities from San Francisco Bay, California, USA, that impact long-term carbon sequestration -... | ecosystem: Environmental > Aquatic > Marine > Wetlands ... | reverse complement strand
TGCCCGTGCTCACGCCCTGGCTCTCGAGCCTGTGGCTGGGCCTGGTAACGCCGCTCTACGCACGGGTGGGCCGCGAGCTGATCGAGGGACTGCGCAACGAGACCGTCGTGCGCGACAAACGCGCGCTCGAAGTGTTTCCGCTGCGTCCGCGGGGAATGCGCCAGGCGATCGCGCGCGCGCTCAATCACGAGGACCGCGAGATCGCCCTCACCCGCTGGTCCGATGCCGTCTCCTCGCTCGGCAAACGGACCGGTTGGGGCGGCGCGCGTTTCGGCTCGCGCATCGTCGATTCCCGCGCGGTCCATGTTCCCTTCCCGCCCGATCTGGCGTTCGCGCCGATCGAGCGGATCGGCGGCAAGACGGGATGGTATTACGCCAACTGGCTCTGGCGGCTCCGCGGATTCATCGACATTCTGGCCGGGGGCGCGGGCATGCGGCGCGGCCGGCGCGATCCGGAAAGGCTGTTACCCGGCGATCCGGTCGATTGCTGGCGAACCGAAACCGTTGAGCCGGGACGCCTGCTGCGCCTGGCGGCGGAAATGAAGCTGCCCGGACGCGCGTGGCTGCAATTCGAACTGACGCCGGAAAATTCCGGCACTTCCATACGCCAGACGGCGCTTTTCGATCCCTTGGGATTGGCCGGTCTGCTCTACTGGTATGCGCTCTACCCGGCGCATCGTTTGGTCTTCGGGGGCATGCTCCGGGGCATTGCCAGGGCCGCGGGTGGTTCGGCGCCGCGTTAGCCCGGCGCCGGAGCGCTTCGCTAACGAACCATAGCCTGTGCGGAATTGTAGGGGCGACCCGGCGGGTGGCCCTCCGTGCCACGTCTACGCCTTTGTCCCCGGCCAAACTCGGATCTTCCACTCCCCACTTTCACTTCCGCGCCGGAATGTGGCACCCTTTTGCCATCTGTTGCCTCGCGCACGGACTGTGTGCTCCTTGGAGGAAGGAATGCGGAAACTACGCTTCTGGGTGTTCGTGGTTGCCTTCATCTCTCTGCCCACGCTGCTGCTCGCGCAGCAGGCGCAACCGAAGCCGCCACTCACCCTCGATGAATTCTTCAATTCTGTCGCGTTCGATTCGCTCCAGATTTCCCCCGCCGGCAACGCCGTCGTCCTGACCACCGAACGCGCCGATTGGAAAGCAAGCCGTTTTCGCAACGACCTCTGGTTGTATCGCGTCGAGGGTAATGGCGGGCATCTGTTCCCGCTCACGCAATCCGGCCATGACGGCGATCCGCAATGGTCGCCGGATGGCCGCTGGATAGCGTTCCTCTCCGACCGCACGCCGGTGCGCGCGATGGAGGCAACCTCGGAGGAATCCTCCGAAACGGAATCGGCTGCCGAGAAGTCCGTGGAGCAGGTCTACGTCATCTCCCCGAGCGGCGGCGAAGCATTCGAGGTCACCTGGGGCGAAGAGCCGGTTCATTCCTTCGCATGGTCCGCCGATTCCGGGCACATCTATTACGCGGCGCGCCGGCCGCTGACGAAAGAGCAGCAGGAGGCGGAGAAGAAGGACTGGCACGACGTGATCCGCTTCCGCGAGCAGGAGCGCGGGGACCTGATCCGCCGCGTCGACCTGGCCGCCGTCAGCGCCTGGGACGCCGCGGGAGCCATCGGCAAGCAGCCGGAGCCGGAAAACATCGCGAGCACCGAATGGTACGCCGAGCAGCTTGCCGGCTCGCCCGATGGCCGCTGGCTCGCCTTCCGCACCGATTCCCGCTCGCGCCGCGAGGAGTCGCTGGCCGCCTACGGCATCTATCTGATCGGCTTGGCGCCCGAAAATCGCACCTCCGCTCCGGTGAATCTGCTCGGCCCGACGCAGGCCATCTTCGACCATTTCCTCTGGTCGCGCGACAGCCACAGAATCTTCTTCTCGTTCCTCAACGGTGCCGTGGAAGGCCCGTACGAAGACGCGCAGTCGCGCGTCTATTCGGTGGATATCGGCCAGGCGCTCACCCGCCGCCGCTCCGCGCCAACATCCACCGGCCCGTTCGTCCGCTGGGGAGCGAAATTCTTCGGCGCCATCACCGGCTATGCCGTGCTGCCGGGCGACACGCTGTTCGCCGCGGGCCGCCTCGGCACCGAGGTGCAGCCCTACGTGCAGTCCGCGCCCTCGGTCGCCTTCGCCAAACAGACCGCGTGGACCGGCACTTACGAAATGCTCTCCCCCGCCGCCCATTCGCCGCGCATCGCTTTCGTCTATTCCTCGCTCGACCGCCCGACCGAGGTCTACATCGCCCCGAGCGCCGCACAGATCGGCCAGGCGCGCCCGATCACGGCGTTCAACAAGCTTTTCACCGAGCGCGCCATGCCCCGCGGAAAACCGTTTCGCTGGACCGCCGACGACGGCATGCCGGTCGAAGGCATGCTCATCTATCCACCGGGAAAATTCGGCCAGACGAACCTGCCCACGTTCACGCTGATCCACGGCGGCCCGGAAGACGCTGACGGCAATCACTTCGAAGCCGATTGGTACCAGTGGGCCGCGCTCGCCGCCACGCAAGGGTGGCTGGTTTTCGAGCCGAACTATCGCGGCTCGATCGGCTACGGCGATAAATTCGCGCTCGGTATCATTCCCCACATCGTCTCGCGCCCGGGCAAGGACATCCTCGAAGGCGTCGACGCCCTCGTGAAGGCGGGCATCGCCGATCCGAACGATCTGGCCGTCGGCGGCTATAGCTACGGCGGCTACATGACGAATTGGCTGATCACCCAGACCACGCGCTTCAAGGCCGCCGTCACCGGCGCCGGCGCCGTCGAGCACGTCGCCAACTGGGGCAACGACGACACCACTTGGGACGACGCCTATTTCCTCGGCGGCTTGCCGTGGGACACCGAAGCGAATTACAACGCCGAAGCGGCCATCTGGCAGATCGCCAAGGTCCGCACACCCACGCACATCGTCGCCGGCGCCGACGACATCCGCGTCTACGTCGGCGAGGATTATCTGCTCGAGCGCGCGCTCCACACGCTGGGCATTCCGTGCCGCTTGCTCATCTTCCCCGGCGAGGGCCATTCGCTCGCGAAAAATCCCTGGCACGGCAAGATCAAGGTGCGCGAAGAGCTGAAATGGCTCGAAAAATACGGCCGCCCATAAAAGAGACGTTGGTAGTGGCGACCCAGTGTCGCCCCCGAGGGAACGCGCGCGAACGGGAACACTCGCTCTGAGTAGCGCAGCCACTCCTGGCTGCGCTCTTTTCCCGCCACCGCGATGATTCCCGCCACGACGAAATCCCCACCAGCACCCCATTCCGCCTCATCGTTCTTTGCCCACCCGATTCCCTTTCCCCTTCCCGCTTCTGCATAATGTGCACAGAACCGGAGGCATCATGAAAACCGACACGCCAGAGCCGCCCGTCCGCAAAAAACGCAATCGCCGCCCTCACAAGAGCGAAGCCCCGGGGACGCTAGTCTCCGATCCGAACGCTCCCCGGCCCGTCGTTCACGTGATGGGCTACGGCCCCGAAGAGTTCCATGAAGAGGAGGTCCGCGACATCGACGCGCTCGCGGCGATGCGGGGGAAATGGCCGGTGCTATGGGTGAACGTGGACGGCGTAGGCGACGCGGGAACCACCGCCCGTCTGGGCGAACTTTTCGGACTGCACCGGCTGGCGCTCGAGGACGTGACCAGCGTGCAGCAGCGCCCCAAGGTGGAATCCTACGGTGAATATCTCTTCGTCGTCGCCCGCATGATCTTCTCCGACGGCCGCCTCCACACCGAGCAGGTCAGCATGTTTCTCGGCAAGGACTACCTGCTGACGTTTCAGGAGCGTCCCGGCGATTGTTTCGACCCGGTGCGCGAGCGGATTCGCAAGGGCCAGGGCCACATCCGCCAGGCGGGGCACGACTATCTGGCCTATTCGCTGCTCGACGCCATTGTCGATTCCTATTTTCCGGTGCTCGAGGATTACGGGGAACGGCTGGAGGACCTGGAACAGGAAGTCATCACCGTCTCGGACGAGAGCACGATCACGCGCATCCTGGGAACGAAGCGCGATCTGCTGACCCTGCGCCGCACGCTGTGGCCGTCGCGCGACCTTTTCAATTCCCTGCTGCGCGACGCCGCGGCTCATTTCTCCGCCGAAACGCTGATCTACCTGCGCGATTGCTACGACCACACCTTCCAGGTGATCGACACGCTCGAGACCTACCGTGAAAGCGCCTCGGGCCTGCTCGACGTCTACCTCTCGAGCGTGAGCAATCGCATGAACAGCGTCATGAAGGTGCTCACGATCATCGCCACGATCTTCATGCCGCTCACCTTCATCGCCGGGATCTACGGCATGAATTTCAATCCGCAAAAATCGCCATGGAACATGCCCGAACTGAACTGGTATTGGGGCTATCCCTTCGCTCTCACGCTCATGCTGCTGGCGCTGGCCGGCATGATCTACTTCTTCCGCCGGAAACGGTGGATCTAGATTCCGGGTGACGGCCACGCGACACGAGTATCTGGCGCTCATGTCTTGAACTCGGCTTCGAGTGCGGATACACTCAGCCCGTAAACAGTATATGCGGGAATTCGCTCACAAGCCGGTAATCGTTCTCTTCCTGCTGCTGTGGAATATCGCGGCGGTTTGGAGCGTCGCGTGCCGCTCACTTTGTGCCGACGGCATCTGTCCGCTCGAATCCGCCGCTAGAACTTCTTGCGCCGATTCGCATCCAGGCTGCCCGCCCGGTGAGACAAGCCACGCCCCGGCCCGCCCGCCTTCGCCCTGCGCCGACCATCTTCACCCGGCGCAGCATTACCTCGGATCATCCTCGCCGGAGTCTTATTCTCAAGCTTCAGCCTTGTCACACGGCCTTCCGGCCGTCGTGACCGCGCCGGCCGCGCCCGCTTCTCTCCGCGGCGTGGCTAACGGCGCCCACTCCCCGCCCGGATCGCTCTCGGGCCGCTCCATCTGCCGAAAACTCGCCATCCTTCGCATCTAGCCGCCGCTGTCCTGCGCCGCGTCTCTCGGCTCTTCAACCTGAATGCGGCGTCCTCGCTGGAAACCCGCTCAGGGAGAAGTGATTCCGCGACCTCCCGGATCGCCACAGATTGATCGTGCGAAGGAGATGATGTGAAGCCATTTCTGTTCGGAATTTTCGTAACCATTTTGGGTCTCGCCGGCTGCGTCTATTTGTTCCTGCGCCTCGGATTTCTGGACCCGAGGGCGAATCGCTCGCCGTCGAAATGGGAAATAAAAGAAGCAATGGATTTTCTGGATGCCTCGGTGAGAAGGCACGCGCCGCAACTCCGGAATCCATTCCCGCCCAGCGCGGAAAACTTGAAGGTCGGGCTGGATGTCTACCAGGCCCGCTGCGCCGTATGTCACGGCGACCGTGCCAATCCCCGAAGCGCCGTCGGCCTGGCCCTCTATCCGCCCGCTCCCCAATTCCTCGAAAGCGCGCCCGACATGCCCGAATACCAGAATTTCTTCATCATCCGGAACGGCATTCGCTGGACCGGAATGCCCGGCTGGAGGAACGTCCTCAGCGAAAACGAAATCTGGCAACTCACCACCTTCTTGACCCACATCGACCATCTGCCGCCGGACGTGGAGTGGAATCCTGCCCCATCGCTCTCCGGGCAACACCCAATGGCAAAGACGGAAGGAGTCAAACCGCAATGAATAAGAGTCGAAGAGATTTCTTCAGGAACGTCACCGCCGGGGCCGGCGTTGTTGCCGGCTGGCTCGGCTGGACGCGCCGCGCGGCTGCTTCCTCACCGGCAGAGGAGTTCGCCCAGCCGTTGGCGGGCGAACGCGGCCATCGTCACAATTCCCCGGACGCTCCCGGCGTCCCGCCGTTCGAAACACCCGATCTGCCAAAGCTCCCTTTCACTCTCGACAACGGCGTCAAGGTCTTTCACCTCGTCGCCGAACCGGTCAAGCGCACGTTTCTGCCCGGCTACACCTTCGACCTCTGGGGTTACAACGGAACCGCGCCGGGCCCGACGATCGAAGTCAACCAGGGAGACCGCGTCCGGCTGATCGTGGACAATCACCTGCCCGAAGCGACCTCCATGCACTGGCACGGGTTTGAGGTTCCCATCGGCATGGACGGCGTTCCGGGAGTGTGCCAGGACCCGATACCGCCAGGCGGTCGGTACGTCTATGAATTCACCCTGCACCAGGAGGGAACCTTCTTCTACCACTCGCACATGGCCATGCAGGAAATGATGGGAATGATCGGTCTCTTCATCATGCATCCCAAGGTTTCCTGCTCGCCCAGAGTGGACAAGGATTTCGGCCTGATCCTCCAGGAATTCGCCATCCTCCCCAACAACACCGTGCCCAATACGATGTCCATGGAATTCAACTGGCTGACGCTCAATGGCCGCTCTGGCCCGGCGACGACGCCGCTGCTTGTCAAACTGGGCGAGCGGGTGCGGATTCGCATGGTCAATCTCAGCATGGACCACCACCCGATGCATCTGCACGGAAACACCTTCCACCTCACCGGAACCGAAGGCGGCCGCGCGCCTCAGTCCACTTGGCGGCCGGAAAACACGGTCCTCGTGGCCGTCGCCCAGGCGCGCGACATCGAATTCGACGCCATCTATCCGGGCGACTGGCTGCTCCACTGCCATCTGCCGCACCACATGATGAACCACATGGCCTCGATGGTTGGCCCGCTCGCCGAGCCCGGCCATGGCATGCCCGCGGGCATGGGAATGGAGGAAGGCATGGGGATGCTGCGCCAAGGCGGCGCGATGAGCAAGGAAAACGGGCCGAGCCTCGGTCGTTCGATGGGCATCGGATCCGACTACGAAAGTCCCACCACCAACACGCCACTATCTCCAATGGGCTCGATGCCCGGTATGAGGCAAGGGGAAAAAGGAAAGATGGGCCAAATGGAGCACAGGGGCCACGCCATGCCCGCTAGTCCGCAGGCCGTCCCCGGATTCCCGCAGGACATGTTCATGCCCATGGACGCTGCCGTCGAGAAACCGGAAACCTACGGCCTGCGGCCCACATGGAGCGGCGGCGTGCAGGGGATGTCGACGCTCGTGCGCGTTCTGGAGCCCGCACTGTACGAAAAAATCATGGAACTCAAACGCCATGCCGGTTTCCAGCCCCGGCACTCGGCCATGCCCACGCCGATGCCTCACCGCCTGAAGGAATAGGCGCGGAAGAAGCGAAATGCCGCAACTTTACTGGAAGGAGAGAATTCCGATGAAAAACAGGTGGTCAGAGATTCTGGCGGCCGGCTTGGCGATCTTTGCGCTGGTGATTTTCGCCTCCCCGCGTGCCGCGGCACAGCAGGCCGGCGCATCGCAGTCCCCGAACGTCCCGGAGGCAGCCAATCGGCCAGCCGCCGTCCCTCTCACCCTGCAGGATCTCGAGAAGATGGCGCTCGCCCATAACCCCACCCTGTCCCAGGCTAGCGCGGAAATCCGCGCGGCCGAAGGGCGTAAGCTGCAATCCGGACTTTACCCGAATCCCACGGCCGGCTATATCGGCGAGCAGATTCGCGGCGGGGCGCAGCGCGGTGGCGAACAGGGCTTTTTCCTGCAGCAAGATATCGTGCTGGGCGGCAAGCTGGGTCTGAATCGCAAGATTTTCGAACAGGAACGCTTGCAGGCCCGCGCCGAAGCCGATGAGCAGCGACTTAGAGTCACCACCGCCGTTCGGCTTTATTTCATTCGCGCCCTCGCTGCACAGGAAACCGTAACCGTTCGCAGCAAACTCGTCCACCTCGCCGAGCAAGCCGTCGGAACCTCCCGCCAGCTTTTCAACGTGGGCCAGGCCGACCGGCCCGACGTACTCGAGGCCGAGGTCGACGCGCAACAGGCGCAGCTCGCGCTCTCCGCGGCCCGGCAGAACCAGCAGAGCGTATGGCAGGGCCTCGCCGCCACTGTCGGCATGCCCGACCTGCCCATGGCGCCCCTCGCGGGCAATCTCGAAACCTTCGGATCCCTCGACGAGAACACATGGCTCGCCAGAATGCTGCAGGAGAGCCCGGCCGTGAAGATCGCCGAACTCGGCGTGAACAAGGCTGAGGCGGTGCTGGCCCGTGCACGACGCCAGCCGATCCCGGACCTGCAACTCCGGGCGGGCCTCGAACAGAACCGCGAGCTCTCCGAATTCTCCGGCCAGCCCGTCGGGCTCCAGGGATTCGCTGAAGTCGGCGTCCAGATCCCGCTCTTCAACCGCGACCAAGGCGACGTGGAGGCCGACCTGGCGCAACTCGATCGCGCACGCCGCGAGGTCGAGCGCGTGCGCCTGGTCCTGCGAGAACGCGCCGCACCGGTCTTCCAGAATTACGTAACCGCGCGCGATGCCGTCCAGCTCTACAAAAACCAGATGATTCCGCGCGCGCAGCAGGCCTACGACCTGTACCTCGAGAGTTATCAGAAGATGGCGGCGGCATACCCCCAGGTTCTCATCGCCCAGCGCACGCTCTTCCAGCTCGAGGACGCTTACGTCGCCTCACTCGAAAAACTCGGCACGAGCGCCATTGCCTTGAGATCCTTCCTGCTGACCGACGGCCTCGAAGCTCCCGCCGCCGCCGGCCAGATCGACCATCCGGTGCGGGAAATCAACTTGCCGGCCCGAATGTCCGGGGCCGGTCCGCAAAACTGATCGTGGTTGGGGCTTTCCGAATGCCACCGCCGCGAACCGGCGGGTTTCTCGCACCGTGGCGAGAAGATGCGCCCGTACCCCCGCGCTTCGTCAGTTCGCCACCGCGGCCGGCGCCGCTATGGGTTCGCTGAGCACCTGAAACATCGTGTCCTCGAGCGGCTGCAGCAGGCCGGGCGCGCCCGGGTCGCCCTTGGCGAGCGCGGAGGTGACGGCGTCGCGCTGCTGCAAAATGGATTGGAGCGAGATTTTCACCTTCGGATCGATCTGCCGCGGCAACTCGTCGCGAACCGCATCGAAAAACTTCGTCGAGAGCGCCGACGCCTGCCCGTAATTTTTCTGGTTGGTTTGCCGGGTGACGGCGAGCAGATCATGCTGCAGCCGGTAAAGACCGACCTGCGCCTGCAAGCCGGCCAGTTGAATGTTGGCCATTTCCAGTTGCTGCCGGCTCTTTTGCACTTTTTGATACTGTGGCCAGAATCCGAGGACGTAAGCGATTCCGATCAGAACGACCCCGATGATGATGCCCGCGCGTTTCATCGTCGTCCTCCCCTGCGAAGCAAAGTTTGGAGAAGGCCCACCCGTAGTGTAACCGCGAACCCTGTCAGCGGGAATCGCCTTCGCATGGCAAGGACTCCTTGCCGGCCCCCCGAATGTGTCATCTGACAGTTGCCAGACAGCCCCCAAAGTGTGGTAGCTTCAACGCACTTTTTCGGCATGCGGCCGCGCCGGTGGAATCCCGGCGCGTGGAACCGGCCGAAAAACGGAGCGCACCGATCATGAATCGATTTGCGAGATTCTTCCACATCCCGCCTTCGCGTTGCGGCCTGGCAGCCGCCGTCGTGCTGGCATTGCTGGCGCAGGTAAATTGTGGCTCGTCACAGAAGCAGCCGGCCGCCGCAACGGGCACTTACGACGTGCTGATCGAAAACGGCCGCATCATGGACGGCACGGGGAATCCCTGGTACCGCGCCAACATCGCGATTCGCGGCGACCGCATCGTCGCGATCGGCAAGCTGACCGGCGCCCACGCCAAGCGCGTCATCGACGCGAACGGACTGGTGGTGGCGCCGGGATTCATCGACATGCTCGGCCAGTCGGAGACCGCGCTCCTCATCGACAACCGTTCGCAGAGCAAGCTTTCCCAGGGCATCACCACCGAAATCACAGGCGAAGGCCAATCGATCGCCCCGCAGGACGCCCTGACCCTCGCGCCGCTCGAGCCTTTCCTCAAGCAATATCACCTCAAGGTCGACTGGACCACACTCGACGGTTATTTCCGCCGCCTCGAAAAACAGGGCACGCCGATCAACCTGGGCACCTACGTGGGCGCCGCCCAGGTGCGGGAAGCAGTGCTCGGCGAGGTGGATCGCGCGCCAACGCCCGCGGAACTCATCAAGATGCAGGACCTGGTCGCCCAGGCGATGAAAAACGGCGCGCTCGGCATCTCCACCGCGCTCATCTATCCTCCCGGGCACTTCGCGAAAACCGACGAGTTGATCGCGCTGGCGAAAGTCGCCTCGGCCTATGGCGGCATCTACGCTTCCCACATGCGCAGCGAAGGCGCCACCGAATTCCAGGCGCTCGACGAAGCCATCGAGATCGGCCGCCAGGCGCGCATCGCCGTGGAAATCTTCCATATGAAGGTGAGCGGAAAGCCGCGCTGGGGCGAGATGCCCCAGCTCGTCGCGAAAATCGACGCGGCGCGCGCCTCCGGGCTCGACATTCGCGCCGACATGTATCCCTACCTCGCCGGAGCCACCGCCCTCGCCTCTTGCCTGCCGCCCTGGGTGGCCGTCGGCGGCATGCCGGAACTCCTCAAGCGTCTGCAGGACCCCGCGACGCGGCAAAAAATCAAAACCGAAATGTCGTCCGATCACCCCGGCTGGGAAAATCTCTATTACGACAGCGGCGGCGCTCCGGGCGTGATGATTTCCGGCGTGGGCGATCCCGCGCTCAAGCCCTACGACGGGAAGACCATCGCCGAGGTGGCGAAAATGCAACACAAGCAGCCGCTCGACGCCCTGTTCGATTTCGTCCTCGCCGATAAGGGCCAGACCGGTGCGCTCTACTTCATCGCCAGTGAAAAGGACCTCGAATACGGCCTGAAGCAGCCGTGGACGAGCATCGGCCTCGACGCCAACGAGCTTTCGCTCGATGGCCCGCTCTTCGAACCCCACACGCATCCCCGCGCCTTCGGCTCGATGCCGCGCTTCCTCGGCCACTACGTGCGCGACCTGCACCTGATGTCGATGGAAGAGGCTATCCGCAAGATCACGTCGATGCCCGCCCAGCGCGAGCATCTCACCGGTCGCGGACTACTCGAACCCGGCTACTTCGCCGATATCACCGTCTTTAATCCCCAGACCATCATCGACAAGTCCACCTATCAGCAGCCCACGCAGCTTTCCGTCGGCGTCAGCTACGTCTTCGTCAATGGCCAACTCGAATTCGAAAACGGCAAGCTGACCGGCGCAACCGCCGGCCGTCCCCTCCGCGGCCCCGGCTGGCAACCAAGCGAGGCGCCCAAGACGGCAAAGAGCATGTAAGCGGGAACCGAGCGTTCTTGATAGCGGCCTGAGAGCGAACATCATCCCGAGCGAAGCGAAGGATCCCGTCCCTACATCTCCGCCTCCACGCGTTCAAGGCCGTCCTTGCCTTTCACCGCGAGAAAGACCTGCAGCAAACTTGATACCCCCGGTAAGATGGCCGGTAGCCGCGCAGCCGAAGCTCTGTCTGCGCGCGAAGTATCGACTTCCCTGGAGAACACCGCTATGTCCGACGACCCGCGCAGCCATCACATGAGCATCGAGGAATTCCGCCGCAGCGGCCGCGACGTGATCGACTGGATTGCCGACTATCACCGGCGAGTCGAATCCTTCCCCGTGCTTTCGCGCGTGAAGCCCGGCGAAATCCGCGCGGCCCTGCCGCCCAATCCGCCGGCCGAAGGCGAGCCGTTTGACGCGATGCTGCGCGACGTCGGCGAAATCATCCTTCCCGGCCTCACCCACTGGCAATCGCCGAATTTCTTCGCCTTCTTCCCCTCGAACACTTCCGGACCGTCGATCCTCGGCGAGCTGCTTTCCGCCGGCCTGGCCGTTCAGGGCATGATGTGGACCACCAGTCCCTCCTGCACGGAGCTCGAAACCCACGTGCTCGACTGGCTGGTCGGAATGCTCGGCCTGCCCGAAAAATTTCTTTCGACCGGCAAGGGCGGCGGCGTGATCCAGGACACCGCGTCGAGCGCCTCGCTCTGCGCCCTGCTGGCCGCGCGCGAACGCGCGACCTCCGGCGCCTCGAACGAGGACGGCTGCGACGGCCGCCTGACCGCCTACACCTCCACGCAGGCGCACTCGTCGATCGAGAAAGCGGTGAAGATCGCCGGCATCGGCCGCCGCAATCTCCGCGCCATCGAAGCCGACTCCTCCTTCGCCATGCGCCCCGAGGCGCTCGCCGAAGCCATTGCCCGCGACCGTCGCGAAGGAAAAGTTCCCTGCTTCGTCTGCGCCACGGTGGGCACCACGTCATCGAACGCCATCGATCCGGTCCGCGCCATCGGCGAAATCTGCCGCGAAGCCGGCGTCTGGCTGCACGTCGACGCCGCCATGTCGGGCACCGCCGCGCTTTGCCCGGAATTTCGCTGGATTCAGGAGGGGCTGGAACTCGCCGACAGTTACTGTTTCAACCCGCACAAGTGGATGTTCACGAACTTCGATTGCGATTGCTTCTACGTGGCCGACCGCGCCCCGCTCATCGAAGCGCTCAGCATCCTGCCCGAATACCTGCGCAATCAGGCCACGGCATCAGGCGCGGTGATCGACTATCGCGACTGGCACATCCCGCTCGGCCGCCGCTTCCGTGCACTCAAATTGTGGTTCGTGATCCGCCATTTCGGCGTCGAGGGCCTGCGCGCCGAAGTGCGCCGCCACGTGGATCTGGCGCAAACGTTCGCCGGGTGGGTGCGCGAAGACGAGCGATTCGAACTGGCCGCGCCCGTCCCGCTGAATCTGGTCTGCTTCCGCCTCCGCTCGGGCGACGAGCAGAACCAGGCGCTGCTCGACCGCCTCAACGCCAGCGGCGATCTCTACCTGACGCACACGCGGCTAGACGGCCGCATCACGCTGCGGATGTCGATCGGCCAGGCGCACACCGAATTCCGCCACGTCGAGCAAGCCTGGCAGCGCATTCGCAAGGAAGCGGACAGGCTTTAGTGCCCGCGCCGGCGCCCCTCGCGCCGCTCGTCAAAATCCGTAGCGCGCGATTACCCGCCCGTCCGGCTTGCTCAGCAGAATGAGCCGCGAGGCGAGTGGCGGCAAAACGAATTGCATCTCCGCGCCCGTGACGGCGTCGCGGATGTCGATCGGCTGCGCGCGGGCGCTTTCCGAATCGAAGAGGTAGAGAACCGCCCGCGAGAAAACCTCAGGCCGGATCAGCACGCCGGGCGAAGGCAATGTCCCGCTGAACGGTGGGTGCACGCCGGCCTGGTCGAGCACCCAACGGTAGACCTGGGCCGTTGCGGCCGTCCCCTGCGCCAATTCCACCGGGTAGTTCACAACGAAGAGCCTTCCCTTCCCCACGTGAATCTCGTGGAACGCCTTGCCGTCTTTCGTCTGAAGCGCGTCGAGCGTCACCTGCGCCTGCGCGGCGAAAGAGAGCGGAACTTTCTCATTTCCAAGCGTGACCTGCGCCTGATGGAAGAGAATCGTCACCGGATGGGCATCGAGGCCCAGCGCGGAGAGCCGGCCGGTCACGTGCCACTCCCCGTCGCGCTCCATCGAGCCGGTAACCAGGAGATTGCCTCCTGCTTTCACGTAATCGAGCAGCGCGTGCCACGCCGCGTTGCCCAGCGCCATCGGCGAAGGCAGGATCACCAGCCGCGGATGGCCCAGCTCGCCGATCCGGTTTTCCTCGACCACCTCGCTCTGCACCCGGCAGTCATAGGCAAGCGCGCGCACGGCCTTCTGCTGCGCATCCACCGCCGTCCCATTGAGCGCCGAATACTGAAATGCCTGTGATGTGACAATCGCGACCTGCGCGTTTTCCGGGTGCTGGAAATAGCCGCCGGAGAGCTGCGCGAATTTGGCGAAGCGACGCAGCACCAGGGCGATCGGCCTTTCGGTGCCGTCGGCGCGCAGCGCCCCGATCACCACCTCGTTGTCGTTGTCCATGTACGCGTTCGTGTTCCAGAGCCATTCGATCGCGCCCGCGCCCGTCGAAAGCGCCATCGCCACCTTGCGCGCGAGCACCTGCCCCGCTTCCCCGGCCGAGTAACGCGTGCGGCCGTCGATGCCCACCGCGCGCTGCATGCCGGTTTCCTGCACGAGCATCGGCTCGCCCGGCACCTTCGCCACGAGCGAATCCCACAGCAGCGCATCGTTGAGCCACCACGTGTGCGTCGTCGTGAAATCCAGCGCCGGTCCATACCAGGCCGGCGACGGCCGGTCACTGCCACCGCCTTCGTCCTGCCCGACCGTGACGAGCTGTTGGCTTCCCGTCTCGCGGATGGCCTTGTGCATCTCCTCCGCCCAATCGCGGAATTCCTCCTGCGAGAAGAGGTAGTAGTCGTGCACCTCGACCGAGTTCAGGAAAAGACCGGTGGCGAGGGAAGCTTGCGGCGAAAACTGCAAATCGCGAGGCAGCGGCACCGGCTGCCCCTCGGGGATGAGCGCTTGATCCCAGGCCGCCGCCAGCGCCGCGCGGTTCGCGTAGCGTTTCGCCAGCCACCGGTTCCACGCCGCCAACTCCACCGGATCTCCGTTCGGCCGCGTCATCCACAATTCCCGCGGATTCGAAAAGCTC
>Ga0210077_1000499_pt1 | contig 14386 bp, 13 predicted proteins | sample RushMan_CattailN_5_FD_185556 | JGI IMG/M metagenome (GOLD analysis project Ga0210077, IMG submission 185556) | Wetland microbial communities from San Francisco Bay, California, USA, that impact long-term carbon sequestration -... | ecosystem: Environmental > Aquatic > Marine > Wetlands ... | reverse complement strand
GGCACCGCGAAGCGCGAGGCCACCGCCATGCCGGGCGTGGAGATGTCGGTGATATCGATGAAGCTGACACCGCCGGCGCCAGAGGACTGCACCAGGTCGACCTGGCCCGCCGCGGCGAAGTCGGCGTGCGGCATGATGAAGAGCGCCCCGCCGTGGCCGTTGATCTCGCCGGTCGCGAGCAGCACCGGGGTGTCGTAGTTGCCGCCGCTGTCGGTCAGGAATTTCGGCATCGACTCGTCGCCCACCGGGACCGGAGTCATGTCGTAGGAGGTGACGAATTCGTAGTCGGGCCAGTAGGCCTCGGGCTTGGTGTCGTTGTTGTAGGCGCCCTTGCCGTGCGGACCATGCCAGTTGGCGCCCGGGTTCTCGGCGCCGCTGACCACCACCAGGCCGGCGAAGTGCTCGCTGAAATACGCCTTGTAGGCGCCGCCGCCGCCCGGGTCGGCGACCACGCGCACATCCGCCACGCCGGCCTCCTCGAGCATTCCCGCGCCGTGGTGCGACAGGATGCTCTGCGACTGGCTTCCCGTCGGCTCGTCGGGGCCGTGCGCAGGCACGGCCGGGACGTAGCCGGCGTAGGTAGGCGTACCGGTCACGTCCACCGCCACCAACCCGCCCAGCCCGTAGGCAATGTAGGCGATCGTCTTGCCGCCGCCGACGTCGACGACATCCAGCGCGCGAGCGTTGTAGTAGTACTTGCCGTAGCGGTCGAAACGCGCCCAGGGGTAGTGCGCGAGCGTGGTGTTGTCCCGGTTGCTCATCAGCTCGAGCGACGCCTCCTGCCAGGTGGGCATGCCGTCGGCATCGATGTAATCGCCGCTGAGCACGTCGACCGCCTTCTCGTGCTGGTAGCCGAACCAGTCTTCGCGGGTCGTGGCGTCGGCGTAGAGGTTGTAGGCGCCTAGGCGGCTCAGGTCGGCCGGATCGTAGATGCCGATGCCGAGAAAGCCGAGCGCCGCATACAGCTTGCCGTCGTGCATTTTCAGGCTCAGCGGCCCGCCCCACGGATTCTCGCCCGCGTACTTCAGCGTCCAGGCTTGCGCGCCGTCGATCACGATGGCCGAGCCCGGCGCCGCGCCGAGCAGGTTCGACAGTCTCGTCTTCTGGATGCCGAAACCTTCGTTCGCGATCAGGAGCTGGTCGTCGGTGCCGTCGTTGTAGACCAGAAGGTCGCTGATGACGCCGCCTGTGTGCTCGGCGGAGGCCGCGACGAGGTGGTTGCCGCCGCCGTCCGAGTAATCGACTTCCGGGGTGGTGTAGTTCACCGAGAACGTTCCGCGGTAGACCATCGCGGCGGGATTCGTGATGTCCACCACTCCGATGCCCTTCTCGCCCATCGCCAGCAGCGCGACGGGCTGGCCCGGCACGACCGTGATGTTGAGGATCGTGCCCGGAAGATTATGCAGCTCCGACACCGCCCCTTTGGTCGTGCCGATCGGCGTCGCCGCAAGGCGGTTGGCCATGCTGTACAGCGTCCAGTCACCCGTGCTGTCGGAGTAGACCTCGACCGCGACGGTGGCGCCGCCGATCTGCGCCACTTGCGTGTCGAGATTGGACTCGACGATCGGCAACGCGTCGCCCGTCCCCGAGCCCGATCCGCAACCGCCCAGCGCGATTGCGATTGAAGCCGTCGCGGCCAGCAGGCCGCCCCGCAGGATCCTGTTCAGATCCTTCCGCCGGATCGTCATGGTGCTCATGATTGCTCTCCGTTCTTCTAGTCGTTTCGTTCCCATGATGCGTAAAGCCGTGCCGAGTCCACTGACCTCAATCAATCGGCCGCAGAGATAAATTTAATGGACGTCAATTTGTCGCGAGCTTCCGGCCGGATCGCGTCCAGGCAAGATTCCCTAGCGGTTCGCCAGCCAGGCCGCGAGCCCGAAGCCCGCGTTGTAGACGACGTGCACGAGCACGGCGGGCCAGACGCTGGCGAATCGCTCCCGCAGATGACCGAACACCAGCGACGGCACCGCCACCGCGAGCGCCCAGGCCGGCGGCTGCGCCAGCATGTGAAGCGCGACGAAGGCCACGGTCACCAGCGCATTGGCCGCGCTCACCGGCCCCAGCCGAAGCATCCTGCCGTCCCTCGTGGTCAAGTGCAGGAGCTCCCCCTGCAGAATGCCGCGAAAGATCAGCTCCTCCACCACCGGATAGAACAGCACGAACGACGTCCACGCCGTCCAGCCCGACGGCACGTACATGACGGGGCCGGCCGCCAGGCCGAGCGCCGCCCACACCGGCACGGCAAGCGCGAGCGCCAGCGCAAGATGCGCATCGGGCGGCCAGCCGATCACCGCGGCGCGCGGCCGGTCGAGAAAGATGAAACCGCCTTCGATCGGCGGACGGCGCCGGATCACCGCGAAGCGCATCGGCGGCGCTCGCGACGCAGCCCCAAGCCGAGCAGGCCGAGGAACGCCAGCCCGAGCAGCGTGGGATCGGACGGTGCATCGTCGGCCGCCACGCTGCAGCCGCCGCCCGAGTGCCAGGGCACGAGCGCCTGGCTCGCCGTGTCCGCGACCTCCTCGATATCGCCGCTGGTGTACTCCACCCTGGTGGCGCCGGTGTCGAGGTCCTTCTGGGTCCACACCGAATAGAACCGCGTGCCGTCCGGCCGAGTCGCGTTCTGCGACTCGTAGGCAGACTCGTCGTCGCCCGCCAGCACGCCCTGCACCGCGGACAGCTTTACCGGCCTGGCGTAGGAGGCCGCTGAATCCCGGCTCACCGTGACGAACGCGCCCAGATCCTGCGCGCCCGCCGGATCGCCGGGCGGCACGTTGGTCTGGGTGCCCCAGGCGAGGTAGATCACGTCGGCGTTCCGGCAGAACGCCGGGTCCGCGGGGCATGCCGACGTGCTCTTGGGTGTGCCGAACATGCGCGGCTCGCGGACGTTGACGCCGCTGTCCGCGATGTTCGTGACGTTGTGCGGGCTCTCCCGGTTGCCGCCGACGGTGAACTTGCGGATCCAGAAGTTGTAGTTGTCGAGCTGCGCCTCGAGCCTGGAAAGGTCGGCCGTGTAGCTGTAGCCGATCCACAGCTCGCCGCCGCGCAATACGCCGCGGTGAGCGAGCGCGTTCTCGGCGGGGTTCCGCTCCGTGTCGTCGGCCAGATTCGCCGTGGTCGCGGTCGGCGTGTCGCTGCTGACGTTCTCGGCGCGCGCGCTCCTCAAGCCGCTCGCCGTTGCATAGTCCGAGGTCTCGCAGGCCGGGTCCACTGCAGGCACCATGTCGGCCGGCTGCAGGCCGCCCATGCCGCGGCGAAGGACGATGTCCGCCGGGCCGCCCTCGCCGTAGGCCCCTTCCCTCCAGAAAACCGCGATCAGGATGCCGCCCGCACCGGCCTCGCCCGGGTCCTGCGTGAGAAACCGGACGCGGCGGGCATTCTTGGCCGGGTCGCTGATGATGCAGCCGGCTTTGGCCTGCGCCGTCGACGGCGGCGCATCGAACGTGAAAGCGTGGTAGCGCACGAACTTGCCCTGATCCGCGCCGCCCGAATCCTTGCTCTCCTCGTAGGCGATGATCGTCGTCGTGCCCTCAATGGCGATGTTCGCCCGCGACGCCCCGGCCTGGCCGGTCTCGAGCGAGGCCTCGGGGACGAGCGCACCTGCGCCGTCATAGACGGAGGTGACCGTTTTGGCGCGGCCGTACCCGCCGCTCCAGTTGTCCGTCAGGCGGACCGCCGGCGCGAGCACGAAATCGTCCGCCGGCGTGCCGGGCATCGACAGGTCGACGCTCGCGTAGGCGTACCAGATGTCGGTGCCGCCGTCGACCTTGGCACCCGCAGCGCCCTCCCCGGGACCCTCGGCCTCACCCTCCTGCAGGCCCTGGGGATCCTCCTGCCAGGAGATGACGATCCGCCCTCTGTTGTAGGTGTCCGCGTTGGCCGGATCGGTGCCGATGCTGCCGCTGCTCGAATCCTGGATCGCGTCGCGCAGGCCGGTGCTGAGCTGGATCGGCGCGCTCCAGCTCGCGCCCCTGTTCGTCGAGTAGGACGTCCAGACGCACGAGAACGGAATTACGCGGCTGTCCCGATCCGGATAGAGGATCGCGCGCTGCGCGCCCCCGGGACAGTATTTGCTGCTCCACGTCAGCACGATCATGGGGCCGTTAGGCTTGATGTTGGGTTTGTCGACGTCGCCCGGGTAGCTGGAAGGCTCGCCGAGAGTGCCGCGCCAATCGAAAATGCCGCGCGCCGTGCGCTCCGCGGCGGCCTTGACGTCGTAGATCGTGCCTGCGCCCGCGGGCGAATCGGCGTACACGACGACAAGCGTGCCGTCGCCGAGCCGCTGGACCTTCGGCTTGTCGGCGGAGATGCCGTCGCTGAGGGCGAAGGGCGCCTGGACGGTGATCCGCGTCGCGGCGTGGGCCGCGGTCGCTGCGCTTATCGCGGCCAGAACGGCCAGAACGGCCAGGAGTTTCCTGCTTAGCTTCACAATCGCCTCAATGAAGCGACCGATCGATCGCGCAACTTGGCTTGTACATTTATCACTTTGTCCCGTTCGCGCGAGGATGCGTTGATTTGAATCAAACGACGTGCGCCAAGCTCACTTCGCGTCCCCGCCGGCACTTGCTCGCGGCCGACGTGAAGCGCTTGATGAAGCTCAAACGGCCGGCTGCGGGAGCCGCCGGAGCGACATTTTCGCGGGAGGCAACCATGATCAAGTATCTGATCGCAGCGGCGCTCGCCGTCGCGAGTATTGCGGCGCAGGGACAGGGACTCCGGATGAAGAACGAGGGCGGCTCGGGGTGGATTTGCGCGGGCGTGGGAATCGGGGAGCGCGAGGCGCTCGCAGCGCTCGAGCCGCAGGCCAATTTCAAGCTGATCCTGGTCACGGCGACCCGCGGCGCCTATCTCGCCGGCGTGCCCGTGGCCCTGTACCGCGCCGGCTCGAAGACGCCGCTGCTGAGCGTGCGGGCGGGAGGGCCGATATGCCTGTTTCACGTCCCGGCGGGACAATATCGGGTCGAGAGCACTTACAATGGCGAACGTCGGGGGGCGACGCTGCGCGTCGGGCGCCTGGAACGGCAGCCCGCGCGAATAGTGTTAAGCTTCCCGTCGAGATCCGAGGACAGCTTATAAGACCCATGAACGAAATGGGGTGCGAACGGAGCAACGCGCTCCCCCGGCCAGAGTGAACTCCGCTTTAGCGCACATTCAGAAGGGATACCGGCACCTTGCGCCGTTTTACGACGTGATTTTCGGTGCCAGCCTCGCGCCCGGGCGCCGCGCCGCGCTCGCCGCGCTCGACTGCCGTCCCGGCGAGCGGGTGCTCGAGGTCTGCGTCGGCACGGGCATGGCGCTGCCGCTCTACCCCGAGCACGTGCGCGTCACCGGCATCGATGCCTCGCGCGACATGCTCTCGCGGGCCTCGGAACGGGTCGCCGCGCGCAGCCTCTCCCACGTCGAATCGCTGATGCAGATGGACGCCGGCAGGCTCGCCTTCGCGGACGGCAGCTTCGACAAGGTCGCGCTGATGTTCGCGCTTTCCGGCCTGCCCGAGCCCGTGCGCGCGGTGCGCGAGATGCAGCGTGTGTGCCGGCCGGGCGGAAAGATAGTGATCGTGCAGCACTTCAGAACCGAAAGCGCGCTCCTGCGCGCGTGCGAGGTCCTGCTCGCGCCCACCTACTGGCTCATGCGCTACCGCGCCGACATGAACCTCGATCAATTTCTCGCCGCCGCGAGGCTCGACGTGGTCGAGATCCGGCGCACCAACCTGTTCGGTTACGCGACCCTGCTTACGTGCGTCAACCGTCCGCCGCACGCCCACTACGAGGTGCAGCGGGTCGCCCCGTCCGGCGTGCAACACGAGACCGGAAACCGGACTGCCTGAAGCCGCAGATTCGACTCGAGTGACGCTGCTCGTCGGACTGCTCGAGTCGACGTCGCCGGCCTCGCTGCCGATGGAGATGGTCGAGCGCAAGGGTCTCGGACACCCCGACACCATCTGCGACGCGCTGGTGGAGAACCTCAGCCGCGCGCTGTCGCGCGTCTATCTCGAGCGCTTCGGCGCGATCCTGCACCACAACGTCGACAAGGCGCTCCTGTGCGGCGGCGCGGCGCGGCCGGCGTTCGGGGGCGGCGAGGTCATCGAGCCGATCGATATCTATCTCGCCGGACGCGCCACTGCGAGCTTCGGAGGCGTCGAGCTGCCGATCGAGGAGATCGCGGTGGAAGAAAGCCGCCGCTGGCTGGGCGACAACCTGCGCCACCTCGATCCGTCGCGCCACGTGCGCATCCATCCTCGCATTCGGCCGACCTCGCCCGACCTCGCCGCGCTCTTCCTGCGCCGGCGAGAAACGGGGGCGCCGCTCGCGAACGACACCTCCCTCGGCGTAGGCTTCGCCCCGCTGGACGAGCTGGAAAGCGCTACCCTCGCGGTCGAGCGCACGCTCAACTCGCCAGAGACCAGGGCAAGGCAGCCCGAGATCGGCGAGGACATCAAGGTCATGGGCGTGCGAAGCGGGCGAAAGGTGGCGCTCACGGTCGCCTGCGCCATGGTCGGCCGGCACATCTCGGACATGGACGACTACCGGCTCAAGAAGGGGCGCATCAGCGAGATCGCCGCCTCGGCCGCGGGCCCCGGCGCCGAGATCGCGCTCAACGCGGCCGATGGCGACACGCCGGACAGCGTGTACCTCACGGTGACCGGACTGTCGGCCGAAGCAGGCGACGACGGCCAGGTCGGGCGCGGCAACCGCGTCAACGGCCTGATCACGCCCTACCGCCCGATGAGCCTCGAAGCCGCCGCGGGCAAGAACCCGGTCACGCACGTCGGCAAGATCTACAACCTGCTCGCCAACCGCATCGCGCGCGCGCTCGTCGCCGAAGTGGGCGGCGTGCAGGAAGCCTACTGCTACCTCGTGAGCCGGATCGGCCGCCCGGTCACCGAGCCGCAGCTGATCGACCTCAAGCTGCGGCTGGAGGAACCCGCAGCGCTCGCCGCGCTGCGGCTGCGCGTCGAAGAGGTCGCGCATCGCGAGCTCGCCGGCGCGACGACGCTGTGGCGCGAGCTGCTCGAAGGGCCGCAACAGGTGTGGTGAACCGTGTGCGTTCATATCAATGCGGAGGGACCGTAATGAGCACCTTGACCAAGATTGCGCTCGGCGCGATGGGACAGTTGCGTCCAAAGCCCCCGACCGGAGACTCCGCAAGCTCGATTGCGCTGCCAAAGCCGGACAAGCGCGGCGGCCTTCCATTGATGGAGGCGCTCGCGCGGCGAAGCTCGTCGCGCGAGTTCGCGTCCGACGCGCTCCCTTTGCCCCTTCTGTCCGGCCTGCTCTGGGCCGCCTACGGATCGAACCGGGCCGACGGCGGACGCACCGCTCCCTCGGCGCTCAATGCGCAGGAGATCGACGTCTTCGTCGCGCTACCGTCCGGCGCATACCGCTTCGACGCCGCGGCGCACGCCCTGCACCTGGTGGCCGCCAAGGACCTGAGGCGCGTCACCGGCTACCAGGACTTCGTCGACGAGGCGCCGCTCGACCTCGTGTACGTGGCCGACCACGCGCGTATGAGAATGGTCCCGGCTGGCAAGCGCGAGTCCTATGCATCGGTCGCAGCGGGCGCGATCGCCCAGAACGTCTACCTGTTCGCCGCAAGCAGCGGCCTCGCCACCGTGATCAGGGCATGGATCGACCGTGCCGCAATTGCCGACGCCCTCGGGCTGACGCACGATCAGCAGGTGCTGCTGTCGCAGACCGTGGGCTACCCCCGGGCCGCCGCGAGCTGAGAACACACGCATCGGCGCGCTCCTGCTATGGCGCGGGCGCCCGCACGAGCATGACCGGGACGGGCGCCGTCCGCACGATCTGTTCCGCATCGCTGCCCATGATCAGCCGCCTCAAACCGCGCCGGCCATGGGTGCCGATGACGATGAGATCGGCGCCGGACTTCCTCGCCTGCCGGACGATCAGGTCGGCCGCCGGACCGGCCTGCGCCTCGAGCAGAACCGAGGTGCACTTGAGGCCGCTTCGTCGCACCTGCGCCTCGGCCTTGCGCAGCAGCTGGCTCCCCTGCTTCCTCAGCTGGAGCATCAGCTTGACCAGATCGGGGCCCACCTCGGCGGCGCTCACCAGCAGGGTGTGCTCGTCCACCACGTGAACGAGTTGCAGGCTTGCCTTCTGCCCCTTGGCAAGCCGGATCGCCTCGCGCAGGCCGCGTTGCGAGGCCCGGCTTCCGTCCACCGGCACCAGGATGCGCTTGTAGGTCATTCTTTCTTCTCCATTGACGGACCACGATCATGCTGAGACCCCCGATGGCACCCCGTTTTGACGCAAGTCAAGCGGCCGTTCCGGCTCCGCCTCTGCGCGGCATCGGCGCCGAATGGATTGCAGGGCAACACCGGTTTGATCAGGGTCAATGCCGAGCCTCGCGCGGCGGATATGTTGGGGTCAGGTGCACGAAAGGCTTCTCACCGTCGCAAAGAGGCGGATTCCATGCAAATACCCCTGCAGATCACTGTGCGCCACATGGCGCGCTCGGACGCCCTGGAGGCGCGCATTCGCGACCAGGCCGCCAAACTGGAGGAGTTTCACCCGAACCTGATCAGCTGCCGCGTGACCGTGGAAGAGCTCGCGCGCCATCAGACCCAGGGGCGGCAGTTCCAGGTGCGCATCGATGCCCACGTTCCCGGGCGCGAGATCGCCGCCAGCCGCGACCACGACGAAGACGTGTACGTCGCGCTGCGCGACGCCTTCGCCGCCGTGACGCGGCAGCTCGAGGAGGACATCCGGGAAAAGCGCGGCGATGTCAAGCTGCACGAGATCCCGCAGCACGGGCGCGTCGCGCGCCTGCTCGTCGACGAAGGGTACGGCTTCATCGCAACACCGGACGGACGCGAGCTCTACTTCAGCCGGGAGAACGTGGTCGAGCCCGCGTTCGACCAGCTCGAGATCGGTACGGCCGTCCAGTTCATCGAGGAAGCTGCGGCCGAGGGCATGCAGGCGAAGCGCGTCAGCGTCGGCAAGCATGGTCCGCTACCCTGACACCCCGGTCGATTCACCGCAAGGAACAACAGTCATGAAACAAGATCACGGCAGTTTCCGCATGCTGCGCAGGGACGAGCTGCGCGACGAGCTGGTGCACGACACCTACAAGTTGAAAGGCAAGCTGCCCGAGCCGACGCGCTGCCCGGACTGCGGCGCGACCTACCACCGCGGGCGCTGGACCTGGGAGCCCGCCCCCGCGGACGCGAACGAGCAGCTCTGCCCCGCCTGCCACCGTGTACGCGACAGGTTCCCGGCGGGTTTCGTTTCGCTCGGCGGCAACGTCTACGCCGCCCATCGCGACGAGATCATGAGCCTCGCGCGGCATTGCGAGACGAACGAAAAGTCGCGCCATCCGCTCGAGCGCATCATGGCGATCGAAAAGACCCTCGACGGCGCGCTGATTACCACCACCGGTACGCACCTCGCGCGGGAAATCGCCGAGCACGTGCACGACGCCTATCAGGGCAAGCTCGAGTTTCACTACAACAAGGCACAGAACCTGCTGCGCGCGGCGTGGCATGACCCGGAATAGCGAAATCGGAAACGGAGCACGATCATGATCAAGCACGCATCGCTCGCCGCGGCAGTCTTCGCCGCGGCGCTTTCTTTGCCGCTTCTCGCGTCGGCGCAGGACCGCGATCAGACACGCGACCAAACGCGCGATCAACTGCGCGACACGACGCAAAGCAGCGTCTACGGCTGGCAGCTGATGACGCAACGGGAGCGCGCCGAATACCGCGCGCGCATGCGCAGCCTGCGCACGGCGCAGGAGCGCGAGCGCTTCCGGCTGGAGCACCACCAGCAGATGCAGGAGCGCGCCCGCGCGCGCGGCATCACCCTGCCCGACGAACCGCCCGCACGCGGAGGACGCGGCATGGGTCCCGGCGGACAGGGCATGGGTCCCGGCGGCGGCGGGCCCGGGGGTGGTGGTGGCGGCGGCGGTGCAGGCGGAGCTGGCGGACGCTGACAGCAGGATGCCGCGTTAGACTCCGTGCATGCCGGAGCGATCCGGCGCACGGAGGAGCCGCCGCATGACCGAACGCCGGCGCAATAGCGTCAAAGCCTACAGTAACCAGGCCTTCCTCAACAGCAAGGATGCGCGCGTGCTGCGCATCCTGGCCGAGTACCTCGAGCCGAAGTCGCGCTTCGAGTATCACAACGTCAACGACACCATAGTCTTCATGGGCTCGGCGCGGATCAAACCGCGCGAGCAGGCGGAGGCCGAGCTGCGCCAGGCGCAGCTCGGCGAAGGCGACCCGGAGCGCGCGCGGGCGACGCTCAGGATGTCGGAATACTACGAGGCGGCGCGCGAGCTCGCGTTCCGGCTCACCGAGTGGTCGAAGGGACTCGACTCCAAGGAGCGCCGCTTCGTGGTCTGCACCGGCGGCGGGCCGGGCATCATGGAGGCCGCCAACCGCGGCGCCGCCGAGGCGCGCGGAATCAACGTGGGCCTGACGATCTCGATCCCGATCGAGGAGTTCGACAATCGCTTCGTCACGCGCGAGCTCGCGTTCCACTTCCACTACTTCTTCATGCGCAAGTTCTGGTTCGCCTACCTCGCGAAGGCCGTGATCGTGTTCCCCGGCGGCTTCGGCACCCTGGACGAGCTGTTCGAGCTGCTGACGCTGGTGCAGACGCGCAAGATGTCCAAGCCGCTGCCAATCGTCCTGTACGGCACACGCTACTGGCGCGAGGTCGTCAACTTCGACGCACTGGTCGAGCACGGCACGATCAACCCGGGCGACGTCAACCTGGTACACCGCACTGACTCGATCGACGACGCCTACGAATGGATCGTGGCGCGTCTCAGCGAGGGCGCGATCGACCAGCCGGGCGCGATCCTGTGATCTACGGGAACGCGGGAACGCGCGGCTCCGTGCCTTCCGGCAGGGCCTTCGGATAGGCCTTCCTGATCCGCTCGGTGATCTCGTCCACTCGTCCGGTCGGCACGTCGGCGATGACGAGCAGCTCCCCGCTCTCGATCGCGTCCTGAAACGCCTTCAGCCGGGTGCTGCCGACGTTCAGCCCGATCATTCCGCCCATGTAGACTCCGATGCCGACGCCCGCCAGCGAGCTCCCGAGCAGCACCCCGCCGCCGGCGACGATAAGCGCCGGGTCGATCGCCAGCGCCACCAGCCCGCACAGGATCCCGGTTGCGCCGCCGATGGGCACCGCGCGAAGCATCGCTGGGATGATGTCGCTCTTCTGCCAGGCGGATGCCTCGGGCAGCTCCTCGAGGGGGGTGCCCCGTTTCGCGACAACGTGAATGTGCTTCCAATCGATACGCGAGAGCAGGAGCTCGTCGACCACCTTCTTGCCCGTCGCGACCTCGGGAACGAGAAAATAGAGCCTGCGCATGGGATCCTCCTGGCCGGCAATTGAGACCGTCAGCCCACAGTCTGCAGCCGCGCAGCCGGACCCTCTTTGAGGTCCGTCAAAAGATGCGCTTGCGCTAGGCCGTCAGCGACTTGTAGCGCAGCCGGTGCGGCTTGTCGGCGTCCTCGCCCGCGCGCTTGCGCCAGTCCGCGACGTAGTCGGTGAAGCCGCCCTCGAACCACGCCGCGCGGCTGTCGCCCTCGAAGGCGAGGATGTGGGTCGCGACGCGGTCGAGGAACCAGCGGTCGTGCGAGATCACCACCGCGCAGCCGGGGAAGTCGAGCAGCGCGAGCTCCAGCGCCCGCAGCGTCTCGACGTCGAGATCGTTGGTCGGCTCGTCCAGCAGCAGCAGGTTGCCGCCGCTTCTCAGCACCTTTGCCAGGTGCACCCTGTTGCGCTCGCCGCCCGAGAGATCGCCGACGCGCTTTTGCTGATCCGCGCCGCGGAAGTTGAAGCGCGCCACGTAGCCGCGGCTGGGAGTCGAGTAGGCTCCGACCTGGATCACGTCCGAGCCGTCCGAGATCTCCTCCCACACCGTCTTGCCGGGATCGAGGCTGTCGCGGCTCTGGTCGACGTAGGCGAGCTTGACCGTCTCGCCCACACGCAGCGTTCCGGAATCGGGCTTTTCCGTGCCCACCAGCATGCGGAACAGGGTCGTCTTGCCCGCTCCGTTCGGCCCGATCACGCCGACGATGCCGCCGCGAGGGAGGCGGAACGACATGTCCTCGAACAGCAGCTTGTCGCCGAAGGACTTCTTCAGGCCGTCGGCCTCGATCACCAGCTCGCCCAGCTGCGGCCCGGGCGGGATATAGATCTCGTTGGTTTCGTTCCTCTTCTGGAACTCCTGCGACGCGAGCTCGTCGAAGCGCGCCAGGCGCGCCTTCGATTTCGCCTGGCGTGCGCGCGGATTCGAGCGCACCCACTCGAGCTCCTCCTTCATCGTCTTGATGCGCGCCGCTTCCTGCTTCGCCTCGATCTCGAGACGCTTTTCCTTCTGCTCCAGCCACGACGAGTAGTTGCCCTCCCAGGGGATGCCGTAGCCGCGGTCGAGCTCGAGAATCCAGCCCGCCACGTTGTCGAGGAAGTAGCGGTCGTGGGTGACCGCCACCACCGTGCCGGGAAAGCGCTCCAGGTACTGCTCGAGCCACTGCACCGAGAGCGCGTCGAGGTGATTGGTCGGCTCGTCGAGCAGCAGCATGTCCGGCTCCGACAGCAGCAGCCGGCACAGTGCGACGCGCCGACGCTCGCCGCCCGAGAGCTTGCCCACGTCGGCGTCCCACGGCGGCAGCCGCAGCGCGTCGGCCGCCACCTCGAGCTTGCGCCCGATCTCCCAGCCGTTCGCGGCGTCGATCTGGCTCTGCAGCTCGCCCTGCTCCGCCAGCAGCCGGTTCATCTCTTCGTCGTCCATCGGCTCGGCGAAGCGGTCGCTGATCGCGTTGAAGCGCTCGACCAGCGCGATCGTTTCGCCCAGCCCCTCCTCGACGTTGCCGCGCACGTCCTTGTCCGGGTCGAGATGCGGCTCCTGCGGCAGGAAGCCCACCCTCATGTCGGGCATGGGAATCGCCTCGCCCTCGATGTCCTTGTCCTCGCCCGCCATGATGCGCAGCAGGCTGGACTTGCCGGCGCCGTTCAGCCCGAGCACGCCGATCTTGGCGCCGGGAAAGAAATTGAGGGAGATGTTCTTCAGAATGACGCGCTTGGGCGGCACGACCTTGCCGACCCTGCGCATGGTGTATACGTATTGAGCCATGGGCGCATTTTACGGGATCGGAAGCGCCGCCCGCGGCCGATGCGTGTATGCTTGAGCAGGCATGGGATTCATTCAGGCGCCGCCGACCCTCGGCAACCAGTACTCGGATGACCGCGTTCTGCGCGCCTATCTCGAGCGCACGCTCGGCGTGGATACTCTCGAGGCCGTGCGATCCCAGCTCGAGCGCATGGGCGCCCTCGCAGGCGGCGAGCTCTACGCGCAGCAGCTCGCCGAGCGCGAGCTCGAGCCGCAGCTCGTGCAGTGGGACGCCTGGAGCAACCGCGTCGACCGCATCGAGCTGACGCCGCTGTGGCGGCGCGCCGAGGAGATCGCGGCGCGCGAAGGCCTGATCGCGCTGCCGCACGAGGCCCCGCTCGGCGCGCTCTCGCGCGTGCTGCAGTTCGCGCTGGTCTACCTCTTCACGCCCTCGACCGACGTTTACGCCTGCCCGCTCGCGATGACCGACGGTGCGGCGCGCACGCTGGCGGGCTCCGGCAACCGCGAGCTGATCGAGCGCGCCCTGCCTCACCTGGTCAGCCGCGATCCGGCGCAGTTCTGGACCAGCGGCCAGTGGATGACCGAGCCGATCGGCGGCTCGGACGTCGGCCTCGCCGAGACCGAAGCGCGCTTCACCCCCGCTGAAGGCTGGCGTCTGTACGGGCGCAAGTGGTTCACCTCCGCGATCACTTCGCAGATGGCGCTCACGCTCGCGCGCCCGCCGGACAATCCGCCCGGCGGCAAGGGCCTGGCGATGTTCTATCTCGAGACGCGCGATGCCGAGGGGCGCCCGAACGGCCTGAGCGTCGACCGCCTGAAGGACAAGCTCGGCACGCGCAAGGTACCGACCGCCGAGCTGACCCTCGACGGCGTGCCGGCGATCCCGGTCGCCGAGCTCGGCAACGGCGTGCGAGCGATCAGCACGGTGCTCAACATCACCCGCGTCTGGAACGCCGTCTCCGCGATCTCTTACATGCGGCGCGGGCTGGCGCTCGCACGCGACTACGCCGCGCGTCGCGTCGCCTTCGGCGCCCCGCTGGCAAGGAAGGCGCTGCATGTCGACACGCTCGCCGGCCTGCAGGCCGAGTTCGAGGCCGCCTTCCAGCTCAGCTTCTTCGTGGTCGAGCTGCTCGGGCGCGCCGAGTGCGGAACGGCCGGCGAGGCGCAGCAGGCGCTGCTGCGCATCCTCACCCCGGTCCTCAAGCTGACCACCGGCCGCCAGTCGGTCGCGGTGCTGTCGGAAGTGCTGGAAGCCTTCGGCGGCGCGGGCTATGTCGAGGAC
>Ga0210077_1000498_pt1 | contig 14400 bp, 12 predicted proteins | sample RushMan_CattailN_5_FD_185556 | JGI IMG/M metagenome (GOLD analysis project Ga0210077, IMG submission 185556) | Wetland microbial communities from San Francisco Bay, California, USA, that impact long-term carbon sequestration -... | ecosystem: Environmental > Aquatic > Marine > Wetlands ... | reverse complement strand
AGTCTTACCTTTACGAAATAGGGGGAACTGAGGTTTCCGGCCGAACACTGATTATAAACCGCCGTCAGCTGCAAGTGTCTCGATGGTGTCTCGCCAAAGTCGGACTGTTTTCATTCAGACCGGCTGAGAACGGCGCGTGTTTATTTTATCAGAATTGTTTTACTGAAGCTGTGTCAGGTTCATGTTTCCCTTGTGGGGCAAGCTTTCAGCCTGCGGCTATGAATATGCCGGCTGACGATTCAGCAGAGATTGGAGAATATGGTATGACACTTGCTTAGAGATTTGAGCTGCAAGTGCGATCACAGTAAATGAGTCTCCATTTTAACCTCATCTCAGAGTGCTTTTGGGAATGGTAAAATTCGAAAAAACATTAAGACGGGCTGGATGAATTTCATTTTGGCTCAGCCGGTAGTTGCGCGACAGAACTCCAATTGGAGCGAAGGATCATGAAACCTTGCAACAAAAACATTTTAAAGACGCTTGAACTGGTCGAACGAATGACCAAGATTGCCGATGAGGGTGACAGGGTAAGAGAGGATACGGGGTGTGGGGTGCTCTACGGCGTCCTGCGCGACTCGGCCTATAAAATCAGAAAACTGGCGGAGGAAGAGCGCGAGGCGCATAGGAGAAAAGGCTGGTGGTAGATAAAACTGCTTGCCGGCAAGGCGTTCTTTGACTCAACAACTACTCTAAACAGGAGTGAAAAACAGAATGAGTGAGACAACACAAAATCTAATGGAAGCGTTCGCTGGTGAATCCCAAGCAAATCGAAAGTATCTTGCATATGCCAAACAGGCGGAAAAGGAAGGGCATCATCAGGTGGCAAAGCTTTTCAGAGCAGCTGCCGAAGCTGAGACAGTGCACGCTCACACGCATCTGCGAACGCTTGGAGGAATCAAATCCACCGCAGAAAATTTGCAGGACGCAATAGCAGGCGAAACTCACGAGTTTAAAACCATGTATCCGGCTATGATCAAGACAGCGCAAAACGAAGGTCAGAAGGCGGCCGAGCGAAGCTTCAGGTATGCCAATGAGGTGGAAGAGGTCCATGCGAACCTCTATCAGAAAGCGTTGGACAATATCGAAGGCCTCGAAGAAGTTGACTATTACGTCTGTTCAGTGTGCGGCTATACTTGTGAGAACGAACCTCCCGACAAATGTCCGGTTTGTAATGCGGTTTCTAAAGCATTCTTCAAAGTGAGTTGAATTATGTTTTTTCACAATGAATAAAAGGAGGATCTAAGGTGCCTAAAGCGCTAGTCATTTATGCAAGCAGGACCAATCAAACTAAGACCATTGCGGAAATTATTGCCGAAGGAATGCGCTTCGAGGGTATGGAAGCGACAGCTGTCAATGTGAACGATTTTGAAAAACAAAAAATCAATCCCGAGGATTATGACGCGGTTGTTTTAGGAGCCCCGACATACCATGGGGATATGATTCAACCCATGAAGACTCTTCTGTTTGCGCTGGAAAAGTTCAATCTGGAAGGCAAGGTGGGCGGAAGCTTCGGTGCCTTTGGCTGGAGTGGAGAGGCCCCGGGCCGAATTTACGATACCATGAAGCACATTTATAAGATGGAAATGGTAAGCGGGCCGCTCATGCTGAAATCTGCCTCTTTGGGGGGCGGGGTCAAAATGGGGCAGGACTACGGTCGAGAAGTTGCGAAGAAACTGCAGTAGCGATCCAGTGTTAGCAAAATTATTAAAAAAATCGGCTTATCCTGGATTCGCGGATCACAGTCGTCGAGCAGTGCCTTGACGCGAGCTTATCAATGCAATCGCTAAAGTTAGGTGTCAATAAAACTCAACAATGGAGGAAGAAAATGGCGGCAAGACTGGACGTTTATAAGTGTGAATTGTGCGGAAACATTGTCGAGGTTTTACACGGTGGCGGCGGGGAATTGGTGTGTTGCGGACAGCCAATGAAATTATTTGTTGAAAATACGGTGGATGCGGCCAAGGAAAAACATGTTCCCGTAATTGAAAAAAGCGGTGACGGGGTGAAGGTCAAGGTAGGCAGTGTTGCCCATCCGATGGAAGAAAAGCACTATATAGAATGGGTCGAAGTGGTTGTCGGCGACAAGGCCTACAGGCAGTTTCTGGAACCGGGCCAGGCGCCTGAGGCCGTTTTTTGCCCCGAAGGTGCAGCGGTTTCCGCCAGGGCTTATTGCAATCTGCATGGATTATGGAAGAGTTAGTTTTCCGGTATCCTTGTTTTTTCAGTGTCGGTAAGTACCGGGCAGGAAAATAATAGCGATAAGGAGGTGAAAGGGCGATGAACGCTTTGTTTCTCTCGCGATTTCAATTTGCCGCAGCAACTTTTTTCCATTTTTTGTTTATTCCTTTGACTCTCGGGCTTTCAGTTTTGATTGCCATAATGGAAACAAAATACGTCAGGACCGGCGACGAAGAATACAAAAGAATGGCTAGGTTTTGGGGGAAAATCTTCCTGATCAATTTTGCCATCGGAGTGGTCACCGGGATCACTTTAGAGTTCCAATTCGGAACAAACTGGTCTCAGTACTCCCGATACGTCGGAGACATTTTTGGTTCCCTGTTGGCCATCGAAGCTACGGTGGCTTTTTTTCTGGAATCCACTTTTATTGCCGTTTGGGCGCTGGGTTGGAACAGGCTGTCCGCCAAGGCGCATGCAGTGAGCATCTGGCTGGTGGCGATTGCATCAAATTTGTCGGCTGTGTGGATCCTTATCGCCAATTCTTGGATGCAGCATCCGGTAGGTTATGTTATTCGCAACGGCCGGGCCGAGCTTAACGATTTCCTTGCTGTAGTCAAAAACTCCTATGCCATTCATGAATTCATACATACCATCAGCGCCGCCTATATCCTGACCGGCTTTTTTGTGATGGGCGTGAGTGCGTATCACCTGCTGCGCAAACAGAATACCGGTTTCTTCGAGAAATCATTTCGCATGGCACTCAATATGGCGCTCATCTTTTCCATCGTTGCCGTTGTGCAAGGGCATATGAACGGTGCCAAGGTTGCCGCGGCGCAACCCACCAAGCTTGCCGCCATGGAATCGCTTTGGGAAACCAAGCAGGGAGCCCCTCAATACCTGATTGTGATACCCGATGAAAACAACCAGAGGAACCGGTTGGAGTGGGGTGCCATACCCGGGGCTTTGAGCTTGCTCGCTTACCATTCTACAGACGCTACCGTTAAGGGGCTGAATGATTTTCCGGAAGCGGATAGGCCTCCTGTTACGCTTACCTTTATCTCTTTCAGGATTATGGTCGGCTTGGGCGTTCTTTTCCTGGTCCTGACAGTCATTGGTTGGTTGAAACGAAATAAACTGGAAGAGAGCCCCGGGTTTCTCAAGATAATGCTTTATTCCATCCCCCTTCCTTATATCGCCGCAGAGGCGGGTTGGGCGCTGGCCGAGGTAGGACGGCAACCGTGGGTGGTTTATGGAGTGATGAGGACCTCTGATGCCGTTTCGCCCATCGCAACTTCGCAGGTGATGATCTCGCTGGCCGCTTTCGTGTTGGTCTATTCGCTTCTGGGAGCGGCTGCCTTCTTCCTGATCGCAAGTCATGCGCGGAGAGGTCCCGAACCGGTGGAAGTCGAAATTCAGGAGAGGAGGGATTAAGATGCTGGCGTCGATATGGTTTATCCTTTGGGGTGTTCTTTGGGCTGTTTACTTCATGCTGGATGGGTTCGACTTAGGCATTGGAACGCTGATGCCCTTTCTGGCCAAGAACGAAACCGATAAGCGGATTATGTACAATGCCATGGGTCCTTTTTGGAACGGCAATGAAGTCTGGCTGATTGCTGCCGGAGGCGTGACTTTCGCTGCCTTTCCGACCACCTATGCGGTAATGTTCAGCGGACTCTATTCAGCCCTCATGTTGATTCTGTTTTCGCTGATTTTTCGCGGTGTGTCGATCGAATTCCGGGGTAAAGTCGATCACCCGCGATGGAAAAATGGATGGGATATCTGCCTTACGGTCTCAAGTTTTTTGCCCGCTCTTCTGCTCGGAGTAGCGTTCGCCAATATCTTTCAAGGCATTCCCATAGATGAAGCGGGGATCTTCCGTGGAAATTTGTTCTCTCTTTTGAATCCGTACGGTCTGTTGGGCGGTTTATTCTTTGTGCTCATGTTCCTTGTGCACGGGGCGCTGTGGCTGGCTGTGAAGAGCGAAGGAGATTTACACGAGCGGGCTGCCTCGCTGTCGAGCAAGCTTTGGCTGGGCCTGGCTGTCGTTGCGGTTGCTTTTCTGGCTGCCACTTGGTTTTATACCAGACTGTATGACAATTATCTGCAGAACCCCTTATTCTACATGGTTCCCATCGTGCTGATCCCGTTGGGCACAGTGGCGGCGCTTGTGATGATTCGGCTCTATGTCGCAAAGGCGCAGTGGTGGAAGGCCTGGTTCTCATCCTGCGGTGTCATCGTGGGAGCTACTTTGTTCGGAGTGGTGGGGCTCTATCCTAATTTGCTTCCTTCCAGTTTGAACCCGGCGTTCAGCTTGACCGTCTATAATTCATCTTCCAGCCCCCTGACTCTAAAAATCATGCTGGTCGTGGCCCTTATCTTTGTGCCGATCGTGATTGCATACCAGAGTTGGGTTTATCATTTCTTCAGCGGTAAAGTGGAGCCGGCCGATCTGTTGGAGGAAGAGGCATACTAATGCAGGTATCGGGTGCCGAACATGGGATGCTCGATGGAAAATCAATTATCGCGGATTAGCCGGACAACCCGTTTTGTCATTCCGAGGCGAAGGCCGAGAAATCTTCGTTCATCGAGGCAGTTGAGCAAGATTTCTCGCTTCACTCGAAATGACGGCACATTTCACTTCGATGCAATTTCCCGCAAGTCTGCAAAACAGAGCAGATGGCGCATAACTACAGTGCGGCATTTTTGAGTCCGCTGATTTTATGGTTTGCCCAAGCAAGGAATACAAATTTTTCCGCGTCGCCCCCCTCACCATGTCCCCGTGTCATACCCCTGTTAGTTGGACACACATGACCCCGTGGGTATTGAAAGTCCCCCTTAATTCGCAAAGGGGGATTTAGGGGGATTTTTCAAATCGCTGACCCCCTGTTATTGCTGGCAAATTGCAATGCCAATGAACACAGATACTTTTCAAAAGCACGGGGCCATGTGCGTCTAACTGTCAGGTCATGCCCACAGGGCCAGGTATCCGCGTTGTTCTAGTATCCATTATCCATATACCGTATCTATATAGCCGTATTCTCTTCGAATTCTTTTAATCGTTTGAAGGTCGGCTTTAAATGGAATTATCGGCACGGAGGGGGAAGGCAAAGTATGGCTTTCGCTGAATGGGGTTTCCTGCAGTTTGAGGTTGTAGGCTAAAACCATAAGGGTTTCAAGATTTACGACATCTTCTATGTTGTAGGCGAGCAGTGTATCGAGTGCTTTTCGATTTCCACTTCGCAAGTAGTCTCTCCAAAGGAGTACAGCGAAAAAGCCGTCGACGCCGTCCAGTTCCGCTCTATCAAGACCCAACTGCTTCTCGCATCCTTTCAGGCCACCTCGATAGCCGAGGCTGCTCAGCACATATCTGAGGTCGATGTGGGCGTGATCCATGGGTATCTTGAGAGCATCTCTTATAAAAGGAAGATCGAAGCTTTTTCCGTTATATGTTACGAGGAGCTTGTATCCGTTGATACGATCCTTGAAATCTTTTAGATTTTGGCCTGTAACGTAATGAAAGATATTTTTGCCGTCATACAAAGCGATGGTTGTGATGTGATCGTTAAAACCACCCATGCCAGTTGTTTCAATATCCAAATAGGCAGTGCTCGATTGGAATTCGCGAAACAGGCGCCATTGCTGAGCGGCCGGCAGCAATTCGGCAAAGTAATCTGACCTGCTTTGTTGAAGTTGATTCAAAGACTGCTCGACGTATTTTTGGATTGAGCCCAACCGTGCTCTGCCGAGCATGTTTTGAGAAGGCCCTTGCCGCAAGAATTCCTCCCAGCTGGAAAGACCGGAGGACCACATTCGTTTTTCAGTATGAAGGCCGATGCCCGGTATGTGACAAAAGGTGTTGCACAGCATATTGTTATTCCTAATTAAGAGTTGCGCGTTCCATCGCTTTCAAATCGTCTTTAACAAGTCTAACCAAAGCTATTTGAAATTTATTGAGCTAGAGAATCTAGAGAATACAGGAGTCAGGAGTCAGGAGTAAGAATAAAGTCACGACCTGTATCATGTTGGAACCAGTGAGAGCTATTCGGCAACCAGATCTCCGTGTTTTTTCATTCTGGATTCTGACTCCTGACTTCTTGTCCAATACGATCTAATGATATTTGACACTTATCTATTGTGAGAGATAATCTCTCAGACTGAAGTTGTAAGAATCTAGCATCCCTTTACAGTACAGTACCTAAACTTGCCAATGCATTCCGCAAAGCCGATACCAAGCTGTCAAAGACCTCGGTTTTGCTTTTGCGACCGTCAAGTTTCAGATTAGAGAACATTCGGCAACGCAAGCCGAAGGGTATTTCTATTTGCACCCCCATCCCTCCGGCACTTCGATTGCAAACGTTCCATCGATTCCGGCCTTGGATGCCGCATCGTACTCCGGTTTCAAATCCATTGTCTAAAAGAAATTTGTTCACTTTATCTCTCAAGAGTTCGTGCAGTCCGCCCAAGTATATTGTATCTTTGGCATCCCTGCAGCCATGAATTGCCAGTGCGGTCCAAGAGTGCTTCAAGGTATTCAGACAGACGGGCTCGTCAAAGCGAGTGCTGGCTATGTGGAGATCCCAGTTGCCGCGCGGTTTGAGGCCCTCCAAAGTATAAAATGAATGCTCTTTGGCAGCAACAGCATCGGCAATCTCGGAACAACCGGGCTCGATGTTGCCCCCATGAGGGGCCATAACGAGAATTCTCGATCTGCCGGTTCTCGAGACAATTCGATAGTCAAGGCCTTCCTTTTGATTTTGTCTAAGCTCGGCGTAGCAGGTGTATCGGTCTGTGTGATGCATGGGAATTTTGGTAGGGGCATGGTCAGGGCAAAACATCCACCCTTCATGGATTGACACTGGGCCCGATGGGCGCAAAGCGAAAATTTAAAGGCAACATGCTGTGCATCTTCCGGAGCAGCGGGCTGAAAGCCCGCTGCTCGCAGTTGTTGTCACCGATTCATTTCTTCGATTTATCGCCTTTTTCGAACATTTTAAGGGATTCGCTGGTGGGCATCCCCAGAGGTGCTATTGTGCTTTTGCCTGCCACCGCAGCTTCAGCGATGCTTTTATCGTATCTGGCGGCAACTTCGTTCCAATCAATATTGTTGAAGAAGGCCTCAATGTACTTGCCACGGTCAAGCTGATAATCCAGCATATAGGCATGTTCCCAGACGTCCATCACAAGCAGCGGTTTGCATCCCGCAGGGTGATTGACTTCATGCTCGTTGATCCAGAAGTTGGCCAGCCGTCCGCTTTCAGGATCGAAGTATAAAGCAACCCACCCTATGCCCCGCATCGAACCGGTTGCTGTAAAATCCTTCTTCCACAGTTCAAAACTCCCGAAGTTTTTGACGATGGCATCGTAAATCGTCTGTTCGGAGTCAGTGGGCTGTTTCCCGCCCAGATTCGAAAAGTATAGCTCATGCAACTTCATGCCATCGAACTCAAATCCCAGCCGCCTTTTCAGCTCGGAATATTCTGCCGAATTGACATTACCCGATTTTAGGAGAGCGCCGAGCCGCTCCAAGAGCATGTTCGTATTCTTGACATAGCCCTGATACAATTTGAAATGGTTTTCAAGCAGGATGTCGCTGAATCCTTCCATCCCTTTAAGCTGACTGAAGTCCTTGGCCTCATAGGGCTTGACCCCCTGGGCGCTTTTTCCTCCAGCACCTTGCATCGATTTTTCGCATCCGGTGATCGAGAACCCAATTGCCAACAAAAGCACGCACAATAGATAGAGTTTTCTCGGCATGTTTTTCTCCTTCCAGTCTCCAGTCGTTTAGTCCGTTGTCCATCCGTTTTTCAATGGCTTTGATTGCTAAATGCTACCTTTGGTCATGAAATCTAAAATAGAAGATTATTTCAAAATCTAATTCATGTACTCCGTGTTAGCAAACAAAAACGGTTCTTCGCGGATTAGCGTGATGTTGCTGCTGCTCAGCCGTTCGCCCTGAGGTATCGAAGGGCGCCCCATCCACTCGTGCTTCGATACCTCAGCACGAACGAGGCACCTAAAACACGCTAATCCGCGAAGAGCCACAAAAACTGGCCGATCATCACCGGACTATAGCGTTTAAGAAAAAGATTCTCGTTTCTATGTTAACAACATAATCTTGCAAGCTACAGCTTTCGTTTGCCGAAGGAAAACGCCGCATAATCTACTCTTGCGTTTGGCAAAATAGGGTGAGATAAAAGTCCGGACTTGTTTCTGTATCGGATATCGGTATATAAGTATTTAAAGTCCCTGAGTTTTTTGTTCTCATCAACTTTTTTTAAAAGCCTCGAAATACTCAGGAAGAAGGGTTGTTCTGTTGGCACTTCAACAGACGCGGGTTTCCTGCCCTTGAAGAGCAATGCTGCCTGCCCGAAAAATTGGTCAAGGAGAAATTTATTATGAAACAGGATCTGCTAGTCGAGACCTTACAAATGCAACTGCCCTATTATGAACTCGCCCGCAAAAGAGGAAGAATGATCCAAATTGACTGGCAAGCAGAGTGGGACAGGTTTGATGGCAACCGAGTCTTCAATTTCGATATATCTTCCCTCTCTAAAGAAAGTCTTGCGGCAATGCGCGAGCGGCGCAACTCTCTTTTGGACGGCAATCACGCCGCCTTATCCATTTTAACCAGACTGGTAGACGGTCTATGCGGCTATCCCATCACTCCCTCGACACCCATTGCGGAAGATTTTGCCAGAGCGGCCGCGAACGGAGTACAAAACCTTTTCGGGCAACAATTAATGTATTTTCAGCCGAGTGATGAGCTTTCGGCAATCGCGGCGGTTGAAGCAATGGCATCACAGGGCGGCCGCTACGCCGACAACACCTCCTCGCAAGGCCTTATTTTGAAAACCAAGAACCTCTTCTCTGTAGCTGGAAAAAGGTTGCCGGTGGTGATGACGGTCATGGCGAGAGAAGTCAACAAGGGATCGCTTAGCATACACTGCGGCCACACCGATTTTTACGGAGTGAGGAATGCGGGTTGGGCGCAGTTGGTCTCTGCAGACAACCAGGAACTTCACGATTTGCTGCCGATCGCCTTCAAGGTGGGCGAATTGCGTCAGGCCATGCTGCCCAGTATGGTGATCGGGGACGGTTTCATTAAGAGTCATGCGCTGGAGAACGTAGGGGAATTGTCGGACGAATTTTTAAAGTATTTTGTCGGTCCACCCAACAGATTTTATCAGCCCGACTTCAACCACGGCACTCTAATGGGGACCTTCACCGACACGGAACTGACCATGGAGGGCCAGGTAGCTCAGGATCTCGCCTATCGCTTCTTAAAGAAAGGCTACATCGCGGCGATGAATGCGATGAACAAAATTCTGGGCACCAACCTCAAGGTCGTTGAAAACTATCGTACGGAAGATGCTGACATGGTGATCGCCATACTGGGCTCAGCGGTGGGAGTGGTGAAGGATGTTGTAGACTATTACCGCGAGACACGGGGGTGGAAGGTCGGTGTGGTTCGTCCCGTGCTGTTCAATCCCCCCTGCTATGAGGAACTGGCCTACGGAGTGCGAAACGCGAAAGCGATCGCGGTTCTGGAAAGAACCGGCATGGCCCACAATCAGCTTTTGCTGGCCGATGTGCAGGCCGCTCTGCAAATTTCGCATCGTGCGGGTCGCGAGGGCAGAGAGGAACATAAAATCTACGGCCGTGATGACATGCCGACCCTGCTGCACGGTGTGTATGGTGTGGGTAGCAAGGACTTCAACAAATACGATGCGGCTGCGGTGGTAGAAAATATGAAGGCCTGCCTGGAGAAGGAAAAGGGCAATTTCCACCGGGACTTCTTCGTTGGCATCGATGGCCCGTATACGCTAAAGCCGGTCAAATTGGAAGACTATCGGGAAAGAGAGCTCGGGATGACCTTTATCGGAATCGGTTCGGAAGGCGTCAAAACAGCTCTCGAAACCGCGGGTTTCATCTATGCGGAGGACAGCGGCAACGGCTGCAAATACATTCAGTCGGGAGCGCGCTACGGAGCGGCCCGCAAGGGAGCGGCTGTTTTTATGAATCTGCGCATCAGCGATCACCCCATTCGCAACAGCTCAGAACTTACAGAGCGAGATGTGCTGGCTTTTTTCAACGATAAGTTTCTGTTGGATCAGATACTGAGAGAGTATTTGGGGGGGTTGAAAGAAAAGGGCTTGTTCGTGATCAACAGTCACAAGAGTGCCGAGCATCTTCTGGCATCGTTTTCGCCGCATATCAGGAATTTGATCGAAGACAGGCAGATTAAGCTGATCGCTTTCGACGGCACTCAGGCCGCTCTCAAATATTTGAACAGGAACTTGCCGGGAGCAGCAATCTTGGGATTGGTCAACAGGGAAATGGGCGTGCTGCCCGAGGAGGAATTTGAAAGCCGGTTCGGCAGAATTCTACAGGCAAAGCTTGCCAGGAAGAAGGGTAAGGAAATCATTGCCTCAAACATTTCACTCCTCAGGCACGGCGCAAAACTTGCCGGCGCGAGCACTTCGGGTGAAATCGTCGCCAGGTCGGGTAATTTCGATGCGGCGTGCGCTCCCTATTCTGTACCGGCTCCTGAGGACTTTGGGCAGGAATACGGGGCGGCCGGACTGTCCTATGCCATGACCGAGAAAGATGAGCTTGGGACCATCAAGCCGGTGAATCTTGTGGATCACTATGAAGAGAAATTCTATCGCGATATGGTCAAACCGATTTCCGACGGGATCAAGGTCCCATGGGATCAATTTTTGCCCATAGTGCCGGCCGGCACCAGCAAATACCGGGATATGAGTTATATCGGGACGCAGTTGCCGGTTTATGCCGCATCCAAATGCACAGCTTGCGGTTTATGCACAGCTTCCTGTCCGGATTCCGCCCTCTACTCGACCATCACCGAACACCCTATACCCGACGCTGCAAAACGTTACTTCAAAATATTCAAGACCCCCCCCAAGGGCATCCCCTGGCAACGGTTTGCGTTAAATATTAATGTCATTCCCGAGGCCTGCAAGGGCTGCGGTATTTGCGCTCAAGTGTGTCCGACAGATGCTCTAAGGATGGTAGACAAGCATGACGCCGCCGACATCGAATTCCTGCCGGAAGAATATCGGGAATTCGACAATACCTTTGAGGCCGCACGTTATGTGGATCGGATGCCCCCCATGCAGCAGGTACTTTACGTCCTGTCCAAGCTGTATCCCGGCCGGCACACTCTTTGTCCCGGATGCAGTGAGGGGACCATCAGCCTGCTTACATTTTTTGCGGCAGAATCTCTGCGCAACAATCCACAGGGAATCGAAACATTTTATCAGGGCATCAAGGTTCTCTCGGAGAAGAATCGGGAGGCGATCGAGCACATGCTCGATCATGGCTTCAACATTTACACTATCAACTCGACCGGCTGCAGTGAAGTATCGGATCTGGTCAATCCCTTCAATTCGAGGATTTATCCAGCCGGCCACTACGGTTTTGGCACCGCGTCAGCTGCCGCTCTGGGCGCCAAGTTCAGTTTCGACCAGGCATACGTGAACGGCTACAGCGATGTGTTGAGCAAGATTATCGTGTTCGCGGGTGACGGGGCTATCTATGATATCGGCAACGGCCCGTTCAATTACGCTTTGGGTGAAAACAACGATATCACCTGGGTCATTTACAATAATGAAGGATATATGAATACCGGAGCCCAAAAATCGGGAGCGACCCGCTTTGGAAGCGATCGGTCCACCTCTCCCATTGGCCGCAAAAATGCGGGCAAAACCACCCTGCATCGAAGAATCATCAGTCAGGCCATGGCCATCTCGCATGTGTATGCGGCCAAGTTGACCATCGACAACCCGCAATACGCTATCAAGATCTTGAAGGAAGCCATCGCCTACAACGGGCCGTCGGTTGTTGAGTTTTTCTCCGCCTGTCCGCAGGGGCAGCAGAGCCCCGATTGGGTGGGGCCCTTGATTTCAAGAATGATGGTGGAAGCCAGGAAGTGGCAAATTGCTGTCAGAAGGCCGTTTCAGCGGCTGGACATCGCGGCTAACCCCGAACCTGACAAGATTTATCCGACTTCCGGCAAGTCCTTCAAGAAGGGCATCAAGCGCGAAGCTGCGACTTTCTATGATGTCGTGAGCATGCTGGGACAGTACAGCCGGCATATCAAAACTCAGGAAGGAGGAGTGATTCCTGAAATCATTCAGGTAAATGAAACGGTCAGCCTCTTCAGATGGCTGAGAAACCAGTACATGGCGGGCTATCGCGACACCATGCCGAGCGAACAAGAGGTTGAACGCATCGTAAACGAACGGTATAGATTCTAGCTCATCTCCGTCCGGGAACTGCAACTCCTTTGGGGGAGAGGAGCTCCCGGATGGAATTCCGCCCTCCGGATCACTGCCTCACTTTGCAACGATCCGCACCTGCAGGCTGATCAGATCAAAAACGACATGCATCCCCAGGTGTTCGAAAAAGCGACTCGAACCGTAGATAATATTCCACCGCGTCCGGTCTATGTCGAAATGCGCTTCGGCAGTGATGGCTTGTTCATCCAGATTGCTCACAGTTGCTGGAAAGTCGATCTTGCCCGATACTCCGCGTAAACTGAGAGTTCCATCAACCTGGAAATTCGGTGCTGTCAGAGTTGGTTGTTCAACCTGTTTTGCGGATTCAATGGTGAACGCAACTTTCGGAAATTTATCCGCGAAGAAGAAGTCGTCGGAGAGCAGGTGGGCAATCAGAACCGGCTGCAATTCATCACCTTCAAGACTCTTATTCTTGATAGAATGGATATCGATTTCGAAAGAGCCGGTGATTTTTCCGTCGTCCACTTTAATATCGCCTTTAGATATGGCCAAGGTCCCAAAGTGCTTTGTGTTGGGATTCCGTCCGGTCCATTCGATGAGGCTTCGTTCTGTATCTATTTGATAGCTTTTCTTTTCCAGCCGCAACTTTTCGCTCTGATCCGCAGTTGCGATATCGTTGCCTTCGAGAGGATAGCCTGCTTCTCGCCATGCCTTAATTCCACTCCGAAGCGTCATAACGTTCCGGTACCCTAATCGATCGAGCTTTTCGGCCGCTGTTGCGGCATCGTGCGAAGTTTCGCTCGATCCATAGAGGATAATTTGACGGTCTTTTGCGGATATGATCGATTCAATTCTATTACGAAACATAACTTCAAAGACGCATGCGTTCACCGCTCCCGGCAGATGCACCTTTTCAAAGTGATCACTTGTCAGTGTGTCCACCAGTATGAAGTCCTTCCCCTCATCCATCCATTTCTTGAGTTCTGATATTGACATGCTGTTCATTGGTATTCCTCCATTAATTTGACGTTAAATTAGGGTTGACTTTCTAAAAGTCAACTTGACCAACAAGCGTTTGGTGTGGCAGTGGCATACATGAGGACCTAACGGAGGACTGAAAAAACTCCACAAACAAGAGAAGCCATAGTATATAGGTTAAGATTAACGCTCTGGAGCTTATGCGTAATTGCAGGACCCAATTCCATTGTTTGTTGGACGAGACATAAAAGTGAAGAACCCGAGTTACGAACAGGAAAAGATCCTACTCTCCATCATTTCCATTGCTTTCGGTATTCTCATTTGCACGCTATATCTGGCTGAGGCCAGCGAACCAAGGCTCACGTTATTCGAGTTTATGTTGGGTGCGGTGTTTGGCATCGCTGCATCCTTGCTTTATGCTTTGATCGGCGTTCTGGTGGTCCGATTGTATGAAAGAATGAGATCCTGGGCATATAGGGGAGAAGCTCAATTCATGAGCAACAAACAAAAGTTGAGGTTGGCCGCCTTTTGGCCGATCACGCTGTTTACATCACTATTCATTTATCTCTTCTTGGGGATCATAAATCGAAGCTTTTGATTTGTTTGCGTTGAACTCGAATTCGGAACGTGCCGGAACGATGGAGGATTTCCGTTGGAATCACTAAGATCAGGTTAGTTGCCATCCGGAAACCTACAATTCCTCTCTCCCTTGAGGGGAAGAGGCTAGGAGCTTGTCCGAGAATGCCTTTCCTGTCATTTCGAACGAAGTGCAGCGGAGTGAGAAATCTGTTAAATCAACTACCTATAGATTAAGATTTCTCGCCTTCGGCTCGAAATGACAGTTCTCGGAAAGGCCCCTAGGTCAATGTCGGTGAATTAAGGGGAGACTAGTCAAAAAGTCCCCCTTTGCAATAATAAAGGGGGATTTAGGGGGATTTTGTAGGAAGATTCGGCCCATTAAGAAATCCCCCCTGGCCCCCCT
>Ga0210077_1000495_pt1 | contig 14450 bp, 18 predicted proteins | sample RushMan_CattailN_5_FD_185556 | JGI IMG/M metagenome (GOLD analysis project Ga0210077, IMG submission 185556) | Wetland microbial communities from San Francisco Bay, California, USA, that impact long-term carbon sequestration -... | ecosystem: Environmental > Aquatic > Marine > Wetlands ... | reverse complement strand
AATGTTGATCTTTTCAGCTACCTTTTTGGAAATATTTTGGCCATTAGCCAAAGCGAAATGTTGGTTTCGATAGTCCTTTCTTTGTTCGTTTTGTTGTTTATCTACCTATATTACTGGCAGCTTGTATCGATTACTTTCAATGAGGAGCTTGCTCATACAACAGGTATAAAAACACAGAAAATCAACACTGTTTTGGTTATTCTTACGGCAGTTACGGTTGTTTTATCGGTTAAAGTCGTAGGTATTCTTCTGATCTCTTCATTTTTGATACTGCCCGCGGTTTCTTCCCTGCAGGTTGCAAAAAGTTTCCAGGGAGCAATAACAATTTCCGCACTATTTGCGGTAATTTCGCTAGTTTTTGGTATTATTACATCCTTTGCTTTCAATATTCCCTCGGGAGCAAGTGTAGTAATGGCCAATTTTATTTTGTTTTTAATTACCTGGACATATTCCCGTTTATTCTCTGTCCGCTAAATCATCTGTTTGTAATAAAGTTTTGTGTTATATAATTTATAGCTATGACAAAATACAAAGAATATTTTCAAAGAATGCTTCAACAAAATAAGCAAGTTTTTGATAATTTTAGAAAATTGCATGACGAATATTCTTTAAACCAAGACGCCCTTCAGGCAAAATTTAACCGGGAAGGCGGCTCTGTATTAAAAATTATTAGAGACTGGGAAAACAAACTCTGCATGCAGTCGGAAAAGGCGGGTTATTCAAATTATACCGGAGGTTTAGCCGAAAAGTTTCAGGCTGAAGTGAGAAAAAGTTTTCCGAAGATAGATTATATCGGCATTATTTCAAATAAAAGTAAAACGGACAATCAACCTAAATTTAAACTGAAAAATCTCACCAAAGATAAAAAATTCATCCTTAAAAAAATCAGTTTATAAATTATTTTGTTTCGAAGTTAATATCGAACTTAATATCGGGTATATTTAAATGCGACTGGTTGATATCCACGCTATCGAGCAATTTATCCAAATTTGAGGTATCCTCACTAAGTTTTAGTATTGCCTCATCGGTCGCATAAACCGAAGGGTTTCTTATCTCCTCGTCATAAGGAAATTCCACGGACTTGGAGGTGGCAGTTGAAACAGGTTCATTTTGCTTGTTATTAATTTTAAAAGCAGATAACATTTTTTGAATTCCCACCAAAACTAAAAGAAGCGCGACGAATGCGCCCAAACCTATTAATACAAACTTGAGTATCTTTTTTTGTTTGTCACTAAAAGGAAGCCTAAATTTTAAATCAGTTTTTGGTTTTTCTATTATATCTTGAGGTTGCTTGACAGTATTTACATTTTCCTGGGTTAAAGGAATTTCGTTCGGGTTAGGATTTGTGTTTTTTTCTTGCATACTAATCAGCAGTTTTTAGCTCTTTGATAATTTCTTTTATATAATCGTTGGCTTCTTTCAGAAACTGTTTCGCCTCCTGAATCCTGAATACAGCATCGTTATAGTATTTAAGTTGGTCTTTGGGTTTATCTGGAGTGATCAAATCTAGAGAAGCCTGGGCTTGGGATATTTTTTCTTCATTTCTTGTTATTCTGTTATTTGTCTCTATTAACCAACGCTCCGCCTTCGACGTATCCTTGTCACCACTCTGGCTTATTTGGTTAATCTTGTCCGTTAAGGCAGAAATTATATCTTTTTGCTTTTGGGTAAGATTAACTACTCTACCCAATGAAGCAGCGGCCAGTGATTTATATACAAGCGAAGTGGTAGTCGAATAATGCTCGCTTGCTTTGTTGGAATCACCCACCAAATCTTCGAGGGTTCCTGCACTGGGAATATTATCTTTATGATTTTGAAACCAGGAAACATCAGAATCAATCTGGTTAAAATAGATATTTCTATTCGAATCAGAAATGCCCTGGACTTCTGACAAATTCATCCTTAGTGCGGTAAGATAAGTTATAACTACATCATCTCTGGTTTGAAGCAGTTTGACTGTTTTCTCCTGAGCGTTTGATTGATAATTTAATGTTTTTGATTGTAAATATTGTGATCTGGCAAGCTGATAATCTGAATACACAGTTCTGTAAAGATTCATATTATATACATAGTCTTCGTAAGCTCTTTGATAAGTTAATTCATCAGCCGCGTAAGTATTTTTAACCAAAAATAAACCCACTGATATAACAACGGCAAAAATCATGATGAGTACTTTCTTCATATATCCATATTACAATAATTCAATAAACAATTTTAATTCTTCCGCTGGTAAAAGTAATTTCGAATGAATTTAGGGATTTAAGCTGTACCTGATATAGGTTCCTTCCCTGCCAGAGAGATAAATTCGACGATGATATCCTTGTTGGTATATTATTGTTGGTTATTGAAACCTCACTTCCGTTTACAGCTATCGAATGGGTTACGTCATAAATCCTGGCAAAAGCTTGACCATTGCTGTTGGCCACCGACAAATATGCCTCCCAGGTTAGCAGGGCTTGTTGATTGTAATCCGCTGCTAGGTCTATATAAATATCGGTACCTGGAGCATCTACCCAGCCCGTACTGGTAGTAGTAATCGGACCGGATAACGGAATGTATGAAATTTGCTTAAGTGGAGTCGGAGTAGATGTCTGAGTCAGTTTGGCAGTAGGCTGTGGGGTTTGTTCTATAGTCGGTCCACTGTTGGTTTTAGTAGATACTATTGAAGCACATTCCCTTGCAATTTCATCTTTTTGCTGTTGACTGATCTGTGAATTATTGTCTGGTAGAATTTGGTTATCTTGCTTACCCACTCCTAAACCGGACATTTCTTTGGATATACTGGTTATCTTTGTATAAAAAAAGGCTGAGGACACCAGTAAAACTATCAATAAAGATCCAAATATAATCAGAATTACTCTATTACTGGCAGAATTATTTTGGTTCATTTAATCAAACTGGGTTTTATTTGTGTTCCTTGCGGACTGTCACTGACATTATAACCCTTGTTCTCTATCTCTTTCCTTACTTCATCCGCCTCCTTATATTTGTTTTGTTTTCTTAATTCGTCCCTTTTTCCAACAAGCATTTTAATCTCATCCGGTATTTTTCTTTCAATAGGTTCAATCCGAGAAAGTCCAAGCCCGAGCACTTCATCGAATTGCATCAATAAATCATATTTATCTGGAGAAGTAATATTGCTTTTTAACATTTCCCAGGTTGTTGCCAGAGCGACCGGTACATTTAGATCATCACTCAGAGCAGTTTCGAATTTATCTACATAGCTGTTTACCTTTTGTAATTTTTCCTCTGAAAGTGTATTCCTTGATGTATTTGATCTAAGCTGTCTGGCCAATTCACGCAATCTACTTAAGGCAATCTGGGCCGAATCCAGCGACTCCCAACTAAACTGCATTCCTTGCCTATAATGTGAATTTAAAACTAAATATCTAAAGGTTAACGGGTCATACCCTTTTTCCACCAAGTCGGCAACAGTATATACATTACCCAAACTTTTGCTTATCTTCTGACCTTTAAAAGTCAGCCAATCGTTGTGCAACCAAAAATTTACCGTTTCATGACCAAAAGCACCATATGCCTGAGCAATCTCATTGGTATGATGAACCGGTATGTGTTCTCTGCCTCCAGTATGAATATCAAAACGCTCTCCTAAATACTTAGTTGACATAGCTGTACATTCAATATGCCATCCAGGAAATCCTTTTCCCCAAGGACTATCCCACTGCATAATGTGGTTAGGTTGATTGGTAACCCAAAGTAAAAAGTCCCAAGGCTTTTTCTTTTGGGTATCAACCTCTACACGGGAACCCGCATACTGCTTCTCAAGATCCAAATTGGCAAACTTTGCATAATCGCCAAACTTGGAGGTGTCAAAAACAAGCCCCGTATCTGTTTTGTAAGCAAAACCGTTATTCTGGATTTTCTTTATTAAATCAATTTGATCCTGAATATGCTCTGTAGCCCTGCACAAAACATCGGGTCTATTAATATTCAGAAGTGTCACGCTTTCCATAAATTGGTCAATGTACTTCTGGGCTAATTGCCAGATGTCCAAGCCTTCCCTTTTAGCTCCTTTTTCCATCTTATCCTCTCCGGTATCCTCATCAGAAGTCATGTGACCTACATCTGTTATATTCATTACCCATTTGACGTCATAACCCTGCTGTCTTAAAAACCTAACTAAAATATCCCACTGAATATAGGAGTACATATTTCCAAGGTGCTGATTCCAGTAAACCGTAGGGCCGCAGGAGTAGATTCCAACTTTGTTATCATTTAGGGGTGTAAATTTCTCCTTTTTGCGTGATTTTGTATTGGTTAGATAAATATCTCTCATTTATTAGTATTAGCCTGTTGGTGGAAGCGGATTTTCGACCCTCTTTTTTTGTCTCTCTGCTTGTAATTTACCTCCCGATAAAAACCTTCTTGAACGTTTCGGTCTCGGTTCAACAAGAGGATGTTCTTGCTGTTTTTGTTCAGAAATTGTTTCCTTCTTCTCCTTTTGTTCTTTCTCTATATTATTTTGTTTTCTTATATCTTCAATTTCATTTTGAAGTGCCTGATATCTTCTTATATCCACTTGATTACTTTGCGAAGTTTCTTGAACTGGTGTTTGAGAAGATTGGTGGCCTTCTCGTAAATCTTCTTGTAAGTTACCTTCCTGTTCTTTTTTGTCGGGAATAATCTGCTCTTTTGCCGATTTTAAAGTTTCCAGGGATTCTTGCTTAAGCTGGTCTAAAATTACATTTCTTTTAATTTTGTTTTTCTGATCCATAATTTATTATAACCTTCTTCGTCCTGTTAGTGCCTGGAAAAGTGTGTTCTCATCTGCATATTCCAAATCTGCGCCGGTTGGAACACCCACACCCAACCTGGTTATTTTTATTTTCGGATTAATTTCTTTAATTTTTTTATTGATATACATCGCCGTTGCCTCTCCTTCCATATTGGGGTTGGTTGCAATAATTATTTCGGAAGGTTTTTTATACTTAACCCGCTCAAATAGATCATCAATATAAAGCTCATCAGGACCGATATTGTCTAGGGGGCTGATACTTCCGTGTAATACATGATAAATCCCTTTATATTTTGAGGTTTTTTCAAATGCCAAAATATCTAATGGTTGCTCCACTACCATGATTGTCGATTTATCTCTAGCCTTATCCGAACATATCTCACAGGGATCGGTTTCGGAAACATTTCTACATACACCGCAAAGAACTGTTTCTTTTTTTAGGGCTTCAAGCGAGTCTGCGAATTCATCCAACTGAGATTGTGGAACATGTAATAGGTAGTAAGTTAATCGTTGCGCACTTTTAGGGCCAATGCCCGGCAACTTCTCAAAAGATTCAATTAGCCTTGCTAGAGGTCTGGCAATTTTCATTGCCCTTACATTTTACCAAGAAGTCCTCCCAGACCTCCACCCATTTCCATCATTTTCTTTGCGGATTCTTTCTGAACCTTTTTCATTGCATCATTAATAAGGTCTGTTAACTCCTTTTTTTCTTCTCCGTCAATTTTTATGTACCTTATTTTCTGGTCTCCGCTTACGGAAACAGTGATTCCATTTTTGTCTACCGTTTCAACAATTTTTTCCAGTTCTTTTTGCAGCTTGTTTGCTTGTGATCGTAGCTTTCCCAACTCTTTAACTTGTTGTAATTTATCAAACATATTAATTACTGAATATTTCTTCAGCGAGTTTTATTATATCGTCATCTTTCTTTTCAGTCAAAACGACCTCCTCATCAACATCAGTCTTTGGCTCGACCTTTAGAGGAGGTTCTGTTAGTTCACAATAAACCTTCACCGGTACTCCCAATATTTCCTCTACCACATTTTCTAGAATCTGTCTTTGTTTTACGTCTTCCAACCTTTCTTTATGGAACCTATAGTAAACTGCCAGGGACAAATTTTTTCCGTCAAAACCGATTGGTCTTGCTGCACGCAATAGGGCTTCGACCGATGCATTTATAGGCCTTATAGCAGCCAATATCTGTTTCCAGATATCGTCAGAGATTTCCTTTAAATTATTTTTCGAAATAGTTTTTGCCCCCAAAGACACATCAGCAGCAATTTTATCCTTAGTGCTATCTAATTTTTTTGTAGCAGATTCATCACCAGTAGCACCACTTCCTGTTTGCGGAGATAACTCTGTTGCCTCACACCATTTGACAATTGCGATCTCTAATGGAAGTTGATCAATCGGTGAATACCTCATTCGGTTAAATGCTTCCAAAAATAGTTCTAAAAGAGCAACAGTTTGAATTTCGCTAATTCCGGTTACTTGCTGATTAATACTTTTTTCTACCAACATTAATTTTAATTTATCAATAACCGATCGGTTAACTTCTTCCATCCTGCTACCATTCGTGTATGCTTCTTCAATAGCGGTTATTGCGGCTTTTTCATCTTTCGCCGCCAAAAAATTAATAAACTGCTCAATATTAAAACTACTTCTTTTAAATAGGTATTCCTCCGCCTTTTGAGGATCTTTGATTTTTTCCTCTAGAATAAGTTGTTCAAAAAGTTTAATTGCGTCCCTGAAAGATCCCGCTGATGCCTGAGCAATCATCTGCAAAATCTTTTGGTCAAGTTTTATCTTTTCTCCTTTTACTACCCTCTTTAAAGCATGAACAATTTCATCCCCACTGGCTTTGTTAAATTGGATAGTAATAGTTCTGGATTTGATGGTATCTATTATTTTTTCCGGATTGGTGGTTGCCAAAATAAAAATAACGTGCGCTGGAGGTTCTTCAAGTGTTTTGAGGAGTGCATTTGAAGCTTCCAGAGTCAACATGTGGGCTTCATCGATAATATAAATCTTTTTTCTTGAATCGACCGGTGCCAGCTTAACAGCTTCCCTTAAAACCCTGATATCATCTATACCTCTATGGCTGGCTGCATCCATTTCAATTACGTCCAGGTTATTACCGTGTTCGACAGATACGCAGTGTTGACACTTATTGCATGGTTTTGCTTCCCCGACAATTTGTCCGTTTTTATATTTTATCCTTTCGCAATTAGCAATCTTTGCAATTATTCTGGCTGCAGAAGTCTTGCCGGTACCTTTTGGCCCGCTAAATAAAAATGCATGAGGTAGTTCTTTTGTTTTTACAAGCTTTTGTAGTGATTCTCTTACGTTTTCGTTATCAAGCTCTTCAATACTTTTAGGCCGATATTTTAAATAGAGTGTCATAAATTAACAATCAAATTATTAACTTAGCAGACAGAAGTTAATAATTAAAGTACATCTTTAATCGTGATGAACACCAAGCAGGTGCAGGCAACCGTGTTCGAGCAATTGTCTTATCTTCTCGTCTATTAAAATACCCTCTATTGCCGCCTCTTTTACTGCCTGTGGATAACAAATTATTATTTCTCCAAGATGAATTATTTTATCCGGAGGAAGAATAAAGCGGTCCTGAGCTTCCTGTGAAGTAAAAGATAATACATTGTGTATTTTGTTTTCATGAAGATAAGTCTTTGCAACTTGTAGCATTTTTTTTATTGAAACAAAAGCAATCGAAAGATCTGCGTCCGAAACAATTCCATTCTTGGAAAGAAATGTTCTGGCTATTTTTTTAACAGTTGGAGTACTTATCGCAAAATTACTTTGTTTCTTAACGTATACCTTTATCATAAATAATAAATATCAACTTAATTTCTCTTTGACTTTTTGGGCAATTTTAGACCCCTCCGCTCTTCCTTGGGTTTTTTGTTTAACCGAACCAATAACTTTTCCCATCTCTGAAACGGTTTTTACCTGCATCTCATCGATCGTTTCCTGAATTATCTTATCCAGTTGTTGATCAGGTATATCTTCGGGAAGATACTCATTCAAAATCTTCAACTCTTCTTCTTCTTTTTTAATCCTTTGTCCCACATCATCTCCGCTTGAACTAGTCTTTCCTTCCACCGATTTATACGCTTCTATCGCGTCTTTTCTTTTTTTTACCTCTCTTCTTACAACAACAATTTCTTCTTCACCACTCAACTCATGCTGCTTGGCTATAAATTCATAATTTAAGGCAGAGGAAAGCATTCTTAGTGTTGAAACACGCAAAGAATCACCGCTTTTTAGTGCTTGTGCAATTTGTCCATTTATCTGTTTTGTTATCATTACTTAATTATAAACTCTCAGGATTAGCTTCCATCTCTTCTGAATTATTCTCCCAACCACCTATTAAATGATAATGGAGATGCGCGACACTCTGTCCAGCTTTTTTTCCTGAAGATGTAAGCAACCTGAATGCTTCCGCAATGCCTAACTTTTTGGCAATTTCTCCTGCTTTTAGTTGAATGTGTCCCAAAAGGTCCTTGTCTTTTATTTCAACCTTTGCTAAAGAAACTATATGCTTTTTAGGAACCAAAAGAACGTGAACTGGAGCTTTAGGATGAATATCATAAAAACAAAGCATTAAATCATCTTCATAGAACTTTTTGGATTCGATCTCTCCGCTGATAATTTTACAAAAAATACAATCTTTACCCATTGGCACAGTATATTAATTTATCGAAAATCAAACAAGTACTAGGTCAAAAAAGTAAATAAATTGCTTTAGCTAGCTTATCCGAATCATGTCTTATCAGACTTCGGATCAGCGCATCGCTTTGTGGTTTTATATATACTTTTTTGGATATAAGACTTTTTTTCACTATTTTCGATTTGCAATTTTTCAGAGTAGAAATATCATCTACCACGGGGATTGCCCCCTCCCGTTTATAGCGCTTTAAAATCCCTTTAGGGAATTTGTTCGAATTATTTATTAGCACAATATCAATACAGTTTTTTCCCAAGTACTTATTAAGTTCGGCAATATAGTCGCTGGTTTTGAAATCGTTGGTCTGTCCGAACTTGGTCATCAAATTCATCACAAATACTTTTTTTGCTTTGGACTTTTTTATCAAACCGGCTAAATTATCGACTACAACATTGCACAAAACACTAGTATAAAAATCACCCGGACCTAAAATTATCATGTCCGCATTTTTTACTGCCTCTTTAGCTTTCGGATTAAGTTTTGCCTTGGGAAATACTCTGATATTTTTAATTCTAAAAGTACCCTGTTTTTCGTCTGGCTCGTCGATGTCGTGCTCACCTAAAATATGTTTTCCGTTTTCATAAAGAGCAACCAAATGGGTCTTGTCATAGGTCACCGGAATAATATTTCCCTTAACATTTAATATCTCGCAAGTACGACTAATCGCCTTATCCTGATTCCCCTTATAGATATCTGTTAGCGCGGCCATAAAAAGATTACCAAAAGTCATTCCTGAAATTCCTACTCCCGAACTATAGCGATAGGTAAAAAGTTTTCTTAGAGTATCATTCGCATCTCCTGATGCTAATGCAACAATGCACTGCCTGATATCTGAGGTTGGCAAAAGTCCGAATTCGTCCCTTATGACGCGGTTACTACCTCCATCATCCATCATACTAACAATCACCGAGAGATTTAGGGGATATCTTCTAAGCCCATTTAAAACAGTGTAAGTTCCGGTACCTCCACCTATTACAAGGACATTCTTATATTTTTTCTTTTTTTCGGTATTTTTCATCGGTTCTCAACCGCTTAGCATCTTGAGAAGTTCGTCGTAGGATAAAAGCTGAGTTTCATCTTCATTTCTCTTTTTGACCTCTATCTTATCACCTGTTTGTAAAGATACAACTAACCTGAACGGAATACCAATAAGATCTGCATCAGCTAATTTCTCACCCGCAGAAAGTTGACGATCGTCATACAAAACATCAATGCCGTCATCAAAAAGTCTGCTATAAATTTCGTTTGCCCTTTTATCATCCATTGAATCACCAGAAAGATCAATCAGATGAACATCAAACGGGGACACCTGGGGAAACCAGATTATTCCTTTATCATCGTGAGATACCTCCACCAGAGCCCCAAGCACCCTGGTCGAACCAATACCGTAACTCGCAAACGAGACCGGTTTTTTCATACCCCGCTCATCTGCATAAAAAACCTTCATTCTATCTGCGTACCAGGTTCCCAAAGGAAAGGTGTTTCCTACCTCTATGGAATTTGCTTTAATAACTTCACCTTTCTTGCACTTGGGGCAACTATCTCCCGCGGATCCCGCGAATATTTCTTTGTTTTGCCCCCAATCACACTTATCACAATAAAATATGGTATCCTCACCGTTTTCGGACAATACCTGAAACTCGTGAGTGTTGTTTTGCGTAAATACGCCGCCTGAAGCTTCGGTCACTTTTATGACAAATCCCAAACGCTTGAATATCTTTTTATAAGCTTCTACTACTTTAAAATAATAATTCAACATATCCTCCTCGCTTACATGGGCCGAATACAAGTCATTCATCATGAATTCCCTGCCCCTTATAATACCGCTCCTGGCTCGTTTTTCATTTCTAAACTTAGTGGAAAAATGATAAACAGACAACGGTAGATCTTTGTAACTTTTTATATGTTTTCTTATCAAATCCATCACAACCTCCTCATGGGTAAAAGAAAGAGCGTATTCCTTGCCATGGTTGTCCTTAAACTGAAACATTACTTCCTTTGCCTTTTCCCATCTCCCACTTTCGTTCCAAATCGACTTCGGGTGCAAAAGCGGCATTAGCATCTCTTGACCACCAATCGCGTCAAGCTCCTCACGTATCAGATTATTTATTTTTGTAACTACCCGAAAACCCAAAGGTAAAAGTGTAAAAGATCCTGTCATCAGTTGGTCAATAAATCCAGCTCTAACCAGCAGTTTGTGATTGATGCTGTCGGCAGATTTTGGAGGTATTTTTTGAGTTTTAGGAAAAAGCTGTGATTGAAACATTATATTTATTTTACTAAGGTTGTAAAAATCCGCCCAGTCCGCCCTTGATAAGTGTTTTAATATCGTGGGAGGTCAATAATAAAATTAAAGCAATCAGTATAATCATTCCTGCAGCATGAATCGCGGCTTCGGTTTTTGCCGGGACTTTCTTTCTGGTTATTGCCTCAATTGCAATAAATAGGATTCTTCCTCCATCAAGTGCCGGAAAAGGCAACACGTTAAGTATTGCAAAATTAATAGAAAGAATACCCATAAAATTTATTACAGCCAAAACCCCAACCTTGCTTGCTTCGGCGGTAATGGCAAAAATTCCGACAGGTCCAGCGACCCCCTGGGGTACTTTACCTATAAATAGCTGGGAAAAAATAGTTCCGAATCCTAAAAGAACACTCTTCCCCCAGTAGAAGGCATCCCCAAATCCATAATATATACCGTAAAACGGACGCTGATACAAAGGTGGATAATAAATTTCTGTAGAAGTAATAACAATTCCCAAAGGACCCTCTCCTTGCGGTGCATCTTTTCTGGGTACAACGGTTATGTTAATATCTTTTCCATCCCGTAGCACGCCTAATACAACTTTTTGTCCAAGATGTTGATCTACCAAAGAAGTAAATGAATCAATCGAGTCAACTTTTTGTTTATCAACGCTTTCAACAACGTCCCCGACTACCAAACCCGCGGATTTAGCTGGAGATTTATCAACAACTTCTACAATTTTTACCTGATGCGTATCTTTGGGAATTCCAGTAAATGAATAAACGATAGAAAAACATAAAACACCCAAAAGGAAATTCATAACAACACCGGCTATGGTTATAGCCAAGCGAGATTTTTTTGATTTATTCAAAAATGCTTTTTTGGGTTTGAATATTTCGTCCTCGGAATTTTCACCATGCAGCCTTACAAATCCACCAAATGGTAACAAATTTATGGAGTAAATTGTATCGCCTATCTTTTTACCAATCAGTCTGGGTGGAATTCCTATCCCAAACTCTTCCACCCACACACCTGATCTTTTTGCAACAATAAAATGTCCAAATTCATGGATTAAAATCAGAATCGACAAAACTACAATAGCTACGACAATTGACCCTACCATAATAACTGTAAGTATAATGCAGCGAGCTTATTCTAACAAGAAGTTACAATACCTGAAGGTCCTGTTTTTTGTTCTCTCCTGTCTGATTTATTCTATCTATATATTCATCGGTAATTTCCTGGATCTTCTTTTCGCCTTCAAATTTTTCGTCCTCGGAAACTTGCTTTTCCTCGAAACTCGTTCTTAAATCCTTCATCGCATCCTGTCTGATTTGTCTTATCATTACCTTCCCGTTTTCTAGCTTTGTAGACAAAAGTTTCACATATTTTTCTCTATCTTCGGTAGTTAAAGGCGGCATTGAAATTCTTATTATCTCACCATCGATTGAAGGGTTCATCCCGATATTGGCCGCTAAAATACCCTGTCTAATCTCGCCGATTATTGACTTGTCCCACGGTTCGATCACCAAGCTTTGTGGATCGGGAGAAGTAATACTGGCCAACTCAACTAATTTAAGCTGTTGTGTTCCGCCATAGACTGAAAGTACAAGATCCTGAACTAGCGAAGGAGTGGCTCTTCCGGTTCTGATGGTTGCGATATCTTTGTTAACCAGATCAACCACTGCTTGCATCTTAGAACGTAATGAAGCTTCGTCCATTATTGCTTATTTATCCTTACCCAATTCTACACGAACTACCCTACCAAGTCTAACGTTTTCCCCTGTTTTTACGATTACTTCTTTAATCAAATCACTTATTGTTTTTGAAGGATCCTTAATAAACTCCTGTTTAAGTAATTTTTCTTTTCTTGTTTCTCCCATAGATGCAACCTGCAATGCGATTTCGTGGGCCAACTTCACAAAAAGCTCGTTCCTGGCTACAAAGTCAGTTTCGCAAAAAAGCTCAACCAAACTGGCAATTTTTTTAGAATGATGTACATAGGCTTCGATTACGCCTTGTGAAGTTTCTCTGCCTTCTCTTTTGGCTACTTTTTCAAAACCTTCTTTACGAAGAATTTCCTCTGCTTTTTTTTCATTACCTTCCTCTTCCAATACTTTTTTAACACGGATTACAGGAGCTCCTGTTTTTTCTCTCAATTTTCTTATTTGGTCCGCTGTAATTTTTACCATTATTACTTTTTCCTCCCGGTAATTATTGCATCCTGGACTAGTCCTAACACATAATCCAAGGCTTTGGTCGCATCATCATTCATGGGAATAATATAATCAATCACGGTTGGGTCAGAATTTGAATCAACAATTCCGACTACCTCAACACCTGTTTTATTTGCTTCCGCAACCGTCCCCGCTTCTTTATGAGTATCAACAACAAATAATATATCGGGGATTTTAGCCATATCTTTAAGACCTCCCAAAAATCTTTCCATCCTGGCATATTTTCTTTCCATTAAAAGTCTTTCTTTTTTAGTATATTTTTTATAATCTCTAGAATCTATCTCATCACGCAAGTCCTGCATCTTTTTCATTGACCGCTTCATTTGATCAAAGTTAGTTAAAGTACCTCCCAACCACCGTTCCGAAACATATAATGAGTTAGTTGCTTGTGCGACCTCAACAATTTTGTCTTTAACTTGTTTTTTGGTTCCTACCAAAAGAATAACCTTTCCTTCCGATGATGCTTTTTTTATAAAGTCTAATGCTTCCGAAAGAAGTTCTTTGGTTTTAGTTAAATCAAATATATGTACGCCGTCCTCGCTTCCATAAAGGTACTGTTTCATCTTAGGATTCCACCTTTTGGTGTGATGACCAAAATGGGCACCTGATTCTAACAATGTTTCTAAAGAAATATTTATTGCCATAAATTTATCTGTCTCCTTAAACCTAAAATCAGCCGGAAGTTCCAGGAGACTGGCTGATTTGTGATTGGACTATTTTATCAGCCACGGCTGGCTGCGTCAACTAAATTTTGTAAAAGACTCAAAACCGTTACGGGGCCAACTCCTCCCGGAACCGGAGATAAAAACGAAGCTTTTTTAACAACCTCATCGGTAACTACGTCCGCTTTGGGTGCAGCCACATCAATCACAATAGCACCAGTCTTAACCATATTCCCGCGTATCAATTCCGGACTTCCGGCTGCACTAATTAATATGTCAGCTTTCTTACAATAACCCTCAATATTTTTGGTTTTTTTGTGTACCAGGCTTACTGTTGCACCCTGATTAGTCAAAAGCATTGCAAGGGGCTTACCTAAAATCTCACTAGCCCCAATAATAACAATATTCTTTCTTGAAATTTTTGCTTTAGCTTGTCTAATCACAGTTAAAACCGCTTTCACTGTTGCCGGTATAAAAAGAGGCTCGCCGAGAGATAAAAGTCCTAAATTATAAGGTGTGAGACCGTCTACATCCTTTTTGGGATCAATATTGGTTACAATTTTTACCCAATCTTTTGGACTAAAATCAGTTTTTCCTGAAGGTTTTTGTACTAAAATACCCTTTACGGTTTTGTCTTCATTCAGCTTTTGGATAAGTCTAATAATTTTATCAGCCGACCTTTGTTTTATCTCAAATGATGAAAAATCAATACCAATGGCAGTAGCAGCATTCATTTTCAGCTTGGTGTAGAGTACGCTCCCTGCATCCTCTGCCAAATATATACTTGCCAATCTTGGATAAATAC
>Ga0210077_1000494_pt1 | contig 14453 bp, 18 predicted proteins | sample RushMan_CattailN_5_FD_185556 | JGI IMG/M metagenome (GOLD analysis project Ga0210077, IMG submission 185556) | Wetland microbial communities from San Francisco Bay, California, USA, that impact long-term carbon sequestration -... | ecosystem: Environmental > Aquatic > Marine > Wetlands ... | reverse complement strand
GCGGGCGAGCGCGATCGCCTCCTCGAGCGGGCCGAGCAACTGCTGGCCGACCCGCCGCTGCACTTCCGCCTGATCCAGGATGCCCCGCATGGCCGCGCCTCTCTGCTGTCGGTTTCTTCGCCGTCAGCATACGGAACCGGCGCGCAAAAAGCGGGGAAAAATTCCGCACTTGCGTACCCGGGGCCGCATTATTCACTTGCCCAGATCGGAGAAGTATTCGTGCTCGGCGGTGTTGACCAGGCTGCGGCGCAATTCGACCGGTGCGCTGTGATAGGTATAGGCGACGCGGCCGATCTCGAGCAGGGGGGCGCCCTTTCTCACGCGGAGCAGCCTGGCGACCTCGGCGTCGGCGAGGCTGGCGCGCAGCCGCTCCGCGGTGCGCAGCACGTTGATGCCGTAGCGCGTCTGGTAGAGGTGGTAGATTGTGTTGTCGCGGGCGCTGAGGATGCGCTCCGTGAGATCCGGAAACAGGCGCTGCGGCAGCACGAGGTCGTCCAGGATCACCGGCTTGTCGGCGAGCGAGAGCAGGTTGCGGATGCGCAGCACCGGGTCGCCCGCGGCGATGCCGAGCCTCGCGGCCTCGGCGGCTTCCGCGCGTCCGCGCCGGAACGCGAGCGTCGCCGTGCGCGGATACTGTTTCGGCCCCTTGCGCGGCACCACGTGGAAGAAATGGAACATCAGCCGGTTGGCGCCGTGCTGGGCGACGTAGGTGCCGCTGCCCTGGCGCCGCACCACGGCGCCCTCGGCTACCAATTCGTCGATCGCCTTGCGCAGAGTTCCGATCGACACGCCGTAGCGCTGCGCGAGCCGGGTCTCCGAAGGCAGCGCCCGCCCGGGCTGCCATTCGCCCTGGGCAAGGCTCTGGGTGAGCACCCGCTTCACTTCCTTGTAAAGCGGAGAGGCAACCCCGCGGTCGAGGACCTGGTTCATCGCGGCCGGAGTCTAGCACGCGAGTCATACAAATCATATAGTTGACTTGGCCGCTGGCGCGGCCTAGACTGCGCTCCTTGCCGCAACGGAGAGGACGATGATTCATTTCGTGGTGCACGAAGAGGGTGACGGCGTCGGCGTCGTCGTGGTCGAGGGCGTGAAGGCCGGCCAGGAGCTGACCGGCTGGATCATGGAAGACGACAAGGACATCAAGGTCAAGGCCCAGAGCGACATTCCGATCGGACACAAGGTCTCGCTCAAGGACTACAAGCCGGGCGATACCGTGATCAAGTACGGCGTCGACATCGGCAAGGTCGTGGCGCCGATCAAGCGGGGCGAGCACCTGCACGTGCAGAACCTCAAAACGAAGCGTTGGTAATCGAGGGTGGCGAGAATGGATCTTTCAAAAGCAACTTTCCGGGGCTACAAGCGCGAAAACGGCCGCGTCGGCGTGCGCAACCACGTCATCATCCTGCCGGTGGACGACATCTCGAACGCCGCCGCCGAGGCGGTGGCGAACAACATCAAGGGCACCCTGGCGCTGCCGCATCCCTACGGGCGGCTGCAATTCGGCGCCGACCTCGACCTGCACTTCCGAACCCTGATCGGCACCGGCGCGAACCCGAACGTAGCCGCGGTGGTGGTGATCTGCATCGAGGAAGGCTGGGGCAAAAAGGTCGCCGACGGCATCGCCGCGACCGGCAAGCCGGTGGCCTATTTCGGCATCGAGCAGCACGGCGACCACGACACGATCATGCGCGCCTCCAAGGCGGCCAAGGAGTTCGTCCAGTGGGCGAGCGAGCGCCGGCGCGAGGAGCGCCCGCTGAAGGAGCTGTGGGTCTCGACCAAGTGCGGCGAGTCCGACACCACCTCCGGCTGCGGCGCGAACCCGACGGTGGGCAATGCATTCGACAAGCTCTACCCGCTGGGCAACACGCTGTGCTTCGGCGAGACCACCGAGCTCACCGGCGGTGAGCATCTGGTGGCGGCGCGCTGCCGCAACGACGAGGTGAGAAAGAAGTTCCAGTTCATGTTCGACCGCTACCAGGAGATCGTGGAGCGGCACAAGACCAGCGACCTCTCGGACTCGCAGCCGACCAAGGGCAACATCGAGGGGGGTCTCACCACGATCGAGGAAAAGGCGCTGGGCAACATCCAGAAGATCGGCAAGAAGTGCGTCGTCGACGGCGTGCTCGACAAGGCCGAAGAGCCGACCGGTCCCGGGCTGTGGTTCATGGACTCGTCGTCCGCCGCCGCCGAAATGGTGACGCTGTGCGCCGCCTCGGGATTCGCGGTGCACTTGTTTCCGACCGGGCAGGGCAACGTGATCGGCAATCCGATTCTCCCGGTGATCAAGCTGTGCGCCAACCCGCGCACCGTGCGCACCATGGGAGAGCACGTCGACGTCGACGTGACAGGGCTGCTGCGCAAGGAAATGACGCCCGACCAGGCGGGAGACAAGCTGCTCGAGTACATGCTCCGCACGGCAAACGGCAGGCTGACGGCCGCCGAAGCACTCGGCCACCGCGAGTTCGTCCTGACGCGGCTATACGAGTCGGCCTGAGTCGGCGATGGCCGCACTGCGGGGGGCCGACGTGCTCGCGCGCTCGCTGCAGCGGGCCGGCGTCGGGCGCGTATTCTCGCTTTCCGGCAACCACGTCATGTCGGTGTACGACGCCGTGCACGACGCGGGCCCCGGCATCGTGCACGTACGGCACGAGGCGGCCGCGGTCCACATGGCCGACGCATGGGGCCGGCTCACCGGGCAGCCGGGCGTCGCGCTGCTGACCGGCGGGCCGGGTCACGCCAACGGGGTGAGCGCGCTGTATACGGCGCTCGCGTCGGAGTCGCCGCTGGTCCTGCTCTCGGGCGAAGCGCCGATCGGCCAACGGCACAAGGGCGCGTTCCAGGAAATGCGCCAGGGCGAAATGGCCGCGCCGGTCGTCAAGGCGGCCTTTTGCGCACAAAGCGCGCGCACGCTGGGCGAGGATTTCGCGCGCGCCTGGAGGCAGGCGAAATTCGGCCGCCCGGGCCCCGTCTATCTCGGGCTGCCGAGCGACGTGCTGGAGGCCAAAGTCGACGACGGCGAGCGCGCCGTGCCGGCAGCCGAAGCGTTTGCCGTGGGGTCGATCCCGCTCGGGGACGCGGCGGCGCGCGCAGTGCTGGCCGAGCTCGCGGGCGCCAGGCGCCCGCTCGTTCTGGCCGGTCCGGCGATGGCGATCGATCCCGGACGCGCGGCCCTCCTCGCGCTCGCCCGGGCCACCGGCGTGCCCGCACTGTGCATGGAAAGCCCGCGCGGAGTGAACGATCCCGCGCTCGGCGCGCTGGCGCGGATACTGGCGCAAGCGGACCTCGTCGTCCTGCTCGGGAAGCGGCTCGATTACACGCTGCGCTTCGGCCAGCCGCCCGCGATGCGACCGGATTGCCGGCTGTTGGTGCTCGATCCCGAGCCCGAAGCCCTGCGCCAGGCGGGCTTCGTGCTGGGCGATCCGGCGCGTATCGCGCTCGCCGCGCTGGCGAGCCCGTTCGAGGCCGCGGCGCAGCTCGCGCGCCTGGCCCGGGCGGCGCATCCCGGCTGGCGGGAGGAGGTCGAAGCGGCGCTGCGCGAGCGCCCTGGCGCCGCGCAGGCGCCCGGAGACGGACCCGTGCACCCCGCGGAGCTCGGCCGCGCCGTGCAGGCGGAGATCGAACGGGCACGCGAAGCGGTTCTGGTGGTCGACGGCGGAGAATTCGGCCAGTGGGCCCAGGCCTGCGTCAGCGCGCCGACCCGCATCATCAACGGACCGGCGGGGGCGATCGGCAGCGCCCTGCCGTTCGCGATCGCCGCGAAGCTCGCGCGCCCGGCGGCGAGCGTGTTCGCCATGCTGGGCGACGGCACCTTCGGCCTGCACATGGCCGAGTTCGATACCGCGGTGCGCAGCAAGCTGCCGTTCGTCGCGGTCGTCGGCAACGACAGCTGCTGGAACGCGGAGCACCAGATCCAGCTCAGGACTTACGGGCGCGAGCGGGCCTACGGCTGCGAGCTGTTGCCGACGCGCTACGACCGCGTCGTGACGGCGCTCGGCGGGCACGGCGAGCAGGTCGAGCGCGCTGCCGATCTGGCCGGGGCGCTTTCCCGTGCGGCGGGGTCGCGCCTGCCCGCGTGCGTCAACGTGCTGATCGAACGCGTGGCGGCGCCCATGGTGCCGGCATGAGCACGCTCCAGGTTCGCGTCTGGCGCGGCGGGCCGCAGGGCGGCGACTTCCACCCCTACCAGGTGCCGCGCCGGGCGAGCCAGAGCGTACTCGACGTAGTCACGCATATCCAGCGCATGCTCGATCCCTCGCTCGCCTACCGCTTCGCCTGCCGGGTCGGGATGTGCGGCTCGTGCGCGATGACGGTCAACGGGGTTGCACGCTGGACCTGCCGCACCCACGTCGATAAGGTCTGCGCCGACGGGCGGCTCGAGCTGGCGCCGCTCGCGAATCTTCCGGTGATCCGCGACCTGGTCACGGACATGAGCGAATTCTTCGACAAGTGGACGCGCGCGCGCGGACGCTTCCAGGGGCGGCGCGGGCGGCACGACGACTTCGAGCGCGTGGCGCCGGACTCGCCCGCGCGCAAGCAGGTCGACGCGGCGATCGAATGCATCGGCTGCGCCGTCTGCTACAGTTCCTGCGACGTGGTGGCCTGGACCCCGGGGTACCTCGGGCCGGCCGCGCTCAACCGCGCCTGGACGCTGCAGCGCGACGTGCGCGACGCCGCGCAGGCGGAGCGGCTGCGCGCGGTCGCCGGCGATGCCGGCTGCCATGCCTGCCATACGCAGCTGAGCTGCACCGAGCGCTGTCCCAAGCGCATTTCGCCGACGTCGGGAATCGCTGGGCTGAAGCGCGATGCGCTCGCGGCGGCGTTGAAGGGGGAGCTATGAGCGTGCGGCGCGAGGCCTTGCTGTGGGGCGCGCAGCGCCTGAGCGCGGCGCTGCTTGCGCTGTGCGTCGTGGTTCACCTCGCGACCATGATCTATGCGGCGCAGGCCGGACTGAGCGCGGCGCAGATTCTCGCGCGTACGCGCGGAAACGTGGCCTGGCTGAGCTTTTACTCGATCTTCCTGCTCGCGGTGCTGGTGCACGTGCCGATCGGGCTGCGTGCCGTGCTGTCCGAATGGCTCGGCTGGCGCGGCGCTTCGCGCGACGCCGTGCTCGTCGCCTTCGCCGCGGCGCTCGCCTGGCTCGGCGCACGCGCGATACTGGGAGTTTTCCTGTGAACCCCGGTCTGCGCGCGCGCAACCACCCCGGCTATTGGGCCTTTGTCGTGCACCGTGTCTCGGGCGTCCTGCTCGCCCTGTACCTGCCGGCGCATTTCTGGGTGCTGGGCCTCGCGCTGCGCGAGCCGGCGCGGCTGGACGCCTTCCTGCGCTGGACCGACCAGCCGCTGGTGCGCTTCGGCGAATGGGGCCTGGTGCTGCTTCTGGCGGCCCACTTCTCCGGCGGATTGCGCCTGCTGGCGCTGGAATTCCTGCCCTGGCGCGATTGGCAGAAAAGCCTCGCGGCGCTCGCGGCGGGCGTTGCGCTCGCGTTCGCGCTCGCGTTCGCGCTGGCACTCTGACGATGGATAGAATAGCGCGATGAAAATCGATCCTGCACAAATCGAGGAAGCGGCCAAGGAGCTCTATGTGCGCGCCCTCAAGCTGCTGCCGCCCGACATCAAACAGGGCTTTACGGCGCTGGCCGCGCACGAGTCGGACGCCACGGCCAAGAGCGTCCTCGGAACCATGATCACGAACATCAAGGTGGCCGAGGACACCGACAACCTGCTTTGCCAGGATACCGGTATTCCGATCTACAACGTCTGGATCGGGAGCGGCGTCGAGATCGACGGCGCGGAGCTGAAGGATGCGATCCGCCGCGGCTGCGAGCGCGCCACGCGCGAGCATCCGCTGCGCTCATCGGTGGTCCATCCGGTCACGCGCGCCAACGAGCATACGTCCTGCGGGCGCGGCATTCCGGTGATCAACCTCGACTTCACCCGCGAGCGCGACACGCTCGAGATCGAGATGGTGCCGAAAGGTTCAGGCTCTGAGAACAACTCCTTCCTGCGCATGGCGATCCCGGCCGAGGGCGTGGACGCGATCAAGACCTTCGTCGTCGACTGCGTGCTGGAGGCGGGCGGCAAGACCTGCCCGCCGACGATCGTCGGGGTCGGCGTCGGTGGCACCGCGGACCTGTGCGTGCACCTGGCGAAGGTCGCCGCCACGCGGCCGCTGGGAAGCAGGTGCGAGGACCCCGAGGGCGCGAAGCTCGAGGCCCAGCTCACCCCCGCGGTGAACCAGCTCGGCGTCGGCCCGCAGGGGCTGGGCGGCGACTCGACCTCGTTCGCGGTGCACGTCGAGACCGCCGCGACCCACATCACGATGAACCCGGTGGCGGTGAACATGCAGTGCCACTCGGCGCGCCGGGCGCGCGCGACCTTCCGGTCCTCGGGGCTCGAGTATGGCTACTAGGCTTGCGCTGCTGGCGGGCGTCGCGGCGCTGGCGGCGTCGGTCGCGGCGAACGCCGCCGATGTCTCGGGCGTGAAGTTCGCCGAGAAAGCCGAGGTGCAGGGCAAGCAGCTGGCACTGAACGGCGCCGGACTGCGGCGCAAGTTCATCTTCAAGGTCTATGCGATGGCGCTCTATCTGCCGGCGAAGACCGACAGCGCGCCGTCGGCGATCGACGCCGCGGGGCCCAAGCGGATCGAGATCGGAATGTTGCGCGATGTCAGCGCGAAGACCTTCAGCGACGCGCTGCGCGAGGGCATCGACGACAACAACGACGGGGCGCAGGTCAAGGCGATCGAGCCGCAGCTGGAGCAGCTCGAGGCCGTGATGCAGAAGGTCGGCACCGCGAAGGAGGGCATGCGCATCCGACTGGACTGGGTGCCAGGCGCCGGCACGCAGGTGTCGATCGACGGCGCGCCGTTTGACGCCCCGATTCCGGGCAAGGACTTTTACCGGGCGCTGCTGCGGATCTGGCTCGGCCCGGATCCGGTGCAGAGCGATCTGAAGCGCGCGCTGCTCGGCGCGAAGGACTGACATGGCCCACCACGAATTCGACACCCCGATCACCGAGTCGCAGGCGCGCGCCCTGCGCGTGAACGACACCGTGACGCTCAACGGCACCCTTTACGGCATCCGCGACGCGACCCAGATCCACATGTTCGACCGCGGCCGCAAGACCCGCTTCGACCTGTCGGGACACGCGGTCATTCATACCGCGCCCAACGTGAAGAAGGTGCCCAAGAGCGCCGACTACCCGACCGGCTACGCGCCGGTATGCATCGGCACCACCACCAGCGACCGCATGGAGCGCTTCACCCGGCCGCTGATGCAGCAAAACGGCGTGCGGCTCATCATCGGCAAGGGCGGGCTGCGCGAGGCCTCGCTCGAGGCGTTCCGGGAGTTCGGCGGCGCCTACCTGGCGATCATCGGCGGCACCGCCGCGCTCGAGACCACCTGGATCGAGGCGATCGAGGACGTCGACCTGGACGACCTCAACCCGGAATCGCTGTGGAAGTTTCGCATCAGGAGTTTCGGGCCGCTGCTGGTGGCGATGGACAGCCACGGCGAGAGCCTCTACACCAAGGTCCGGCGCAGCGCGCAGGCGCGGCGCGCCGGGGCGCTCGCCAGCCTCGGCGTCAAGTAGTGCGCGAGCACGCGACCGACATCCTGATCCTCGGCTCGGGCGGCGCGGGCCTGTTCGCCGCGCTGCACGCGCACCAGGCCGCGCCGGGGCTTTCGATCACCGTCGCGGTGAAGGGTCTGCTCGGCAAGTGCGGCTGCACCCGCATGGTGCAGGGCGGCTACAACGTCGCGCTCGCCGCCGGCGACTCGATCGAGCGCCATTTCATGGACACCATCGAAGGCGGCAAATGGCTGCCCGACCAGGATCTCGCCTGGAAGCTGGTGACGCTCGCGATCGAGCGCATCCACGAGCTGGAAAACGAGCTGGGGTGCTTCTTCGACCGCAACCCGGACGGCACGGTGCACCAGAAGGCTTTCGCCGGCCAGACCTTCGATCGCACGGTGCACAAGGGCGACCTGACCGGAATCGAGATCATCAACCGGCTGGCGGAGCAGGTCTGGGCGCGCGACATCAAGCGGCTGGAGGAGCACCGCGCGGTCGAGCTGGTCAAGGCCAGGGGTGAAGAGGCCGTATCCGGCGTTCTGTTCGTCGACATGCGGTCGGGCGAGTACGTGCTCGTGCGCGCCAAGGCGGTGCTGCTTGCCACCGGCGGAGGCCCGACCATGTACCGCTATCACACGCCCTCCGGCGACAAGAGCTGCGACGGCCTGGCGATGGCCTTGCGCACCGGGCTGCGGTTGCGCGACATGGAGATGGTGCAGTTTCACCCCACCGGGCTGCTCGCCGGCGCGCATACGCGCATGACCGGAACCGTGCTCGAGGAAGGCCTGCGCGGCGCCGGCGGCTGGCTGCTCGACGCGAACCGCGAGCGCTTCATGCACAAGTACGATCCGAAGCTCGAGCGCGCCACGCGCGACATCGTTTCGCGCGCGATCTTCAGCGAGATGCGCGCCGGACGCGTGACGCCGAACGGCGGCGTTTACATCTCGATGGCGCACCTCGGTCCCGAGAAGGTCGCAAAGGCCTTCAAGGGCATGGTCGAGCGCTGCGCGGACAGCGGATTCGACCTGGCGGGCGGGCTGGTGGAGGTCGTTCCGACCGCGCACTACATGATGGGCGGGGTCGAGTTCGCGCCCGACTGCTCGACCGCGCTGCCCGGCCTGTTCGTCGCCGGCGAGGACGCGGGGGGCGTGCACGGCGCGAACCGGCTCGGCGGCAACGGCGTCGCGAACTCCACCGTGTTCGGGGGCGTGGCGGGCGAGTCGATGGCCGCCTGGGTCGCCGCCGAAGGCGCTCTGCGCGAGCCCGACCGGGGTCAGATCGATGCCGCTCAGGCGCGCTGCGAGCGCCCGTTTGCGAAGAAGGCCGTCGCGCACGGCGCGATCGAATCGGCCCGGGAAGCGCTGTACGAGCTGATGTGGGACAAGGTGGGCATCATCCGCGACGCGGCCGGGTTGCGCGCCGCGCTTGCGGGGCTCGACGCGATCGAAACGGATCTCGACGCCGCCGGGCTCGCCGACCACAATCGTGCCTTCAATCTGACGTGGCACGACTGGATGAACCTCAAGAGCCTGATCGAAGTTAGCCGGGTGATCGCGCACGCCGCCCTGGCGCGGGAAGATTCGCGCGGCGCGCATTTTCGCGAGGACTATCCCGAGGCGGGCCCGCTCGAGGCGTCGGCGTACACCAGCGCCGCGCTCGCCGGGGGCGGCGTCGACATTGCGATGCGGCCGGTTGCGTTCACGCGCGTGCGGCCGGGCGAGTCCCTGCTGTCGGCGGCCCGGCGATGACCGAAACGATCGACTGGCCGCTCGAAATACACCGGGTCCTGTCCGCGGCGAAGCTGCGCCAGATCGGCTACGTCCCCGACGCGGGGCACAAACGGCTGATCGAGTTGTGCCACGCCGACGGCGCGATGCGCACGGTGCCGCTCACCACGGAGGAGGAAGGCATCGGCCTGGCGGTGGGGGCCTGGCTGGGCGGCGAGCGCTGCGCCCTGCTGATGCAGTCGAGCGGGGTCGGCAACATCATCAACGCGCTCGGCACGATCAAGGAGTGCCGCGTTCCGCTGCCGATGCTGATCACCATGCGCGGCGAGTATGGCGAATTCAACCCATGGCAGGTGCCGATGGGGCAGGCGACCCCTGCCGTACTGGAGGCGATGGGCGTCGTGGTGCAGCCGGTGCGCGAGGCGGCAGGCATTCCCGCCGCGGTCGACGCGGCGCTGCGCCTGGCCTACAACAGCTACGTCGCCAGCGCGGTGCTGATCTCGCAGAAGGTGATCGGCATCAAGAGCTTCCAGGAGCAGGCGGAGAAATGAGCGCGACCCTGAAACGGCGCGACGTGGTCGCGCAACTGCTCGCCGATCGTGGCGATCTGCTGGTGATCGCGGGTCTGGGCTCGACCGCCTGGGACTGCACCGCGGCGGGCGACCACCCGCTCAGCTTTCCACTCTGGGGTGCGATGGGCCAGGCCGCGATGATGGGCCTGGGACTGGCGCTCGCCCAGCCCTCGCGCCGGGTGCTGGTGGTGACCGGCGACGGCGAGATGCTGATGGGGATGGGCTCGCTCGCCACCATCGGCGTGCAGCGTCCGCAGAACCTGAGCGTGGTGGTGATCGACAACGAGCGCTACGGGGAGACCGGGATGCAGGCCACGCATACCGCGTCCGGGGTCGACCTCGCCGCGGTGGCGCGCGCCTGCGGCTTTCCCAACGCGAGCACGCTGACCGGGGAGGCTGAGATCGCCGCGCTGCGGGCGGCGATCCACGCGCAGCCGGGGCCCAACTTCGCGACGGTCAAAGTCGCCGCGGAGAAGGCGCCGATCATCCTCCCGCCGCGCGACGGCGGGCTGCTCAAGGCGCGCTTCCGGCGCGCCCTGCTCGGCGAGGCCGCCGACAGCCAGTAGCCGCTAGCCGACGTGCTTGCGGAAGAACTCGAGCGTCCTTTCGCGCGCGAGCTTTGCGCTCTCGGCGTGAAACGAGCCGCGCTGGTCGCAGTTGAAGCCGTGCCCCGCCGGGTAGAAGTACGTCGTTGCCTCGGGGTGGGCCGCCGCCACCTTCTTCGACTGCTCGAGCGGAATCGACTGGTCCTGCTCGCCGAAGTGGAACATCACCGGGCACTTGGGCTGCTCGGAAATGAAGTTCGGGATCGCGCCGCCGTAGTACGGCGCCGCGCAGGCAAGTCCCGGCAGGCGCCCCGCCGCGACCCAGGCGACCGCGCCGCCCCAGCAGTAGCCGACGATGCCGACCCTGCCGGCGGATTTGACCGCCTCGATCGCCGCGCTGACGTCGATCAGGGTCTGCTTCCAGTCGAGCTTTTGCATGATGGCGCGCCCGGCCTCGATGTCGGGCGGCGTGTAGCCGGTCTCGTAGCTTCGCTGCACGCGGTCGTACATCGCCGGCGCCAGCGCCAGGTAGCCGTCGGCCGCATAGCCGTCGGTCACCGAGCGGATGTGGCTGTTGACGCCGAAGATTTCCTGGATCACGACGATAGCGCCGCGCGGCGTGCCGGCGGGATCGGCGCGGTAGGCGGCGAGCTTGTGGCCGTCGGCCGCGGTGAGCTCGATCATCTTCCCCATTTCTCCTCCTCCTGTCGCGGATTGGCCGGCCATTCTAGCGGCAGCCGGTAGAATCCGGCACATGAAAAAGAACCCTGCCGAGCTGCTTGGGCTCGCGCGCGCGGCGCTCGAGCGCGCGGGCGCCGATCGGCGCATGGCCGAAGCCGCGGCCCGCCACCTGGTGAGCGCCGAGGAGCAGGGCCTGCCGACTCATGGCATGTCACGGGTTCCTTTCTACTGCGCGATGTTGAAGAACGGCCGCGCCGACGGCAGAGCGCGGCCGCGGCTCGCCGCGGACAAGGCGGCGGTGTGCCTGATCGACAACTGCGACGCGCTGCCCTACGAATCCTGTGAATGGGCGATCGACGAGGTGATTCAGCGCGCGCGGCGCAACGGCATCGGCTACGCCGGCATCACCCACAGCGGGCATGTAGGGGTGCTCGGCATCCACCTGCTGCCGGTGGCCCGCGCGGGACTGGTGGGCTTCGCGTTCACCAATTCTCCCGCCGCGATTCCGGCCTGGGGCGGGAGCAAGGCGCTGTTCGGCACCGATCCGGTGGCGGCGGTGTTTCCCCGCCCGCAGGCCGCGCCGCTGGTGATCGACCTCGCGCTGACCACCGTGATCCGCGGCAAGATCATGCTCGCGGCGCAAAAGGGCGAGCGCATCCCGGAGGGCTGGGCGCTCGGCCGCGACGGCAAGCCGACCACCGATCCTAAGGAAGCGATCGAGCACGGCAGCATGTTCCCGATCGGCGGCGTGAAGGGCGCGATGCTGGCGCTGATGTTCGAGCTGATCTGCGCCGCGCTGACCGGAGCGGCAATCGGCCCGGAGGCGGATTCGTTCTTCGCCGAACAGGGCAACAAGCCCCGAATCGGGCAATCTTTCATCGCGATCGACCCGGGCGCGCTCGCCGGGCGCGAACGGTACTTCGATCGCGTCGAGACCGTGGTGCGCCTGATGCTTGCCGAGCCCGAAGTGCGCCTGCCCGGGGCGCGCCGTTTCGAGACACAACAGCGCGCGAGCGCCGAGGGAATCGAGGTTCCGGAGGCCCTGCTGGCGAAGGTCGCCGCCCTCGCGACGGGCTGAGGCCATGGCTGCCGAGCCGCTCCTCGACGCGTTCTGCGACGCGCTGTGGCTCGAGGACGGCCTTGCGCGCAACACCATCGAATCGTACCGCCGCGACCTCACGCTGCTCGCGCGCTGGCTCGCACGCCGCGGCGGTGCGCTCGAATCGGCGACCGAGGCGGACCTGCACGGATTCTTCGCCTCTCGCCACGGCAGCGGGACTGCGCATCGCGTGTCCTCGGATGCGCGCATGCTTTCGACCCTCAAGCGGTTCTACCGCTATTGCCTGCGCGAGCGCCGGATTGCCTCGGACCCGACGCTCAGGCTCGACTCGCCCAAGCGGACGCCGCGCTTTCCGAAGACGCTGTCGGAGGCCGATGTCGAGGCGCTGCTCGCCGCGCCCGATCCATCCCGGCCGCTCGGTTTGCGCGACCGGGCGATGCTGGAAGTGCTCTACGCCTCGGGCCTGCGCGTTTCCGAGCTGGTTTCGCTGCGGACCTTCGAGGTCAGTCTCGAGGCGGGCGTGCTTCGCGTAATGGGCAAGGGCTCGAAGGAGCGGCTGGTGCCGCTCGGCGAGGAGGCGGTGCACTGGGTACAACGCTACCTGCGCGAGGCGCGCGCGCGGCTGCTCGGGCGCGCGGCGAGCGACGCGCTCTTCGTCACCGCGCGCGGGGCCGGCATGACGCGCCAGGCGTTCTGGCACAACATCAAGCGCTACGGCGCGCGCGCGGTGCCGGGCAAAGGCCTGTCGCCGCACGTTCTGCGGCACGCCTTCGCGACGCACCTGATCAACCATGGCGCCGACCTGCGCGCGGTGCAGATGCTGCTCGGCCACGCCGACATCTCGACCACCCAGATCTACACCCACGTTGCGCGCGAGCGGCTCAAGCAGCTGCACGCGAAGCACCATCCGAGAGGATGAGGCGTCCCAGCCACAGCGAGACGCCGGCGACGCAGTACCTGAAGAAGCACGGCGTCGCCTACAGCGAGCATTATTACGACTATGTCGAGCACGGCGGGGCGGAGCGGGGTGCCGAGTCGCTCGGGGTTCCGGCCGATCGGGTGGTCAAGACGCTGGTGATGGAGGACGAGCGAGCCGCTCCGCTCATCGTGCTGATGCACGGCGACCGCAAGGTCTCGACCAAGAACCTCGCCCGCCAGACGGGGCGCAAGCGCATCGAGCCGTGCCGGCCCGAAGTCGCCCAGCGCCATTCGGGCTACCAGGTCGGCGGCACCTCGCCGTTCGGAACCCGCAAGCGCATGCCGGTCTACATGGAGCGCTCGATTCTCGAGCTGCCGCAAATCTACGTGAACGGGGGGCGGCGCGGCTTCCTGGTCTGCCTTGCGCCGGCCGAGGTGGTGCGGGTGCTCGCGGCCGAGCTGGTCGAGGTGGCGCTCGCCGACTAGGCCTTGCGGCGCTCGATCGAGACGCCGACGAACCTGGCGTTGCCGAGGATGCCGATCTTGGCCGCGCTGACCTTGACCCACGGCGCGCCGAAGTCGCCGACGATCAGCTGCGCGATGCGCTCGGCGAAAGTCTCGACCAGCCGGAAATGCCCGCTCGAGGCGATGTCGCGGATGCGCAGCGCGACCTGCTCGTAGTCGATGGTGTCGGCCACCTTGTCGCTGGCGAAAACCGCGGTGCCCGGAAGCCCGATGTCGAGGTCGATCGAGACGATCTGCGGCACGTGGCGCTCGCGCTTGTGGATGCCGATCAGCACTTCGACGCGAAGCTCGCGGATGAGGATGCTGTCCATGGCCTGTGCGGGATTATAGGGGGCGCGGAGGTAGAATGCCCGGGCGATGCAAACAGCGCTGATCATTTTCGCCGCATATCTGCTGGGCTCGGTGTCGTTCGCGATCGTCGTGAGCCGCGCGCTTGCGCTGCCCGATCCGCGCTCCTACGGCTCGAAGAATCCGGGCGCGACCAATGTCCTGCGAAGCGGCAGCCGCGCGGCGGCCGTGCTCACGCTGGTCGGCGACGCCGCCAAAGGCACGTTCGCGGTCTGGCTCGCGAGCAAGGTCGCGGGAACGGCGCCGGCCGCCGGTCTCGCGGCGCCGCTCGCGGGGCTCGCCGCGTTCGTCGGGCACCTGTTTCCAGTGTTCCATCGGTTTCGGGGCGGCAAGGGCGTGGCCACTGCGGCCGGCGTGTTGCTCGGATTCGATCCCTGGCTCGGTCTGGCGACGATCGTGACCTGGATCGTCGTCGTGGTGTTCTTTCGCGTTTCGTCGCTCGCGGCGCTCGTCGCGGCGATCTTCGCGCCGGCCTATGCCTGGTGGCTGTTCGGGGTCAGGCCTCT
>Ga0210077_1000493_pt1 | contig 14461 bp, 11 predicted proteins | sample RushMan_CattailN_5_FD_185556 | JGI IMG/M metagenome (GOLD analysis project Ga0210077, IMG submission 185556) | Wetland microbial communities from San Francisco Bay, California, USA, that impact long-term carbon sequestration -... | ecosystem: Environmental > Aquatic > Marine > Wetlands ... | reverse complement strand
GCTGCCGGTGCAGTTCGTCATCGGTACCACCGATTCCTTCGATAGATTAAACAAGGTGGCGCAGACGCTGATGGACAAAGCCCGCGCCAGCGGCATTTTCGCCTATATGGATACCGATCTTAAAATCGATAAGCCGCAGATATCCGTTCAGATCGATCGCAATCTGGCCTCCCAGCTCGGGTTGACGATGAGCGATGTGGGCAATGCGCTGGGATCGATGCTGGGCGGCGGCTACGTCAATTACTTCAGCCTTTACGGCCGTTCTTACAAGGTCATCCCCCAGGTCATGCAGCGCTACCGGCTCAACGCCGACCAACTTAAGCACTATTATATCACAACAGCCTCCGGTGCCGCGGTTCCGATATCCACCATCGTGAAATTAAAAACCACCGTTGTCCCGGAATCGCTCAACCATTTCCAGCAGCTCAACTCCGCTACAATATCCGCTGTGCCGCTGCCCGGAGTCACTCTCGGGCAGGCCCTGGACACGCTCAATAAGCTGGCCAAGCAGGTGCTGCCCAAAGGATACAGCATCGATTACAGCGGCCAGTCCCGTCAATACGAACAAGAGTCGAGCCAACTGATGATCACTTTTATATTCGCGCTGATCATCATTTTTCTGGCGCTGGCCGCTTTGTTCGAAAGCTTTCGCGACCCGCTGATTATACTCGTCAGTGTGCCCATGTCGATCTGCGGGGCCTTGATCTTCATCAGCCTCGGGGTGGGGAGTGCGAGCCTGAATATCTATACCCAGGTGGGGTTGGTCACCTTGATCGGTTTGATCAGCAAGCACGGGATCCTGATCGTTCAATTCGCCAACGATCAGCAGCGCGCGGGACGACCCAAGCGTGAAGCAATTGAGATGGCGGCCGGAATTCGACTGCGGCCGATTTTGATGACCACGGCCGCTATGGTCTTGGGCGTGCTGCCCCTGGTCGTGGCCACCGGGGCCGGTGCCGTAGGCCGCTTCAACATGGGCCTGGTGATCATGACCGGCCTTTCCATCGGGACCCTGTTCACGCTCTTTGTCGTGCCGGCCATGTATATGCTGCTGGGTGCAGATCATACCCGACGCCGGGAATCCGAAGAAGCAACGGTGAATGAACCGGTCCAAGGCTGATTATTGTAGTCCTGGTCCTCTGAGCCAGATCAGAAAAATCAATGGCTGTGCCCTATCGCTTTGTAAGTTAAAATACAAATTCCAAGCACCAAATTACAAATAAATCTCAAATTCCAATATGCAATGCCCACAACAGAAATCGCGCATATACCTCCCAAACCTGATCGCCATAGCCGCCGGCCATCAAATAGGCCGCCGGCACGCGCAATTTCCGAAGAAATTGGTAGATCAGCCGATCACGGCCCAGCATCTGGTCCAAGGTAAGCTTCAATCCTTCGGTGGAGGGCAATTCATCCTTTTCATAAGGGTCCGCGCCGCTGACCACGATGGCGAGATCCGGCTCGCCCAGACCTTCCAATTGATTAAGTCCCTGCTCGAGACGTTCCAGGTAATGCGCTTCTTCTCCTTTTGCGATGGGAATATCGATATCGCTCGGTATAAAGCAAGGGTTTGGGCGGCCGTCAGGCAGAACCGGCGGTCCGTCCAGGGGCCAGCCGTGGGCCATGTGAATGCTCAGCGTCGTTATGGACGCATCATCGGCGGTCAAGGCGGCTGTCCCGTCGCCTTTGTGCGCATCTACATCGATAATCCAAATCTTGCGGACCACGCCTTCGGCCTGAAGTTTTCGGGCTGTAATGGCAATGTCGTTGATGAGGCAGAAACCGCTGCCATGATCATAATGGGCGTGATGCATCCCGCCGGAAAAGTAGAAGCAGAAGCCGTGGGTCTTCGCTAAACGGGCGCACTGGATGCTCCCGGCGACCTTGATCCGTATGCGTTCGAACAGTTCCTCCAGGGGCCGGCTTGCCTGCTCGGGTGCATAGCGGTAGTATCGACCCTCGGAATCGATCAACTCGAAGGTTGAAATGATCTCGTCCTTCAGTTGATCTGAATACAATCGGGCCACATATTCCGCCGAGTGGACCCGCAGCAGATCTTCCTTGCTGAGCGTTTCGCTGATCCGATCCCGATGCCAAAGATCTCGATGAGGTCCCACATGCGGGTCGCTGCACAATGCCTCAAAGGTTTTTGTGGCGCGGCTGTCCCGAATGGGAATCAGGATGCCGAATTCCAGAAGACCGGCCGGTATGGTTGGATCATACAGAATCATAATATTTAAATTTAAGGATGTTTTGGATCGATGTAAAGAAAAACATGATAATCTTATATCTCTCTCTTATCGCCGGTTGCCGATACTATAAGCTATCTCAAAAAAGTCTTTTCGTCCGATATCGGCGTTGAGCCCTCGTCTCAAGTCCTCGACATACCAGAGTATGCCTGCGGGCTGATTCTCGGCATCGCCTTGATCTCAACCGAAAATCCTAATTTTGAGATGGCTTCTATAAAAAGGCAAAAATTTGCATCACTTGATTTCTGTATTATATTCATTTTTATCAATTAAGCATAATAATTTAGTGCGTTAAGCACCGATTAAAAATTTATCTATTAAATTTAAGCGCTCATTTTAAGGACCAATAATGATCATAAAACCTAAAATCTGGAACAATATATGCGTGACGGCGCATCCTCTGGGTTGCGCGGCCCAGGTCAGAAGCCAGATCGACTATGTCAAAGCAAAACGTAAAATTGACGGTCCCAAAAAGACGGTGGTGATCGGCGCTTCAAACGGTTACGGCCTCGCAGCGCGAATTGTATCGGCCTTCAATTCCGGTTCTGCGACCATCGGCGTTGCCTATGAACAGGCCGGCAAGGAAAAAAGACCTGCAACAGCCGGGTGGTACAACGCGGAATCATTCATAGCAGAAGCGCAAAAAGAAGGCCGCCCTGCCTGGAACGTCAACGGAGATGCTTTTTCGGAAGAGATCAAAACCCAAGTCGTGGAGCTGGTCAAGGAGAACTTGGGCCACATTGATTTTTTTGTATACAGTATTGCCGCACCAAGGAGGATCGATCCGATAACCGGCGAAATTTACGCGTCGGTAGTTAAACCGATCGGTGAAAAATTTACCGCTAAAACCGTGGATTTTCGAACCGGCAAAGTGAGCAAGGTTACTGCCGAACCTGCGACGGATCAAGAAATCGTGCAAACGATCAAAGTCATGGGCGGTGAAGACTGGATGCTGTGGATAAAGCGGCTTTTGCGGGAAAACCTGGTAAAAAAAGGATTTCTATCGGTTGCATTCTCTTATGTCGGGCCGGAATCCACCAAAGCAATATACCGCGAAGGAACCATCGGCCGAGCCAAGCTGGACCTGGAATCCAAAGCGGATGAAATCAACCGACTGATTGCACCGGTTCATGGAAAGGCGATCATCAGCGTGAATAAAGCGCTGGTAACCCGTGCAAGCGCCGTCATTCCGGCGGTCCCTCTTTATATTGCTTTACTTTATAAAGTGATGAAAGAAAAACATCTTCATGAAGGTTGTATCCAACAAATGTACCGATTATATCACGAGGTTCTTTTCACCGGTAAAGATCCGAAGATTGATTCCAAGGGCAGGATTCGGATGGACGATTGGGAAATGCGAAAAGATGTCCAACAAACGGTATCAGCGCTTATGGAGATTGTCGAAACCCAAAATTTAGATAATATTGAAGCCCTCGGAGACATGAAAGGAATGCGGGAAGAGTATTTACGTCATCATGGTTTCGGCATGCCGGAAGTGGATTACGGCCAAGACGTGGTGCCGAATATATTTTAGCAAGAAGAAGATCGAATTTCTCTTCCTGTCTCAAGGCATGCCGTCAAACATAACGTCTTCAGGTTGAAATGCATCTATCAGATGCTTATTTTAAAATTATTATGGATGAGGCATGAAAGAATCCCTATTTGCATGAAAAATTGCAGAAGAGGGGATGGCGGAAAAATATATGAACAAAGGCAGGTGAAACATGACAAATTCGGTACCCATAAAAGCGCGTGGCTGCTGCTTAAGAGAAAAAAAGCAGCTGATGAAGACCCTGGAAAAGTGTGACACGGGGTCCAACAGCGTCAAAAAAAGGCATAAATGTTATCAAAGTGCTGCACGGGAAAGCGGGAGGCGTTCGCGGCAGTGTATTATCGAATAAGATGATCTTAGGGACTTGAGGGGTCGCGGTGTTTTCCGAACAGGCGCTCCATGGATAATTTTTTTTTTAAACCGCATGAACTCGCGGCAAGGGATCGTAAAGAAAGAACAGGAAACTATCTTTAAGATATCAATAGGTTCAATTCTTTGACATATCCCTCAGAAGGAGACCCAAATGCCTAGAAAAAAGATTAATATTCCCTGCAAAATGGAATATCTTTCCATATTGGACGAGAAAGGGAAACTGGACAAAAACCTTGAACCGGATATCCCTGAAGATTTTCTTTTAAAACTTCATCGTGCGATGCTGTTGGGCCGAAGATTCGATGAACGGATGTTGAGTCTTCAACGCCAGGGCCGTATCGGAACGTTTGCGCCCACTACCGGCCAGGAAGCGGCGCAAGTGGGTTCGGCTGCAGTGTTGCGTCCAACGGATTGGATGGTGCCCTCATTCAGAGAGACCGCGGCCCAGATCTGGCGCGGCGCACCCATGGAAGGCATGATCCTTTATTTTGGCGGATATAACGAAGGCGGGCGGATCGAAGACAACAGCAAGGACCTGCCCATATCCGTTCCGGTGAGCTCCCAGATTCTTCACGCCGTGGGGTTGGGATGGGCCATCAATTACAGAAAAACGGACGAGGTCGTTATGACCTTTTTCGGCGACGGCGCAACCTCTGAGGGAGATTTTCACGAAGGTCTGAATTTTGCGGGTGTCTTTCAAGCACCCGTCATTTTTTTGTGCCAGAATAATCAATGGGCGATCTCGGTACCCCGATCCAAGCAAACCCGTTCGGAGACACTGGCACAAAAAGCGCTGGGCTATGGCATACCGGGTATCCAGGTCGACGGCAACGATATCCTCGCCGTATATGCGGCTGCCAGGGAGGCCGTTGACAGGGCCCGATCCGGCGGCGGTCCTACCATGATCGAGTGTGTGACCTATCGCATGACAATGCATACAACGGCGGACGACCCCAAGCGTTATCGAACAGAGGATGAGGTGGAAGGGTGGAAGAAAAAAGATCCTTTGATTCGATTCGAAAAGTATTTAATGGATAAGAAATTGGCCACAAAAGAAAAATTTCAAGAAATAGAGACCGAGGTCAAAGAAGAAATCCAGGGGGCTGTTGACAGGGCTGAAGAGCAGATGCGCAAATTTGATGATCCTTTGCAAATGTTCGAACATGCTTACGCTGAATTGCCTCCTTATCTGAAAGAACAGCGGGCGGAACTCGCCGAGGAATTAAAAGTCATGCACAAGGAGAAGCAACATGGCTAAAATGACAATGGTTCAGGCACTCAACTTGGCTTTGCGACAGGAAATGGAAAAAGATGACAGGGTGGTTGTATTGGGTGAAGACGTGGGCGTGGACGGCGGTGTCTTTCGGATCACCGACGGACTTATCGATCAGTTCGGGGATAATAGATCCTTTGACACACCTTTGGCGGAATCGGCCATTGTGGGGATGTCCATCGGCATGGCGATCTACGGGCTTCGGCCCGTGTGCGAGATTCAATTTTCCGGATTTTCCTACCATAATTTTCACCAGATCGAAAATCATGCCTCTCGATATCGCTGGCGTTCCCAGGGGCGGTATCACGTTCCCATGGTACTCAGAGCGCCTTACAGCGGCGGCGTCAGGGCCCTCGAACACCATTCGGAAAGCCGGGAAACCTATTATGCCCACACGCCCGGTATTAAAATGGTCATTCCCTCTGGGCCGCGCAATGCCCGGTCATTGCTGATCAGCGCCATCCGGGATCCTGATCCGGTGATCTTTTTCGAACCCAAAGCCCTTTACCGGGCTTTCAGAGAAGAGGTCCCCGAAGACGAAGAAACACTGCCCATCGGAAAATCTCAAGTGGTCCGGCAGGGCAGCGACCTCACCATGATCTCTTATGGCGCCATGATGCGACCGACACTCGAAGCCGCATCCGAACTCGAGAAAAATGACGGCGTTCAGGCCGAGGTGATCGACCTGCTGACCATCTCGCCGCTGGATGATGAAACCTTTGTTCGATCCGTGAAAAAAACCGGTCGAGCCATGGTGATTCACGAGGCGCCGCGCAGCTTCGGGCCTGGGGCGGAGATTGCGGCGCGTCTGGTTGAAAAGGCGTTTTTCTACCTTGAAGCGCCGATTTCACGAGTCACCGGCTTTGATATCATCATTCCTTTGTTTAGTCGAGAGAACAGCTATATTCCGAATGTCCAGCGCATACTGCGCGAGGCGAAAAAGATATTAAACACCGCCTGAACGGAAAGTTAGGATGGTTGAGATGGTTAGGATCGTCAGAATAGTTTAACGATCTAAACGAACTAAACCAGCAAACAAGGAGGCAACACCTATGGCCCAATCTTTCAAGCTGCCGGATTTGGGAGAAGGAATTCATGAAGGAGAAGTGATTGCAGTACTGGTATCGGTTGGCGATGAAGTGAAGGAGGGGGATCTCATCATCGAAGTGGAAACGGACAAAGCAGCGGTAGAGATTCCGTCGCCTTTTACAGGAAAGGTCAGGGAAATACGGGTCAAGCCGGATGATGTGGTTACGGTGGGTCAGGTGCTGATGACCTTCGGCGATGGAGAAGAGGCCGAACCGGGCCCTGCGGAAAAACCCGCCGAACCGAAAACCGAAAGAGTCTATCCACCGTCGGCCGGCCGGAAACAAGAACCTGTGCCGGCGTCCCCGGCCACACGGCGTCTGGCCCGGGAACTGGGCGTAGATCTCCGGCAGGTTCAGCCCACCGGACCGGGAGGCAGGGTAACCGGTCAAGATGTGCGGTCTTTTGCTGAAAAGGCTGCGGCACCGGAAGTAAAGCCGGTGGTCGCCGTCAAATCGGGCAAGGCGGCGCTTTCCGTCACAGCAGAAGCGCCGGAATTACCCGATTTCTCCAAATGGGGCCCTGTGGAAAGCATCCCCTTGCGATCCATCCGGAAGACCACAGCCAGGCAGATGGGTCTGGCTTGGTCTCAAATTCCCCACGCGGTCAGCCAGGACATGGCCGACATCACTAAACTGGAGTCTTTCCGCCAAAAACACAAAGGGAACATCCAGGGCAAAGGCGGTAAACTGACCTTGATTGTCTTTGTCTTAAAGGCGGTGGTTACCGCTTTGAAAACGTTTCCGTATTTTAATTCCACCCTGGATAAGGCAGCCGGAGAGATTATCCTCAAGCGCTATTATCATTTGGGAGTGGCGGTGGATACGGACAACGGATTAATGGTACCGGTCATTCGTGACGTAGACCGCAAAAGTATCGAGGAAATATCCCTTGAACTCAAGGAACTGGTTCAAAAAGCCCGAGATCGAAAGGTATCCCTTGAAGAAATGCAGGGCGGCACGTTTACCATAACCAATGCAGGCGCCCTGGGCGGCGGTCAGTTTATCCCCATTATTAATTACCCCCAGGTGGCCATTCTGGGGATGGGCGCAGCCGGATGGCAACCGGTTGTCGTCGAGAATGAGAAAAAAGAACCTGAAATCGTGCCGCGGCTGATGATGCCGATGGTGGTGTGCATCGATCACAGGGTGCTGGACGGATCCGATGCCATTCGATTTCTGAAGACGGTGGTCAACGCCCTTGAAGATCCTGAGGAGTTGCTGATGACAATGATTTGATCGGAGGTCCATCAATTATGGTAATGGGAGAGTTGGTTCAAGAGACGGATGTGCTGGTTATCGGGGGCGGACCCGGTGGTTATACCGCAGCTTTCAGGGCTGCAGACCTGGGTTTTGACGTCACCCTGCTCGACATGCAAATGAAACCCGGCGGAGAATGTCTATTCCAGGGCTGTATTCCTTCCAAGGCATTACTCTTCCTTGCAGAAGTTATCCATGACGCCCGTCGTACCGGATCCATGGGCGTCACCTTTGACGCCCCTCGAATCGAACTGGATAAGGTGCGCGCGTGGAAGGAAAAAGTCATTGATAGATTGGCCAACGGCCTCGTCACTCTGGGCAACAAGCGCGGTGTCCAGCTGGTGAAAGGAGAGGCGGTTTTCGAAGGGTCCGATACGATACGCCTGCATGATTCAGAGGTTGGTCGAATCAAATTCCGCCATGCCATCCTGGCCACGGGTTCTGTCCCGAGATCTCTTCCGGGGATGGCATTCAAACCCAACGGTCGCATCATGAATTCCGCCGGTGCCCTGGAGATCAAGGACATCCCCGAGTCCCTTCTCATCATCGGCGGCGGCTACATCGGACTGGAGCTGGGAACCGTTTATGCAGCCCTGGGCAGTAAAATCACCCTTGTTGAAATGGAGAACAGGCTTTTGTCCGAAGTTGATCCGGATTTGGTGATGCCGCTGAACCGAAGACTTAATGAAATTTTTAAAGCCATCCATGTATCGACCCGGGTCCTTTCCCTGAATGAACGTAAGGATCGGGTGGAAGCTGTTTTTGAAGGCGACGTGGATAACCCCGAACAGACCTTTGACCGGGTGCTCGTCGCCGTCGGCCGGCAGCCCAATTCCAAAGGATTGGGGCTTGATACAACCAAAGTGACCGTCGATGCCAACGGCTTTGTCATTGTTGATGAACAGCAGCGCACCTCCGATGAACGGATTTTTGCCATCGGTGATCTCACCGGCGTTCCGCTGCTCGCACACAAGGCCTCGCATCAGGGAAAGGTGGCGGCAGAGGTCATTGCCGGAAAACCTTCTGCCTTTGATGTGCGCGTCATTCCCGCCATCATCTACACCGATCCTCAAATCGCCTGGTGCGGCCTTACCGAAGAGCAGGCCCGCAAACAGCATCGATCCATACGGGTGGAACACTACCCGTGGAAATTATCCGGTCGAGCAACCACCATGGGCGCTACGGATGGTCTGACCAAAATTATTACCGATACTGAAACACTGCGCGTGCTGGGCATGGGCATCGTAGGACGCGATGCGGAAGGGTTGATTTCCGAAGGTGCCCTTGCCATTGAAATGGGCGCTCAGTTAGAGGATCTGGCCTTGACGGTTCATCCTCACCCGACGCTGTCCGAAACCTTGGCGGAGACCGCTGAAATTTATCTGGGCCTTGCCACGCATATTCTACCCGGACAGCACGGAGAACCTTCAACGCCTGAATCATCGAGATAGCGCCATATTCAAGAACGAATTTCTTCAATCAAACGGATCTTTTCAGATGTTAAAAGGGGGGATAAAATATGGAGGACACGGCGAATCAAATACTGCCTACGGTTGAGCAGGTTGAAGAGATCATGGAAGACTGGGGAAAGTTTTCGGTTGATGAGTTTGCAAGCCGTTTTCAACTGGGAAAAGATGTTATTGAGGCGACGGTGGCGTATCTTAGAAAATTGAAACGAATATCCGATGAGAATTCAATTTCCGTCATAGCCTGTTATCGCAGCGACAAGCTGGAATCCATAGTCAGATGCGCCGGTTCGAAACACGGCTATATCGGATAAAAGAAGAAACCCGTCCCGACCCATCTACTAATCAGTGGTTGACCGAATACGTTGCTTTTTGGTCAAAAATACGAAATACGGGTTTGCCTGTCCCGTTTGCCGGTTTAGGTCGTTCATGCGGCGCAAGCGCCTGCGCTGCGCGTAGTTCTTTATGATCGTTTAGATCTTTAAACCATCTTAACCGTTCTAATGATCCTAACCATTACCATATAAGAATATGTCTGACCATCCCTATCGTCGTCTGGAATTCACTGTCTTTGCACTCGTATCTGCTTCGTTTGCCAACATTTACATTACTCAACCCATACTGCCGGCGCTGCAAAAAGAGTTTTCGACGGATATGGTGGTGGTTTCTTTCACGGTTTCCGCCGTTATCTTCGGCATCGCCATATCCAATTTGCCCTTCGGCTTTTTGGCCGACAGACTGCCGATCCATCCGATTATTTTTGCCGGCGGCGTTTTGGTGGCTGTCGGCGGTTTGATCTGTGCGGCATCGAATGATCTTTGGATGCTCATCGGTGCACGTTTTCTCCAGGGCATCTTCATTCCGGCCCTGACCACCTGCCTTGCGGCCTATCTGGCAAAAACACTTCCCATAGCGCGATTGAGTGTCGTCATGGGGTCTTATGTGTCCGCAACCGTGCTCGGCGGGTTGGCCGGTCGCTTGCTTGGCGGCTGGATTCAACCCTCATTAAACTGGCGCTATGCGTTTATAACCGCTTCCGTGCTGGTTCTCATCGCGACCTTCGCTGCCTTGCGCGGCCTTCCGAGAGCTATTGTCGATGCCGGACAACCGCGTCATTCAATCGGATTTTTGGTCTTAATGAAGCGCTGGGAATTATTGCGAATTTATTTTTGCGCCGCGGGCAGTTTCGCTGTTTTCTCATCCATTTTCAACTACTTGCCGTTTCGTCTGGAAGCACCTCCTTTTAATTTTTCAACTGAAATGACAACATCGCTTTATTTCGTTTATGTGGTGGGCATCTTTATGGGACCGATATCCGGTCAACTCTGTAACCGCATCGGCTGCGGCAATATTTTAATCGGGGGATCCGTGCTTTTGGGGATTTCACTGGCGCTGGTCCTGCGCCCTTCGATTCTTGCGGTTGTGGCCGGGCTTATCGGTGTTTGCGCCGGTTTTTTCACGATTCATGCTGCGGCCGTCGGTTGCCTTAACCGCAAGCTTTTCAGTGGGCAAGGCCGGGCGAACGCACTCTATGTGCTGTTTTACTACATGGGGGGATGGCTTGGCATCACGGGCACCGGATTCGCGTTCAAACACAGCGGCTGGAATGCCGTGATCTATATTTGCGCGGTCGTTTTGCTCATCCCGTTGGGCGCGGGGTTTGGCGAACGAAAATACAGCAGTCGATGAGCCCAAATCAGACGGCACCTTTTATCATGCGCTCCGGTGGAACCTCTTTTGCCTTTTCGGCCTGTGGCCGAAAATTCAAGCCACACGCTTTGCGGGTGGTAGTTGACCAAATTTTTTTTCTGAAAGTAGAAAAAGTGAGCAAAAGATGTGCATCGATTGTTCCCGGTTGAATCATGGCAGACCATCCGTTATGAAGTGACAATGATGCCTAAGATGCGAGATTCGTGTAATTAAAAAAACGATAGCGAAAGTCGGAAGTGTTGTCAATATGCAAATTTTTCAAAAAATTGCGAACGTTCGGGGGTTTTATTTAAAGTCTCGATGACCCTGGGGAAATATAATAGGCTTGGGGGTGAAGCTCGTCTATCGGTCGCCAGATTACAATTCGTAATCAATGACCGCCGACTAACGACCTGTCATCCCTGACAAACAGCCGACAATGGCCGCAAAAAAATCGAGAAGTTTATCGAACCAGTCGTTTTCGAATTGGTGGCCCGAGGCTTTTGAGGCTGTTAAACGGAATTGTTTTTGTGCGTCTATTTCAGGATGTTTTTCAACCGTGGTTAAGGATGACGACGCTTTCTTCTTGGAATTCGGTCGATCATTAATTTGATCGGTCTGAATTGATTTTATGTAGACCGAATGCCATGTCTTGAAAAGCTGTTCCTGAAATTTTGACCGGATTTCCGGTTTTAAATGGTCCATATTCCAGAGCATGTTTTTGTATTTGAGGCGGTTGGAAACAGATATGTGATAAAGATTGCCGGCAAGCTGGGTGTAGGTCGAGCGGAGTTCTCCCAGTGGTAAATCTTTCAGGTTTTCCTCATCCGCATATTCAGATACGATGTGTTTCAGATTTTCCAGGCATCTTTTTTCGTTAAACATTTGTCTTGCACTCCTCCCAATTTGCGTTATCTTTGGTTTTGAAGTTGGTGATTTTCAGTCGGCGTCCATTGCTGTTAGATGACTGCTTCTCTTACAACAGGTGGACAAAAAAAACAATATACTGATAGCTTGTATTTTTTCCATCCGACGGTTCATCAAATTTGACGGCATTGGATTTTTTTGATATTTATTAAAAAGCGAGGTTCAGGGTTCAGAGATTCAAAGGTTCAGGGTTTAGAGGTTCAAGATCCAGAGATTCAGAGGTTCAGGGTTCAGAGGTTAAAAGTTCAAGTTATAGAGATTCAGAGATCAAAAACTCCGGTTAATATTAGGAGATAGCAGGTAGAGAATAGGAAAAGGCAAAGAGCAAAAATAAAAGCTCGTCCCAAAGGAGGGCAAAATGGCTGTTAAAGTGTTGATTAAACGAATCGTCCCGGAAGAGAAGGCCAGGGAGATGATACCGCTCTTCAGGGAAATAAGAACTCTCGCGGCAAATCATTACGGCTATATTTCCGGTGAAACCTTAAGAAGTATGGACCGGCCTGATCTGTTCTTGGTGATCAGTATGTGGCATTCGTCAGAAGACTGGAAAAAGTGGTTGGCCAGCGGGGATCGGAAAAAAATTCAAGACAAGATCGATGCGCTGCTGGGCGGAACGACCGAATACGAAATTTTTCACTACGGATTTTCAGAATAAATTTTGGTGAGAGTTACGAGATTTCGCCGGCAGAATCTTTTTCCGGGAAAATCTTGCCCGGGTTGAGGATCAAATTTGGGTCAAAGACTTTTTTGATTTCGGTCTGGAGCCGGATATTTTCGGTCGAAAGCTCCATGGATAAATACCGTTTTTTGGCCAGGCCTATGCCGTGTTCGCCGGAAATCGTTCCGTTCATCTGAATCACCCGGGCCAGAATGGCCCTTACCCCCCTTTCCACCTGTTTTAGGTTTTTCCGGTTTTGAGCGGTGATGTTCAGATGAATATTGCCGTCTCCCGAATGACCGAAAGCGTAAATCTTAAAACCGTATTCCGCTTCGAATTCCGGAAGTTCGGCCACAAGGACCGGAATTTTTCTGATGGGGACCACCACATCTTCGGGAATATAGAGCGCGCAATTGTCGTGAATCCTCAGAGAAACCTGGCGCCGGACGTTCCAGACGTCTTGGCGGTCCTTTTCGCTGGAGGCGGGCAAAACATGCGTTGCGCCGACCTCTTTTAAAATCTTTTCGATGTGGTTGATTTCTCGTATTGTCTGCTCCGGATCACCGTCAACCTCGATAATGAGCAGTGTGGATTTTTCACCGGGAACATGAAACGGTAAAATTTCCTTTACCAGAGAAAGACATCTGGCATCCATAAACTCCATGGCCGACGGCAGAAGCCCTCTGTTCAGTATATCCGTCACGGCTTTCATGGCTGCCGGTAATTCCGCAAAGACGGCCGTTATGCCGCCAATAGCCGCCGGCAAGGGAATCAGCCTTAAAATTAATCCGGTGATGATTCCCAGCGTGCCTTCGGAACCGATCAAAAGTTGGGTCAGGTCGTACCCGACCACGCCCTTTCGGGTATGGGTTCCAGTGTTGATCATCCGCCCGGAAGGAAGCACCGCTTCAAGGCCGAGAATGTAATCTTTGGTAGTGCCGTACTTGACACATGACGGACCGCCGGCATTGGTGGCTGCATTGCCGCCGATGGTGCTTTGGTCCATCCCGGCCGGGTCCGGCGGGAAAAAAAGCCCTTTTTGCCGGACCGCATCCCGCAAAACGCTCGTAATGGTTCCGGGTTGAACTTGGGCAACAAGGTTTTCCGGGTCAATGGAAACAATACGGTTCAACTTTTCAAGGGACAATACCACACCGCCCAAAACCGGTAGACAGCCCCCGGCCAGCCCGGAACCGCCGCCCCGCGGGATTACCGGGAATCTGTATTCATTGGCGAGCTTCATCAACCCTTGAATCTGTGCCGTGTCCCGGACACGGACCACCAGTTCAGGAGGATAGCTCAGCCCTGAAGCATCCTTTGAATAGGGTTCAATTTCATCCGGATCTGCAACAAGGCATTCATCTCCGAGCGTATCGGAGATGCGTTTCCGGATGTCTTCGGTGATGCGCGTATATGTAGCCATGTTTCGCTCTCAACAAAACCAATCACGGAATCACGAAAGGACGAAAGCACGAAATAAAAAAAATTCTTTTTCGTGTTTTCAAAATTTCGTGCTTTCGTGATAAAAATTCTTTTTTTGTAACCACGATAAAACGGGCTTTCGTTATGCTCAATTTATTATACAAAAGCCACCGACTTATGCGAGATTCAGGTCCTACGCTTTTCCAAATCCCGGAATCTTGAACTTTTCTTCGATCTTTTTCAAAAGAAACGAGGCCATGGTGACAAGAACCAGGTAATAAAACCCGATGACCAAAAAGACCTCGGTATATCGAAAGGTCCTTGTGGCGATGATTTTGCCTTCACCGGTCAGCTCGATACACGTAATGATGTAGGCCAGAGAAGAATATTTGATCAAATAGACGATCTCGTTGCCGCAGCCGGGCAGGGCCCGTCGAAGCGCCTGCGGCAGGATGATAGTGCACATGGTTTTAAAAGTGGAAAATCCTATGGACTGTGCTGCCAGGAG
>Ga0210077_1000491_pt1 | contig 14518 bp, 9 predicted proteins | sample RushMan_CattailN_5_FD_185556 | JGI IMG/M metagenome (GOLD analysis project Ga0210077, IMG submission 185556) | Wetland microbial communities from San Francisco Bay, California, USA, that impact long-term carbon sequestration -... | ecosystem: Environmental > Aquatic > Marine > Wetlands ... | reverse complement strand
GAACAAGGTCATTGAGAGACTCGGCAACTACCGTGCGCCTGTGACTCTTGTGCCGGCGGTGGCGCGGTTTCTCAAAGCGCTGGGAGAGGAAGACGCGGCTTTGGAGGAACCGCTGTTGCGTTTGCGGGCGAACCCCGAATCCAGCAGCCAGGTGCTTGATGAGTTATCCGATGTCGCGCCGAACCTTCGCGAGGAGATTCAGCCGCGGCTGAGAATGACTGTCGCGCCCACCATGGTTCACGGAGGTGTGAAGGAAAACATCATTCCATCCGAGTGCGAAGCCGTGTTTGACTGCCGCATCCTTCCCGGTCAGACCTCCGCTCAAGCGCTCAACACCATCAAAGGGTTGCTGGCAGACGTTGACTTGAGCAAGCTGGAGTTTGAGGTTTTGCAGGCGCAGGAGCCTTCTGAGTCTACGGTGGAAACTCGTCTTTACGAAGCTATTTCCACTGTGCTGAGGACGTTTGACGCCGGTTGTGGCGTGACTTCTATGCTTATGACCGGCGGGACGGATTCGCGGTTCTTCCGCCGAAAGGGCAGTGTGTGCTACGGCTTTTTCCCGAGGCTTCCGGGAGCCCCGTATGAGCGGATAATCACGAGTGAGCATGGAATAGACGAGCGAATTTCCGTTGAGAATCTTGTTTTCGGAACAACTGTGCTTTACGAGACAGTTAGGAAGTTCATGAGTTAGTTTTTTCTGCTCGCGCTTCTCTCTTGACATTTTTTCGTCGTTTTCTAGTAAGCTTAAATAATCTATTTTTTGAGACCCGTTTGTTCATAGATTAAAAGAACGCTGGAAAAGACGCTGCCACCTGCCCTTGTCTTATAGCTAAAAGGGCTCAGATAAGGGTAATCATTTGAGCCAACGATTCTGGGTGACCAGCGTCTCCAGAAACGGGCTGCCAACGGTTATGTATGAAGCTTGTTTCGCTTTGGATGTTTGCCTAAAATTAGGTCTTGGCGGTTACAGGTTGTTTACCAGCGCGAACAAAAAAAGAGTTTGTGTCAGGGGAACGCTGTTCGCGTACTGGCAATTTCTGTCCGCCAAGTTTTGTGACCTATCTGGGCGGGGAAACATTATGTACTTTAACTTTAACACTAAAAAGACTATGTGACTGTCATTGCACAACAACAAAGGATTATACGGGCTTTTCAAAATACTTGGGTACCGGCAAGCGAGGAGTGATTCTGGTTAGGTTAGATGCAGAAGGGGTGAATGTTGAAAAAGTTTGATGCCCGAAATAATCGCCATTTAACAGCGAAGAAAGGTTGTTTTTCAAGGGATGGATTTGTAATCGCAAAGGGGCTCGTGGGCTGTTCTACTTGCTTTAATTTTTTGAAGATACCAGCTGCCAACAAGGTGGACGCAGGACAGACTGAGACAGCGGGAAAAGCATAGTTCTTGATTACTTAAAACATGTGGTTTTCAACACGTAGACTGTGAATGATGGGTCGATTTTAATTCGAATTTTTTCTTCTGTTTAGATTACATTTTGAAGATTTTGATGGACTTGTACTTCAATAAAGTCGTTGGATACTTCATAATCTGCCAAACTTTATATATATCTTGGTCTGACATGACTGGCTATACACAGAAATGTGTATTATAATCAAGGAGAATGAGAAATGACGAAAAACAAAACAGCTGCAGCTATTGCTATCTTTACGGTGTTGATAATGGCTTTTCCACTCGGCGCTATGCCAAACGCTAACGCGGCGGGAACAAAGCAGACCTATCCTGTCATAGGAGCCACACCTAATCCGGTAGGCGTTGGTCAAGATACGTTGATTCTGATAGGAATTACAGATCCTACAATATCCTCACTGTACGGGTGGACAGGCCTGACAGTGACAGTAACAAAACCTGACGGCAGCAAGGAAACACTCGATAATGGCGGAGAAGGGTACACAACGGACTCCACTGGGTTGACAGGCATTGTATACACGCCCAGTGCGGTCGGCAACTGTACTTTGCAGCTACACTTCCCTGAACAGGTTGTTCCAGTTAGCTTTGTTGGTCTATTTGGTGGAGGCATACCCAAGGACACTACAATGCTAGCCAGCGACAGCATAATAATCACTCTAGTCGTACAAGAGGAACACACACCGACGCAACCAGGCTATCCACTTCCAACCGAATACTGGACTCGACCGGTGGATGACCAGCTTAGAGAATGGTCCTCAATCGACGGAAACTGGTTGCAAACGCCACCTAATTTCCTGGCTTTCGGCAACGAACTAGCACCAGACTCTGCTCACATATTGTGGACAACTCCGCTGACTTCTGGAGGTCAAGTAGGAGGTTCATTGGATCCGTCGCAGGAAATTCTGACGCAAATAAGTCAGTCTGACCAATCAGGACAAGTCGGATACGACCCGGGCGACGCATACGAGGGCAAATGGGGTAGTTCCTTCGGAGGAGGAGCCCCAATAGTTATGGGCGGCAAACTTTACTACCAGAAATACGCAAGTGCAGACCCGTACAAAGAAACTATCTGTGTAGACTTGCATACTGGCGAACAGTTATGGTCCAGAGTTTTGGGAGCCAACCAATCACTGACAAGAGGTCAGCTGTTCTACTGGCAAACATATGACTTCTACGGGGTTTACGACTATCTGTGGGTTGTCACTGGAGGATTTTCTTTCTTTGGACCCCCGCAACCTGGCACATGGACGGCATATGATCCTTTCACTGGAGACTGGGTTTACACATTGACAGGCGTACCTGGCGGCACAACAATCTACGGTCCGCATGGTGAACTGCTAATACTAAGCCTAGACACGACTAGGGGCGTTCTGAGCATGTGGAACTCAAGCAACATCCCAGCGCTGTATGCTAGCAAGCAAGTCGGTAGCATGGGCTTCGGACAATGGGAGCCTATGGGAAAAACTGTTAATGCGACGGGTCCAGCCGGTACAACCATCGACTTAGGAAGTGGTGTTGTTCCTTATGACAGCCCCTTAACACCTACAGGGTACAACGGATACACTTGGAACGTGTCGAACACAGCGCTGATAGGTTTGCCGGGAAGTGTTCGAATGGCTGTTGCAGAGGATAAAATGGTCGGCACATTCACAAACACCACTGATGTCATTAACTGGGCAATCGACCTTCGACCAGGGCACCAAGGAAACGTTCTGTACAATGTTGATTGGGAGGCACCACCCGAGTGGCTCGCAGGAAACCAAAGTATAGGCGTTGGCGCTTGTAGCTTCATAGACAAAGTAATGACCGTGAACGCAAAAGAAAGCAGATTACGCTACGGCTTTAGCACAGAGGACGGAACATACAAATGGGTAATCTCTGAGCCAATCGCGATGCTTGGTCACCTTACTGGTGGACCATCAGGTGAAAACGGCTACATCGCATACGGCATGCTATTCTGCGGAACCATGAGTGGAGTAGTCCAAGCATACAACGTCAGTGACGGCAAGCTCGCGTGGTCTTATGATGTGAGAGACCCCTACATGCAAGCGTTGTGGAGCAACAACTGGCCTATTGGGCACTTAATTGCTGCTGACGGCAAAATATACTTTGCCAACCTGGAGCATTCTGCTAACCAGCCGCTCCCACGTGGCGGTCCCTTCGTCTGCCTCAACGCAACAACCGGTGAGGTTATTTGGAGGGCAAACGGTTTGTTCCGTCAAACCGTCTGGGGAGGACGAGCAGTCATAGGCGACAGCATAATTGCGACCATGGACACTTACGACCAGCGTGTATACGCGATTGGTAAGGGTCCAAGCGCTGCCACCGTTACCGCGCCGAACGTCGGCGTGTCAGCTGGTTCCATTGCATTGATAACAGGTGCATTGACTGATGTTTCGCCTGGCACAGAAGAGTACGCTTTGAGGGCTCGTTTTCCATCCGGTGTTCCAGTGGTTTCTGACGAGAGCATGAGTGACTGGATGCTGTACGTGTACAAGCAGTTCCCGCGTCCGTCGAACGCAACTGGTGTTGAAGTTTCAATAGACGCGATTGACCCGAACAACAACTTTGTCCACCTTGGCTCGACTACAAGCGATGCTAGCGGAACCTTCGGGTTAGCTTGGGAGACTCCTGATGTTCCAGGAAAGTACACAATAATCGCTACTTTCGCTGGTTCAGGTAGCTTCTATGGCTCATCCGCGGAAACCTACGCCTACGTAACAGAATCGCCTTCCGCAGCACCTGCGCCTACCCCGACTCCTGCTTCGATGGCTGACCTGTACTTCGTGCCTGCAACAATCGGCACTATAATGGCAATAGTTGTAGTCGGTGCTTTACTTGCAATGCTGTTGCTCAGGAAGCGACCATAGCACTGTAAAAAACGGGCAGTGCTCCTCACTTTCCCTTTTTTAGTATATCCTTGTCAATCGGAAGAGACTGACGATGATTAAAATTCAATTTCTGAAAAATAGGTCAGATGGATAAAACGGATGCTTTTTTAGATAAACCTGAAATACACCCTGCTTCGTATATATCCTATGGCAGACAACGAGCCTCCAGTTATTAGTCAATCTGTCAAAAAATGGGTTCTCATATCAGCTTTGCTTGGCTACGCCGCGCTCGTGATTTACATTCTTTACTTCGTTGGCATAAGCGGCTTAATAGCTGTCATAGGAAAAATGAACATAGGCATCTATGGTCTCGCAGTCGCCAGCCTCATAATATCCCTCACGTTCCACACTCTCGTCTGGTTCCAACTGCTTAATTCTCTGTCAATCAAGCTTGGCTTCCGCAGAACATACGTTCTCTACTGGGTGGGCGTATTCGTTGACAACCTGATTCCTGGCGGCTGGTCCGGCGACCTGTTCAAGGCTTACCTGCTGAACAAGGACCCGAACATACAGAGCGGCAAGGCAGTGGCGTCAGTTGTAGCTAAGAACATGTATGAAGCCATCTTTAACCTTGGCAGCATGGTTCTTGGTTTGATACTGCTTTTATTGAATTACACTCTCGAAGGTTCTGTTCTCATCAGCCTTGGAGGAATAATGTTGTTGTTGACTCTCCCGCTGGTTATACTGCTTACGGCTAGCTTCAGGCCAGAGGGCGCGAGAAGACTTGTCGGCGGGTTCTTCCGTTTGCTGCATAGGGTTGGCAGGAGCCGCTGGAACTTGTCTTCTCTTCAGGCGAAGGTGGAGAAGGCTCTGGGCGATTATCATGAAGGCATGAAGATTTTGCTGAAGAATCCGCGCATGTTACTCAAGCCTATGGTGCTGTCTTTCTTCGCGTGGGGCTTTGAAGTTTTGATGTTGCTTTTCGTGTTCGCTTCGTTGGGCATGCTTATTCCGGTAGATAAAGTAATTATTGTGCGTTCCATTGCGGGCAACGTAGAAGCTCAAGGATACGCCTTTGTGGGATATGCCCAGATTATTACGATTCAGATTTACTCTGCGCTCCTAGTGGATCCTGCCGTTGCTATATCCGTGGCGTTGTTGGGCGGCGTCCTAATTTTCCTTTTGAAAACAGGAATCTCGTACGCCGCATTCCATTACACGGTTATCTCGCCGCGCAACAACCGTAAGCTCCCAGTAGCAGAGGAAGAAACCCCGAAAACCCCAGAGCAGGATTCGATTAACCTTCAGGAAAAGCCAGGATAAGCTACTTCTGGAAGAAATCGGCATTGTCTGATTGGAAATTAGAGAAGTCGGGGGCTGAGTTTCAGCAGTTAACAACGCATCAGGTATAGTGGTTTTTCTGCTTCTTTTTTCTTTTCGTTTTGTGATGTATTTTTCAAATTATTCTTAGCCATGAGTTATCATCCGCATATGATAAGAGTCTCACCCCAATGTTGTCCGATTATATAAATATTTTCAGTCGAAAACAGGCACATGATTGAAAAATAAACGCTTTAGGTTAATATATTACTCGAAAAGCATCGTAAAAAGAGAAGCGGAGAAAAGCAATTTTTTTGGGCTCCTACAGCGAATGATTTAGCCTATTCTTCTTTGCAAACTTTGCGAAGCCGCCTTTGCAATTATATTTCATAATTAGCAAACTCCTCAACGACTATTTGCAAAAAACCATAAGTGCAAAAAATGACATTATTCTGAAGCAACGGAATCTTCAGGGGCAAGGGGAAAATGGAAAACTTGGCGCATAAACCGCGTAAGCAGAATAGAGCATTACTCGTTCTTTTAATGCCTGTTATAGTTGTCTTGTGGTTCATAGGCTGGAGCTTTCAATGGACAAGTTACATGAATCAGAAAAATAAGCCACACAAAAAGAAAATGACATAACATTGAACTTGGTAAAACACGACGCAAAATAGCCTCAACTTTACTCGCCTAAGCGATTCGTACAAAACCCATCAGCATCAATCTGCCAAGCTGCTTTATAGGGGAGGGGGTAGGCACTCTGAGTAGTAGAGCTTTCAGAACTACAGATGGTTCCTTTAAATAAGGGGGGCTATAGGAAAAAATCACACGTCAGAAAAAGAGAATGGTTGGATTATTTTTTCTTCTTTCCCGAGTTAAGGTCAAGGTCTTCTCCGCTTAGAAGCAGACGCAGGGATTTTACCTCATCGCGCAGCATTGTGATTTCGCTTTCCAAAGCCTTTGCTTTCGCATCTGCCATGCGTTTTAGTTCTTCAATCTCCAACAGCAGGTTTTTCCGCTCGGTTTCTAATGCTCTAATTCGTTCAACTGTACTTTTGAAGCTGCTCAAGCCAATCCACCAGTACAGAGCAAATTACGCCATAAAGCACTTAAAACTTTTGCAGTCCTACCCCGCAAAGACAACGCAACCTATGGATAACGGATTCAATTTTTATATCTGGAAGGGTACATACAAAATGTTCAGCGGCGGAATGTGTCTGGATGAGGAAAACCATTTTCAAAAAACTCGAAGCTCAAGGGTTAATCACGAACTATAATCGGCTTAGAAAAAATCTTCCTCCCAAACTCCCTAAAAAAGTTAACATTTGGGATGAGACCTTCCGCGAAGGCATCAAAACCCCAACCGCGTACCTAACATACGTTGAGCAGGTTAAGCTCGCCAAGCTTATGGATGAAACGGGCATCGCCACCATAAACCTCGGCGTTCCAGCCCTCAGCGAAAACGAGAAGCAAAACATCAAACGCCTCAACAACGAAAGCTACAAGAACACGGCGCTGACGGCTTCGGCGCAGCCCAGCCAAAAAAGCATCGACACGTGCCTAGAAACGGGCGTAAAACAAATCACTCTAGAAACTCCTTTCAACCAGTTTAATCTTAAGCACCGGCTTAAGCAGACTCAGCAGCAAATCCTCCAAAAAACTACCGAGGCTATCCAGTACGCTAGGAAACGCGGAGCAACCATCCACTTTATGCTCATGGACGGCGCAAGAACCTCGCTTGAAGACATCCAGCAAATTTTCGAAGTGGCAGCCGACGCAGGCGCATCCACGCTCGGAATCGCCGACACAGTGGGTTTCCTCAGACCCTTGTCGATGCGTTACCTGGTTTCTCATGTCAGGGATGGTCTGCCTGAAAGTGTAAGGAAAAACGTTCCGCTTGCGATTCACTGTCACAACGACTTTGGCTTGGCAACTGCCAACACGCTGGCTGCGGTGGAAGAGGGCGTAACCGAACTGCACACAAGCATCGCAGGCTTCGGCGAACGAGCTGGGATTGCGCCTTTCGAGGAAGTGGTTGCCTCGTTGGAGTTGCTTTTTAACATCGACACTGGGATTGACCTTTCGAAGATTAACCGGGTTTCGCAGGCGGCTGAGAAGGCGTTTGCTTTGCCAATTCAGTTCCACAAGCCCATCGTTGGCGAGAACATTTTTGCTCACGAAGTTGAGGAGCAGGTTGAAGAGGTTATGGCTTATCCGCTGCTGTTTGAGCCGTTTCCGCCTGAGATTGTGGGGCGGGAAACCAGCCTGTTCGTGGGGAGAAACACGGGTCAGACGGTTATTCAGCAGGTTCTGGAGAGAGCCGGCATTCGGGCTTCGCCGCGTCAGATGGATGAGTTGTTCCGTCACATCAAGGGTCCTCAGGAAAGGCTGGATAAAGGTGAGGCGCAGATGACTTTCTATCAGGTGAAGAAGCTTATGCGGGACCTGTTGAAAGGTTACACGATGGATGAGTTTTGGCGGCTGGTGGAGCAGGTCACGCATCAGAAGCCGAAGCTTCCGACGGTGGAGAAGAAGCCGCAGAAGGATGAAGACGAGTAAGTTCCAGCTGCACTTCGATATCAGCGATTTCTTCGGGTGTTGCGGGTTTGGGGTAGTTGTAGATGGGTCCTGTTGGTTTTTCGTTGTAGTAGGGTCGGTTGCAGTCGGGGCATCCTGTGGTCTCGAACGGCTTTCCGCATGCCACTATTTTGCGCAGTGCGGTTTGGTTTATGCCGTAGCTGGTGATTCTGCCGTTTTTGTCGTAGCTGAAGCTGCTTGCGCGTGCTTGGCGGTTGGTGATTAGGTGTCTGGCGAGTTGGATGCGCCTGTACGATGCCAAATCCGGCGGCGAACGGTTCTGCATGCGTGTTCCGCAGACGGGTGTGAAAGCGAAGAGTGCGGTTCGGATGCCTCGGTCGGCGAGTTTTTGGATGGTGTCTGCGGCTTGTTTTTCGGTTTCGCCCAATCCAACGATGAGGTGTGTGGTGACGTTGTCTCCGAAGACTGCGACGGCTTCGCGGAGAAGTCGGTTCGTGCCTTGCCACGTGTATGGTCCGTTGGCTGCTTTGCCTTTGGTTCGACTGAACAGCTGCGGGGTTGCGGCGTCTATGGCGATGCCGATTCTGTCTGCGCCTGCGCTGCGGAGTTGCCTGATGTTTTCTGCGGTTTGGGGTTGACACGAGATTGAAACTGGGAGGTTTGGCGCGTTTTGTTTTATGGCTCTGGTTAGCGCGGCGAGTTGCCTGATGACGTTTGGAACGTTTAGGGCTTGGATGCATGCGCGGCGTGTTTTGCCGTGTTCGGCTGCGTTCTTGACCGCGTTTAGGGCGGTAGCGGTGGGGAAGTTTGGCCAGGTGATTCTTGACAGCAGTTCCGTTGGGCTTTGGCTGCTGCGGGCTTGCGGGCAGAAGGTGCAGTTTGCGCGGCACTTGCCGTGGCTGTAGGTCATGAGGTATGCGGTTGTGGGTTCGGCGTCGAGTTTGCCCTCTAAAAGCCCTGTGACGATTGCCGTGCCGACTGAGACTCGTATTTGCTCGGGCAGTTCGGCTGCCGTGTCTGTTGGGGTTTGAGCCAATTTTCCCACTGAAGGGAAACAATGCGTGAGATGGTATATTAGTTTAGAGTTGCGGTGTGGTTTTTTGTGAGGTTTTGGTTGCAGTCTGAACTGTTGCGCGATTTTTTGTTATAACTCTCCTTTAGAGTTTTCAGCATATTTTTGGCGCTTTTCTGCGCCAATAGGGACCCCTCCCCCCGTCTTTTCTGACCTACCCCCTATAGGTTCCTGCATACTATTTCTAATAGGCTCCAAATAGGCTGGTTGTCAAGAAATCTTGACTAAGGCTTGTCAAGAAACCTTGACAAAAACGCTTTTTACAGCAGAAAAAGTCCTGTATCAATCAGGGATTGCCAATGAAAAAGAAGTTGGTCGCAACAACAATTACTATTTCGATGCTTATGTTGTCAGCGATTGCTGGAACACAATTTCCCAATTTTGGGGTGGCAAATCCATATGAAGCCTACACATACACTGCTCCCCCAATTATTGAAATACATTCACCGCTGGATAATGAAACGGTCTATTCTAACAATGTTCCATTAAACTTAACTATAACCAAACCAGATGGGTGGGGGTGGCTATTATGTTTGAGCATGGCGGGACAACTGTATAGCAACAAACTAACTCGTCTTAACATTATAGTGGATGGAAATGACTATGAGTCAGTTGTAGTTAATAGTATCTTACCTTCCCCATTTAGCTATTCTACGAATTTGACTAACTTAGCAGAGGGGATACATAACTTAACAATTCATGCTTATTGTGATGGATGGGACTTAGAGATTCATGGATTTTGGCATCGCAATGTGCCATATGAAACATCGTCTAATTTGATAAACTTCGCTGTAGACGCGTTACTCCTTGAACTTGCGGTAGGCTCCCCAGAAAACAAGGTGTATAATGTCACCGATATTCCGTTGACTGTGACCACTACTGAACCAGTGTCTTGGATGAGTTACAGCTTGGATGATGGAGACCGAATAACCATCAGTCGGAACATAACTTTGACGAATATCACTTTTGGCTCGCACAGATTGACCATTTTTGCTAATGATACTCTCGGAAATTTGGCTTCTTCCAAAACAATAAACTTCACTATACAAGAGCCTCCCGAGCCGTTCCCAACAACAATAGTAATAGCTTCAGTTGTGACCATGGCTGTTGTTAGTATAGGTCTGATCGTTTACTTCAAGAAACGCAAACACTAAACTCTGTTCCCTTTTCGCTTTCTATTCCAGCTCGAAAAGCATAGGTAATATACTTTGACTCATACTCCACAGACATAGGTAAACATAACGGGGCTTAGTCAAGAAATGTTGACTAAGGCTTGGTCAAGGAATCTTGACAAAAACCCCTTTATCACCGAAACAGCCCAGTGTTAATGGGGATAAGCATGGGCAAACGTGCTGCGTTGCTGCTTGTTGTAGCCTTCCTAACAGCGTCATGCATAATCACGGTTAAATCTGCTTCTGCACTTTCTCCAAATTCTTGGTCTTCAAAATCTCCTATGCCGACAGAGAAAGCTTTCTTCGGCGGCGCCGTAGTGGATGGAAAAATATACGCCATAGGTGGCGAAGGTGGTGTGAATGAGGTCTATGACCCTGCCACCGACACTTGGGCGACTAAGAAGCCGATGCCGAATCCGAGGACAAGTTTTGCTATTGCCACCTGTGAAAACAGGATATACGTGATTGGCGGCTACACTAATTGGTCTTCAAGCAGAGGCGCGTACATAGAAACCGAGTTGACTGAGGTTTATGACCCTGCAACAGACAGCTGGGAAACTAAGGCGCCGATGCCTACCGCAAGAGGCCAGATGACTGCAACCGCCGTTAACGGCAAAATCTACGTAATCGGCGGAATCGAAGACCCCCTGAACGGCAGAATCTCAAACCTGAACGAGGTCTACGACCCAGCCACTAACACCTGGACAACAAAGCTACCAATACCGTATGGCGTCTATTCTCACAGCTCAGCAGCGATGGACAACAAAATATACGTAATTTCTGGTCAGTCTGACGACCGAGGACAAAGCGGTTCCCTAGGTGGACAACTAAATCAAATATACAACACTGAAACTAACACTTGGACATTAGGTGCAGCGCCTCCTCAACCTGCCCATCGCTCAGGTGCCGCCGCCACCAGCGGCGTATTAGCGCCAAAAAGAATCTACGTTTTAGGCGGTGAAGTCGGCTTAATGGGAGCCACCAACATAAATCAAGTTTATAACCCTCAAACCGATGCTTGGAGCATTGGGGCTCCCATGCCCACGGCTCGGCAAGGACTATGTGTTGCAGTTGTGAACGACATAATCTACGCTTTCGGCGGAAGCTACCCTGCGGAAAGCTTCTCAACTGCAGCCTCAACCCAACCAAAAAGACAGTACACGATGTTAGCAAACGCAAAGGCAACTCCTGTTAACTTCATTCCTCAAACGCAGTGCGCCGTAACTGAGCAATACACGCCGCTGGGATATGGAAACACACCGATTGATGAAGTGCCCGTTCCCACAGAAAAAATGCCTGCTCTAAATGATCACTCGACATTGGTCTCAGTTCTGTCGCCAGCCAACGTAACTTACAACATGACCAGTGTTCCGCTGACTTTCATGGCGGACACATCTTCTTTCAAATCTTTCTGCTATAATATAGACGGTCAAGAAAACGTTGCTCTGCATGAAAACATAATGTTAACTGGGCTATCGGAGGGTTCGCACAGACTTTCTCTGTTTGCGGTTGGCTTTTCAGGAAAGGTTGTTTGGTCAGGAGAAATTTACTTTAGCATTGCTAAGCAAGTGGCTCAACAACCAGAACCATTCCCCTCAGCAGGACTTTTGTTTGCTGGTATAGGAATGGTGATAGCTATTTTCGGTTTTGGTTTTGTGTTTTACTTGGAGAAGCGTGGTCGCTGAGCCGCAACCTCGGAAGCTCAAGCCTTTGAGGACACAAAATCGCGTTTGAGCGTTAGTAAAGAAACCTTGACTGACGAGAATTTGGCTTAGTCAAGATATCTTGACTAAATTTTGGGCGGTTGGTCAAGAAATCTTTACAAAAACGCTTTTACGGCACTAAAAGCCTAGGGGTGTGGTAGGGATAAGCATGAGTAACAGTAAGTTGTGGTCTAAATGACAGTTAGAAAAGCGCCCTTGCACATGATAACGTGGCGGTGCACCAGAAGATGCGTAGGCAACTGCCTCTACTGCAGCTACACGCCTGAACACGCCGTAGACTCAGAAGTCGACACCCGCACGGCATACAGAATCGTCGATGAAACCTACTATTTCGGGGCACCATGGTTCGGCATCAGCGGCGGAGAACCACTCGTTCGCCAAGACATTTTCGACATCACAGAGTACGCCAGAAAAATAGGTCTCGAAGTAAGCCTGATAACCAGCGGATTCGTCTTCGACGAAAAACGGCTCAACAACCTCGTAAGAAACGAAGTCCACACGGCAGTCAGCGTTGACGGAACAAGAGAATCCAACGACCAGATAAGAGGCAAAGGAGCCTACGACAAAGCACTTCACGCTGTAAAAAAACTTTCAGAAAACGGAATCCTCGACTGCATAGTCACAACCATGACCAAGCACAACATCAAAGACGCCGAACACACCGTCGAGCTCGCCGCGGAACACCACGCCCGCATGATCGTCTTCCACAACCTCGTCCCCGTGGGACGCGCAGGACCCAACATGCCCGACCTTGCGCCTTCACCGGAGGAGTACGAAGCAGCCTTCAACAACATCTACGACCTTCAAGTCAAATACGCCGGCAAAATAGACGTAAACGTGTACGCTCCCTTCTACGCGAGAATCGTCAAGCAGAAAAACCCGTTAGGATTCGACGACTGGTACCACAATCGCTTCCTAGGCAAATGCACCATAGGCGGAAAATACCTTAGCATCACAGAAAACGGCGACTACAGACCCTGCGGCTTCAACGAACAGTACCGACTCGGAAACGTCAAATACAAAGGCCTGAAAGCCACATGGGACGAACTGCAGCAGTCTAGACTGCACCTTAAGCTTCGTGACAAGAGCAACATTAAGGGCAAGTGCGGCGTTTGCGAGTACCGCGAAATCTGCGGCGGATGCAGAACACGAGCAGAATACTACACCGGCGACCTTTTCGAATCCGACCCAGCGTGCGCGTACATCCCCAAAGTCTTGCGCGAACAAGAACCGCTCAGTCTTATCCAATCCTGTGCGTGAAAGCTGAAGCAAACCCTCAGCAATCACGCCCTCCCTTTTTTTCGGCATCAAGGCATAAACGAAAGTTTATTTCTGTAAAAAACGATAAACCCTAAGTGTCGAAGTTGTAGGTGAAAAACCGTGAGCCAGAACCCGTTAAGCATAAGCCTTGCAGGTTTGAAACTAAGAAACCCCACAATCCTAGCTTCAGGAATCCTGGGCTTTACAGCGGAGTCTCTGCAGCGGACTGTGGAAGGTGGCGCAGGCGCTGTGGTCACCAAATCTGTTGGCGCTGAAGCACGGATGGGCTACGCAAACCCCACCGTTGTCCAAGCCGACAGCGGATTGGTGAACGCGATGGGGCTGCCGAACCCAGGCATAGAGGAGTACGTGGAAGAAATAGCGCACGCCAAGACAGTCGTGAAAGCCCCGCTCGTCGTGAGCGTTTTCGGCTATTCCGCTGAAGAATACGCTCAGGTTGCAAAGAAAGCCGTGAAAGCAGGCGCCGACGCCGTGGAACTCAACGTTAGCTGCCCCCATGTCAAACAAACCGGCTCCGAAATCGGGCAAAACCCGAGAATCCTCGCTGAAGTCGTAGCCAAAGTCAAAGGCGCCGTGAAGGCACCCGTTATTGTCAAGTTGTCCCCGAACGTAACGGACATCACGGAAATCGCCAAGGTAGCGGTCAAGGCAGGTTCTGACGCGTTAACGGCGATAAACACTGTGAAAGCCATGGCAATCGACGCCGACACGGCGCTTCCGGTGCTGAGCAACACCCGAGGCGGCTTGTCGGGTCCAGCCATAAAACCCGTAGCCCTCCGTTGCGTCTACGACCTCTACGAGGCGGTGAAGGCGCCCATAATCGGATGCGGAGGCATAACCACTTGGCGAGACGCCGTCGAGTTCTTCTTAGCCGGAGCCGCCGCAGTCCAGGTTGGCACCGCCGTGGCATGGGAAAACCCCGAGGTGTTCCAAGCCATAAACCGCGGCGTCGTGGCGTACTTGAAAAAGAAAGGTTACAAGAGTGTGAAGGAGATTGTCGGAATTGCACACCGAACTTAACACCATAAGAACCACGCCGATTCTGAGCGTGAAAACCGAAAGCCCCACAGTTAAAACATACACGATAGAAGACAAGTTCTGCGCAAAAGCCCAGCCAGGACAGTTCCTCATGCTCTGGATACCCGGCGTCGATG
>Ga0210077_1000490_pt1 | contig 14578 bp, 12 predicted proteins | sample RushMan_CattailN_5_FD_185556 | JGI IMG/M metagenome (GOLD analysis project Ga0210077, IMG submission 185556) | Wetland microbial communities from San Francisco Bay, California, USA, that impact long-term carbon sequestration -... | ecosystem: Environmental > Aquatic > Marine > Wetlands ... | reverse complement strand
GTGGCCATGCCGTTTTTCGCCATGCTGCTGGCGGCGCTGACGCCGCCGGTGCTGAATTGGCTGAAACGCAGGTATCCAAGGCTGCGGGACTGGCAAGCGCCAGGGTTCTGGATGCTGACGCTGATTTATACGGTGGGCATCGCGAGCCACATCATTCTGGACGGCATGACGTCGTTCGGCACGCGGATCTGGTATCCGATCTCGAGCGAGCGCGTCGCGTGGGACATGCTGTTCATCGTCGATTTCGGGTTCCTGGCGGTGATTCTGTCGCCGCAAGTGGCGGCGTGGATTTGTAGCGATCCGGCGCGCAGCCGGCGGCGGGCGATCCGGAGCTGGGTGCTGTTCACAGCCGTTGCGCTTTTCGTATGGGCCATTGCGCGGCCCGCGGGATATGGATTCCATTTGTGGGTGGTGGCGCTGGCGAGCGCGATTTTCGCGGCGCTCTTTTTTGTCCCGTCGATGAGCGGGTGGGGATTTCAAATTTCCCGCGCGGCGTGGTGCCAGGCCGGCATTGTGGTGATGGTGGCGTATTTAGTGGGCGCCGGGTACTTTCATCATGAGGCGTACCTGCGAGTGGAGAAATTCGCGGCGCGGAAGGACGTGGCCGTAGACCGGATGGGAGCGCTGCCGATTCCGCCGTCCTTTCTCGACTGGGACGACGCGATTCGTTCGCACCACGGAGTGTATGAGGCGCAATTCGATCTGCGCAATCCGCAGCCGCCGGATTTCCGGTTCATTCCGGATTCGCCGCCGGACGAATTTATTGCCCGGGCGTTCAAGCGGCCCGAGGTGCGGCTCTTTTGGAATTTCGCGCGGTTTCCGTCGATCGCGAGCTTCAGTGCGCACGGAGAGCACGTGGTCGAGCTCGGAGAGAATCGCTATGCGGACGGAATGCGCCATGGGCCGCAGCCCTTTACTTACGAATTGATCTTCGATCCCGATGGCAAGCTGCTGGCGGAAGGGTGGCTGACGAACGGCGTGCTGCGGAAGCATTTGCAGCGCGTGGTTCCGAGCACGGCAAGCGCGGATTCGCAGAAGGCTTCCGAGTGAAAATTCTGATTTTCAGCGACGTTCACGGCGATCTGCGCTCGCTGGAGCGCATCGTGGCGCAGCCCGCGGATTTATACATCGCGGCGGGCGACCTGGCCACGTTTGGCAAAGGGCTCGATCGGTGCGGCCCGGTGCTGGCTCCCCTGCGCGAGCGTCTGTGGGTGCTCCCGGGAAATCACGAAACGCACGACGCCACGCGGGAGTTCTGCGCACGGCACGGGTTCGTCGATTTTCACCGCCAGGTGCGAGAGCTGAACGGCACGAAGTGGGCCGGGCTCGGGTACAGCAACATCACGCCGTTCAAAACTCCCGGCGAATATTCCGAGGAGCAGATCGCGGAGGCGCTGGCGGCATTCGACGGAATCGAGAAACTGTATCTGGTGGTTCATTTCCCTCCGTACAACACCATGCTGGATGAATTCGCTCCGGGCAAGCACGCCGGCAGCCCGGCGCTGCGCGCGTGGGTGGAGCGCGCCAAGCCGGCTTTTCTCTTCTGCGGGCACATTCACGAAACCGCCGGAAAGTCCGAGGTGCTGGGCGCCACGCGGTGCATCAACGTGGGCAAGCAAGGGCATACCGTAGAAATTTAGATCGCGGTCTACCTGCGGCTCCGGCAACCGAGACCTTCGCGATCTTCCGGCCAACAACGCACACACAGCGGCGGCAAGCCGCACTCCCGGCGGGGAATGTGCAGTGTCCCAGCGCGATTTAACTGCGAAGCTATTTTCTGTTTGTCAGGGGATAGATGACCAGCTGGCGGCGGTCGCCGGAACCTTCGCTGACGGTCCGCACGCCCTGCGCGCCGGTCAATTCCAAGTGGATGATGCGGCGCTCGCGCGCGGACATGGGGTTGAAGCGGAAGGCCTGGCCGGTCTCACGGACGCGCTGTGCGGCGACGCGCGCGGAAAGCTTTAGTTCATCGAGGCGCGTGGCGCGGTAATCGCCGCAATCGAAGCGCATCTGATCGTGCAGCCGCGGATCGAGATGCAGCCAGCGATGCGCGATGTGTTCGAGAGCGAGAAGCAATTCCGCATGCTGCGCGAGCAGCAATTCCTCGTCCGGCCCGCGGAATGAAACGACGAGCGACGGCTCATCCGCGGCGGCACCGGACGGAGCGGGCGTCGAGATTTCGTATTGGAGATCGAGCCCCATCTCGCGGATCGCCAGATCCACGAACCGGCGCACTTCGTCGCCGGCGTTCTGCCGATCGAAGGGCGGCACCTCGGCAGGTTCCTGCTTCTTGTACGGCTTCTTTCCAGACGGCATGCGCGCTTCGCTCATGTGGTTTGCTTCTTCTTAAAATGCCCTTTGGCCGTGGGCATCGGCTGCGTGCGGTTCAGATAGACCTGCTGGCCGGCGCCGACCAAACTGCTGGTGAGAATGTAGAGATTGAGTCCGCTGGACAAATTGATGAAGAACGCCGCCATGAAGATGGGCATCCACTTCATCATCTTTTGCTGCGCCGGATCGACTCCGGCCGGCTGTGGCATCATGGCCGTCGAAAGATACATGGCGATGCCCATGGCGACGGGCAAAACGTAGTACGGATCCTTGACCGAAAGATCGTGGATCCATAGCACCCACGGCGCGTGCCGCAGTTCGATGGAAGCAATGAGCACCCGGTCCAGAGCCCACCAGATCGGCAACTGAATCAGCATCGGCAGGCAGGCGCCAATTGGCAGCGGATTCACGCCGTGTTTCTGGTACAGCTCCATGATTTCTTCGTTCATTTTGCGGCGGCGCGGATCGCGCATCGAATATTTCTTGTAGCGATCCTGAATGGCGCGCATTTCCGGCGCCACTTTCTGCATCTTGCGCATGGACTTCTGGCTCATCAGGCGCAAGGGGAACAACGGGAAATTGATCGCCAGGGTGAGCAGCACGATGGCCCAGCCGTAGTTCGGAACGTATTTGTGGGTCCATTGCAGGGCATACAGCAGAGGCTTGGCGATGATGCTGGTCCAGCCGAAGTCGATCAAACCGGATAACGACGGCCGCACGCTGCGGAGCACCGTGATATCTTTCGGGCCCACAAAAAGGCGCATCTGCAGGGGCTCTGCATTGCTTGAACCAGCCGCCATCGACGCGATCGGAGTCGAGACCGGCTTGCTGCCGGTGGTCACGTTGTGATACTGCGTCCAATCCCAGAGCGACAGAGTCGGCTTTTCCGGCAGAAACGCAGCCGCGAAGAATTGGTCTTCGATGCCCAGAAATTCCATGGGCCCGCCGATCTCCTGCGGCTGGCTCTGCTGTCCGGACGCGCCGAGCTTCTTATATTCCTTCAGCTCGATGCTGCCATTCTGGTTGTAGAAGACGTTGATGTTTTGGGCCCAGTCGTTCACCGAGGGGTCGCCAAATCCGCCGCGCCAAGCGACCGCGACTGGAATCGGCTTTCCGTCCTCGGTGACGGAGACGTCCATCGTGACCATGTAATTCTGGGCGAATTTCAGGGTTTTGGTGACGGCCAGGCGGCCGTCGCTCCAGCGGAAGGTCACTTCAGCCGGAGCTTTCAATTCGCCGGACGCCGGCTCGATCTTGTAGAGCGCAGTATTGACCTTTTGTTCGTCCTGCGAATTCGCGAGCACCAGCGACAAGGGCCAGCCTAGTTCGGATGCCGCGGAAGCATGAACCAAGTCGAGAGGCTTCGGGGGCTTTTCCGTGTCGAGATACTTTTCGAGCTGCCAGCTTTTCACCACCGCGCCGCGATTGGAAAGCTCCACGCGGTAATCGCTGCTGGAGACGATGATGGTCTTCTCGCCGGAAGCTTCGAGCACCGGAATTTTTACGGGCTTTGCCGGCAATGCCTTGAGCTGTTCGGAAGCTTTGCCCGCCGGCGCCGGCGCCGTTTGCGCCGTTTGCGGCTGCTGTTTTTTCGGGGGCTGGGGCGGAGGAGCAAAGTATTTCGTCCAGACGAAAAAGATCACCACCGCCAAAAGGATGAACAATACGACGCGGGACTGCTCGGACATCTCTTTCACCGCGATTTACCTTCGCCGCTGGGAGAAAAGCACGTGTGGACCACGCCGGGCCGTTCCGGAAGTTCGTCCGGCACGAAATCGAAGCCGCCGGGCGTGAATGGGTGGCAGCGGAGCAACCTCTTCAGCGCCAGCACGATGCCGCGGCGCGCACCGTGGCGTTCGATGGCTTCGCGCGCGTAATTCGAGCAGGAGGGATAGAACTTGCACGCGCCTCCGAGAAAAGGCGAAAGGAAAATTACATACATGCGAACGAGCAGGAGCAGCACCCACGAGGCGATGGATCGCTTGTGAGTGCTATCATTCCCGTCTGCGGCTGGCGCGGCAATATCGCGCACTGGCGCAGCCCCCGAAACGGGCTTCGCGCTCGCCGGCGTTTGCAGTGCACTTTCTCCGTACAACTTCACTCCTTGGATGTTTTGGCCGCCTTGTCGCGGGGAAGCAGCTTCATCAGCTCGCTTACGAGCGCCTCGAAATCAGCCGCGGCGACCGAGCCGCGCGGGTGAATCACGACGTCCCAACCCGGCGCCACTTCGCTCCGGTGCAATCTGACAATCTCGCGCAGCCGCCGCCTGATGCGGTTGCGGCGCACGGCCGTGCCCAACGCTTTTTTGATGCTCCATCCGAAGCGGCTGTGCGCCAAACCATTGGCGCGCAGGAAAACCGCAAATTCGCGGCTGGTCCGCTTGCGCCCTTCGCGGTACACGGCGTCAAATTCGGCGCGGCGCACCAGACGGCACGAGCGGGGAAAGCCGAGCCCCGGCGCGTCAGACGCGGGTAAGGCTGTGGCGTCCCTTTTTGCGGCGTTGGGCAAGGACTTTGCGTCCACCTTGGCTTTTCATGCGTGAGCGAAAGCCATGCTTTTTGTGTCTTGCGCGCACATGCGGCTGAAACGTGCGTTTCGGCAACGGATCTTCTCCTGTGTGATGTCCTCGGGGTTATGCCAGGCCTACGTTATGGCGGCCTTTCGCGCCTCAACCGGCTACTGCAAACCCGGAAAGGCCGGCGCTACTTGCGGCTTCTCCGCGCACACCCTTCGTGCCGCGGCCCTGAGTGAAACCACTAGTGTAAGCGACGAGCGCACGAGAATCAAGGAAGCTGCGCTGGCAGGTTTAACGGGCTGCCGGGGCCCTCGTGGCGAAAGCTTGCTTCACCTTCGGCTGGACCAGATACACGATGATCCAGATACCGATGGCCAGCATGACGATGTGCCGCAGCATCACGCCGACAAAGAATGGGATGTGAATGTTCCGGAACGCGTCCAGCAGACCGAGCGCCGCAATCACCAAATGCACCGCGTTCAGGACGATCGTCAGAATGCGCGCCCACTCCTGCAGCTTCAGCAAGCCAATGCTCGTGACAATCACCAGAGCCGCCAGGCCCAGCAGCACCACTCCCGCGAACGTCCCAGTCATGCCCAGCATCATTCCGGCATGCCGGTGCGCCATGGCGGACATCAGCGCGCCGCCCACCAGCATCCACAAGCCCCAGATCGCCGCCAGCGCGCCAGCGATGAACCCCAGAATTGCGATGATGGTCACACCAGCGGGACGCTCCACGGGATCTCCTTGGGCCGCGATGCCACGGCCGCCGCGAATTCTCTCCTGCGTGACAAAACGCTACGACAGCCCGCCCCCCGCGTCAACTTCGAACCGCGGCGGGGGGATTGCTGCCTAACTCGTAGCGGCGTAAGATCGGAGTTCAGGAATAAAGCACATGGCATCCCCTTTCCGTTTAAACAAGAAAGCTCGGCGAAGGCAGCGAAAGCTCGCAAAGAGCCTCGCGGAAGAAAAGTCTCTAGTGAAGTGGGATGAAGTCTCCGCAAACACGTTCAGACGAATAGCCGAATCAATCCTGAAGCAGGCGAACGCGAAGCGCCGCAAAAAGAGACCGCAGAATTCAAAGTAGCGCCACTACCGCAGAGTCCCGGTAAACGGCATTACCGGAAACTCGCTCCTCAGCTCGGATCGAAAATAAGAGCCAGCTACCGCGGATATTTCGGGTCTACGCCTGACAATTCGAGAAAGTGCCGAACCTCACTTGGCGCTGCATCTTGGGGGCGGAACATGCCCAGGCCTCAGGCCGGGCTCTTGAGAAAGGGAGAGGAACCCAGCCATTTGGGATCCGGGTAGTACCCGACCAGCACCGTGCCGTCGCTGATCAAGTTCACGATGGCGCTTTCCACCTTTTGGCTCAAGGCGAAGCAGCCCCAACTGCGGCCCATGCGGTGGTATTTCTGCGCAAACGCGCTGCTGACGTACCAGGCGCTGTGCATTATGATGCCGCGACCGTAGGCTGCGCCGTTGAACTCGGGATCCAGTCCATGGAGACGCAGCGAGTACCCCTCGTTGCCATAGAAGGTATGGCCCGTCAGATACACTCCGAGGCTGCTTGCCTCCGAGCCGGGCTTGTTGGAGAAACGGGTAGCGTATGTCAGTCCGCTGCCTCTCCCCTGCGCCACATAGGTGTAGAAGAGCACCTTCCCGGTGTTTACATCGACAACGGCCAGGCGCCTTTTGGCCGACGACAGCGAATAGTCGACAATCGTCACGAGCGGCTTCTCAGTCAGATGCCGCTGCTTGACATGGGAATAGGCGTCGAGCGACGTCAGGATGGCTTGGATGCTGATGTTGGGCGCCTGCGCATGAATCGTTGCCGCGAGACGTTCCCGGCGCGGCGCGGTGCTCGAATTGGCGCGAGCCGGCAGCGCAAAAAAGAGCAGCGCCAGCGCCACGCACGCGCCCAGGCATCGAGCGCCAGTCCGGGCGAGCGCGAGGGTGCGGTTTTCCACCTGGAGCCTGGAAGCCATTGAAAACAATGGCGGGAACGACAGGACTCGACTCCCCGACGCCTGCAGGTTCCTCAAAGATGCTTCACACGACCGCATCTTTATAATTATACCCCGTCAGCGATCTGCGACCCACAACACAATTCTACTGTTGCTTGAGACGCCCAGCTCGCCGACTTGCCGCCCAATTGCTTTCTAAGAACTTCCGTGGATCGCTCCGGACGAGACGGCTTCATCGCTCCTTGACGAGCAAATCGCTGAAAGTGGCGTGGGCGGGTGCCGATGCCGTGAATCCCACATACCCGCCAGTGAAACTATCATCGCGCGCCGTGCCGACTTTCCGTCCGTTCACAAACACTGTGATTTGATCGCCAACGTCTTCAACAGCGAGTTGCGCTTGTTCCGGTGAAGCATGTTCGACAATGGTCCAGGGCAGAACCACCGATTCTGTAAAGGAATGGTCCTCAAACGTCCTCGCCACAACCTCGAAGGCGAGCGTGCTGGTGCGAGCGTTGGCCGGTCGGTCGCGCGTCCCCTGAAGTACTCGGGCCTTTTGTTTCGAGGGGCTGACCAGAAGCGCGTAATACCCGTCGTCGTTCATGCGGAAGACGAGCCCTGCGGCCGGAAGCGCGGGTTGCGACATCTCATAAAACGCGGAAGCATTCGACGGTCCGAATACCGCCTTCATGCTCGCGGAGACTCGGAAGTCGCTCCACGACGGCCCGTAGGCGGCGACCACGTTATTTTTAAACGTCGTCGGCTTTCGCGCTTCTCCTCGCGTCGCAGGTCCCCACAGCCCCCCTAAACCGGCGCCTTCCATTACACCTATGTTCGCAGGCCTACCATGATTGCTACCCGCATCGCCCGTAGAGAGTTCGTATCCTCCGGACACGTAGTGCGAGTCGCGATGCCGCGGCCATCCGCTATTCCGGTCCGAAAAGTTGTCGCGATACACCATCGTGGCCCCGGTGTTTGTTACGTGCGACTCGTAGGGATACGGATACACTTTTGGCGAGACCTCGCATGTGCCCTTCGCATAATGCACGAGGCTCGCCGCATCCCGATTCCCTACCACGAAGCGACTCTCCACGATTCGCGCACCGCGCCGGTGCACCTTGACTTCGATCTTTCGCACTTTTCGCGACGTCATCGGCGGGTAATACGCGAGCGTGTATTCCGATTGCAGGAGATTTGAAACGGCTTTCAGCGCGTTCTGTAATCCGTTTTCCGACTTCGGAATGAATGTCTCCGCGCCCGCCTCGTTCGCAAGCCGATGAAATACAACTGTGGGATTGTCGACGTCACGGCCCGATACGAGTTCGACCTTGCGTTCGGAATGATTGGAAGAACGGAACCCCGGACGGCTCGGCAATCCGATCAGGAACACCTGCGCGCGCTGCGAGCGCACAGCATCAATCAGCTGATACAGGCTGAGCCGGCTGTGTTCATCGAGACCATCCGTGATCGCGATAATCGCTTGTCTTGGGTTTGTGGATGTCCGCAGGTGACATATCGCGGTTGCAATCGCATCGTAGACGGCCGACCCGGACCCGCCTGCATCCGATAGCGTTACTGGACCGGAACTGGAAAGCTGTTTTCGCGTGATCGGTTCGAAACGGCCCATCGATGCGGTGAAGTCCATCGCCCAGATTTCATCTCCGGGGCGCGCGATGCGCATGAACCGCCTCGCAATTTCCTGTGCTGATCCAAGCCGCGTTTCGCGAACGATCGAGCTGGCTGAATCGACGAGCACTGCAACTGTAACCGGGCTTTTCCCCGCGTCGAAAAATGCAATCTTCTGTCGTCTACCATTCTCGCGGAGAGTAAAGTCACGTGCCACGAGTCCCTTCACATTGTTTCCCCGTTTATCCCTCACCCGTAGATTGACCGTCTGAAGATCAACTTCGGAACGCAGGACAGGCTCGCTGGATTGGGATGAGGGTGCGTCCGGCGTACAGAAAGAGGTGCGTGCGAGAGCCGTTGGGGGCCAAGCAGCCGCGATTGCCGAAATACCTAAGCAAATTGCAATTTGTGCGCATCGACCGCAAAAACAATGCCGCGCCACGGAGGCTGTTATCGTATGCGCCACGTCGAAGATTCTACTCCCACGACAGCGCTTCGCCACAAATCAAGAAAAAACCAAAGTCCTGAGAAACGGGGTTACCGGACACTCGCCAAGAGAAGGGATTGAATCTCCGCGTTCCAGCCTCGGCGTCGGCAAAGTTACCCGGCTTTCCAAAAGGCCGCGCGGTACTAGGCCGCGAGTACAGTTCTAGTCCCTGTCCTTAAACCATACCTCCGGCCAGTGGGTTTTGTGCATCGCGCTTTGCTACCCTCAAATTGCAATGCGGCGCGAACGAAAATTCGGCGAAGTGAGCTGGCCTGGGGCACTGCGGCGGCGCCTCAATCTGTGGGATGCGCTCAATACCGGCACGCCCCGCCGTCGCGCGCCTCGAAACGCAGCAAAAAACGCGCCAATTCTAATCGATACACTTTCGAGTAGAACGCCTCCTAAGTTGTTGAAAACACACGTTGGCGACCTCGCCAGATCGATACACTTTCGTCGTCGCTTCCGAGTCGCAGGAAGCGAGCAAACTGAGCCGAAGGCGGTGAACTCGCTCGCGTCGGCTTCGCGGCATTGCGTGGCGATTTTCCGGCAAACCACGCATCGCGCCTGCCCCTGCCGTTTGCGGCTGGCCTCTGATACGATAGCTGCTCGATCTTGCGCTACTCCGCTGAGCCGGGCCTGCTTGCCCGCGGCGATTTCAGTGAAATTCACGCGAGGTGAACGATCTGTGGCTAAATCGCGCCCTTCCAAGTCAGCACGTTCCAATGCGGCACGAAAGCCGAAAAATTCCCGCGCGCGCGTGGAAGTATCAGCAGCCGCGAAGAAACCATCGGCAAACGGGCGCCTGAAGATCGCGCTGCTTGGCTTTGGAACCGTGGGCCAGTCGGTCGCCAAGATTCTGTGCCAGGACTCCGGAAGCCCGCTGGTGCTTACGCACATCTACAATCGCAACGTCGCGCGGAAGAAAACGGACTCGCTCCCGAAAAGGATTCGCTGGACGGAGCGCATCGAAGACGTCCTCGAATCGGATGCCGACGTGGTGGTCGAGCTGATCGGCGGGCTCGATCCCGCGGGCGACTGGGTTCGCCGAGCGCTGCGCGCGGGCAAGTCCGTGGTAACGGCCAACAAACTGCTGATTTCGGAGTGCGGGCCGGAGCTGGTGGATCTGGCGCGCTCGATGGGACGGCGCATCGAATTCGGCGCCTCGGTTGCGGGCGGCATTCCCGCCATTATTGGAATTCAGGAAGGGTTGGCCGGCGACCAGCTCTACCGCATCGCTGGAATCCTCAACGGCACGTGCAACTACATCCTGACGCGCATGGAAGCGATTGGCGCGAGCTTTCAAGCGGCGCTGAAGGAGGCGCAGGAGCTGGGATTCGCCGAGGCCGACCCGAGTTCGGACGTGAACGGCATCGACGCGCGCGCCAAGCTGGTGATTTTGACGCAAGCGGGGCTCGGCTTGCGGGTGCGCGCGGAACAAATTCTGGCCCGGCCCATCACGACGATTGCGTCCGTTGATTTCATGTACGCGCGCGACCTGGATTGCACGATCCGGCAGATTTCGCTGGCCGAAAAAACGGTGTCGCCGGAAGCGCCGCATCGCGTGCGGCTGGCCGGGGCCGTGCAGCCGGCGTTGATTCCCACGGATTCACTGATGGCTCACGCCCAGGGCAGCCAGAACATCGTCACCACTTTCGGCGAATATTCCGGGCGGACGGTCTTTTCCGGCTACGGCGCGGGGGGAGATCCTACGGCCGTCGCGGTCGTATCCGATTTGTATGCCATTGCACGCAGCGCCGGAGCGCCTCCGGGTGCGTTGCCCAAGCCGGCACGGGTTCCGGACGAAATCAGCGGAGATTTTACCGTGCCGCACTACCTGCGCTTCGTGGTGAAGGACCGGCCGGGGATCGTCGCGGCGCTGGCGACGATTTTGGCGAGATACGGGATCAGCATCGACGCGCTGCTGCAAAAGCCGGGATTCCCGCATTCGGCGCTCTCGTTCGTGATGACGCTGGAATCCTGCGACAGCGCGGAGCTGAACCGGGCGATCGAGGAAATAGCGCAGCTCGATTTCCACGTGGAGCCGCCGCTCTGCCTGCCGATCTTTTCCGAGTGACCCTCCGCAATGGCTGACGCGCCCGAAATCGAGCCGAAGGCTTTTCACGAGTTCGAGCACGCCGGATGGCAGCGCGCTTCAAGCGATTACCACCGCCATTTCATCGCTCTTACGTCGCAAGCAATTGCGCCGCTTTTGGATGCCGTTGGCGTACCGCCAACCACGGCGAAATCGAAGCTGCTCGACATCGCCTCCGGGCCGGGTTACGTCGCAGCGGAAGCGGCGCGACGCGGATGGTCCGTCGTGGGTGTCGATTTTTCCGAAGCGATGGTCGCGCTCGCGCAGAGCGTTCATCCGCGGATTGCTTTCAGGCATGGCGATGCCGAGGCGCTTTCGTTTGCGAATGGCGAATTCGACGCCGCGGTGATGAATTTCGGAATTCTGCACCTCGCGCGGCCCGAAGATGCCTTGAAAGAAGCATGCCGCGTGCTTCGTTCAGGCGGGCGTTTCGCATTTAGCGCCTGGGCCACGCCCGACAAGACGCTCGGCTTCCGCGTGGTGCTCGACGCGGTGGCTGAGTTCGGCGATCCGAACGTGCAACTGCCCGCCGGGCCGCCGTTCTTTCGATTTAGCGATCCGGAGGAGTGCCGGCGCGCGCTGGAAGCAGCTGGTTTTACGAATGTGCGCGTGGAAGCGATACCGCTGACGTGGCGGCCCGATTCCGCCGCCGATTTCTTCGAAGCGTTCATCAAGGGCTCGGCCCGCACCGGAGGATTGCTGAATGCGCAGACTCCGTCGGCACTTGCACAGATCCGCGCTGCCATCGAAAAGCGGATTGCGGCGTTCGAGCGCAACGGCCAGCTTGAGATTCCCATGCCCGCGCTGGTCGCTTCCGCGCGCAAACCGTAACTCAGCACGGGACCCGCTGACGCCGTTCGTCCGACCTATAGCTGAATTCTAGAGAACAGGTAGCTGCCAATGGAGAGCAGGACGGCGCTCAGGACGATGAGCACGGCAAAGTCCGTGATGATGCTAAAGGCAAAGGCACTGCTGAACGCGCCGCGGAGACCATCGACGCCATACGTAACCGGATTCAGGCGCAGCGCTCCTTCGAGGATTTTTGGAAGCCCCTTCATGGGGAAGAGCGCGTCCGAGAAGAAAAAGAGCGGCATCACTAAAAAGTTCATCACCAGCGGAAACCCCTGCATATCCTGGAGCACGGAGCCGATGGCCGTGCCGATGGATGTGAACAGCAGCGAAATCAAGAACATGAAGACGAGGGCGACGGGCAGCAGAGCCCAATTGTGGATGCGGAAGCCAAACGCGATGCAGACGATGAAAACGGCAAAGCCCTGCAGCATGGCCACGATGGCGCCGCCGAGGACGCGTCCGATCACAATTTCGAGCCGCGAAACGGGCGCGACCAGGGTTTCCTTGAGGAAACCGAACTGGCGGTCCCAGATGATCTCGATGCCGGAGAAAACCGCCGTAAACATGATGCCCATGGCGATAATTCCGGGCGCGACAAAGTCGAAATAGTTGCCGGCGCCGGCGCGCTTGAAGATCGAGCCGAGGCCGAACCCGAGCGCGAGCAGAAACACGACCGGCTGGCCGAGCGAGCCGACGATGCGGGCAGGCGAGCGGACATAACGCTTCAATTGGCGCACACACAAAACGTAGACGGCTCTCATCGGCGTCCGGCTCCTCTCCAGGCATTGCGCATCATGCGCATGCGGTCGGTGGCGTTGGCTTCCTCTTCGCGAATGGCGTGGCCGGTGAGGGCGATGAAGGCGTCCTCAAGCGTGGGCGCGGACGTTTGCTGCTTGAGCGCGGCGGGCGTATCCTGCGCGACGATCTTGCCGTGGTCGATCACGGCGACTTCGGCGGCCACGCGGTCGGCCTCTTCCATGTAGTGCGTGGTGAAGAAGACGGTGACGTTCTGTTCCTTGCTGAGCGTATCGATGTAGCCCCAAATGTGATTGCGCGTCTGCGGATCGAGACCGATCGTAGGCTCGTCGAGGAACAAGATGCGCGGGCGATGCAGCAGAGCGCGGGCGATTTCTAGGCGGCGTTTCATGCCGCCAGAATATTGTTTCACGAAATCGTCGCGGCGCTCCCACAGTCCGACCAGTTCGAGAAGCGACTGGGTGCCTTTCAAACGCTCTCCGCGCGGGACGCCGTACAGGGCGCCGTGCAGGTCCATATTTTCGAGGGCGGTAAGTTCGTCATCGAGGCTCGGGTCCTGAAAGACGATGCCGAAGGAGCGGCGCACCTGTTTGCGTTCGCGGACGGGATCGTGGCCGTTGACGCGCAGGGTGCCACTGGTGGGTTCCAGGATCGTGGTGAGCATCTTGATCGTGGTGGTTTTGCCGGCTCCGTTGGGACCGAGGAAGCCGAAGATTTTCCCCTCCGGCACGGCGAACGAGATATGGTTTACGGCGCAGAAGTTGCCGTAGTTCTTGACGAGGTCCTGCACTACGATCATGTCGCTCATGCGAGCCCTTTCGTCCTTTGCGAGACTGAGTTTGCGCGACCCCACCCCAACCACCCCACCGGACAAACACCGCCCGGCGGGGACCCCGGACAACTGGCGGTCAAACAGGATACGATGTAAGCGGCGGCGCGAGCAATTTGTATAACGCCTTTATAACGCGCGACGCGAGCGAAATGTTACGCGCGAATTTCCGAATTCCGAGCGCGACCGGAGGACCGAACACGTGACAACGGTGCGAGAAGCGACGTACGAAGTGCTGCGCGATCTGGGGATGACGAAGATTTTCGGCAATCCGGGGTCGAGCGAACTGCCGTTCTTGAAGGACATGCCCGCGGGATTCGAATACGTCCTCGGGCTGCACGAGCGCGCCGCGGCGGGGATGGGGCTGGGGTACGCGCTAGCGCGAAACGAGGCGGCGTTTGTAAACCTGCATTCGATTGCCAGCGCGGGAAACGGGCTATCGGCGCTGATCGACGCGTACTACTTGCATGCACCGCTGGTGGTAACAACCGGGCAGCAGGACCGGCGGCAAATCATGGCGGAGCCTTTCCTGGTGAGCCGCGCGGTGGACGTGGTGAGGCCGTACGTCAAATGGGCGTGCGAGCCGCTGCGTCCCGAGGATGTGCCGGCAGCGATTGCGCGCGGATACCACTTGGCGATGCAGCCCCCGCGGGGGCCCGTATTTATTTCGATTCCGATGGACGACTGGAACAAACCATGCCAGCCCGTGGTGTCGCGCAGGGTGAGCCAAACCGTTGCTCCGAATGCCGCAGCGCTCGACGAAGTGGCACGCGCGATTGACGGGAGCCGGAAGCTCGCTCTGATCGCCGGGTCGCAGATCGAAGAGGACGGCGCGTGGGATGACGCCATCGCGCTGGCCGAGCGGCTGAGCGCGGATGTGTACGCGGAACCGATCGCTCCGCGCTGGGCGTTTCCGCGCAACCACAGGCTGTTTCGCGGCAGCGTGTTGCCGGCGCAAAAGCCACTGGCGGATCAACTCGCTGAATACGACACCGTGGTGGTGCTGGGCGCGCCGGTGTTTCTCTATTACGCGTACGTGCCGGGAGATGCGATTCGGCCGGGGACGAAGCTTTTTCAGATCACGAATTCGCCACAGGACGCGTCGGCGGCGCTGGCCGGTAAGAGC
>Ga0210077_1000489_pt1 | contig 14608 bp, 13 predicted proteins | sample RushMan_CattailN_5_FD_185556 | JGI IMG/M metagenome (GOLD analysis project Ga0210077, IMG submission 185556) | Wetland microbial communities from San Francisco Bay, California, USA, that impact long-term carbon sequestration -... | ecosystem: Environmental > Aquatic > Marine > Wetlands ... | reverse complement strand
TGTCTTCTAAAAGCTGCTGAGGAAGACAGTTCGTCCCTGAACATGAACTTAGCTCTGTGCCAGCTGGTTCTTGAAGCCCTCCAGGGCAGGGATAGGAGTGGGGTTGATCTCGTAGAGCATCGCCAGGTAATAAGCCACGTAATCACCCAGGTGGAGCAGGGTCCATTGGTGAGCCAGGGGAGTGTCGCCCCTGGCATCCATGAAATCGGTGTTGAGCCCATCCAGCATATAAGCCCGTTTGGTGAGATCGGTACGCAGTATATTACGTGGATGGTAAGACCCGGCGCGCAGGAAAAGCGCCATGGCAGAAGATAAGCCAGTCTCGGGCTGCATCAAACCAGCCAGGGCATTATGATCGGCCTCGGGCAGCGCTTCGAACTGGGCCCAGGCTTTGGCCAGCTCGTTCACCTGGGTCTTCCAGCGGCGCGCTACAGGCTCGAGGATATCTGCACCAAAGAACATCACCCAGCGGCCCATAAGCTGGCCTGCTTCACGCTTGGCCAGGTTGTTACTCACAGGCACCTGGGCTTGCAATCCAGCCTGCTGCTCGCGCATGGCACTGACAGCACCCGCCAGATCGCTGGTTGGGTCTGGGATCAGCTTCAGGTGGGCAAGTGCAGCCAATAAGAGCCCAAAGGAGAAGCCCACAGCAGCGCGCGGCTGGCCGGGGTGTTCGAATGTCCACAGCGGCACATGGGCATCTTTGGCAGCCTGGGCTAATTTCCCTCCGGTGCTCAATGCCAGGATGGTGCAGCCATAGTCCAGCGCTTGCTGAAAGGCGGTGAGGGTCTCCTCGGTGTTGCCTGAGTGTGAGCTGGCGATCACGAGTGTTTCAGGCCCCTTGGCCCAGGCAGGCAGGCTGTAGTTGCGGTGTACAATGATGGGCACCGTAGCCAGGGGAGCTACGTAGGCTGCCAAAAGGTCTGCCCCGATGGCAGAGCCACCCATACCAGCAATAAGCACAGATTTAATCCCCTGCCAGCTGGGTAAGCTGAGCTTCAGGCCTTGCTGATAAGCATTCTCCAACTGGCTGGGCAAATATTCGATCTCACCCAGGTAATTTTGTGTATCAATCGTTGTAAATGAAGCATGGTCATTCAAGTCCATATTTTTTTCCTTTTCTATCCCCATGATTAACAGGATTAAGAATTCTTCGAGGTTTTTTTCCCCTGAGATGCGAGCATGAGCTGGTAAATCTCACGGCGCGACCAGCCCGATTGTGCTGCCAGGTGGGCTGCCAGCTGAGAAGATGATTCACCCAGGCTCTGCCGGGCTTCCGCCTCTAGCAGCAGGCGTTCCACACTCCAACGCTCAACCCCAATTGTATCACCAGCCAGCACCAGGGTAAATTCTCCGCGTGGAGCTGCCTGGTTAAAGTGCTGGATAGCCTGGCTCAGGCTGCCCCGGTAGATTTCTTCATGAAGCTTGGTTAACTCCCGCCCGATTGCTACCCGGCGGTCACCCAGAATCTCAAGCAGCTGCTTCAATGAAGCTTGCAGGCGATGAGGTGCCTCCAGAAAAATCAACGTATAGGGCAGGTGGGCGACACGCTCCAGCAGGCGTTGGCGCTCGAGGGGTTTGCGCGGTAAATACCCCAGGTAAAGGAATGCATCGGTGGGCAAGCCTGAGGACACCAGGGCGGCTATCGGGGCACTGGCCCCCGGGATAGGGCTGACCTCGTGTCCTGCCGAGAGCGCTGCCTGAACCAGCTCGAAACCAGGGTCATTCAGGGCGGGGGTGCCGGCATCTGAAACCAGGGCTACATCACCCTGCTCCAGTGCCTGCAAAACACGTTCCAGGCGCACCAGCTTGTTGTGCTCGTGATAGCTGATGGATGGCGTGTGAATTTCATAATGCTGCAGCAATTTCGCAGTGTGACGGGTATCTTCCGCAGCAATCAGGCTGACCTCAGCCAGGATGCGCAATGCTCGTGCGGTGATGTCCTCCAGGTTCCCAATGGGAGTGGCTACCAGGTAAAGGGTGCTCATGGCAAGGCCCAGGTGAGCAGGTACAGAGTCAGGGTAAAGTCATCGGGGTTTAGGGCTTCTAGCAATGCCCGTCCAAAACGACCTTCATTGGTCAGGTAGCATAAGTAAGTGCCGGGTGAAAGGCTCTCAACAGCAATCGGTGCACTGCTCATGCTGGCAAGCTGGCATTCTGCCTCAGTTGGTTCCAGGTTTCCATAGACGCCTATTAACCCTGTACCTTGTGGATCCAGCCAATGATAGCGGCTGGCATCCAGCTGATATGCCAGATCGGTGTTGCCATCGTTCAGCATGAGGGTATCCAGGTCGAGGGTGTCACCTGGGAAGAGAGAAAGCTCCCCACTCATCTGCCCTTGTGGGGTGGGTGTGGGAGTGACCTGATTGGTCGGATTCGCGGTCGTGGTGACTTCTAAGGGAGCAGTGGCACTGGCAGACTGGTTTTCAGCGACCGTGATGCGTACCCAGAACGGGGCATCCCCATCCGGGCCAATACCGAACAGGGCTCCTGCCGCGTTGCTTAATTTCCAGTTCCCCTGATACGTGCCAGGGTTCTGCGGAGCCACCATATCAATGGAAATTTCCACACTTTGGGCTGGTAAGATCGCAGCTTGCAACGGTAGGATGTCAGGTGCGCCCATACGGTCACCGTAGAAAAAGCGGACAGAATAATTCGTGGTCCAGATACAGGTACCAGCGTTCACCAGCTTCCAGGTTTTGGTAAAGGCCTGCCCGGCGGGGATCAGGCTATCGTCAGGGATGGTGACATCAATTGGATTCCCAGCTGCTGCCTGGTCACAAAATGGCAAGGGCGAAAGAGTTTGCTGCAGCCCCTGGGGAGGGGTAGTTATACTTAAAGAGGAAATAGGAGTGATGGTAATATGAGGCAGATTGTTTGTGGGTGAGGCAGTGACGGTTTGGGGTGTGGCTGTGTCTGTGCCGGTAGGCTGCGCGGTCAGTACGGCAGCAATAGTCTGGTATATCTGTGTTGGGTTTGGAGTAGGGGAGCTGACCGGCAGATTACTTGCAGAGATACGCGTGATTAACTGCCAGAGTACGAAACTAACCCCGGAGGCCACTAATAACCACACGAGAGCAGTCAGCCAGCTAAAACGGACTGGTGATCCTTTTGTGGAGGACATAGGAGATGCCTTTTAATTTTGGATCCCCAGCCGTTTTGCCATAATGCGAGCAATCTGGCGCGCCGCCTGGGGACGAGCAGCCTGGCAACACGCTTCTGCAGCCAGCTCGAGCTGCTTGGGGTGGTTTATCCAGGCATGCAAGGCGCTGACGATATAGCTGGTCTTGGGTGCCCATAATCCAACTCCCTCTGAGATGACGTAATCGACGTTGCCATCCTCCTGTCCTGGCAGCCGGCTGTATAGGATCATAGGTAAGCCAGCGTTCAGCGCTTCACTGATCGTACCAGGGCCGGCTTTGGTCACCAGAATATTGGCAGCCCGCATAAAATCAGGCATCTCATGCACAAAACCATAAACCAGGGTCTTCATGGGCCACTGGTGAGCTTCCAAACGTTGTTTTAGCTCCTCGTTTCGCCCGGCAATGACAACCAGGGCGATGGGGAGATTAGCCTCTGCAATAGCCAGGGCAGTTTTCTCCAACGGGCCCATGCCTTCGCCTCCACCCACCAACAAAACTATGGGGAGGTCTTGTGGCCAACCCAGTTTCTGGCAGAGCGCCTTGCGATCGCCAACAGGCTGGCAGAAGCGATCTGCCACTGGCAGACCAATCACCTTCACCTGATCAGTGCGTAAGCCAGCCAGTAAGGCATTTTGGTAAGCAGCCTCAGTTGGCACTACACACAGGTCTACCCCTTGGTGATACCACAAGGCGTGGGTGGTGACCAGATCGGTGACCACCGTGATGAATGGTGGGTGATGCTTACCCAGGGCGTGTAGGAATGGGTCATTTGCCAGGGGGTGTAAAGATACGATCATATCGGCGGGATTCTGGTTGATGACCTTGCGCAGGTTTCGCCGTACGTAGGGGTAGGCGGTCTCCACGATCATCTTAGACCTGCGAGGGTTATTACTCATACGAAACCCCAAGCCCCAAAATTCAGGAACACGCACCATGTATGGATACCATTTTGGAGCATAGTTCAATGGGCGCGGAGCGATGTCTGCGAAGATGTCTACCATCTGTGTGGTCATGCGGTCGTTGTACTCCAGCTTCAAGGCTTCTATGATAGCTTCTGTAGCACTGCGGTGACCACCACCGGTATCAGAAAACAAGAATAAGATATGTGGGCGTCTGGGGAGATTTTCAGCCATGGGGTGAGGTTGTGGAATCAGCGTGTGGTGAAATGGATTTCACTCTACGGGCAAGTTGGCGGCGAGGCAGAAGCACACGTCGCCCGCAACTTAAACATTCCAAGCCGATGTCTGCACCAAGCCGGACAACTTTCCATTGATAACCTCCGCAAGGGTGGGGCTTGCGTAACCGAAGGACGTCATCCAGCTGTAAGTCTGGCAGCATGAGGGCATTATAACATGCAGCCGTCTATAGACTGGATGGTATAATCCTTGCCTAAGGAGAAACCAATCGTTGCTTAATTTTTTGCCCTCCCCGCCCCAACTGATCACCTATATTATCATTTTACTGACTGCTTTCCCAGTGCATGAATTTGCACATGCTTGGACAGCCAACTATTTTGGTGATACCACCCCGCGAGCAAACGGCCGCCTGACACTTAACCCCCTGGCACACCTTGACCCGATTGGTGCGTTGTTGATGATTTTAGTGGGATTCGGTTGGGCTAAGCCCGTACCCATCAACCCTTATATACTGCAAAGGCGGTCACATGCCGCACCCATGCTGGTCTCACTGGCGGGACCGATGTCTAACCTGTTAATGGCCATCATCGGGTCTGCTTTTTTCCGCTTAGGGTTGGTCTCTACCAGCGGCATTGGCATGTTACCCGGCGAGATCCTACCCACTATCCCGCTCTTCCTGTATATCTTTATAAGTGTCAATTTATTCCTTATGTTGTTCAACCTGATACCCTTGTTTCCCCTGGATGGTGAAAAAGTGCTGGATTATTTTTTACCGCCCTCAGGAGTACGCTTTTTAGAGAGCATTCGGCCTTATGGCCCAATGATCCTTATGCTGGTTTTATTTGTATTACCTTTGATAGGGATTGATGTGATTGGAAAGGTAATCCAACCGGTATTTAGCTTGTTCACCCGGTTATTGATCGGTGTGTAGCTACGGTGCGCATCCTGTATCGGGTACGCCAGTTTTGGCGTAGCGTGACTTTAAAAACAGAATATTATGATCTTGAGCGGGCCCAGGAGCAATTGAATCCCGCGCAATGGGAATTATTCAACCGGTTACAACCTGCTGATAAACTCCACGCGCTGGAGGTTTTCCACAAGTTGCTAAGACATGGAGAAAGCCAGCCTGACTTGCTGACCGCAGCCTTATTACATGACATCGGCAAGCTGAATTTTCGCCTGAACCCGCTTGAGCGCGCTATGGTGGTGGTTGTCTCAGCATGGATGCCTCGCTTGGCACGGCGTTTAGGGGTTATCCCCGTTCAGGGATGGCAGGCTTTGCCAGGTTGGCATAAAACCTTCATTGGGGCAGAAAATCATGCCAGCTGGGGCGCAGAGCTAGCCCGGCAGGCGGGAGCCAGCACAGTGGTAGAGGCGTTGATCCGCCAGCACCATGCTTCACACGAAAGCGAAGTGGGAGAATTAGAGTCAGACCTGTTGCACAGGTTAAAAGTTGTTGATAACGATAGTTAATCGAGGTAAAAATGACAGTTCAAATTACCATCATTGGTACAGGTCAGATTGGAGCCTCTATTGGCCTGGCTTTGGGGGAACAGAAAGACTTGTTTATTCGCGTAGGTCACGATAAAGACATACGCATTGCTAACCGGGCTAAAGATATGGGGGCACTAGACCGGGTGGATTTTAACCTGCCCAACTCGGTAGAGAATGCCTCTGTCGTCATCCTGGCTTTACCGCTTGACCAGATTCAAGAGACCTTTAAGTTTATTGCGGCTGACCTTCAAGAAGAAGCCGTGATCATGGATACTGCGCCGGTAAAACGCGAGGTTCTAGGTTGGGCGAAAGAAATATTGCCACCCAAGCGTTATTATATCGGGCTGACGCCAGTGCTGAACCCGGATTACCTTGATACTCCCGGTTCAGGGGTAGAGGCTGCCCATGCGGATCTGTTCAAAAACGGTATGATGACCATTCTCTCACCCCAGGGTGTGCCTTCGGAAGCCATCAAGCTGGCTACAGATTTCAGCCATCTGCTTGGCGCTGAACACCTGTTCATGGACCCCGTTGAGCAGGATAGCATGATGGCTTCCACACGTATCTTGCCCCAGTTGCTGGCAGCAACCCTGCTCAATACTACCGTGGACCAGCCTGGCTGGTACGAGGCACGCAAGCTAGCCGATCGGCCGTATGCAGCCGCCACCAGCCCCATAGGACAATTTGGCGAGGCTGGATCGATCGTAAACCAGGCAATTTCGGCTAACGAGCATGTGGTGCGTTGGATTGATGCTTATATGGATAATTTGTACAACCTGCGGCAGCAGTTGGCTGCAAAAGACGCCGACAGCTTACTGAAAGAGTTAAAGCAGGCTCGTGCAAGCCGTGAAAAGTGGCTGAACGAGAGGCATACTGCGAATTGGGCTGCTACAGAAAGTGCTCCGAATGTTGAACTTCCATCAGCAAAGGAAGTTTTTTCACGTATGTTTACCTTCGGTGGAGGGCGCAAGCCGAAAAAGCCGAAGTAGTTCACGATGTTGTTGTGAAAAAATAATAACGAGGAAACCAATGGCCAAGAAACTTCAGTGGATTCAAGATGAACTTCAAAAATTAAAAGATGATGGGTTGTACAACCGCATTCGCACGCTCAGCTCACCTCAGGGCAGCTGGCTGGTAGTGGATGGTAAACGCGTGCTCAACTTTTGCTCGAACAACTATTTAGGGCTGGCTAATCACCCGAAAATCGTTCAAGCTGCCCAGGAAGCAGTAAGGAAATATGGGGTGGGGCCGGCAGCTGTGCGCTCCATCGCCGGTACCATGAACCTGCACCTTGAGCTGGAACGGCGCCTGGCGAGCTTCAAAGGAGTGGAGGCGGCCATTACTTTCCAATCTGGTTTCAATGCCAATGTGGGCACCATCCCGGCCCTGGTAGGCAAGGAAGATGCCATCTTTTCTGATGAGCTCAACCATGCCAGCATTATCGATGGCTGCCGCCTGAGTGGAGCTAAGATCATCCGCTATGCGCACTGTAACCCCCAGGACCTGGAGAGGGTGCTCAAAGAAGAAAGGGCAAATTACCCGCGTGCTATGGTCATTACAGACGGTGTATTCAGCATGGATGGTGACATTGCCCCGCTGGATAAGATCTATGAGGTGGTGGAGAAGTACGAGGCCATCATGATGGTGGATGACGCTCACGGAGAAGGCGTGGTAGGCAAAGGTGGTCGAGGCATCGTGGACCACTTTAACCTGCATGGCAAGGTAGATATCGAGGTAGGCACACTCTCCAAAGCTTTTGGCGTGGTGGGAGGCGTCTCAGCAGGCAACCCGGTGGTGGTTGAATGGCTGCGGCAGCGCGGGCGACCCTTCTTGTTCTCCTCAGCCATGACTGTGCCCGACGTGGCTGCTTGCCTGGCCGCCCTTGACATCCTCGAAAGCTCCACAGAGCTGGTGGATAAGTTATGGGAAAACACGAATTATTTCAAAGCAGAATTGCGTCGCTTGGGATTTGACACCGGTTCAAGCAGCACCCCTATCACACCCATCATGCTGGGAGAAGCTCCTATGGCGCAGCAATTCAGCCGTGAGCTGTTTGAGGCAGGCGTGTTTGCCATGGCAATCGGATTCCCGACCGTGCCTCGGGGGAAGGCACGCATCAGGGTGATGATTTCCGCTTCGCACAGTAAGGAAGATCTGGATAAGGGGTTGGAAATCTTTGCCATGGTGGGCCGTAAGCTGGGTGTGATCAAGTAGAAAAAAGGCATTCGTTGTGGTATTAAATTACTGTAGGGGCGCAGCAACCCTGCGCCCCTACGTTATATTAAATTTGCTATGCTTATTCTTTAAATGGATCGATGGCCGGGTTGGTACCGGCCCAGATGCAGCTCGGGCGTCCATCCAGGTTGCAGGCAAAGCCATGGCTGCAGCGGTGGGCCAGGATGCGTCCAGGCTGGTCTGGCAGGTGTTCAGGGGGATAGACTACCTGAACTTGCAGGCCAACCCGTTTGTCCACATGCTCGCAGTATTGCACTTTCAGGGTGTCCCAGGTTTTTTCAGTCATTGTCACGCTCCGTTCAATAATTAGTATACCTCCAACCCAAATCCTGTCCAAGAGGGTTTTTAATCTTCCAAGCTGCGCTGATTACCGCAAATATGACGTGTCCCTAGAGAAATTCCTCCGCATCCTGTTTATGGCTATTTTGGCGGCTCTTGGCTGAGCGGCACCTCTACCCTGGCAAGCAGTTCCCTGATCACATCCCGGGTGGTCTCGCCGCTCAGGGCATTTTCTGGGTTCATCAGCATACGATGTGCCAGGCACGGCACTGCAACATATTTGATGTCATCGGGGATCACGTAATCCCTACCAAGCATGGCGGCATGTGCCTGGGCAGTGTGGTAGAGAGCCAGGCTGCCGCGCGGGCTGGCCCCCAGCGAGAGGGAGGGATGATCACGCGTGCTGTTCACCAGGTCCAATATATAGCGTCGGATGCTTTCCACCACGTAAACCTGGCGCACTTTCTGCTGAAGGGCAGACAAATCCACCCCTTTCAATGCCTGCTGCAGGCTTTCTATGGGATGAGCCAGCTGCTGCATTTGCAACATGTCATCCTCGCTGCTGCGGTCAGGATAACCCAGGCTCAGGCGGAAGAGAAAGCGATCCATTTGTGCTTCGGGCAATGGGAAGGTACCTTCGAATTCGATGGGGTTCTGGGTAGCCAGGAGCATGAAGGGTTTGGATAGAGTATAGGTCACCCCATCCGCGGTAACCTGCCCCTCTCCCATGGCTTCCAGCAGGGCACTCTGTGTACGAGGCGTGGCACGGTTGATCTCATCGGCCAGCAGGATGTTGCTGAACACTGGACCAGGCCTGAATTCAAACTCTCGCGTCTTCTGGTTGAAGATCGAAACGCCGGTGACGTCATTGGGGAGTAAATCAGGTGTGCACTGCAGCCGTTTAAATTGCATGCCAGTGGTAATGGCCACGGCACGAGCCAGCATGGTCTTACCTGTGCCGGGGGCGTCTTCGATGAGCACGTGTCCTTCGCATAATAAGGCCATGATCACCAGCTCAATGGCCTGGCGCTTCCCTACGATGACCTTCTCAACATTTCTTATAACCGCTCCGCTGAACTCATGGATTTCACCAGCCGGGAAAATGTCTGCTTGATTTTCCATTGTCATCTAGTTTCTCTCCTAAACAACCGGGGTATCAATATTGGTAGAATCTACCCTGGTTGAGTCCTGATTTATACTCAGCAATCGACGAATTTTGAGCACCCACATCCAGCGCAGCTGCCAGCGTAAAAGTCGCCACTGTTTTAGTATTAGCCCTGAATTCATAGGCCCTGTTGCTGGGCGGTAGCTCAGGCGGACGACCAGACCGATAAGATTGTGAACTCCCCTGGTCAATCCGCCAGTAAACTGAGAGCTTTCACCTGCCAGCGCTTGTATCCGTGAAGATAGAAGCGCAGCAAATTCAAATGGCGTTGCACCAGGCTGTTCGATCACATTGATAAAGCTGCCATAGCGTCTCATCCGGCGATATATTTCCGATGCAGCTGACCTGGGTCTCAACCGGCTCAGGCTAATCTCATCATACCCTATCCAGGTCAACACTGCCAGAAGGGGTAAAGTTAACAATGCGTATATGAAATTACCAACCCAATTGGGTGAGCTTTGAGGCTGAGACACTTGAGGTGGGGGCACAGCCGGTGTTGCTCCCAGGGATGGCTGAGCTGAGCGATTAATCTCTGGCAGAGAGGCAGTTGGTTCAAAGGTTACCCAACCGATACCTGGGAAATACACTTCTACCCAAGAATGCGCATCTGCCTGGCTGACAACAAAGCGCCTTGAATTCAGGTTATATGTACCGGTGGCATAACCGATGGCCAGGCGCGCCGGGATGCCAGCCGCCCGTGCCAATACCACCATGGCTGAAGCGTAATAATCACAATAACCTTTCCGAAGGTCGAAAAGGAAGAAATCTACCAGGTCCTGATTGGCTGGTGGGCGAGGGACGTCTGTAGTGTAAGGGTAATACCTCCGCAGATATTGTTCAATGGCATACACCCGGTCATATGGGGTGGGTTCTGTGGCGGTGAGCTGGAGGGCTAAATCCCTGACCCGCGTGGTGACCTCCTCTGGCAGTGCCAGGTAACGCTGGGTGACCCAGGCGGGGTAATCTTGCCCGGCGAGGCGTAAGTTAAGCTCAGCAACCTGCGGGATGAGCGACTCAACCTCATAGCCTTCATCTCCCGACTGGATGCCAAACAAATCTTTCATACTGCGCCAGGCGGCACTGCTGGGGATATTCAGCGTGACTGGTTCTCCGCTTGCATAAACCGTTCCGGTTTGGCCGGGGAATGGCCTGAAAATTTGGTCGATCAATACATGGCCTGGAAGCTGGGCAGGCTGGATTGGCTGACCAGCCGGATATGTTTCCTGGGTTGTGGGGCTGGTGCTCCAACCATGCCCAGTATAAACATCATAAGTAAAGCTGCGCCAATATAAGGGCGGAAATTGGCTGCTTTGCTGCACCAGTGCTGTCAGATCTTTCACCTCAACGGTCATGACGATCTCTCTTGAGAGTTCTGGTCCAGAGCCGATCAATAATTGGCGCGGCAGGCCGGGAGCGCGTACGGTGGAGAAAGCATCTGGAGGAGCAGTAGCTTGCTGAATACCCAGTGATTTAGCCAGGCCGCCCTCTTGCTGGGGAACAAGGCGGTTGCGTTCGCGTAATGTATTCAGCACGCTGCTTATGGAAAGAGAAGATAAAAAAGCTGCCAGAAGCACCAGGCCAATAGAAATTACCAGCGATGTATTGCCCACCTGCCGGGCTTTACGCCTGGGGTAAGCAATTTTCGTGTCCTGCCATTCCTGTTCGTGGCGTTCATACTGTGCCACGGCAATGAGCACCAGGGTAGTGGCCAGGAGGATGTAAATGGTGACAGAATTGGAGCGCCCATAAGAAAGCGTGCTCAAATTAAGCGCTAAAGCCGGCAGGACAGCTACCAGGGCGTTTCTACCACTCTCAATCACCCAGCCAGCCCACGAGGCAATGAACCAGATCAGGATGCCCCATACCAGGTTCGCCGCAACCGGGTCAAAAACCGGCTGGCTGGCCAGCAGCGCTTTTACCCAGGCAACGATACGAATGAAAACGACCTGTGTGGAGCTAATCACCAGCTGAACTGAATTGGCCAGCGCAGAAAGATCAACCTGTTTATTTCTGATAGAGGGAATTACTCCACCGATGAATTTAACCAATTCATCCATCACGGCCAGGAGGCGAGCAGCCAGACCACCTGAAATTAACAGATTGAATAGAACTCCAAGGATGATCACCAGCAGGGCTGAGCGCCAGGCGCGTACCCGAAAGATAGCCAGTACCCATCCAATCAGCATGCCGAAAAGCAAACTTTGCCACAGTGCAATCCAATTGGAGCCGGTAAGCACCGTTGAAACACCCGCGGTTGCAACGGTCAGCAGGACGAACAGCAATAGCAAGCTGACCAATTTCTCAGCTTTACTGGCGTGCCTGAGGGCACCTGCCATTGCCAGCCTCAATCCATGCTCTGCCAAACATGCCTCCCTTGCTGGAGGTATCGCTTGAGGGTTTCACCACCAGCCATGCGCTTTCCATCTGCCGGAGTAGCAGATGAATAAGCATCGTCTAGTAAGGAGCCAGGCATACGCAGGTATGGGATGCGATGTTGAGCTAACGCCCTGGTCACCTTGTGCTGATCAAGCGGGCTGCCGAAATCTGTGGGGTCAACCAGCAAAGCCATAAGACTGCCGCCTTTTCGCTGCCGGCCAGCTGCTGCTACCCAAGAAATGCTGGTAGAAGGCGAAATAAGAATGGTGGTGGCCGCATTGGTGAAATGACTCTGTGTGATCAGCTGAGACAGCGGATGTGTTCCTGCTGTGGCGATAGCCAGGTTGCGTAAGACGCGCCATCCCTGATATGGATCTGCGCTGGGTTCCAACAGGGTGTATTTCGGCCCCGCCAGAACCAGTCCAACCCGGCGATATTCTTTGAGCCCACGCACTGCCAGGGAGGCAGCCAGCACAATGGAAAGCTCCAGGGTGTTGTGCTGACCAATTCCAGCTTGCACCGAGCTGTCTAAATCCACAAAGATCCACCAATCTCTGGAAGTGGCTGCTTCAAGCTGGCGGACAACCAGGGAATCAAAATGGGCGGATGCATGCCAGTGAATGCGGCGTAAGGAATCTCCCGGCATATAGTTACGCAAGCCTGCATCGCTGATGTTTCGCTCAACATAGCCGCGCCGGTTGCGCAGATCACCCGACCAGCCTCCCGCAGGTATGCGCAGCCTGGATAGCGGCAGAATGGGTGGGGTAACCAGGACGGTGTTGGCCTCCTGGTCTACCAGGCTCAGGGTGTAAATCCCAAAGGGATCTCCGCAGCGCAGGTGTGTGGGCCCCAGGGTATATACACCTCGGTGTTTGAACAGGTGGCTCAGGTTGCGGTTGCGGGAGGCGTGGGAGGCTACATCGGAGACCAGTCTCAAGGGTGACTCCAGTGAGGCTGATTCATCGGTGATTTCAACCCACAGGGCGGGTAGCCAGCTGTGGTTGGTCAGCCTGACCTGTTCTGGCACCGATTCACCCACCGTTGCCCAGGCGTAGTTAATTTTCCGTTCGATATGCAGATTTCGTTCCAGAGAATAGGTCCAAAGCAGTGCGATCAACCAGGCCCCCGCAGTGCCGATAAAAAATACCAGCCAGCCGCGAAAATTTGTGAGCACATAAAGGATCGCTAATACCACAATCAAGAAAGGCAAAATCCGCAGGTTAAGCTGGCGTTTAATCTTGCGGGTTGAATTATCGGAGGTTTTATTCCCCAGAAACTTCATGGCTTTGCCTGCCCAGACAATGATTGCATATGAAATGCGTCCAAGTTAACTATTCTAGGCAATTGTATACGAAAAGGCTTTGTGCTGCTCCTGTGATAATAAAAATGCCAGGGCTGGTTTTGCACTCTCCTTATGCAAGCCCAGTCGTGGCTATTTTCTCACTCCTGGCAGGTAATGCTATTTTATGAGTTCTTCAGCGTAATGGCAGGCAGTGTAATGATTGGGGTGCAGCTCACGCAACAAAGGTTCATCAACCGAGCAGTTTGGTCGCGCCATGGGGCAGCGTGGGTGGAAATGGCAGCCGGATGGCGGGTTGATGGCATTGGGTATCTCACCGGGAGGCATGGGTTCCGTGCGACGCCGCGTGGGGTCGGGTACAGGAACGGCCTCCAATAATGCGCGTGTATAGGGGTGCAGTACATACTTGTAAACATCATCCAGCGGCCCAACCTCACATAATTTACCCAGGTACATGATGGCGATGCGGTTGCATACATACTTGGCCGTCGCCAGGTCGTGGGTAATGAACAGGTAGGTCAGGTCGAATTTTTCCTTGAGATCCATCATCAAGTCTAGCAGCAGGGCCCGCACCGATACATCTGCCATGGCGATGGGTTCATCGGCGACGATGAAGGCTGGGTGGGTGATCAGGGCACGTGCCAGGACGATACGCTGACGCTGTCCTCCGGATATCTGGTGAGGATACAGGTCATAAAATGCAGTCGGTGGGTTCATTCCGACGGCTGCCAGGATGTCGAGCACCCGCTCGCGCCGTTCAGCAACGGATAACTCGGACATATGAATCTGAGCGGGGTGATTGATGGCCTGTCCAATGGTCATGCGGGGGTTGAGTGAAGCCAGTGGATCTTGAAATACGATTTGCATTCGAGAGCGGAAGCGGCGCATTTCTTCAGTCGACAGACTCTCCAAATCAGTCCCTTCAAAGATCACTTTACCTGAAGTCGGCTCCAGCAAATGCAGCACCAGGCGACCGACGGTAGATTTCCCCGAGCCGCTTTCACCCGCTAAACCAAATACTTCGCCTTTATGGATGATGAAACTGACATCATCCACTGCTTTGACTGCCGGGATTTCCCCTCCACTGAGCAGGGAAGCAAAAAAACCAGATTGGATCGGGAAGAATTTGCGTACATGCTCGACACGCACCAGCTCTTCAGTATCAATGGATTTATCTACAGGTATGGGGTTCAGTTCTAGCGCAGGCGCTTCAGGCATGAATTTTCTCCTGTCTCTTAGCCAGCACCGATGGGTATAACCAGCAAGCTGCTAATTGATCTCCTTCAATAGGCTCCAGAGGCGGGACTTCTTCGCGGCAGATATCCATCACAAACGGGCAGCGCGGGTGAAAACGACAGCCTGTGGGTGGGTGAGAAAGATCAGGCGGTGCACCCGCCATCTTGTAAAGCTCAGCTCCGTCTAATTTGATATTCGGTACCGAGCGCAACAACCCTTGGGTATAGGGATGTTTGGGATGGGC
>Ga0210077_1000488_pt1 | contig 14622 bp, 15 predicted proteins | sample RushMan_CattailN_5_FD_185556 | JGI IMG/M metagenome (GOLD analysis project Ga0210077, IMG submission 185556) | Wetland microbial communities from San Francisco Bay, California, USA, that impact long-term carbon sequestration -... | ecosystem: Environmental > Aquatic > Marine > Wetlands ... | reverse complement strand
CGCTGTTGACCGCTCTCACCATACCCCGATCTACAGAAATATAGCGTTTGGAGACATCACAGGCTGAAAGAATTTTCCCGCCCAGTTCCGGTGGTGCTGATTCATCCAGCTCATGATAGTCTTTAATAAAAGTTCTGATTACGTCCTTTGGCGAACCAATGGCTGCTATATTACCATCGGCCAGCAGTATCGCGCGGTTCGCCATGTCCTCAATCACATGCGAAAAATGTGAGGTTACGACCATACCCATGGTATTCCTTTTTGCCGCATCGATGAGCATCTCATGCACCAGCCGTGCGGTCTCTGGGTCGAGAGTGCCGGTCGGTTCATCAGCAAAGAGCATTGCCGGGTTTTTGGCGAGCTGCCGGGCAAGCACGACCCTCTGCTTCTCACCACCGGATAAGTCACGGGCAATGTGCATCATCCTGTGGGATAGTCTGACCTGGTCAATGAGGTCAGCAGCCCGGTTTATCGCATGCTCCTGGGGGTAATTGACGTCATCAAGCGCGTGAAGAACGTTCTCGATTACCCGGTCATCACCGTAAAGGGCAAATGTACGCTGGAACATGATCGCGGTACGGTGCATGACACGGGACTTCAACCCATTACTCTTCTCATCCCAAAGATCAACATCCTGAGCAACCAGTTCACCCCCGCACTTCGGGCACTTCCCGCCAGCCCGGCTCTGCACATCCATATACTCACAAGTGTCACATGCGGAGACGTGATAGACAATTGAGCCCCGGGTTGGAGGCTGTTCGACCCCCCGGAGCAGGTGCATAAGAACGCTTTTCCCTGACCCGCTCCTACCGATGACACCGACAATTTCTCCTTCAGGTATCTCAAACGAGACCTCATGGAGCACTCGGGTGCCGTCGAATTCCATGCTGAGGTCTTTTACAGTGATGAATGGAGTTGACATAAAATACCTCGTATCCCGAATTATTCAGGGGGGGTTTCCTTTTCCGGCAGACATCCTGGTTTTGTCTGACAATCGCACCCGTCACTGCATTTGTTGCAGGGCCCTAACCCCCGTCCGATTGACCGCCCTCGTTTGAGCGGCCCGGTTCCATCAAAGTTCGGCATATCGCGTACTCCTCATATTGATACTAATAATTACACATATGCGCATAAAGATTTAAGCATGGTAAACGGTCCATTAGCGGGAAATTCATTTCATTTGTCTCGTGGTTGTGTTCGCAGGACCCTATTGAAAATTTCAACAGCATCCTGGTCTGTGCAGAGCCTTTGATCACTGATTTCTGGTAATCCAGTCGTATGGATACTCCAGGAAATATCTGCTCTAATTGAAGGAGGGGGATATACTTCCTTAATTTCCGGCCTTTTTTTAACAAGATACCGGTTGATACACCTGCGTTGCGGGGTGTATTCAATAATCTTTTCAATTTTTTTAACCCGATACTGGTAGGAAAAAAAAGGCCTGTAATGAATCCGGCGCAGAAATCCTGAAATAGCATGTGCTGATGATTCATCAAGATGGAAATATGTTCGGAATTCATGCACAGTAATCCATCGCTCATTCTCACCACAGGCTTTCATATACTCTGCAAGAAGTTCCGGAACCTTCGTATTACGTGCCATAGTGCTATACCCGAAAAAATGTTACAATCTTATACCGGATTTTCCATCTTACAGGCGGAGGACACACATCCTGGCTCACTGATTGTCATACCCTGCAACCGTGTTCGCTTTTGTCGCACGGAAGTGCATTTCCTTAGTTTCAGAAGATACCGGCATTTTTTGGGATCTGACGGTTTTTCACCCTCTTCAATTGTAATCTTTGCAACAATGAACGGATACTGTCTGAATGGCCCGACCTCCAGCCGGCGCAGGAACGCTGATACCGTGTTGCTCTGGTAGCGTGTGAGACCAAAACGGTCACGGAGTTCATGAGCAGTGATCCACCGCTCATCGGCCGCATTCTCCTCCATGTACAATTCCAGAAGTTCCGGTATACCCTGATATTTTTTCATAACCTGCATCACGCGATTTTTTTTACACGTTCCGGCTCGCATTTCCACAATGCGAAAGGTGTCTTCATCGTTTCATGAGTGTGACCAGTATTCACTGGTGTTAGTGATTGCATTCAAGGTGATCAGGACCATGAGTACAGCTGCTCTCACCCTGTGCGATTTTTCCTTCCATGAAATCCTTAATTACGGTCTCGATTGACCCCCGAACTCCAGTGAATACTTCTATATTATTTGCGCAGAACAGGTCCACGGCCTTTGGACCCATACCTCCAGCAAGGACGTGCGTTACCTTAATCCCGGCAAGCAGTGCCGGTAACTTCCCGGGTTCGTGCCCGGGGCTCACTATATTCTCCCGTGAGGCAATTTTTGAATTCTCAACAACGAACAATGCATATTCTTTACAGTGCCCGAAATGCTCTGAAACGAAATCTCCATCTTTTGCGATTGCAACTTTCATAATAACCTCAAAAAAATACCTAATTACACCCTTAGGCGTCTACCGCCACCGAATCCATTTCCCCGTCCACACCCGCAGGGAATACCTCCACGCCCACAGCCATAGACCGGGTTATTCTGTGCGGAACCCTGCGATATCGCGGGTTCGTTTCCCTCATTCGCTTTCTGCACTGGAACAGCAGAATCCTGCGCAGGTGCATCAATCATCCGGCACCGCCCGAATCCCCGTCCTGTCATAAAACCCCTTCCGAGGGGTCCGGTTCCATTTAATCCTGGCATATGTTGATACTCCAGTACCTGCGAAGGTACTATATTTACTCATATGCGCATAAATATTTAAAACAGTAGGTTGAGGCAAAATTTCATCAGTCGGGAGTCTCTGACAGCTCGTCGCTTTTTCCGCACAAGGGCATTGATGTTTTCGGACAAATCCCTCCGCCTTTCTTTGGGCACATATCCTGGTTCCTTTGGGGACAGTGCCCTTCAAGCCTGCGCGTACACCCTGCCATCTGGATAGTTTTACCGTGGATAAGAGCATCAGCGATCTTGCGGCGAGTTTCGTGGATATCCCGCCAGATGGTCTTGCGGGAAACACCGAGTACAGCTGCTGCCTGCTCCTGTTCAAGGTCCTGGAGGTCAATTAGTTCCAGAACTGCCATCTCTTCAGGGAGCAGCGTGACAACCTCCTGCTCTTCGTTCGGGCTGCATTGCGGCGCATAACATCGCGCTGATGGTCCGCCTTCGATAGACCGGTTCATACGGGGCCGTCCCCGCCTCCGGCAACATTCCTTCCCCTCACCGCTTGTTGTCATAGGACATCAGCTCCTGTTCAAGATTGTTTTTTAGTATTTGAATGGCTTGTGCTGCGGGAGAGTCACCTGCCCGGGTAACGGGCATTCCCTGCCTGACTGAATCAATTACCACAGGATCAAAGGGGATTTCCCCCACCACGGGAATACTCTCCTCAGCGCACCATTGCCGGATAGATTCTGCGAGAGATTCATCCAGGTCAAACCGGTTGATGGCAACAAGGATCCGTGGTCTGAATTGCCGGCAGACGGTTACAACCCGTTTGAGATCATGAAGACCTGATACACTCGGCTCGGTGACGATCAGGACAGCATCAACACCACTGATTGTTGAGATGAGCGGACAACCGGTCCCCGGAGGACCATCAATCAGGAAGAGATCGCAATCCCGGTCCTGTTCAAGGGCCATCTTTTTGACAGCATGAACGAGCAGGCCGGAGTTCCCTGCCCCGGGAACGAGTTGAGCATGCACTAAATGCCCCCGCTCAGTTTGTGAATACATGACCTCCCCGGTCTGTCGCGTCTGCATGGAAACCGCCTGAACAGGACAGATATGGACACAGACAGCACATCCCTCACAGTGGAGTGGACTCACCCGGTATACATCCCCTTTCTGGCAAATCGCATTGAACCTGCAGTGGCTCTCACACTCCCCGCACCCGATGCAGATGGCTGGATCGATGACCGCGGACTTCATCCCCATGAACGGTTCGCTGCGGATAAGGTGTGGATCAGAGAGAAGAGCCAGGTTCGCCGCGTCCACATCGCAGTCCGCAAGTACAAGGGTTCCTGGGAGCAATTGGGCGAGCGCAGCCGTGATCATCGTCTTCCCGGTGCCGCCCTTGCCGCTGATAACTGCGAGCCGTATCATCAGTCCTCTCCAACAAGGGCGCAGCATTTACTATAGAGGGCGCTGAATGCCTTCAGCCATTCCGGTCTCACCCGGCAGAGGAGATCTCCCCTGCTCTGGATAGCGGCAATCCCGCGGTCGAAAGGAATGGTCATCATCATGTCAAGGTCATGATTCGTGCAGAAATCGAGTGTTTCCTGGTCTTTACCATCGCTCCGGTTGATTACGACACCAGCGGGGATGCCCAGCCGGTCAGCCACATCAACAGCAAGCTGGAGATCATGTAGTCCGAAGGGTGTTGATTCCGTGACGAGAATACACGCATCACACCCATCCAGCGTCTCAACAACAGGACATGATGTCCCGGGCGATGCATCGAGGATTACCAGGCAATCTCCGGCAGTCGCCGTTTTTGCTGCCCGGATGACGGGCACTGCAAAAGGATTCCCTGCATCAAGATACCCCGAGACGAGATTCAATCGTTGCATTGGTGTGGCGTTCGTTACAATTCCCACTCTTTTTGGCTCTTCATGAATCGCATTTTTTGGGCAGACCAGCATGCACCCCCCGCAGGAGTGGCAAAGTTCAGGAAAAAACAGGACACGGTCGCGAAGCACGGTTAAAGCGCCATACTGGCAGAATTCCCCACACTTTCCGCACCGGTCGCAGATCTTTTCATCAATAACCGGCACCGGGACAGTCACGTCTTTTGCAGTTGCAGGTGCCGGAAAGAAGAGGTGAAGATTAGGCTCCTCCACATCACAGTCAACAAGGGTGACCTGACAGGTTTGGGCGAGTGTGAAGGCGAGATTTGCGGCAACCATCGTTTTCCCGGTGCCGCCTTTTCCACTTGCAACCGCTATCTTCATTTTTTAACTACCCTGTGAGTGTCACCAGTACGAGATCCTGATACGGTTATGTTGCCATCGTTCACTTTACACTATGCATTCAAGGGTTTTTTTATTGAACTGGTCCAGTGCATCCTTTACGGTTCCACCGGCTCGGTATTCATATAAATGGATACCTGCTGCAATGAGCACCTCGCGGGCATTCCCGCCTACCATCCCGCTGACCAGTGCTGTTACCTGATGGGCAATAATCAGCTGGGCTGCCCTGGGGCCAACCCCACCGCCTGCCCCGGCAAACGGGTTTTCAAGAGATTCGAATGATCCCGTGTCCGTATCAACAATGATAAAAAAAGGTGCCCGCCCGAATCGCTCCTCTGCCAGGGCTTCGAGAGTTGCCCCATGTGACGTAATACAGATTTTCATGATTTCACTCAACCTATTATTACTCATATGCGCAAAAATAGATAAACATACTGTTTGTATCAATACTATTGTCTCAATAATATATGATTGGCATGAAAGGAGCAGTATGAAAAGATATCACATTTTCGGTCCGGTTTCGTCACGGCGTCTCGGGCGTTCACTTGGTATCGATCTCGTACCCTTTAAGACATGTACTTACAACTGCGTATATTGCGAATGTGGTGCTACAACACACCTGACAACCAGGAGAGAGATTTTTTTTCCCATTGAAGAGCTCTATGCAGAACTTTCGGACTTTTTATCATCATCACCCAAACTGGACTTTATTACGTTCTCCGGCTCAGGGGAACCCACGCTGTCCCTTTCAATAGGAGAGGTTATCAGGTTTTTAAAGAATAATTACCCTTCATACCGGGTTGCAGTCCTGACAAATGGCAGCCTGCTTTCCGATCCTGATGTGCGTAAGGATCTCCTTCCTGCCGATGTCGTCCTGCCCACCCTTTCAACGGTAGTAAAACAGACCTTTTTGAAAATCCACCGCCCGGATCCAGGAATCTCTCTGGAGGGAATGCTCACGGGTCTCGTACAGTTCAGGAAGGAATATTCCGGTGAGATCTGGCTTGAGGTATTCATCATTCCGGACATCAATACCTCTGATGAGGAACTTGCAGGTCTTCTGAAAATAATCAAGGAGATCAAACCGGATCGTGTCCAGTTAAACACGCTTGACCGGCCAGGTACAGAAGAATGGGTGCATTCGGCAAACCCGGCAGAACTTGACCGGGTACAAAGAATGCTTGATACCGCAACACCGGAAATCGTGGAGTCTTATCCATCCCGCACCCAAAAATCTGCGTATGTGGAAGATCCGGTGGAGCAGATCTACGAGATGCTCAAACGTCGTCCCTGCACAGTTGGAGACCTCACTTCCGCAACGGGTCTCCATTTCATGGAGATCGAAAAGCTGTTGCGGGAAATGTCAGCTACCCATGATCTTTTAGTAAAAAGGGAGGATCGGGGACTTTTTTATTATTTCAGGGAATAAACACCGGTTTTTCGTTTAGAGACAATCATGCACGGTTTAAGCATAATCCCAAAGAAACCCCGGATATACATATCCAGATCCTAAACAATCATCTAACTCGTACAATCATTTACCATTTACTCACGGTACCGGATGATGTTTAGGAATTGTTTCCGACTGCTGTCCAGCTTACGAACGACCATATGATTCTTGCGTACCAAACGATGATTTTGTTCTACCATTTCCAAGGTCCGGTCTGCAAATAATTAATCTACAGACTGAATCGTAAAATATCGGGTATATCTCGCACAACATATCCCCACCCCAATTTTTATCAGAGCCGACACCAATTACCAGATTATTATCGGTGTGATGGATGATGACTGAAGAACGGGAGAAGATTTTATTAGCAACACAGGCTGCAACCACTTTCAAGCCGGATTACATGACCAACGACAAACTGGAAGCGGCAACCAAAGGACACGGATCACTCGTAATTCCGGTCTATTGTGCTGCCAATTCCCTTGCAGAGGATGTCTTTTGTGGTATCGGATCCCCTGATATGGAATTATTAAGCCGAATGACCCTCGTGGATGCCTCTGCTGCAAGCCTGCCGCTGGATATGGTTATGGAGAAAGCCATCCGCCAGGCCAAGCTGGGCGGTGCTGCTCCGGAGAATGCGGCATTGATAGTTGCCTCACTGGCGTATTTCACCGGATCATGTGCACGATCCGGAGTTCCGCTGGGAAACCGGAAACTCGGGGCTATTGCAAGGATGCATGCAGGTGCACCACGAACCAGTGCGATTGCCCTGACCACCGGGAAGTTTACCCATAAAATACCGGCATTTCCCGCATATCTTGCCGTATACAACCAGCTCATGGATAAAAAGCTCACTCGTGTAGATGGCGCCATACTTCCCCCCTTCATAGCCGGGGGAGCGATTTACGGCCACAGCGCGCTCGGTGAGGATATTAATATCCCCGAAATTGCGCGGAACACGGCGAAAGTGGGTACTGAAGCGATGATTAAAAGCATGCACGGGGCCGGGATAACCGCGTACCCCCTCTGGCCGGCGCTCATTGGCGCTGCCGTGGCACTCGAGATGATCCACCCTGATGCAGCACTCGGGGAAGAGTATGGCGCTTTTGGGGATGTCGATACCGCCTATCTTGCCGGAAAGGGTGCGATTGAAGAGGCAAAACTTCCCCCGAAAATTCATGTCAGAGGGACCCATGAAGAATATGATACCGCCCGTGTAGTGGGGGACTTTGGGCTTATTCTGAAAGATATCGGCGGCCCGTCCGTGATTGCATCGATGGCCCTTGAAGAAATATTTGCCGGGTTTGAAGAAGCTGCTATGATCGGCGCAGGTTTCTCAGGAGGCCCGGTCAATCCACCTCTTGGCCATGTATGCGGTGATTGTATGCCGGCGATACGCCTGCTTATTAAGCATGGGGGAGATCCCCACCCGGTTGCCGACGCTATCACAGCATACAAAATGAACTCCTTCATCGATCCAGAGATGGCCCTCTGCTCACTCAATACCATCGCACGGAAGGCCGAAACCGTTTCCCGGGGTTCCGTGTCTCACGCCTGTATCCTTGCAAGCGAAGCAGTGCGTGACCGCGCAATCTACCGAAGGGCTGTCAGAGTATACGAGATGATGAAAGCCGGAAAATCTGTGGAGGATGCTGCCCGGTCTCTGGATGATGAAAGGAAAGCCGCAGTCGAGGCAAGGGGTTCTGCCATATTATCAGGATTCACAGGTCATAAAATCGAGATGAAATTCACCGTCATAAAACCGCAGGGACGGCGGACTGACGCCTTCACAAAGAAATACTGGGCGTTTGACTCGTTTGTCTCTTATGATATCTCGATTGATGGCAAACCATATCATATTGAGAACCTTGCAGCAAAGGCGGTCCCGGAATTCGCTCTCAATGAAAAAGCCCGGCAGAATCCGGATATGGGGACAGCGCTCTTTGCCGGAGCAGTCCTTACCCAGGAACTGCAGTATATCGGTCACACAATCATCAATGTAACCGTTCCTGCAGCGGTAGCAACCCTTCTTGGAAAAGACGAGAAAACCGCATCAAAAGATGCAGAGACAGGAGCCTATCTTACAAAAGCGATACCGGGAGCAAAAGAACGTGCGTTTGACGTAGCCCGTCTTGCAAAAAAGATCTACACCAGCTTAAACCAGCCGGGTGGGGTATAGGGCGCCATTCAATGAAAGTCCTGGTGATTGACCCAAAAATCGCCGGTATATCCGGAGATATGCTCATTGCAGCCCTTGTTGACCTGACCGGATCTGCTGATCCCCTTGAACCCGTAGCTGATGCCATATGCGGACTTTCGTGCTGCGATACATTTTCATTTAAGGTTCGTACTGAAAATGCAGGGGGAATTTCTGCACAGAAACTCACGATTGAAGTTCAGGAAAAAAATCACCGGAATCACACCGATCTGCGGAAGTCCGTTGTGGAAATCGCAAACGAAGCCGGTCTATCGGACATCGCCAAAAATAAGGCACTCGGGATTATGGACGACCTTCTTTCAGCAAATGCAAAACTCCACAGCTCCAATTTTCATCATCATGAGATATCGTCAGTTGATACACTCTTTGATGTTGTGGGTTCATTGGCACTCCTGGATCATCATGGCCTTCTGGAAGGGGAGATTTTCGGGACACCCCCGGTTCTTGGATCAGGATTCGTACGGATTGCAGGGGGTGAGATTGCCTGTCCTGCTCCGGCAACTCTGGAGTTGCTCTGCAGGCACGAGATCCCCTATTCCTCATATCCCGGGAACGCCGAGATGACGACGCCGACAGGAGCTGCAATTTTTGCAAACATTACCGACAGGATTGTGGAGGTTTTTCCTCCCATGACACCCCTGCGTGTCGGGTATGGAACCGGTTCACGTTCCCTCGAGGGCAGGATACCTGTACTGCGTGTGGCAGAAGGAATGAATTTTAATGCGATACAGGAGCGGATCATCATGCTTGAGACAAACCTCGATGACGTGCCGGGAGAGACAATCGGATATACGGTCGAAAGACTCCGTGAAGCAGGCGCAGTGGATGTTTTCGTAACAACAGCCTCAGGAAAAAAGAACCGTCCCGTCCAGATCCTCCATATTATTACAAATCAGCTGGACTATCCGGGTCTGCTGGAAATTCTTATGTCGGAAACAGGTACTTTGGGGGTCAGGATTCTTGATATTCCCCGGCTGGTTGCACATCGGAGCCGTAAGGTGGTGCACGTAACCATCGCAGGACAGGTATTTGACATCAGTGTTAAAACCTCCACCGTTAACGGGCGCGTGCTGGCAAAAAAACCTGAATATGAAGATCTCAAAAAGATTGCAGAACGTCTGGGTCTCCCTTTAAACCGTGTGAGCGAAGAAGTCCTTACACAACTGGGTCTGCTGGCACCCGACTGATCCCCAGGGAAAATCCCTCTTGTGCCAAGGATTTGAGTTTACCGGGTCAGAGGAAGTTTTTCAACCATTTATTAAACATTCAGTTGTTCCGGAGAATTAAGTAATTTTTATTATCTCAGCACAGAAGTGTAGATCTATAATGACCACAAAAGAGATATTTCATGGTGTCCCGGGAATCCTTCGCCCGTTCAAAGAATTTATCGATAAGAATGGCTTAAAAAAAGGCGATCAGGTCGTCTATTATGGTGTACCGGGGACGTGCACACCTTTTGTCGAGCTGCTCGGGTTTGCCATCCGCTCTCTCGAACTCGAACAGGTCTTTGTGCCCATGGTTGACGAAAACAAGGCGCACACGATCCATAACGTCCCCGACATTGGGATGCAGGCAGGTACTGCAACGATGAATTTAAAGCCAAAAGCAATCGTTATCATGGGCGGGCTCTCCATGCCCAATGTACCCATAAAAGCAGAGCAGGTAAAAGAGGTGGTTGAAAGGCACCAGGGTGCACTGGTTATCGGCGTCTGCTTCATGCATATGTTTGAAAAAGCCGGATGGCTTTCAATAATCAGGTTCGACTGCCTGATCGATGCAAATATTGATCCGGTTGAGGTAATTAAAAACACCTGACGCGAACTTGCACAAGGTTGAGTGAAAGGAATTGTTTACCAGGGTGGGTATAAGTCGCGTACTATACCCTTTTTTAAAATCTGCCTCCCGGCTGGCAAGACCCCAGATACATTCCCGAGCATTCGTATAACACGAACCGCTTTTCCACATGGCAAGGGCTATCGAGATCCGATTCTATGGTTCAACCGGCAGCAATAGATAGCGTTTAAAAAACTACGGTACAAAGATCACATATGCTACTGAGATTTCAGGTGATTGATGATACCATTGCCCGATCGAGCTCTAAGATGAATACGTAGCAGTATTTCCTGGTGAGGGAAATTATGAAATTCAACAGAGTGCCTGCCGCAATCGTTATTGTCCTGATTATATTCACTATGGTACCGGTGACAGCTTTGATATTTTTTACATCAAGCACACCGCAAATCATAACAAAGGGCGACGTGTTTTCCGTCAGGGGTACTGGTGCAGTAAATGGTACTATTGCTATCTGGATTATCGGGAGGGATTACTTTGAGGTCTTGACCGATTCCCCAGATGGACAGGGTAATTTTTCAATCACTTTGAAACCTTCGGAAACAGAAAAATTTTCCACCGGGCAGTATGCCGTGATATTCCAGGATCCTGGCCCGGGAGGTACGATGGAAATTGAACCCGGAACGGATAGCTTTGGAAATATTACAATAATGAATCGCGGTAAAATTATCGCAAAACTCGGATCCCGTAAGGATCTGAAAGGAAATGTCCAACCGGAAGTCGCAATCCTCATGAATGCTGCCGGTATCAGGGGAGTCGATGATACATTTCTTTCAGAGTATTTCTTTGTCGAAGAACCGTCCGTATGGTTCGATCAACTTGTTACTGCGTCAGGATCTCGGCTCCATGATCAGACTGCCGGTAACCGGATCGTTTTTTCCGGAACGACAAATCTGGGTACGGAAAATCCTCTCATTGCCGATATCCATGATCTGAACACGAACGCGCTCGTTTTATCTAAACCCATACCGGTTGTGGCAGGCAGTGATATGAACCACTGGTTATGTGAAATCAGTGATCCGGGTCTTCCACCGGGGAATTATACTCTGACAGTCGGGTGGACAACATTAAATGCGACCGGCTCCGGATCCGCAATGTTCACGGTGAAAAACCCTGTCTATCCTATGGTCTCATCGACATCATCGGTGCCTGAAGACACCGATCAGAGACTTGACCTTTCTATCATTATTATCACCGGTATGCTGCTGGTAATTGCTCTTATCGTATATGCCTCCGGCAAGAAATAAGCGCGGGGATTATAGTTGCCCGGATGAATAATTTTGTACTTTTCTCATAGGATTTCCGGTAGATCAACCATCACCCGATCATCTCAAATAATATGAATCGGGTTATCCTGACCTTTATAAATCAGGCTCACAGCAACAGATCGTGATAATATTCATTTGCATAATCCCGAATGACCGGATTTACCCCATTCAGTAAGCGATACTATCGGCATCTCAAGCCAACTGTGGTCTGATTCCGCTGTCATATTCTTTACAAGCTTCGAAAAAAAAATTCAACTGCGAATGGGTGAGGAATGAGAAAAGAGAAGATTTTATTTAATTTATTGCTCTGTTGAAATCCTAATCCAAAACAGGTTGTACCGACGACCGAAAGATCTAAGGTACATTGTCTCCTAACCAGAATGTGTGTTCAAAGGTTAAGGAGACAATTAAGAGATCAGCAAGCAGGAATATCAGGTTTATCCAAGCAGCCATTTCTGTAGTAAATTCAGTTCATCTCCAACCGTATTCCTGTAAGTTTTCAAAGAAAATCTACACCCAGAATCAGCTTCTGGTCCTCATTCTTTTCAAGGATTATCGGAACCAGCATTACCGTGAGTTCATCGAAGACGTCGGAGATATGGAGAGAGTTCAAGAGATCCTTGATCTCTCACAAGCACCCCATTTCACCACGCTCCAGAAATTTCTCCGCCGGATAAAATCCATCTACCTCCGTCTTACATTCAAGAAAACGGTAAAGATGTTTTACTCCACCGATGAGGGGATTCCCGTTACCGCAATCGATTCATCCGGCTTTACCAGCGGGTACTGTAGCCACTATTTCTCAGAAAGATCCGGAAAAATCCGAAAGCATTTCCTCAAAACTTCGATCTCAGTTGATACCGATCTACAAGTTATAACCGGATTTGTTGCCTCGAACAGCCGGGTCCACGATACCCGGCATGCCCAGAAATTACTCCGACAATGCCACAAAACCCGGAAGTCCGATTGTTACGTCATGGACAAAGGATACGACTCTGAAGCGATTCATCGGCTTATCCGGGAAGACCTTCATGCCAATTCGATTATCCCAATCCGCTCCTGGAAGAATGAGATTATTGGCGGTACTTACCGTCAGGAAATGGCTCATCAGTTCAATAACATTGTCTATCCAAGACGACAACTCGTCGAAAACAGATTCTCTGTCCTGAAAAGAAAGTTCAATGGCGATCTCAAGGCAAGAAGGTTCCTCATCCAGATGAAGGAAATCGCAGGAAAAATGATCGTTTGTAACCTTCACACGTTCTTACAATTTCTCATCGTGAAGGTTTTCTACGGAGCATAATTTATCCAACATAAAAACCGGGTTTTGTCAATTCATTGCCATCATATCGGCTGATTTCATTTGAATCAGTGCTTTCATCTGATAGTTTTCTATCGTATTACGGAATTGTTGGTTCAGCTGTTTTAACCCACCGGTTATGGATAGCAATGCCTCATCACGATTCTGAAGAAGTGCATTCTCGAGTTCTGAGTGCTGTTCGTCAATCTGATCTGAAAGATTCTGTGCCAGGGAAATATCGAGACCCTGAGTATTCAGAGTACCAAGAATTGCGTTGCGCCGTTCAGAACTCTGGTTGAAAACCGTGAGACGTGTGGTTTCGCTGGACAGCCAGGAAGAATACATGATGCTATTGAATGTATTTTCAATCACAGCCATATTTGAATTGGCATTTGCCCGCATCTCATCAGTTGTACCATTGAACATCATTATCTGGGTGTTGGTCTCGTCAGCAAAAAGTATGCTCTGTTGCCGCATTTCCTCACGGGCAGTATTGATTTCATCGACTGTGCGCATGATTGGAATAGAAAAGGCTGCCATCAGGTAATCCTCCTGTATCTGTTGAAGGTGTGCACTGCCGGTCCCCCCACTTATCTGGTCGATATACTGGATTACACCATCCATACGGGCTTGCTGTATTTTACCGATATAGGCAGCATGCATCTTGAGGGAAGATAACAACTCTGCGTTATCCTGGATGATTGTATTCTGGCTCCCTGATTGAGCGGTGCTATCTGATAAAGCACCGACAATGGGAACAAATAACGAGATAACACAAAGAAGACAAAGATTAACAACGATAATTCCAAGCCTGTTCACGAGCCCCACTCCGGTATAACAATGTTTTTATTGATGGTTTTGATTCCTGTTTTACCGGTATATATCTAAATAAGTAATATTACTTGGATGTGAAAAGTTATTTTTCAAACCAAAAAGTTCAATGATGTAACCCATAGGTTATCCCAACGTGATTTTTAATCCTTTTATTCGATGAAAAGGATGTACCTGAGGAACCGGGTTCATATGTATCAATCAATAAAGATCCACGCAAACACATCTGAGTTCTCAGTATGAATGAGATTTTAAGAGCATGACGGGAATCAGGAATGATCTCCTGCTAATGGATGAATTTGCAGATGATCCTGAATACTGTACTTACCTGGCAGAGAAAGCAGGACTCCGATGGTTCAACCCGGCATCAACGGCAATTCTATAGGGCAGGCAAACGAAGATGTACAAAAGGTGCGGTCTTGAAAAAAGGATTTTTTTTTAACAACGGACAGGTTATTATTATTAACGAGAATATTTTCACAACAAAAAAGATCGCGGCGGAAAGTATCGATCTCATTATAACATCACCTCCTTACAACGTGGATATCAAATACAATTCCCACAATGACCAGCTCACCTATAACGAATACCTGGAATTTTCAAAACGTTGGATGAAACGCTGCTTCACCTGGCTTAAGGATGACGGCCGGTTCTGCCTCAACATTCCTCTTGACAAGAACAAGGGAGGCCAGCAGAGTGTAGGCGCGG
>Ga0210077_1000487_pt1 | contig 14659 bp, 11 predicted proteins | sample RushMan_CattailN_5_FD_185556 | JGI IMG/M metagenome (GOLD analysis project Ga0210077, IMG submission 185556) | Wetland microbial communities from San Francisco Bay, California, USA, that impact long-term carbon sequestration -... | ecosystem: Environmental > Aquatic > Marine > Wetlands ... | reverse complement strand
AAACCCAAACTAAGCCAAAATTTTTCCATATATCCTCGCTTTGAGTAACATACCGGTTTTTTTACCGACGGGGTGATATTACAGAAACCCAGACAACTTTCAATCTATTTCCGTTACTGGTTCGATATCAGGGGCATCTCAATCGCTTGGGTGGCTGATCCAGAGCGCAACTCATCGTGCGAGGTCGCCGAAAACTCTCTCTCCCTTGAGATAAAAAGTCGGGCTGAGGGTGTGAGTGCTTGAAATCTAATCTCCCTTAGTTAGCGTCCTAAACTCGATAGAGAGAAGAATTGTGCATTCTCGGACAGCGTTCTCCGGCTTGAGAATCAGAAAAGTTGCCTATTTGACAACAACTGGACCTGCTCCCTCAATCTGCCAGGTGGTGTCGCATCGCTGGATCGCTCGCGGCCGAGTTGATGCGTCATAGAGATCAGTGCTATTATGATGCAGTTGAGCACCCTGTAACAACAGCTGGAGGAGTAACGGCTGGAAATTGATTTTGACGACTGGAGCGGGTAGTATTTTAGCTGTGTTGAGTCAGAGCCCTGAGTAGGGAAATTCATCCCGCAATTGGATCGGGGCCGCCATTGTTTATCAGTTAGGAGGTCGAAAATTTTAATTAAGAAAATAATATCGGACAGGAAGACACGAACCTACGCAGCGTGTTTAATTCTGGTGGTGAGCATTGTGGTCGGTGCAGCAGTATTCTGGCACAAGACAATGTATCACTTTAAAACCGTGGTTTCCGGGAAAGTATACCGAAGTGGGACCATGTCCAATATCGGTCTCAAGATTGCGCAGGAAATCTACGGAATAAAAACAATTGTCAACCTCCGTTCTCAAGGAGAGATGAAAAGAGACTGGTACAAGAGAGAGAAAGAATTTGCTGAATCGAATCAAATCAATATGGTTGACATTCCGATGCTGCCGGATACTCCGCCGGATGCAACTCAGACCGAAAAATTCTTGAGCATTGTCAACAACCAAGACATGTTGCCGGTTTTAATACATTGTCAGGCGGGGATTATCAGGACGGGGATGATGGTCTCAGTCTACAGAATTGGCATCTTAAAAGAAGCTAACGCAAAAGTCATGGCTGAAATGCCGTGGTTTGGGCGCACTTTTGAAAACAGGCAGGCCGTCAAAAAATTTATTCTTGACTACAGTCCTTAAACCTGCAGGAGCAGATGGAAATAAAAGACCCCGCATTGCGGGGTCTTTTATTTCCATCATTTAATCGAACAAAAAGTTCCTCCCCCTCATGGTCATTGATACCCGCATGGGGTGGATGATCACAAAGGACCATGAAAATGCAGGCGCCTTGATGGATGCTCCATGCATTTCCATAGGAACGGATTACCAAGATTTAGCTCAGCGCTGCTTGCCGATTGTGCCAGGTACGGGTCAACCAAGGGGCCTTGAATGCTCGGATCGCTCACACTGCTTGAATTTGGGCTGCAATGAGGTAAGTGCTCAGGTCGCGGGATATGAGCAGCATTCAATGCATGTTCGTTACCTGTCAAATTCCTCCCATGTGCTGCTCTTTATATTTTTTCACGGTTGCATCGTCCACGAGTTCCCTCACTTTATCAACACATGAATCGTCAATACAGGCCTTTGGCCAAATCTGGGGAACAACTTCAATGATGAGGCGCTTTTGATCTGCTTCACTCAGATTCAGGACTGCCGATTTCACTTCTTCAAAGGTCATAACTTTCCCTCCGTGAATTTAGTTTGTTCATTCGAGCAACACCAATCTGCCCTCCCAACAAAACACCAGTAAATTTTTTTTGACCTAAATTAACCGCATAGAATTTGGAAATCAAGTAAAAGCGGTAGACCGCGCCGAAGCAATCCTCATATCCACGTCGGCTTCTCTTTCGATGTTGCCTCCTCATTTTTAGACAGAGTCCAATTATAGGTTACTTCCGATGCCGAATCATGTGCAATTTGACCAATGTGGAAACCGAGGTACTTCGATCTTAACATCTAATGAGTACACCATAGTGAACTGGCCCAAAAAGGAAGCTTCAAGGCTATTCTAAAATGACAAGTCAATAGGTATTTCCGAGGGATCAGGATCAAGATTCAATGAGCTATTTAAGCAAGGCATGGAGATCTTTGGGGGTCGACGGGACAGCTGTTTCGCTGTCGATAGCGAGGATGGCGGATGCCATAGGCAACAGCCTTTTGTTTGTGGTCATTCCCCTTTATGTGGCGGCACTGCCAAACCATATAGTCCACCTTCCCAAGGTATTAATGATTGGGATACTTCTGTCTTCCTATGGTTTTGCAAACGCTATTCTACAGCCGTTTGCGGGAGCAGTAAGCGACCGTATCGGGCATTATAAGCATTTTATCCAGGGAGGGCTGATACTTATCGGTCTCGCCACCCTTGGCTTTGCCTTTGCGAACCGCTATCTAGATTTGCTTGGATTGCGAGTTGTGCAAGGACTTGGCCTGGCACTGGAGATTCCCCCGACCATGGCCATTCTGGCAATAGTAACCCAGCAAAGGACTCGCGGAAGTGCCATGGGGTTTTATACCACTATGAGGATGCTCGGGCTGGCTATAGGACCATTGGTTGGAGGTTACTTACATGACCATTTTGGTTTCAATACGGTCTTTTACACGGGGGCGGGAATTCTTTTTGCAGCAACACTGATAGTTCATTATGGGGTGGAAGACGTAAAACAAGAAGGGGAATCAGCTGGAAAACATTTACGCATCATAGACATGTCACTGATCTCTCCTGGAATCGCGGCGGCGTCGGTCGCTACCTTCCTCATGGCAAGTGCTTTTACTTTGGTCACTACTTTGGAAAACGAGTTCAATTCTCGTTTAAACATCAACGCATTTGGCTTTAGTATAGCTTTTAGTGCGCTCATGGTCGGAAGATTATTGTTCCAGGTGCCTTTGGGTCATTGGTCGGACAAAATAGGTAGAAGGCCCTTTGTGCTGGTTGGGTTGATTTTTATGGCAGGAACAACGGCGCTTCTCGGAGAAGTTCAGAATCTTTTCCAGTTCGCCGGGCTGAGGTTTGCTCAAGGAATTGCGGCGGCTGCTATTGTCGCTCCAGCTCTGGCTTATGCCGGTGACATTGCTCAGAGAGACAGTCGCGGAAAGCAGGGACAGCAAATGAGCATCGTGACCATGGGATTTGGCTTGGGAATTGCCTTTGGCCCGCTGCTCGCCGGAATCCTATCTCTGCTGTTTTTCGAGTTGGCATTCTGGGTCGACGGGCTTCTCTGTTTACTTGGTGCCGTTGTCGTTTACTTCTCCATGACGGAAACAGTGAAAACTTGAGAGGAACGTTAACACGCTTTGATGCTTTCGGCCTTGCAGCCTTCGGATCAGGGACGGTTACAACCATATTGCTCATGGCTAGACACCCATTCGTCGGCGACAATCGCTACGCCCAAAGAGAGTTCCCCACACAACACCGTTGCGCCTATGATTTCGGCCAGCTTGTGAGCTTTTCCTTTACCGTAACAGTCCATTGCTTGCAGGCACTCACGTTGGGTCGGCAAGCCAGTGCCGCCGCAGTGTAGAACAACCAATTCTCAGGCTGCCTCCCGGGAGTGGTTATGAACAAAACTCTTTCTCAGCCTGCCAAATGTAACGCCTGTCCAGTAAGGTCTGACCAGATCAATGACCGCTCTGAAATTTCTTGATCTTTTTCACGAATCCCTCAGGGTTGCTCATAACGCCTGTGATGCTCACGAGGATCGTGCCCTCATTTGTAAGCAGCAAGGTCAGGGGGACCTTGGGCTTGTTTAACTTTCTGTAGATGTCGAAAAACGGGTCATTGGTCATGGGGTATTGAATACGATATTTATTTGCGTAAGCTGCTGTGTCTTTGGGGTTGCTCCCTATGATCACCCCAATCATTCTTACATTTTTTTCAAGTTCCGGATCGCTTCGAATCATTTCATAAACCTGGTTGGAAATAGGTGCCTGTTCATGACAATAAGGGCACTTGATTCCATAGTATCCCAATACAATGAATTTTGTATCGATTTCAGACAAGGGAAAGTTTCTTTTTTCTTTTAGTCCAAGGTACTGTCTGGCCTCAGGAGAGGGTGGGGCAACCAGGGTTATTTTGGTCAGGTCAAGAGTTTTAGGGGTACCGGCGGCCGAGATGACCGGGTAGCTGCAGACGGCCATCAAAACAGCTGCAATAAGCCATAGCAAATGTGGACTATTTTGCTTTGATCTCACTCAATGCCTCCTCGTAATTGAACAGTATGAAAATTCTCACTACCAGCGGGCCGGGGCACTCCCGGGGTGGGGGAATACAGACTTCGGCCTGCTAATGCCATGCACTTTAGCCAATAAGATTCTCGCCGCTTGACAGGTTTTGGGCAATCCCATCGAGCAGTGAAAAACTACCCAATTCTTTTCCATCTTACAGGAGTATGCGCAACTTTAGAATTGAAATCCGATTCCCTTCAAATTGCTTTGTCAATTTTTGGACGATCACTGATGGAGCGCGTATTCGAGTATTAGACTTTCTTTGCATGTGGAGCGAACTGTTCAACACGACAAAGTGTTTCTGAATGTTTCACGTTGTCTTTCGACCTCCGGCTTGATACTATTATGCAGTAATCAGATCCCCGCAACGTATGTGAGCGGGGAATTTTTTGTGGAATCGAGGTATCGTATGAAATTGCTGAGACGAATAGGTTTTCTGCTGACCCTTGTGGGTCTTGTTTTGTATTCTCCTCCCGTGTCAAAAGTGTTGATTGCAGCGTGGGGCAAGATTGGTGAAATTCAGGGCGTCATTATTTTCGCTATTGGGTGGGCTCTTTTGCTGGCCGACCTGGTTTTCCATCTTGGAAAACAAAGCCAGAGTGACCCCGAACAAATTAAATAGTTTGATTTGAGAAGAAGACATAACGAAAAAGGCCGAGGATCCCGACCTCGGCCTTTTTCGTTGAAACGTCCTGGCCGTTTCTATTTCTGCTCGGGGAGGGCGTTTCTATTGGCTTGCTCAGCCTTGGTCAGCGCTGAAAACGCCTTTTAGGCTGCTGCCCATCAGAGTTTCGCTCAGCAGCAGTGCTGCACCAACGCTCAACATGGCAACCAAACTCAGAACCAGTGGATGGATTCCAACTAGCGCTAGAATACCAAGCGTAATGGCTCCCAGCCCAACCAGCACTTGAATGCCGGAAGCTGTCAATCCCGATTCATAGGCTATTTCTCGAGACAAGCCGTGAAGTCCTGACTTATTGGTTTCTATATTGTTTAAACGGGCATAAACGCCGCTGTCGAAAACCAGGGCGCTGCCGTATACAATGGCCGCGATGGCTGTTAGAACCTCGGGCGCAATGTTTACCAATGCTAGAATTCCCAAGGCTATACCGGCCACTCCCGCCATAAAACCAGTGGTCATGCCGCCCCATCGACTCATCGGTACTGCAGAATTTTCCTCGTCAGACATAAGAGCTGCAAATCGAGCGGCGATGGCGCCCGATTCAAACAATAAAGATGCACCAATCGCAATAGTGGCCACTGCTAGGAGCGTTTCCGAGAACACATGTGCTAGACCCACAATGGCAATCGCGATTGCAGCAATGCCGGTCAAGCCTTCCAGATAGCTAGTGCCTGTTGACACTCTTTCGGGAACATGTGCAGTTTCATGATAAGTGGTTTGAGTAGTTTCCATCTTCTATTACCTCCTTCATTTCCTCACGCCTGCCTTCTCGTCACTTTTGTACAAGAACCATGGCAGTTGTGCGGGTCCAAATTTTCTTTCGCAGGACGAAGTTTCTTTTTTCATGTTTTTCTCAATGCATTGAGTTCGTCCCATCTGACTCTAATAAAAGGCTTTTTGCTTTCGAAAACCATAGGTTAAACACTGTAGATAGGGGTGGGTAAAAGTGTGCATTTTTTCGAGAATGCTTTGAAATGCTTTGCTAGACTTCCCTCGATCCGAATGTTTCCGCAGGCCGTGACCGATCATTAGTCTTCAGCGCATCAGTCGAGTGCTGGCGCAAGCTTAGCGCAAACCTGCAATTTCATACTGTTGTTTATTGTTTAAAAGACAAAGGAAAGAAGGAAGGCAATCTTTGTCGGGAACAGCTATCGGTTCATGCAGGTAATGACTGACCGTTCCCAGAAGTGTGCCGGCATACGTCCTGCTTCGTGATGATGGTGGATATTTGGGCACGAAGGTCTCCGAGCTTGAAAGGTTTTACCAGATAGCCACGGGCTCCCATTTGAGTAGCTCTTTGTTTGTTCCTCACATCATCCATGGCGCTCATTAGCAGCAAAGAAGTCTCCGGGTGGCGAGAGGAAACGTGGCGCAAAAGTTCGAAGCCGGATTCCCCGGGCATATTCACGTCGGAAATCACCAGATCGAACCGTGTCAAGTGCAGGTGTGTGCGTGCTTTTGCAACGTTTTCAACAACCGTACAGCTGTAACCTGCCGCCGACAAATACTGCGATAATATGAAGCTCAGACAAACATCGTCATCGACGATAAGTATATTCAACATTAATTTCTCCTTGCATACCATTACCAATCTTTAGCAGTGCAGCTTTTGCTGAGGGCAATGTTTATGCCAATTCCGACAAGATTCCAGGGAATATTTGTTGGCCGATGGAGCAGTGCATATCCGGCTAATTTGAGTCATTGCTATAAGTTCTGAGGAATTGATAAAATCCTGCCGCGATCAAGTAGAATTCTGATGATGGATGATATGGGCTACACTATTGTATGAAATTGCCTACACACAGTAGGCATTCAAGAGTCACCAGGAGGGATCATGCGAGAGGTCTTGTTATTTATTTTACTTTGTTTGTGCTTGGTTGGTTGCAGTTCCGTCCAAACAAATGATCAATTGGCGAAAGCCCGCCAAGGGGCTGAAAGAGGCTATCAAAATCTGTCTGCCAGGTCTGAATCGCAACACTTTTGTATCCTGGGAATTAGAGTTAGCGCGGACGGGAAAATATTGTATGCGGGGGTAAACGCTAAAAATGCGGGCTTATTGCCGGGCGATAAAATCCTCGCTGTCGATGGGAATCCGGTCATGAATTGGCGAGAAGCAAGGGAAAAGATAGCGAAACACAGTCCAAATGAGTCTGTGACGTTAATGTTGCTTAGAGACGGCAATCAGATATTCATGGAATGCCCATGTGTGGATATTTCGGAAACAGCCTCCGCTACAGCGGATGCACTTCGTGAAGCATCCGAAGGTAACTGGCTTGGCTGTTCAGAAAAAATGGAACAAATGCAACGTGACTATGGTCCTAGTCCTCTAGCCCAGAAAATTCTATTGGATTGCTATAATTATTATTTGTTGAGCCAGCAAAAAGGGCCTGATAGAATCCTGGCTACAGCGGTTGTCAAACTGACTTTGTTGAACATCGAAGAGGCTTCCTCTAGTAAGGCGGCACTAGAAGGAATTCGAAACGATGTCCTCGGCCAAGCTGAGTGGTTAAAACGCAATAACTTTCCTGAATTGGCTGAAGAGATCCACAAGAATTATGACAAGGCGCTGGCCGATTTAGGTAAAACCGAATAGATCGGGAATTCTTATTTTTGACTTCAGCACCTTCAAAGGCACCCATAACATTGTAGACTTTACCTTCGGAAAATCCGGCTTTAACTTCTAGATTCGCTGCGGAACAGCTTCGGTTGCCACTGCGGCAAGCAGAGGCAGCGTGTCTTTGTTAGGATCGAACTGGGACATTGCAAGCTCCCTCGGGGTGCCCGACCGTTCAAGTCCCGTCCAAAGACGGGGCGGGGCCGCTGGATTCCGACTCCTGAGTTGTGCATGTTTCAGAGGAATCCAATTAAATTAGGCTCATCGCGGAATAGCGGGAAAGATCGTCACTCCCCACCCGTTCGCCCTGAGGTATCGAAGGGCGAACGGGCTACCAAAGTTGTTCGTGCTTCGATACCTCAGCACGAACGGGATGCATGATTCCCACTATTCCGCGATGAGCCTTAAATTAAAGGGCATGTCAACATTTAAGTTTTGAAGCTGAAATCACTACGTTCGCGCATAGGTCACGCTGTCTTTCTCAAACTGGCCAGTGATTTCCTCTGTAAGAGTAGGTCGCACTTTAGGTAAGATCTGAGCAATGGTATCTGTGGTCACCTGATAATCCTTTTTGTGCGCGAGCTCTTCCTCGAAGGCAAACTGTGCCACCAATTGGAAAAGGTACTCAATGTCAGCAGGGGTGAATTGGTGGGTCGCGTTGACTAACCAATCCATGTCGACTTCGCCGAAGTTTACTCGGGAGAGATAATAATTTAGAATCGTTTTTCGTTCATCGTTATTTAAACCTCCTACTGGAATGATGCAGTCGAACCTACCTGGCCGAAGCAGCGCTGCATCCAGTTGGCGAATGTAGTTGGTGGCGCAGACCAGCAAAATTCTATTGCCCTGATTCTTCAACAGCGGGACCTGTTTGAGAAACTCGTTCGTTATAGACTTATCGAGGCGGTTAGCGCTATCGCGGCTGCCTGCGATTTCCTCAAACTCGTCTATGAAGATAATGGCCTCATCCAGATTTCGAGCTTTCTCCATAATGGCACGCAAATTGGCGCCGACCTTCTCAACACCATCCACCATCAACATGCTGGGGACGATTTCAATATACCACCAGGATAGAATACCGGCGATTGCCTTAACAAAATGAGTTTTACCGGTTCCCGGTGGGCCAAAAAATATGATGGCCTTGGGAGGCGTGACGCCATGTTTCTTGGAGAGGTCCTGCTCGGTCAGTGGCAGGATGATCCTGCGCTGGACGAGTTGCTTTGGCGGTTGAGAATCTGAAATGGTATCCCATATTTCTCGACCGACCGTTTGAGCTCCCAACCCATTCAATAAATCCTTACGCTTATAGGCCATGTATTCATTGAGGGCTTGCTCCATGTTTTCGACAAAATCCACGCATGCAGTCCGCAATCCTACGTCGCGTCCGAGTTTTTCGGACAACAGCCACTTGTGCTGCAAAATTTTAGGCCAGAGATCGGCAGCTATATCAGGATCGAATTTTGCGCCGCTGATCTCAAATATTTTACTTGCACACATCTCAGGAGATGGTGCCTCCATTATGTTCTCACTCATCTTATCCCTCCCGCAAGACAACAAGCCTTGCGAAGTCAAATCGAAGCCGCGCTAATGCAACGAAAAGAGATCTTAGCCACGATTAACAAGGAAGGCAATACTGTGTGCGCTGCAAGTCTTTGTATTAAGATCGTTGCGCTGCTTATGCAGCAATAGAGTCAAGGTAACCGAGCTTGGCTCTCGGACATCCACCGGAAATTGTGAGTCGGCGGATTTCCACGCAGCCAGGGGAGGTACCTTATACATTGAACTGGAAAGAGCAGACGTAAAACTTCAGTCTCCTTATAATATGGGTAGGCATCCCAGGGAGGCGACTTATGTCTTATTCTCGCGTGGTTGTTGCGAAGAAGGGTAAGAGGTTATAGTTATGGATGAGGAAAAAATCTATGTTTCGGCACCTCTCCTGAGTCCGGCAGAAGCTGCAAAATATCTGGGAGTCGGGCGAAAAATTATTTATCAGTTAATCGAACAAGGTCAATTGAGCGCGGTTAAGGTTGGAAAAGCTATTCGTATTGAGAAGAAAAGTCTGGATGAATTCAGAGCCAGTGGCAAGTTGACTTAAAAGTTGCGCCTCTCGATCATAATAAGCCTTGCAGGGGCTGGTAAGGGGCTATGGCTCCCGCTATAGTACCTAAGTCTGCTGATCCCTATTGGGGGAACAGAAGCTGCGAAGCGAATCGTTTGCTCCTTGTTCCTGGGCAGGAAACGCGAGTTCTATTTCCTGCCCTCCGTTGCTTACTGGGGTGACGGCCCCTCAACGACTTCGACCAAGTCCTTAGGGCGGATGTATTTGGCAAAGGCTGCCTTCACCTGATCTGCGTTAAGCTTCATATAGTGGTGAGCAGCCACCGTTGGTTCGTCAAGGGGTAGGCCAAGAACAGTTCGGGAAATCATTCCTTCAGCAATATCAGAAATGCTGGACTCTGAAAGCGGAATCTGGCGAATCAACAACCTCCTGGCCTGCATCAGTTCATCCTCGGATACCGGTTCGGCCGTCATCTGCTCGAGGTCGCGCACTATGATACTGCGTGCTTTAGAGACGTTGATCGGGTCGCAGCCGTACTCAACAATGTAATGAGCACGAGTTCTGCGTACATCAAATTCCGTAACTACATAGTAGACCAACCCTCTTTCTTGCCTCAGATCTTTGTAAAACCGTGTGGCATAGAAAGCTCCACCCAACACATGGTTGCCAAGTTCAAGCGCATAATATTCCGGATTGGAGCGGGTAAGTCCGAGAGTTTCCGCCAGTACTACTTTGTCCTGGACTCGACTGGAGTTGGGCACGACAGTCGAGGAGGGCTCATTGAGAGGAACCGGGGCCAAGAGCACATCCGGTTTCGGACCCGAGGCCTTCCAAGCACCAAAGTGTTTCTCAATCACTGTTTTGGCCTTTTCGGGAGTGACATCCCCAATCACCACAATGGTGGTCAGGTCCGGCCTGAAAACCTTTTTATAATAATCTTTAACATCCTTGAGTTTAAGCGAGGAAACACTAGAGGGAGTGGGATGCCGCAGAGTGGGGTCATGCTTGGGATAAAGTCCGGCCTTGAGGGCCTGCTTTGTCAAAAAGTCGGGACTTTCAAGCATTCCGGCTACGGTACCGGCCACCTGCTGTTGAACAATTTTGAATCCTTCCTCCGGTAGTGCGGGATTGAGTTCGTTATGCGCCAGAAGTTCCACACCTCGGTCAAAATGACTGCTTAGTACCTGCAAGCTGAAGTCTGTTCCGGCCGATTCCTGAGCCCCGATGTCGTCCAGAGCCTTCTGAAATGCGATTCGATCGAGAGAAGTGGTTCCGTAGGAAAACAGCTGTTCCAGAACCTGATCCACCCCTTCCTGTCCTTTGGGAGTTTCAAGATCCGATTGATGCTCAATGTAACCATAAACACTTACCGTTTTGCTGACGGATTCCTGCTGCACAATGAGCTTCAAGCCATTGGGAAGAACAGTTACCTGCGCTTTTATGGCTGAAGAAGGAATACTGACATTTTCCAAAGCTTGCGTGGCCCAGTCCGGCAGTTGGACCGGTTTGGCATGTTCCGGTGCGAACGATTCTCTGCCCTTAAAACCCTTGGTGCTAATCGGTTTTCCGGATGCCTGTGGAGTCAGCACGGCAACGATGGCATGATCCAGGTCCAGATACTTATCTGCCACGCGCTTGACGTCGGCTGCCGTAACCTTTTGTATCGCCTTCTCATTCTCGTCGGGCGACTCGCGTCCCTCAACAGCCAGCACCTGCGACCAAGTCATCGCCAGACCGGTTATCGAGTTCTTTTCCAGTTCCGCGTCGGTCAGTTCCGATCGTTTGGCCGCCTCGACCAGATCTTCAGGGATTCCCGTCTTTTTGTACTCCGCCAGGATTTGGCGAACTTCATTGACTAATGCCTGCGTGTCCGTACCTTTTGGAAATGCGGCAATGGCGTATCCCAGCCCGGTCTGGGGAAAGTTGTCGAGACTGAATTCGGTCAACAAAGCTTTGCCTGCGGGAACCAGCGCATAAAGGTTGCCTCGCTGGTTATTTAATGCATCTGACAGTACCTGGGCCGCTGCATAGTCGGGGCTGTCATAGCCTGGCATGCGGAAAGCAACAGACACCAGCCCAAAAGGCAGATCGGTTGTCATTTGCAACGTTTCGGGCTTCACCGGTTCCAGTTTAATTTTGGGCCGTATAGGAAGCTTTTTGGAAGGTATGTCCTCAAAGAGTTTTTTGACCTTCTCCAGCACCTGCTGAGGCTGAACATCGCCGACAATCACCAGTATCGCATTATTTGGCGCATACCACTGATCGTGAAAGTCCTTGAGTGCAGCGCCGGTAGTCTTATTGAATGAAGCAACGGTTCCCAGAGGGGAATGGGCATAGGGCGTCCCTTTGAACATCTTTTCCAGCAGCTTGGTGTAAAAAAGGTATTGAGGATTGGAAAGATCGCGGGCGACTTCCTGTTCGATGGCGCCCCTTTCCTGCTCCCATAATTTCTGCTCGTCCAGCACGCCTCGCATGCGGACAGATCCGATGTGGAGAGCAACGTCCAAATCCTCAGCTGGAACTGTAAAAAAGTATTGGGTCACCGTCTGTTGGGTGTCCGCATCAAATCTGCCGCCCATTGCCGCCATGATGTTTGCCAGTTGATCAGCAGAAAGCCCCGGGCTGCCTCGAAACATCATGTGCTCCTGAGCATGTGCCATGCCGGGAAATCCCTCCGCTGCCTCATTAGATCCCACCAGGTAGTTGATCATTGTAGTGATCACGGGCGCCAGGGTATTTGGCACGATGACGACACGCAGTCCATTTTTTAGAGTGGCTCGCAGAACGTCTTGCTGCTCTTGACCTTGGGTATTGGCGCCAAAGGCAGGCGCTGCAAAGGTGAGAAAATAAGTGAGCAGCAAGAGGCCAATCCCTGTTCCTAACCGATGGAGGCCCAAAGGCGGCTGATAAGAACGTCTCGTATCTGCAAGTTGATCTACCCTCACTTGCAAGTTTCTAAATTTACGGCCCATTATGTTACTCCTTCTTATTTGGTATCGCACGCACCAACGCTAATTTGTTTCTCTTATCCAGCGAGTTCCTGCGAAAATTGCTTTCGGTCAATTTAAATCATATCTACTGCCGGTGCAGCGAACCTCCTGCAGAACTCTTGATTTCAATCGCTAATGATCGGATCGAAAGCACTTCAGACCCTAAAGATGAATTGGAAAAATCGTCTCGCAGTCCGTCGTTCTCAGGCGGACAATGAAACTTTTCAGGCAAAGCTCAGATGCTTGCCTAGGAGGCTGCCTCAGAACTGTTATCTCGAGCCGAAAGCGAGAAATCTTAGTTCCACAAGTTGTTAATTTATCAGATTTCTCATCCGGCCAAGTCTTGATTCGAAATGACAAACACGGCATTTTCGGAAACGCTCCTAGCCCGAATAGGTATGCGATAATGCTGCTGCTGGAGAGTGTCAACTCAGGAGGCAACTTTTTAAGGGGGCCCTCTGCAAGCTGGGCCGGCTTCATTTCCATGTTGAATGAAGGCAGGAGCGGATCTATATTCATTATGCGCGAATTCATCTAGAGCTCGGGAAAAACCACTGCACCATTTTTCTCCGTGGCGCAGGGGCAAAAAGCTGCGCTACAATATGATCGGAGTTGCTTGCTCTATCCTGGTTTTTCTTTTCCATCTCATGAAGATCTTGCACGAATGGAGGGCAGCAGCGTCAATAAAGGCAAAAAAAGAAACGATGTGTCTATGCTGATGCCGAGGCATTATTGCTTGCAAGGCAGTACCTTTGAGAGGGAAAAGTGGACCGTGTGTGCTATGCTGCTTCATCGTAACGCCGATAAGCCTTTTATTGTCTTGTTTCAAATTCTGGCAGCACGACTTGCGAATTTGCTTTATCAAACATCGAAGGTAGGAAAAAGGAGGATATTTGATGACAGGAGCTGAACTCTTGGTTAACACAGCTGCTGAATTAGAGGTCGACATCTGTTTTGCCAACCCGGGAACCACCGAAATGCCCATCGTCGAAGCTCTGGACAAGCAAAAACGGATTCGTTCCATTCTAGGGCTATTCGAGGGTGTGTGTACGGGCGCAGCCGACGGCTATGGTCGCATGGCAGGTAAACCCGCGATGGTTTTGCTGCATCTCGGGCCAGGGTTAGCCAACGGTCTTGCCAACCTGCACAACGCCAGGCGGGCTCACTCACCTTTATTTAACGTTATCGGCCAGCATGCTACCTGGCATCTTCCCGCCGATCCGCTGCTGGCTATGGATGTCGAAGCCTTAGCAGGAACCGTTTCCGAATGGAAGCGAACCAATAAGACCGTTGAAACGTTGTCCCGGGATACTGTAGATGCCGTTGCAGCAGCACTGCAAGGTAAAGTGTCTACACTCATTGTCCCGCACGATCATCAAATCGCTCCGGTGAATCACATTTCTTTTGAAAAAACGGCTGATTCGCTTGAATATCTGGATCAGGATTCGGTAGAATCCGCGGCCAAGCTGCTTCATAAAAGCGGCCACAAAACGGCTGTCATCTTGGGGGGACGTGCATCGCGCCGGCGCGGACTAATGATTATGGCGAGAGTCAGCGCCGCAACCGAATGCAGCTTGTTTGTGGAAACCTTTCCTTCTCGGGTGGAGCGCGGCGCCGGACTGCCACTCCTGGAACGGATCCCTTATTTCCCGAACCAGGCCGTTTCGGCTTTGTCCGGATATGAATCAATCATTTTTGCCGGCACCAGAGAGCCCGTCGCCTTTTTTGGCTACCCCGGCCAGCCGAGTTATTTTCTGAACGACCAGCAAGCAAAAGTCCATATCAAAGCATCCCCAAACCGCATGGAAGATGCGTTGGAGGCGCTGGCCGACAGCTTGGCCGCTTCAAAAAAAGCTCCCAATGCCGCCGGTAATCTTGCTCAACTGAAACGCCCTGAACTGCCCGTGGGAAAGCTTACTCCACAGAAGGCTTCAGCGGTTCTTGCCGCCCTGCAACCCGAGGGAGCAATCGTTGTAGAGGAAGCCATCACTTCCGCAGGTGACTACTTTCATTTGTCGACGTCTGCTCCTCCGCATACCTATTTAGCTCTTACCGGAGGC
>Ga0210077_1000486_pt1 | contig 14665 bp, 9 predicted proteins | sample RushMan_CattailN_5_FD_185556 | JGI IMG/M metagenome (GOLD analysis project Ga0210077, IMG submission 185556) | Wetland microbial communities from San Francisco Bay, California, USA, that impact long-term carbon sequestration -... | ecosystem: Environmental > Aquatic > Marine > Wetlands ... | reverse complement strand
AGGCGAGGAACGCGCCCCACAGCGAGCCGAGCCCGCCGACCACGATGACGACGAACACGATGCTGCCGAGCACCGCCGCCATGCCGGGGGAGGTGCCGAGCTCCGGACCGGCGATGACCCCGGCGAGTCCCGCCAGCGCCGAGCCGAAGCCGAACACGCCGGTGAACACGAGCGGCACGTTGTGGCCGAGCATCGCCACCTGGTTGGGGTGCGAGATCGCGGCCTGGATGATCAGCCCGATGCGCGTGCGGGTGAGCACGACGAGCAGCGCGATGAAGATCCCGATCGAGATCGCGAGCATGAAGGCCTTGTAGGCCGGAAACTCGATGCCCCACAGCGCGAACAGCGGAAAGTTGAGGATCGCCGGTCCGTGGTAGTCCATGGTCTGCTTGCCCCAGACCAGCTGGACGGTCTCCTCGATCAGGAACGCGATGCCGAAGGTGAAGATCAGCTCGGCGACGTGGCCGTAGCGGTGCACGTTGCGTAGCCCATAGCGCTCGATCAGGGCGCCGACCACGCCCACCAGCACCGGCGCGACGACCAGCCCCGGCCAGAAGCCGACCTTGGTGCTGATCGAATACGCGAAGTAGGCCCCCAGCATGTAGAGGCCTGCGTGGGCGAAGTTGAGCACGCCCATCATCGAGAAGATGAGCGTCAGTCCGGCCGACAGCATGAACAGCAGCAGGCCGTAGACCAGGCCGTTCAGCAGCGAAAAGACGGTGAGCTCGAGCACGCGCACGAATCCTACCGCGCCCGGCGCCGATCGACGGCGCCGGGCGTGGGGGAGGGCTGCGGGTGACGCGCCTACGGGCGCTTCATCTTGCAGGTGGTCGGGGTCGAGGCGTTCTTCGCGCTGACGGTTTCCTCGTTCAGCAGCCCGAGGCCCGAGTTGTCGAGGTCGAACTCGATGCCCTTGTTGGTTTGCACCTGGATGCGAATCGGCATCTGCAGCTGGTGGTCGGAGGCCCGCATCGTCACCTTGTCGCCCCACAAGGCCGTGTAGTGCATGCCTTCGAGCGCGGCCGCGACCTTCGCCGGATCGGTACTGCCCGCCTTGTTGATCGCGAGCGCGAGCATGTGCAGCGTGTTCGAGACGCGCGGCTGGGTCCAGTCCTCGTCGGGGTACTTCGCCTTGAAGCGCTTCATTTCATTGGCCCAGGCCTTGGTGAGCGGCGGGTTCATGGTGCCTTCGGAGACGAGGCGCACCTTGCCGATGCCGCCCTCGCCGATCGCCTTGGTGATGCCGTTACCCGCCGCGTAGTAGGTGTAGAACGGAATCTCGAGCCCGGCGTCCTGGGCTGCCTTGGCGAGGTTGAGCATGTCCGCGCCCCAGTTGCCGGTGATCACCGCCTGCGCGCCCGCGGCCTTGATCTTCGCGATGTAGGGCGAGAAATCCTTGACCTTGCCGATCGGATGCAGCTCGTTGCCGACGATCTTGATGTCCGGCCGCTTCTTGGCGAGATCCCTCACGGCGGCGGCGGCGACCGCTTTGCCGAAGGAATAATCCTGGCCGATGATGTAGATCCGCTTCATCTTCTTGTTCTTCGCGATGACGTCGGTCAGCGCGTTCATCTTCATGTCGGCGTTGGCGTCGAAGCGGAAGTGCCAGTAGCTGCAGTCCTCGTTGGTCAGGGCCGGATCGACCGCGGAGTAGTTCAGATACAGCACCCGATGGTCGGGGTTGCGCTCGTCCTGCTTGGTCACCGCGTCGATCAGCGCGTGGGCGACGCCGGAGGAGTTGCCCTGCACGATGAACTGGATGCCGTCGCCGATCACGCGCTTCAACTGGATCAGGCTCTCCTTGGGCGAGACCTTGTTGTCGAAGCCGATGACCTCGAGCTTTCTGCCGCCCAGCACGCCGCCCGCCTTGTTGATCTCCTCGGCGGTGAACTGGAACTGATGCAGGCCGTACGTACCGACCGAGGCAAACGGCCCGGACAGCGGGTCGATGAACGCGATGCGCACCGGGTCCGCCGCCAGCGTGGGGAATGCGACCAGGCCGGCCGCGAGCGCCGCGGCGAGCCGCGTGAAGTGTCTGCGATTGAGCATGAATCCCTCCTTCTTTCTGTTTGAATTCCCCGTCCCCGATCGGCTCGGCCGAGGTTTCCGCGAGTCTCCTCAGGTTTTCGTAAGCTGTCCAGCCCAGGACCGAAACCGGAGGGCTCCGGATCAAGAACGGCGTCGATATTGCGCTGCACAAAGACGAACCCGGTCGCGACCGGGGCGCGGCTGTTAGAAACTGGAACCCTCATGCGTATCGTGGTCATCGGGGGCAGCGGCAACTTCGGCGCGCGGATCTGCCGCGCGCTGAACGAGGACCCGTCGCTCGAGGTCGTCGCGGCGGGGCGCAGCTCGGCGGCCGCGCGGCTCGACCTGGCCGCGGCCGGTTTCCCGGCGGCGCTGCGGCGCCTCTCGCCCGCGATCGTGATTCACTGCGCGGGGCCGTTCCAGGGACAGGACTACTGCGTGGCCTCGGCGGCGCTGGCCGCGGGGGCGCATTACGTCGATCTCGCCGACGGGCGCGCGTTCGTGGCGGGGTTCGCCGGGAAGATGGACGGCGAGGCGCGCGCGGCAGGGCGGTTCGCGGTGAGCGGGGCGAGCACGCTGCCGGCGCTGTCGTCGGCGGTGGTGGACGAGACCGCGACGCGCTTCGAGCGGCTGGAGGCGATCGAGATCTCGATCGCGCCGGGGCAGCGGGCGCCGCGCGGGGCGGCGACGCTCGCGGCCGTATTCAGCTACGCGGGCCGGCCGTTCAAGTGGCTGAGCGGCGGGGCCTGGCGCGACGCCTGGGGCTGGCAGGAGCTCGAGCGGCTGCGCTTCGCGAAGATGGGCCGGCGCTGGGCGGCGGCCTGCGACGTGCCGGACCTGGAGCTGTTTCCGGCGCGCTACCCGGGCGTGCGCACGGTGGAGTTCCGTGCCGCCTTGGAGCTTTCGGTCGAGCACTTCGCGCTGTGGGCGGCGGCCGCGCTGCGCCGGGCGGGGATTCCGCTTCCTCTGGAGCGCTGGGCGGGGCCGCTCGAGCGGCTCGCTTCGCTGCTGGATGGCTTCGGCGGGCCGTACGGGGGGATGATGCTGCGCATGACGGGCGAAAAGCACGGCGGGGGCCGGGCGCGGATCGAGTGGCATCTCACCGCGCCGGCGATGGACGGGCCCGAGATCCCCTGCATGGCGGCGATCCTGATCGCGCGCAAGCTCGCGCGCGGCGAGATCGCCGAGCGCGGCGCGTTTGCCTGCATGGGCTTTCTGTCGCTCGCGGACTTCGCGCCGGAATTCGCGCGCTGGAAGATCGAGAGCAGGCTCGAGGAGCACCCGGCATGAGCTACGCGTTGTGGAAGCTCGCGCACATCGTCAGCGCGTCGATCCTGTTCGGCACCGGCCTCGGGATCGCGTTCTACTGCTGGTTCGGCTACCGTGCGGCGATGCGTAGCGGCGAGATCGCCGCGCTGCGCGCGACGCTGCGCCTGACGGTGATCGCCGACGCGGCGTTCACCGCGCCCGCGGTGCTGTTCCAGGCGGCGAGCGGCGCGGTGCTGATGCACCGGCTCGGCTTTTCCTTCGCGAGCCCCTGGTCGAAGGCCGTGTGGGCGCTGTTCATTTTTACCGGCGCGTGCTGGCTGCCGGTGGTGTGGCTGCAGCTGCGGCAGTGGCGCGAAGCGAACGACGCGGTCTCGACCGCGGACCTGGGCAGGACTTTTCACCGGCGCTTCCGGCTCTGGTTCGCGCTAGGCGTGCCGGCCTTCGCCGCGGTGCTCGCGATCTTCTGGCTGATGGTCGCCAGGCCGCTCGCGGTCGGCTGAAGCGGTTGGGATGAGCGAGACCCGCGCGGGAAACTATTCTGACGTCAGCATGACGGATCCCCCTTACGGGCAGGCCGCGTCCCCTCGGCCCCCGGGCGCAAAGCACGATCGCCGTGTGATACGGTTGCGGGACTCCGAGCGACGGAGGGCCGCAACACATGTACCCCGCACCGCACGCGGCCGCGCATCCGGATCGCGCGGCCGTCATCATGGCGGGCACCGGCGCGGTGCTCAGCTACGCCGGGCTGGAAGCGCGCTCGAACCGGCTCGCGCATTTCCTGCGCGCGCAGGGGCTCTGGCGCCTCGGCCACTATTCGATCTTCATGGAGAACAACGACCGCTACGTGGAGTGCTGCGCGGCGGGGGCGCGCGCGGGGCTGTACTACACCTGCGTCAACTCCTACCTGCAGGCGGACGAGCTCGCCTATATCCTCAACAACAGCGAGTCGCGGGTGGTGATCACGTCGCGCGCGAAGCGCGAGGTCGTGCACCAGGCGCTCGCGCAGTGCCCCAGGATCAACAAGTGCCTGGTGGTCGGCGGCGGGCCGGACCTGGACCCGCGCTTCGAGGATTTCGAGGCGGCGCTCGCCAGGTTTCCGGACACGCCGATCGCGGACGAATGGCTCGGGGCGGCGATGCTGTACTCGTCCGGGACGACCGGCCGCCCGAAGGGCGTGCTGCGCCCCGTCCCCGAGGAGCGGCCGTCCCACCTGCTCCCGCTGTTCACTTTTCTATCGAAGCTCTGGCATTGCCGCGAGGGCATGGTCTATCTCTCGCCGGCGCCGCTCTACCACGCGGCGCCGCAGGCCGCGGTGGGGCTCGCGATCCAGGCCGGCGGCACGGTGATCGTGATGGAGCACTTCGACCCGGAACGCTACCTCGAGCTGGTCGAGCGCTACGGCGTCACGCACAGCCAGCTGGTGCCGACGATGTTCAGCCGCATGCTGAAGCTGCCCGAGGCGGTGCGCGCCCGCTACGACCTGTCCTCGCTCGAGGTCGCGGTGCACGCCGCCGCGCCCTGTCCGGTGCAGGTGAAGGAGAAGATGATCGAGTGGTGGGGGCCGATCATCGAGGAGTACTACGGCGCGACCGAAGGCCTCGGCTTCACCGCGTGCACCAGCGAGGAGTGGCTCGCCCATCGCGGCACGGTGGGCCGGGTGCTGCTCGGCGACCTGCACATCCTGGACGAGAACATGCAGCCGGCGCCGAGGGGCACGCCGGGCGAGATCTGGTTCCGCACCGCGACGCCGTTCGAGTACTTCAACGACCCGGAGCGCACCCGCGCGGCGCGCTCGCCCGACGGCACGATGAGCACGGTGGGCGACGTCGGCTACGTCGACGACGACGGCTTTCTCTACCTGACCGACCGCTCCACCTTCATGATCATCTCGGGCGGGGTGAACATCTACCCGCAGGAATGCGAGAACCTGCTGATCGGCCATCCCAAGGTCGCCGACGCCGCGGTGTTCGGGGTGCCGAACGACGACCTCGGGGAGGAGGTCAAGGCGGTGGTGCAGGTCATGCCGCGGGTGCAGGCGGGCCCCGCGGTGGAGAGCGAGCTGATCGCGTACTGCCGCGAGCACCTCGCGCACCTCAAGTGCCCGCGCAGCGTGGACTTCATCGACGTCATGCCGCGCCTGCCGACCGGCAAGCTGTACAAGAAGCCCCTGCGCGACAAGTACTGGGCGGAGCACAAGAGCCGCATCGTCTGAGCGCCCTCGGCCGCCCGGGCGATCAACCGGGGCGTCACGGCCCGCAGGCGGCGGCGTTGGTATAGGTGACGGTCCCTCCGCTGCCGGCGAGGGCGACATTGCAGCTGCCCGCCGCGACCGTGTTGCCGCTCGACCCCGGCAGGATATTGGCGCCGACCAGCTGCGTCTGACTGGAAGTGCTGGCGGCGCCGGAAGCGCTCAGCGAATTGCCGCTCACGGTCGCGCTGGAGCTGTTGACCTGGACGCCGATCGCGATGGCCCCGCCGCGGGCGGTGACGGTATTGCCGGAGACCGTGATGTTGCCCGCGCCGCCGCCGACGTCGATGCCGTGCGCGGTGCCGGCCGCGGCCGTCTCCGTGGCATTGACGGTGTTGTCGAGGATTCGGGCGCCGCTGATCCCGGAGGCCGTCACGGCCAGGGCGTTGCTGCCGGAGCTGTCGCTCGTGTTGACGGTCACGCCCGTCAGGGTGCTGCTGTTGGCCATGACGACCGTATGGCTGGTCCCCCCGAGATTGCCCGTGATGGCGGCCCCGGGCGCGGTCAGCGTGGCGCGGTGGCCGGTCGGCGTGACCACGCCGAGCGTGCCCGCGCCCATGACCGTCTGGCCGCTTTGCAGCGCGGTGCTGGCGCTGGTGCTGAACGAGCCGGTCAGGATGACCGTGCTGTTTGCGCCGGCGGCCGCCACGGCGGCCGGCAGCTGCGCCCCGGTCGTGGTTGTGCTGGAGAGGACCGTCAGCGGCTGGCCGGCCGCGGTCTCGACGGCGTTCTCGACCAGCGCGGGCGTCGACGCGGTCGTCACCGTCCGGGTCTCGGTCACGATGTCGACGTCACGCTCGACCGGCGCGGCCATGCGCAGTTCCTGCTCGTCGAGCCGCGGGCCGCTGCGCGCTTGCTCGCCGAGCGGGATGCGCAGCGTCACCGAGAGGAAGCTCTGCGTGCCGCGCACGCCGTCGTGCTCCGTCTGCGCGCCGAGAAAGAGCTGCGCGTTCGTCCCCAGCCCCGGCAGACCTGCGAGGGCGAGCTCCAGCCGCGCGCGGGGACCGGCGACTTCGAGGCCGTCGTCGGCGAACCGGTATTCGCCGATATAGGCCCGCAATTGGCGGCGGTCCTGCAGGCCGAAGAGCGGCAGCCGCCACCCCAGCTCGGCGTCGTAGCCCTCGAGCGCGAGCTCCTGGCTCGTCACCGTGGCGCTGCCCGGGGTCGTGACCTGGACGACGTTGGCGGCGATCGCGGCCGTCGGCGGCCCGCCGCCGACGGTCGAGCTGCCGAGATCCCTGACGCGGCTGCCCTGCGGAGAATAGACATTGCCGCGCAAGTCCCAGTCGGGACCGAGCGCCTCGGCGCCCAGCGTGACTTGGTCGAAGGTATTGGCGTTCGCGCTGCGCAGCCGGTCGACGTAGGCGTAAGCCCCCAGGTTCCAGCCGTCCGACAGCATGCGGCGCACGCCCAGACCTAGGTTGCTCTCGCGGTTGTCGTGGTCGGCAGCGCGCAGGCGCGCATCGCCGAAGTAAAGCGTGCGCCCGTCCTGCATCAGCGGCAGAAACAGTCCCATGGCCGCGATGTCGCGCTCGGACCCCGGCATCATCGTGACGTCGAGCAGCGCACCCCACTTTGGCGCCGAGGCCGGTGCAGCCTGCCGGGCCGCCGCCGGACCCACTGGACAGAGCGTCATCAACGCCGCGATGCCGACTAAAACGGTTGCTCGCATGGATGGCGCGAGGATATACGATCTGCGCACGGGCCGCGCGACGGTATTGCGCCGCGTCCGTGACGGCGCGTTGTGACGCACAATACCGGCATGGCGGCCGATCGTCCCCACGTGCTGATCCTCGGCTGCGGCTTCGGCGGGCTGTTCGCCGCCCGCACGCTCGCGCGCGCGCCGGTGCGCGTGACCGTCCTCGACCGCACCAACCACCACCTGTTCCAGCCGCTGCTCTACCAGGTCGCGACCGCAGGCCTGGCGGCCCCGGCGATCGCCGCGCCGATCCGCGAGATCCTGAGCGCGCAGAAGAACACCACCGTGCTGTACGGCGAGGCCGCGCGCATCGATGCCGCGCGCCGCGCCGTGGTGCTCGAGGACGGCGGCGAGATCGGCTACGACCACCTGATCGTCGCCACCGGCTCGACTCACAGCTATTTCGGCCACGACGACTGGGCCGCGCACGCGCCGGGGCTGAAGACCCTCGACGACGCCTTCGAGCTGCGGCGGCGGATTCTGCTTGCCTTCGAGCACGCCGAGCGCGAACAGGACCGCACGCGGCGCAACGCCTGGCTCACCTTCGTCGTGGTCGGCGCCGGCGCGACGGGCGTCGAAATGGCGGGCACCCTCGCCGAGATCGCGCGCCACACCTTGCGCGGCGAGTTCCGCCGCTTCGACCCGCGCAACGCGCGCGTGGTCCTGATCGAGGGCGGCGAGCGCGTCCTGCCCGGCTACCCGCCCGAGCTCTCGGACAAGGCCAGGCTGCAGCTCGAGCGCCTCGGCGTCAGCGTCTGGCTCGGCCACCTCGTGAGCGGCATCGACGCCGAGGGCGTGCGGGTCGGCGACGAGCGCCTCGCGGCGAGGACCGTCATCTGGGCCGCGGGCGTCGCCGCCTCGCCGCTCGGAGCCACGCTCGGCGCGCCGCTCGACCGCGCCGGGCGGGTCGTCGTCGAACCCGACCTGAGCCTGCCCGGCCACCCCGAGATCTCGGTCATCGGCGACCTCGCCGCGCTGCCCTGGCACGAGCCGCCCGTGCCCGGCACCGCGCCGCCCGCCAAGCAGATGGGCCGCCGCGCCGCGAAGAACATCCTGCTGCGGCTTCGCGGCCAGCCGACCCGGGCCTTTCGCTACCGCGACTACGGCTCGCTCGCCACCATCGGCCGCAGCAAGGCCGTCGCACTGCTCGGCCGCATGAAGCTCTCCGGTTACCCCGCCTGGCTGATGTGGCTCACCGCGCACATCTTCTTCCTGATCGGCTTTCGCAACCGCATCGTGGTCCTGATCGACTGGGCCTGGGCCTACTGGACCTTCGAGCGCAGCGCACGCATCATCTCCGAGCCACCCGCCAGAAAGCGCCCCGCTTCCTAACGCGCGCGCCAGCGCACCACGTGAAAGCTCGGGCAGCCGTACAGGGCGATGTCCTGCCTGTTGCTGGGATAGTCCCCGCAGGACGACAGGCGCCACAGGCGCCCGCCGTAGATGCGGCAGCTCGAGCGCCCCTCGCCGTCGAGCTCGAGGAAGATGCAGTCGCGCTCCAGACAGCAGCGGCCGCAATGCGAGCAGGCTCCGGTGGGGCGCTCCGCGTCCCGGCGCTCTGCGCGCGCGAGCCGCTGCGCCAGCATGCGCGCGATCGAACGGCTGCGGTACTGCGCGCGGATGTGCCGCGCGATCCGCCCCAGCGTCGCAGCGTAGCGGCGAACGCAGGCGCGGTCGCCTGTCACCGCCGCAACGGCGAGCGGCCACAGCGGCAACAGCAACCACATTGCGCCGATGAGCGCGAGCTCCAGGGCGTTCGCGAGCGCCCGAACCGCAGACCCGGCCCCTGTCCGCGGCGCCGCCGCTGCGCGAATGCGGCCTTGTTCGAGAATCAGCGTAGTGTCTTCGTCCTTCATGATCAGGCCCCTGTGCGGTCCTTCCGCTTCCCTCAGGCAAGCAGGGTACGGGGGTCCCGCCTACCCGCCGCTTACGGATCGCCTACGGTTCGGATAAACGCGCTCAGCGCGCCCCCGGCTCGTCGCGCTGCACCTTGCCGAGCAGCACGGCGCCGGCGGCGAACAGGACGATCACCGACAGGATCGAGATGCGCGGGCTGTGGGTGAGCACGCTGACGGTGCCGATCAGCACCGGGCCGACGATGGCGGCGAACTCGCCCAGCATGTTGTAGAAGCCGAAGAATTCGCCCGCGCGCTCGGGCGGGACGAGACGCGCGTAGTAGGAGCGGCTCAGCAGCTGCACGCCGCCCTGCACCAGGCCGATCATGGCCGCGAGGACGTAGAACTGCCAGGCGGCGTGCATGAAGGCGGCGAAGATCGAGACGAAGGTGTAGACCGCGAGGCCGATGAAGATGCCGCGCTTGGCGCCGATGCGCTCGCCGATGCGCCCGAATACGAGCGCCGCCGGAACGCCGATGATCTGCACCAGCAGCACCGCGCCGATCAGGTCGTTGGTGGTGAAGCCGATCGCCTTGCCGTAGTCGACCGCCATCTGGATCACGGTGTTCACGCCGTCGATGTAGACCCAGTAGGCGATGAGGAACATCCAGACCGGCTTGTAGCCGCGCACGTGGCGCAGCGTCTCGGCGAGCTGGCCGAAGCTGTCGCGGATGGTCTTCAGCAGAGGCTCGCCCCGCGCCGGCGCCGTCGGCTCCGGCACCCAGAACCAGAGCGGCAGCGAAAACAGCAGCCACCACACGGCGGTGAGCATCAGGATCAGCTTCACCGCCGAGACCTTGTCCGCCAGGCCGAACAGCTCGGGCTTCAGGCTCATCGCGAGGCCCAGCACGAGGAACAGCCCGCCGCCGAAATAGCCGCTGAAATAGCCCACCGCCGAGGTCATGTCGAGCTTGCCCGGCTCCGAGACGCTCACCAGCATGGAATCGCCGAACACGTTGCCCCACCAGTAGCCGATCGAGGCGGCCATGTAGAAGAACATCGCCCACTGCCACTCGCCCTGGCCGACGAAGTGCAGCGCGAAGACCATCACCGCGCCGAGGAAGGCCGAGCCGAGCAGGAAGCGCTTCTTGTGCCCGCCCTTGTCGGCGATCGCGCCGAGGATCGGCGCCGACAGCGCGACGATCAGGCTGGCGCCGGAGTTGGCGAGGCCGAGACGGAAGGTGCTGGTCGAGACGTCGACGCCGTGGTTCCAGTAGTCCTTGAAGAAGATCGGGAAGAAGACCGTGACGATCGAGGTGGTGAAGGCGTGGTTGCCCCAGTAGTACGAGGCCCAGCCCTTCACCTTGCGGCTCATCGACGGCATGTCCCCACTCCCTGGTCGCGCGCAGCGCCTAGGCTAGCATGCGCCGCGTCTACTTCTTCAGCACGGTGAACCACTCGCTCACCCGGTTGCCCTTCTGATCGACCAGCGTCAGCAGGTGGCGCCCCGGCGCGAGCTGCACGGCTTCCTGATGGTAGGTTCGGGTCGATCCCAGGTAATCCTGGTCGATGTGCCAGTACAGCACCGCACCGGCGTCGCGGTGCACGGCCTTGAACACGACCCGGCCCTTCTCGCCGTCGAGGTCGACCGGGATGTAGAGGCGCGTGCCGGGGGTCGGATAGAGGATGGAGATGGGCCTCTCCGCCTTGCCTTGCGCCGTGGCGACGCAGTCCGGCCGATAGCGCGGCAGCGGCAGGTAATCGCTGTGCTGCATGCGGTAGAAGTGCTCCTGGGAGGGCGGCAGGACGAACCAGTCGGCGCGCACCATGCGCGCCACCGACTCGCAGCCGCCGTTGACGCGCCAGCCGTGGCGGTCGAGATGGAGCTCGAGGTGGTAGGGCGTGACCCGCGAGAAATGGCTCGCCCTCGGCACCCATTGCCGGACCGTCGGGCAGTGGCCGTTGGCGAGGTAGCCGTCGTCGCTGCACGCCTCGACCTGCTTCATCTGGTCGGCGGGCTGCGTGAACCAGGGGCTGCGGCCGAGCTTGTCGAAGATGTCGAACAGCAGCGGCGCCGCAGCGACCGAGCCGACCAGCTCCGGCCGGCCTTCGCCGGAGGCGTTGCCGACCCACACGCCGACCGTGTAGCGGCGGGTGCTGCCGACGGCCCAGGCGTCGCGCAGCCCGTAGCTGGTGCCCGTCTTCCAGGCGATGCGGCGGGAGCTGGCGAAGCTGCGCCATTCGCCGTCCACGTCGGGCCGGCGCACCTCGAGCAGGGCCTTCTCGGTGAGCCAGGCGGCGCCGGCGCCGATGCGCGACGGCGTCGCGCTCAGGGTGGATGCGCCCTGCAGGTAGGCGGGCCGGCGGTAATCGTCCTGCTGCAGGCGGCGCTGATGCGCGACGATGGCGGCGAGGTTGGCGTACATGCCGGTGATGTCCCACAGCGTGCCCTCGGCGCCGCCGAGGATCAGCGTCAGGCCGTAGCCGTCCGGGCTGCGGGTCAGGGTGGAAAAGCCGAGCTCGTGCAGCAGGTCGTAGAAGCGGTCGATGCCGTAGCGGCGCAGCATGCGCACCGCCGGCACGTTCAGCGAGCGCGCGAGCGCTTCCGCCGCGGGGACCGCGCCGCGGTAGGCGCGGTCGTAGTTCTCCGGCATGTAGCCGCCGTACTGGGTCGGAATGTCCGGCACCAGGGTGTCGGGCAGGATGTCGCCTTCCTGCAGCATGGCCGCGAACAGGAAGGGCTTCAGGATGCTGCCGGTGCTGCGCGGGCGGCGGACCAGGTCGATCGCGCGGCCGTGCGCGCGCGAGTAGGCCTCGCCGGTATTGCCGACGTAGGCGAGCACCTGGAAGCTGTCGTTGTCGATGACGAGCGCCGCCGCGTTGTAGATGCCCTGTTTGCTCAGGCCGGCCGAATAGTCGCGCACCAGCCGGTTCAGCTGCCGCTGCAGCGGGGCGTCGAGCGTGCTCTGGATGCGGTGCAGCGCCGGATGCTCGGCCTGGGCCGTCTGCAGGAGATAGGGCGCCAGCCGGGGCAGGGGGCGCGGCGGACCGGGCAGGGGCTCGGCCTGCGCCAGCTGCAGGTCGAGCGCGGAGAGGTAGCCGGCCGCGTGCAGCCTGGCGAGCAGGCGGTTGCGTTTCGTGCGCAGCAGTTGGCGGTTGCGGCCGGGACGGATCAGCGAAGGGCTGTTCGGCAGCACCGCGAGGGTGGCGCTTTCGGCCCAGGAAAGGTTGTCCGGGCTGCGCCCGAAGTAGCGCCAGGCGGCCGCCTGCAGCCCGACCACGTTGCCGCCGAACGGCGCGTGCGCGGCGAACAGGGCCAGGATCCGGCGCTTGGAGTCGCTGCACTCCAGGCGCAGCGCCATGATCATCTCGATCAGCTTCTCGCCGAAGCTGCGCTGCGGATCCCGCCGCGCAAGGCGGATCACCTGCATCGTCAGGGTCGAGGCGCCGCTGACGACGTGTCCGGCGGCCGCGTCCTGATAGATGGCCCGGGCGAGAGCGATGGGATCTACGCCGGGGTGCGTCTCGAAGCGCTTGTCCTCGAAGGTGATGATCGCGGCCTTGAACTTGGGCGGCACGGCGGGCTCGGCGGGAAAACGCCACTGCCCGTCGCTCGCCGGCCGCGCGCCGAGCAGCGCGCCCTGCCGGCTGAGCAGGATGGTGGAAACCGGGTCGTCGAACAGCGGCCGCGGCAGGCAGCGCCAGAACGCCGTCACGGCCGCCGCCGCCGCGAGGGCGGCGACGAGGTGCCTGCGCCGCGGCCGTTTCATTCGCCGGGCTTCACCACCTCCACCCACTGGCCGGGCTCGAGCGCATGCGTGTCGGCGTCGTACATCGCCTCGACCAGGGTGGCCGGCAGATAGAAGCGCCCCAGGTAGGCCGCGTTGAGCTGGAATTTCAGCGTCAGCTTCTTGCCCGCCTTGAGGCCGAGATAGCTCAGCACCCGATCGTCGCGCACATCCTGGTAATCGAGCGCCGGCGGCGTTTCCCCCTGACCGGTGTATTGCGCGTGCAGCAGCTCCCAGCCCGACGGGACGGCGAAGTTGAGCGCCAGGTTGGTGATGTCCCGCTCGCTGCGGTTCAGGATCGAGATCTCGGCGATGAAATCGCTGCCCTGCGCCAGATGGCCGATGTCGACCGGATCGCCCTTCGCGTCGGTGAAATGCAGCTCGAGCCCCACGCCTTTCGACGAAGCCTGCTCGCTTCCCGCCTGCGCAATGCCGCGCGTCGTGATGCTCGCGTACAGGGTGTGCTCCGAGGTGTTCGCGAGGGCGACGTCGGCGCCCCGATCCGGGAAGCCCTTCAAGCCGGACCGGTACACGGGCTTGGCCGACGAGACAGACTGCGCGGCCTCGTTGCCGACGCTCCGCTCGAAAGTGAAGCTCTTGCTGCCGGACGCGTTGCCGGCGAAGCGCGACATCGCCAGCAACGCCCAGGCCACCGACTGGGTGCTGTAGCCGCGGTCGCGTGCCAGATCGTGGGAGATCTCCGCCACCAGCGGCTCGGCCTGGCTGAAGCGGCCCATCGCCGCCAGGCTGTTGACGATGATCGCCTCGTTGCGCAGGTGCGAGGCGAAGGTCGGATCATCCCCGCCGAACCGCTCGGCGATCTGCAGATCGTCGTTGCGCACGAGCGCGTCCGCCGCGCTGACCTGGCCCGCCAGGCGGTAGGCGGCGGCGAGCAGCCAGCGGCCGGTCGAGCTGAGGCCGTCCTGGCTGCGCAGCCGGTTCATCGCGCCCAGCTCGGGCTCGTTGGCGAGCGCCAGCGTGTAGAGCCGGTAGGCCTGGATCAGCGCGGACTCTTCGCCGCCCGTGACCCAGGCGCGGGCGCTGCGCTGCTGGGAGTCGAGCCAGCTGTCCATCATCCCCGGCGGCACCTGGTAGCCGAGGCTGCGCGCCTCGAGCAGGAAATGGCCGACGTAGCTGGTGACCCAGGGCTGCACCGTGCCGCCGGGCCAGTACTGGAACGACCCGTCGCTCGCCTGGAACTGGCGCAAGGCGTCGATGGTGGCGTTGACGTGCGCCTCGGCCTGCTTCTCCTCGTCGGGGCTCAGGTGCACCAGCGTGCTCAGGTAAAGCTGCGGGAAGGCCGAGGAGGTGGTCTGCTCGGCGCAGCCGTAGGGGTAGGTGAGCAGATAGTGCAGCCGCCGGTCGAGGTTCAGCGGCGGGACCGACGAGAGCTCGATCGCCACCGTGTTGCTGCCGGCGATTCCCTGCGGCACGACGTGCGCCTGCCAGCGCTCGTGCGGCTTCAAGGTGTGGAACTGCTGCCGCGAGGACGGGGCGTTGGGGTTGCGGATCATGATGTGGATCTCGCTGCCGGTCGTCTCGCCGCTGCCGCTCGCGACGAAGCGCAGCGTCGCCTGGCCGGGGCGCGGGCGCACCTTCAAGCGCAGCTCGGCCACCTGCTCGCCCGGTTGCGCGAAGGCGACGCTCGCCTTGCCGGCGCCGACCACCTCGAAGTGGTCGTCGGCGATCACCTTGACGGTCGCCTGCTTCACCCTGGCCTCGGTGGCGTACAGGGACACGGGCACGGTGACCTCCTCGCCCGGACCCAGCACGCGGGGCAGCGTCACCAGCATGCCGA
>Ga0210077_1000484_pt1 | contig 14775 bp, 12 predicted proteins | sample RushMan_CattailN_5_FD_185556 | JGI IMG/M metagenome (GOLD analysis project Ga0210077, IMG submission 185556) | Wetland microbial communities from San Francisco Bay, California, USA, that impact long-term carbon sequestration -... | ecosystem: Environmental > Aquatic > Marine > Wetlands ... | reverse complement strand
TGGTGCAACTGACGGCGCTCACGGGAATCTACGGCCTGTCGTTCGTCGTCGCCGGCTACAACGCGCTCGTGCTCTGGGCCTGGCGCGAGCGCCGCGGCAACCCGATGGCAATTTGGGCGGCCGCCACGATTGCCCTGGTCGTAGTCATCATTGCCGGTGGCTGGTTCGTGCCGATGCCAGAGGGCCGCAACACGGCGCATCTGGTGCAACTGAATTTGCAGCCCGAAGTAAGTTTCCCGGCCAATTGGGAGCAGTTGCATGCCGCGCAGCTCGACGCCTTCGACAAGCTGAGCATCGACGCCGGACGGTCGGCCCCAGGACTTGTCGTTTGGCCCGAGGCGCCGGCGCCGTTCAGCATGCAGGATCCAAATTTCGCCGCGCGGGCGAAACGGATTGCCGGCCAGAGCCAGAGCGATTTTCTGGTGGGCATCGACCGCTGGACGTATCCGCCCGGCAAGCCGGCCGAGGCATCCAACAGCGCCGTAATGCTCGATACGGCCGGAAACGTGATTTTCCATTACGACAAGATGCACCTGGTGCCGTTCGGCGAGTACGTGCCATGGCGGCGCTACCTGACCTTCGCCCGGAACCTGATCGGCGGCATCGGCGATTTCACGCCGGGAAAAGTACGCGAGGTCGGCCAGCTGTCGGGCGGCAAGTTCGGCGTATTCATCTGCTACGAAGCGATTTTCCCGAATGAAGTCCGGCAGTTCGCCAATCGCGGCGCCGAGCTGCTGATCAATATTTCCGACGACGGCTGGTACGGCCGAACCGAGGCGCTCGAGCAGCACCTGAACATGGCCCGCGTCCGAGCGGCCGAGAATCGCCGCTGGCTGCTGCGCGACACGAACACCGGCATCACCGCGGCGATCGATCCCTACGGCCGCATCCGCGCCCGGCTTCCGGCCGAGACGCGCGCGGCGCTCACCGTCCGCTACAATTTCCGCTCCGGCCGCACGCTCTACACGCGCTGGGGAGATTGGTGGGCGGAACTGGCGCTGCTCGTGGCGCTGGTCGCGCTCGCGTGGAATTTCGCTAGGCGGCGGCCGCGTCTTCGGGTAGGCTAAATCGAAGCTTCAATTCCATGGGGCGGTAGAGATTTCCCGGTTTTCCCCAAGACAGAACAGACGCTATGAGCATGATTCTGGAAGATTTGCGGCGCCGCTTCGACGGGCTTCACCAGCGCGTGGATGTGGTGCGGAGCTATCTTTGACGTCGCCCAAAACCGCGAGCGACTGAACGCCCTCGAAAAGAAACTCGCCGAACCCGGCTTCTGGGACAATCCCGACGAAGCGCAGAAGATCCTGCAAGAGCGCAAGCATGCCGATGATCGCGTGCAGGCCGATAGCAAACTCGAGCGCTGGCTCGGAGATCTCGAAACCTACCTCGCGCTCGCGGCCGAAGAGGCCGACGAGGCGCAGCAGTCCCAGTTGCTGGCCGAGCTGGCCGGTGAGCTGGACCAGGCCGAAAATTATCTCGACGACCTCGAGACCCGCACCCTGCTCGCCGGCGAAAATGACCGCCTGAACGCCATCGTCACCATCAAGCCCGGCGCCGGCGGCACCGAGTCGCAGGACTGGGCCGAGATGTTGCTGCGCCTCTACCTGAAATGGGCCGAGCGGCAGGGCTTCGCCACCGCGATCCTCGATATCACCTCCGGTGAAGAAGCCGGCGTGAAATCGGTGACCTTCCGCGTGGTGGGCGAAAACGCCTATGGCCTGCTGGTCGGGGAGAGCGGCGTGCATCGCCTGGTGCGCATTTCGCCGTTCGATCAGGCCGCGCGCCGGCATACATCCTTCGCCTCGGTCTTCGTGATTCCCGAGGTCGACGACCGCATCGAGGTCGTCATCAAGCCCGACGATTTGCGCATCGATACGTTCCGGTCGAGCGGCGCCGGCGGCCAGCACGTCAACGTCACCGACTCGGCCGTCCGCATCACACACTTGTCCACCGGCATCGTCGTCTCGTGCCAGAACGAGCGCAGCCAGATCAAGAACCGCGACATGGCGATGAAAGTGCTCCGCTCGCGCCTTTACGAGTTCGAGCTGGAAAAGCGCAGGGAAGAGGCGCGCAAGCTCGAGGACCTGAAGCCGGAAATCAGTTTCGGCAGCCAGATCCGCTCCTACGTGATGCAGCCCTACCAGTTGGTGAAGGACCACCGCACGAAGCTCGAGATCGGCGACGTGCAATCGGTGCTCGACGGGAAGATCGACGCTTTCATTCACGCCTATCTGGTGAGCCGGCGGTCGCCGGCCCCGGCCACGGGCGAAGACGCGAAAGAGGAATAGGCCCAATCCATGTCTCGTCTGCTCCTGGGCGGTGGTGGCCACTCAAAGCCCGAACCCGCGGCCTTCATCAGCGAAATCAGAAAATTTCTCGGTCCCATCGATCGAATCCTGTTCGTTCCCTATGCCTTGAAGGATTACGACGCGTACGCCAGATGGACGATGGAGCTTGGCTATCACGCGGGTTACGGCTTCGAATCGATCCACAAGCACAAGGACCCGCGGAAAGCCGTGTTGGACGCGCAAGCCGTCTACTTCGGCGGCGGCAACACATTCCGATTGCTCACCACTCTCGAGGAGAATGATCTCCTTCCGGTGATTCGGGAAAGAGTGCTGGCGGGAATGCCTTATATCGGCGTGAGCGCCGGATCGAACGTCGCCTGCCCCACGATCAAAACCACGAACGACATGCCCATCGTTCAGCCGAAGAGTTTCCATGCGCTCGGCCTCGTCCCTTTCCAGATCAATCCGCACTATGTCGACCGGGACCCGAATTCCACTCATCAGGGCGAGACGAGAGAGGATCGCATTCGCGAATTCCACGAAATGAACGACGCGCCCGTCGTAGGCTTGCGCGAGGGAGGCATCCTCCGCGTCGAAAACCATTCGATACTTCTTTGCGGCACAGCCGGAGCCAGGATTTTCCAAAAAGGAAAAGAACAGGCAGTCTACGCCCCCGGCGACAACCTGGATTTTCTTTGGTTGTGACCACCCACAATTAGAGAGCCGCCCGACGTCGCGCGGATTTGGTAGCCACGGTCGGTGCCCTTCCGACCGTGAGCCTGTCCCCATCCCGCCCAAGTCCCGGGCCAAATAATCCGAGGCACACCCCGCCTGCGATCATGGCCGGTATAGGAAAGAATCCGCGAGCCGCCGCTGCTATTTCTTCGCCTGATCGACGATTTCCACCACGATCTTCTGCACCTCTGCCGAGAGGCTCTCGATCCCAGCTTCCGGATAGAAGCTGGCGATCACCTCGGGCAGCAGCGTGCTCATGTACGTCTTGCCGTGATCGACGTAGACGGTGATGGGGCAGGGCAGCATCAGGGCCGTCTTGATGTCCTTCTGAAGCACTTCGCTGGCGAAACGGGCGTTGCAAATCTCGATGATCTTGATCGGCTCGCGCGCATACCCCTTCTCGGCGAGCGTCGCGGCGACGTCGTGTACGTGCAGCACCCGAAAACCGTGCTGCGCCGACGCCTCTTCGACGGCACGAACGGCATCGTCGAACGACTTCTCGGTCTCGACGGTGTACTCAATGGGCTTGTTCTCGATTTCCGTCTTGGCCATGAACCCTCTCCTGCCTTCATCAGCGCAAACCGATGGCCATCACCCCACTGCCGGACGCCCCGCTAACTCTTTGCCCTGTGGCCCGTTGTGGAGTAGCGAACCGAAGGAAGGGGAGAGCATCCCCACAGTGCTGGGGGTCATTTCGCTCGCCCACGCGCCAAATGGCCCAGAAACCCCGCCGACTCGTCCCCGCCCGGCGCCTCCAGCCACCCCGTAGGGGCGACCTGCGGTCGCCCGCCTTTCGCGAGCGCAGACACTCCTCACCGGATGCCTTACTCCTCGCCAATCCCCGTTGTCAGCTCCCCGGAAATCCTAAAATGTTCACGGGCGGGTCTTTCCGCCAGCCTCGAACCCATTCCCCTTTCGCCCCTCGATTTTCCCCGTTCAATTGCCGCGCAAGCGGTTCTGCCGCAATACGTTGACACTCAAGGAAGGCGTGTGCTAGTTTCGGAAACTTAAGCGTCGCGAGTGCTGGACAACTTCGTGTGGCCCTCGGAATCTGCCCGGAGGATAAAATAAGGAGGATGCGCTTGGCTCCCAGCCCGAAGAACTATCTCTTTACGTCGGAATCGGTGACCGAAGGCCACCCCGACAAGATTGCTGACCAGATTTCCGACGGCGTCCTCGACGCCGTGATGGCTGAAGATCCGACCGGGCGCGTGGCTTGCGAGACGCTGGTGACGACCGGCCTGGTGGTGGTGGCCGGCGAGATCACGACCACCGCCCATCTGGACTATACCGAGATCGCGCGGCAGGTGATTCGCGACGTCGGTTACACACGGGCCAAGTTCGGGTTCGACGCCGATACGTGCGCCATCGTCTCCACGGTGAAGCGCCAGTCGCCCGACATCGCCATGGGCGTCGACACCGGCGGCGCGGGCGATCAGGGCCTGATGTTCGGCTACGCCTGCGACGAAACCGAGGAATTGATGCCGATGGCCATCATGCTGGCGCACCGCCTCACGCGCCGGCTCTCGGAAGTGCGGCGCTCGGGCGTCGTCAGCTTCCTCAGGCCCGACGGCAAGTCCCAGGTGACGGTGCAATACGTCGATGGCCGCCCGGCCCGCGTCGATTGCGTCGTCGTTTCCACCCAGCATTCCGACAACGTCTCCAATCGCGACCTGCACGATGCCGTCCTCTACGAAGTGATCCGGCCCATCATTCCCGAAGGCATGATCGACAATCAGACCAAGGTGCTGATCAATCCCACCGGCCGCTTCGTCATCGGCGGGCCGATGGGCGACGCGGGGGTCACTGGCCGCAAGATCATCGTCGACACCTACGGGGGCTATGCGCGGCACGGTGGCGGCGCGCTTTCGGGCAAGGATCCGACCAAGGTGGACCGCTCGGCGTGCTATATGGCGCGCTACGTGGCGAAGAACCTGGTGGCGGCGGGTGTGGCGCGGAAGGCCGAAGTCCAGCTGGCCTACGCGATCGGCGTGGCCGAGCCTGTCTCGGTGATGGTCGATACATTCGACACCGGCGCGATCCCCGACGAGCAGATCACCGATCTGGTCCGTTCCGTTTTTTCGCTCACCCCGCGCAGCATCATCGAAGTGCTCGACCTGCGCCGTCCCATCTACCGCCTGACGGCTTCCTTCGGCCACTTCGGCCGCACCGAGCCCGAATTCACCTGGGAACGCACCGACAAGGCCGAGCAGATTCGAAAAGAGGCGGGCATTCCGGCGGCCAACGGCGCCGGCATCGCGGCCCGCTAACCCGGCCCGCGGCAAACGATCGACAGGAGAGATTTTCATGGAAACCGCTCGAAAACTGGCTGGTGACGTGAAGGACCTCGGACTTGCCGACCTCGGCAAGCGGAGAATCGAATGGGCGAACCAGCAGATGCCGGTGCTCCAGACGATTCGCAAGCGCTTCATCAAGGAGCAGCCGCTCAAGGGCCTGCGCATCTCCGCGTGTCTGCACGTGACCAGCGAGACGGCAAACCTGGCGATCACGCTGCGCGATGGCGGCGCGGAGGTGGCGCTGTGCGCCTCGAACCCGCTCTCGACGCAGGATGACGTGGCGGCCTGCCTGGTGCGCGACTACCAGATTCCCGTTTTCGCCATCAAGGGCGAGGACACCGACACCTACTATTCGCACATCAACTCGGCGCTCGACCACAAGCCCCTCATCACCATGGACGACGGAGCCGACCTGGTCTCCATGCTCCACACCAAGCGCAAGGAACTGCTCGGCGAGGTGATGGGCGGCACCGAGGAGACCACCACCGGCGTCGTGCGGCTCCGCGCGATGGCGCACGACAAATCGCTCCAATACCCCATCATTGCCGTCAACGACGCCAATACGAAGTACCTCTTCGACAATCGCTACGGCACCGGGCAATCCACCATCGACGGCATCCTCCGCGCCACGAATATCCTGCTCGCCGGCTTGAACTTCGTCGTTGCCGGTTACGGCTGGTGCGGGCGCGGCCTCGCGATGCGGGCGCGCGGGCACGGAGCCAACGTCATCGTCACCGAGATCAATCCGTTGAAGGCGCTCGAGGCGCTGATGGACGGCTACCGCGTGATGCCCATGTCGGAAGCGGCGCGCATCGGCGATGTCTTCGTCACCGTCACCGGCAACAAGAGCGTGCTGGCCGCCGAACACTTCGAGAGCATGAAGGACGGCGCGGTCGTCGCCAATTCCGGCCATTTCAACGTCGAAATCGACATTCCGGCGCTCGAGCGCATGGCCAGCTCGCATCGCGAGGTACGGCCGTTCGTCGAGGAGTACGTGGTTTCCGAAGGCCGGCGCATCAACCTGCTGGCCGAAGGGCGCCTCGTGAATCTCTCGTCGGCCGAGGGCCACCCGGCATCGGTGATGGATATGAGCTTCGCGAACCAGGCGCTCTCGGCCGAGTACATGCTGCGCAACGCCGGGACGCTCGAGCGGCGCGTCTACCCCGTGCCGGAAGCGATCGACCGGCAGATCGCCAAGCTCAAACTCGAATCCAAGGGAATCTCGATCGACAAGCTCACACCGGAGCAGGAGCACTATCTCGCCTCCTGGTCGGAAGGCACGTAACTCGTTCACCCCATGATGGAAGACTGGGCCAATCTGGCGCTTGATACGGCGGTGGCGCGCGGCGCCACCTACGCCGACGTGCGGGTGATCGACGTCCGCCAGCGCGAGCTTTCCACCAAGAACGGGCAGGTGGGCACGCTGGTCGAAGGGGAATCGCTCGGCCTCGGCGTGCGCGTCGTCGCCGACGGAGCCTGGGGATTCGCTGCAACCGACCGGCTGACAAAACAGGGCATCGAGAAATGCGCCGCCGAGGCGGTCGCCATCGCGAGGGCTTCGGCGCTCGCCAAGCTCCACGACGTGGTGCTGGCTCCCGAAGAGCCCGCCGTCGATACCTGGCAATCGCCCTTCGTCCGCGACCCGTTCCGCATTCCCGTTGACCGGCAAATCGACCTGCTGCTCGAAGCCGACGCCGAGATGCGCAAGGTAGCCGGCGTGACGGTGGCCGAGACCGGGATGGTCTTCCGGCGGCTCGAGCAGTTGTTCGCCTCGACGGCCGGCGCGCGGATTCATCAGGTGAAGATGCAGTCGGGAGCGGGCATCGTCGCGTCGTCCTTCTCCAAGGATGAGCTGCAGAAGCGCTCCTATCCGAACAGTTTCGGCGGCCAGCACGCGCTGCGCGGCTACGAGCTGGTCGAGGAAATCGATCTGGTCGGCAATGCGCGCCGCGTGGCGGAAGAGGCAGTCGCACTGCACAAGGCGCCGCAATGCCCCGAGGGCACGCGCACGGTGCTGCTCGACGGCTCGCAGGTGGGCTTGCAGGTGCACGAATCGATTGGCCATCCGATCGAGCTCGATCGCGTGCTGGGCATGGAAGCGAATTTCGCCGGCACCAGCTTCCTCACCCTCGACAAGCTCGGCACGCTCCCCTACGCCTCCGAGCACGTCACCGTGGTCGCCGACGCGCGGCTCGAACACGGGCCCGGCCTGGGCACCTTCGGCTACGACGACGAGGGCGTGCCCGCCCAATCGACCGACATCATCCGCGACGGCCTCTTCACCGGCTACCTCACCAGCCGCGAAACCGCGGCCGCCATCGGCGAAAAGCGCTCGAACGGCACCATGCGCGCCGAATCCTGGAACCGCCTGCCGCTCATCCGCATGACCAACATCAGCCTGCTGCCCGGCGCGTGGAAGCTCGACGACCTGATCGCCGACACCGACGACGGCATCTACATGGAAACGAACCGCTCGTGGTCGATCGACGACCGCCGCTACCATTTCCAGTTCGGCACCGAAATCGGCTGGGAGATCAAGGGCGGCAAAAAAGTGCGGATGCTGAAAAATCCCAGCTACAGCGGGATCACCACCGAATTCTGGAACAGTTGCGACGCCGTCTGCTCGCGGGACCATTGGACGCTGTGGGGCACGCCGAATTGCGGCAAGGGCCAGCCCATGCAGACCATGGGCACCGGCCACGGCGCCGCTCCGGCGCGTTTCCGCAACGTGCGCGTCGGCATTGCTTTTTCGCGCTGAGGGAGCAAACGAGAACCCTGTGATGGCGCCGAGAAAATCAAAGAAGAAAACGGCAAGGAAAGCGGCGGCGAAAAAGCCGGCGCGCAAGGCTGCGCGCAAACAGGCTCGTAAACCGAAACCCGCCGCGAAGGCCGCTGCGCGCGTCAAGCGCGGCGCGGCCGCCGTCCGTTACCTGGTGCCGCGCTCGGAAATCGACCGGATCGTCAGCCGCGTGCTGAAGTTCAGCCGCGCGGAAGAGACCGAGGTGGTGGTCGACGCGACCACCGACGCGCTCACCCGCTTCGCCAACAACACCATCCACCAGAACGTAGCCGAGCAGGGAATTTCGGTTTCGGTGCGCGCCGTCGTCAACGGGCGCACCGCGCGCGCTTCCACGAACAAGACCGACGACGAATCGCTCGCCCGCGTGGCGCGCGCCGCGGAACGTCTCGCCCTCCTTCAGCCGCCGAGTGAAAACCTGCTCCCGATGCTCGGGAAGCAGAAATACCCGCCAGTCGCGCGATTTTTCCCGGCGACGGCCGCGGCGACGCCCGCGGACCGCGCCCGGGCCGTGGTGCGCGTGGTGGACCTGGCCACGCGGAGGGAACAGACCACCGCCGGCATCTTCGCCACAGGCGTTTCGCAGAGTACGCTCGCCACTTCCCGCGGCCTGTTCGCCTATCACGAGCAGACGCGCGCCGAATTCTCCGTCACGTTTCTCGATGGCGGAAGTTCCGGCTGGGCCAAGGCGAATTTCGGCGACATCTCCCTGATCGATCCCGGCGCGCTCGCCGAGAGCGCGAGCCGCAAGGCCCGCGAATCGCTCCAGCCGCGCGAAATTCCCGCCGGCCGCTACACGGTGATTCTCGAGCCCCCGGCGGTGCTCGATCTGGTCGGCTTCCTTTTCTACGATTTCGCCGCGACGGCGGTCGAGGACAAGCGCTCCTGCCTCACCGGCCGCATGGGGAAAAAGATTTTCGGCGACAACATCACGATCTGGGACGATGTCTACCATCCGCTCCAGGCCGGGGCGCCCTTCGACGGCGAAGGTGTGCCGCGGCAGAAAGTGCTGCTGGTGGATCGCGGCGTGCCGAAAAACCTGGTCTACGCGCGCGGCACGGCGAAGCGGCTGAAGGCCAAACCGACAGGTCACGGCCTGCCGCTGCCGAACGAATGGGGCGAGGCGCCGCTCAACCTTGTCTTCGCCGGCGGCGAGACTTCCACCGACCAGATGATCGCGTCCACGGAGAAGGGAATCCTGGTGACGCGCTTCTGGTACATCCGCGAAGTCGATCCCTACCGGAAGATCCTCACCGGCATGACGCGCGACGGCACATTCCTGGTGGAGAATGGAAAAGTGGCCGGCGCGGTGAAGAATTTCCGGTTCAATCAGAGCATGATCGAGATGCTGGCCTCGGTCGAGGCGCTGGGTCCCGCGGTGCGTTCGGCGGGCGAAGAGTCCTTCGAAATGGTCGTGCCGCCCATGAAAGTCCGCGATTTCCATTTCAGCGAAGTAACCAAGTTCTGATCTCTGCCGTTCAGGCGGGGTTTCCAAACCAGCGCCCCATCCTTGCGGTTTTCCCGGCTTTGTAGGGGCGACCTGCGGCCGCCCTTTTTGCCGCTGCCCGGTCGCGAGACTCGGCCCCATGGCGATTCGCATGCCCGAATCATTGGCCGCCGGAAGTGTCCTTCTGCTCGAGCAGCAAGCGCCGGTAGGCTTCGCGTTTGGGAACTCCCCGCTCCCGCGCGGCCTGTTTGAGCGCCGCTTTCCGGTCGAGTCCCTGGCTTTCGAGTTCCGCCACGCGCTCGGCCAGCGAGACGGCGGCGGTACCTGCGGCAACCGTGGCGGCATCGGCAGGTGCGACGAGCAGGGTGATTTCACCGCGAGGCTCGGCGCTCTCGAAATGGGCGGCGAGTTCGGAGAGACGGCCGCGGCGGAACTCCTCGTGAATCTTCGTCAATTCGCGCGCCACCACCGCCTGGCGATCGCCCAGAACTTCCAGCGCGTCGCGCAGCGTGGCCGCCAGCCGGTGCGGCGCTTCGTAGAACACCATCGTTCGCGGCTCGCCCGCCAGCTCGCGCAGCTTCCGCGTCCGCTCGCCCGCTCGCGCGGGCAGAAATCCGGCGAAGAGAAATTCGCCCGTATCGAGGCCGGACGCCGCCAGCGCCGCGACGAACGCCGAAGGGCCGGGAATCGGAATTACCGGAATTTGCCGTTCCAGGCAGAGGCTGACCAGATGGCGGCCTGGGTCGGAGACGAGCGGCATGCCGGCGTCGCTCACCAGCGCCACCGTGGCGCCACGCTCGAGCTGCTCGATGAGCTCGGGCGCGCGTTCGTGCTCGTTGTGCTCGTGGTAGCTGACCATCGGGCGATCGATCCCGTGCCGGTCGAAAAGCTTGCGGGTCTGGCGGGTGTCCTCGCAGGCGACCAGATCGGACTCGCCGAGCACGCGCAGCGCACGCAAGGTGATGTCTTCGAGATTGCCGATGGGCGTTGCGACCAGGTAGAGCCGGCCGCGCCCGGTTGTCGTTTCAGCGGCCATGGCGACGGGGCGAGTCTAGCACAGCACGCCGCGCGGCGGCCGCCATGCCGGGGCCGGGCCGGCGTGGTACCATGAAGAGCCTTTGGGGCAACTCCGATTTTCTCGGAAGCACAGGCCCAGCAAGCCGGTCCGCAAGAGCGGGCCACCAGGAGAAACTGCGTGCCGTTGTACGAGTACGAATGTTCCAGTTGCCATCATCGTTTTGAAAAGATCGAATCATTTTCCGCGTCGGAAAAGAAGGAATGCCCGAAGTGCGGCAAGGTCGCCAATCGTCTGCTGGCCGCCCCGGCGATTCAGTTCAAGGGCTCGGGTTGGTACGTCACCGACTACGGCCGGAAGAATTCCGGCGCCGCCGCGGCAACGAAGAGCGGTGCGGAAGCCGCACCCAGCAGCAGCGCCGAGAAGGGAACTGCCCCGAAGGCGGATTCGGGCAAGAACGTGAGTTCGGACAAGAAGGACTGAATCGCCCCGGGACTTTCCCACCAACTGTTCGTCCGTGCCACAGGAAGCGGAATAGCAAGGCGGCTTTAGCCGCCGAGGGTCGCCTTTGTCTTTCCTCCGCGCCTCCGCGGTGAGACGCCTTTTTACGCGGCGAGCTTGGCGGCGCGCCTTTGTTTGCGCCAGGCAGTGTGGAATCCCGCTCAGGTCTTGAGGGCGCGAAGCCAGGTGCGGAACGCCTCGCCAAATTCGGGGTTTTCCATCGCGATTTCGACCGTCGCCTGCAGGAAGCCCAGCTTGTCGCCCGCGTCGTAGGATTTCCCCTCGCAGACAACGGCCCACAATCCACGCTCCTTCGCCAGTTGCCGCAGCGCGTCGGTGAGCTGAATCTCGCCGCCGCGGCCGGGCTCGGTGCGCTCGAGGTACTCGAAGATTTCCCCGGGCAGCACGTAGCGGCCGACGACGGCCAGGGTGGAGGGCGCTTCGTCAGGCGACGGCTTCTCGACCAGGTCGCGAATGCGGTAGATCTGCCGGCCATCGCGCTCGACGGGCGGATCGGTGGCAACGATGCCGTAGAGCGAAACCTGCTCGCGCTCGACCGGCACGACGGCGATGACGCCTTCGCCGGTCGATTCGTACACGTCGATCAATTGCCGCGTGGCCGGCGGCTCCCCGGTCATGATGACGTCGCCCAGCAGCACGGCGAAGGGTTCGTTGCCGACCATGTCGCGGGCTTCGAGAACGGCGTGGCCCAGGCCCAGCGGCTCCTTCTGCCGCGTGTAGCTGAACCGCACCAGATTGCCGATCTGCCGCACCAGTTCCGCCTGGTCCTGCCGGCCCTTGCGCTCGAGGAACGCTTCGAGCTCGGGCGCGGCGTCGAAATGGTCCTCGATGGCGTTCTTGCCGCGGCCGGTGACGATGATGATGTTTTCGATGCCCGACGCGACGCACTCCTCGACCGCATACTGGATCAGCGGCTTGTCGACGACCGGCAGCATCTCCTTCGGCTGGGCCTTGGTGGCGGGCAGAAATCGAGTGCCGAGTCCGGCGGCGGGCAGCACAGCTTTTCTTACCGATTTGGAACGAGTAGTCATATCAAAGCTCTGCGAAACCGAAACCATAGCGATTCCTGGCGCGTGAGTCAATCCCAGCCGCCGATTCGGCCTCGCACCCTACCACCTGTGACGCACGCGATTCCCGGGCCAGCCGGCCGCCCGGCAGCCAGTAGCCCCTGTGCTACCATTTACCGCACGGAGCCTATCGTGCCTGACGAAACGCGCATCCTCGGCATTGAATCGTCGTGCGACGAAACGGCGGCGGCGGTGGTGTCGAACGGCCGCACAATTCTTTCGAACGTAGTCGCCTCACAGATCGACATCCATCGCAAATACGGCGGCGTGGTGCCGGAACTGGCCTCGCGCGAGCATCTGCGGCGAATCGTTCCGGTGGTGCGCGAGGCGCTCGAGCGAGCCGGCCTGCGCTTGAGCGACGTGGACGCGATCGCCGTGACGAGCGGCCCGGGCCTGATCGGCGCGCTGCTGGTCGGCGTGACCTACGGGAAAGCGCTGGCACAGGCCGCGGCGAAGCCTCTGGTCGCGGTAAATCACCTCGAGGGCCACGTGCGCGCGGTGTTCATCGATGCGCTCGGCGCCGGCCGCGCGCCGGAATTGCCGGCAATCTGCCTGATCGTCTCGGGCGGCCACACGGTTCTCTACACGGTCGAGGCAGCCGGGGAGGGCGCGCTCGAAGCGGTGCCGTTCCGCTACACGCGGCGCGGCCAGACGCGCGACGACGCCGCCGGCGAGGCCTACGACAAGGTCGGCAAGATGCTGGCGCTCGGCTATCCGGGCGGGCCGGTGATCGACCGTCTGGCGCGGCACGGCAACGCCGCCGCCATCCATTTCGGCGAGCCGAAAATGAAGGGCAATCCCTTCGATTTCAGCTTCAGCGGGATCAAGACGGCGGTGCTCTACCACCTGCGCGCGCACCCGGAACTCGAGCCGGAGATTCGCGCCCGCCGCCAGGCGCTCGAAGAGGGCAAACGGAAAGCCGATGAGCTGTTGCCGCTCTGCGGCCAACATACGCTCGATCTGGTGGCCAGTTTCCAGCGCGCGGTCGTTTCCGATCTCGTGTCGAGAACGCTGATGGCGGCCGAACAGTGGGCGGCGCGCTCGGTGCTGGTTTCCGGCGGAGTGGCGGCGAACCGCGAGTTGCGCGAGACCTTCGCGAGCGAAGCCCGGCGGCGCGGACTCGACGTGTTTTTCCCGAGCCTGGCGCTTTCCACCGACAACGCCGCGATGATCGCCGCCGCCGCCTACCCGCGCCTGCTGGCCGGTGAAGCGACCGGAGAAGAATTGAACGCCGAAGCGGTTCTTCCTCTGGCCTGATCGGCATAGGCCTCTCTCAAAAAAAACTTGGCGCGCGTCAGGGGATGCCCAACGAGGCAAGGAAATGCCCGCGCAAGTGTCTTCATCTGAAACTTTTCGTCTATTTGCTGGAATCGATCGTGGCGCAAGGCAGCGTACGAGGTGTGGTGCCACACACGTGCGGGAGTCAGCCTCCGCGGCACCTCTGCGGCGAGGCTGGGAGTCCTCTATTCGACGGCGGCAGCGATACTGATTTCGGGGAACTGCAGTCTGGCTTTTGCCAAGGCCCGTACCACGTCGGTTTCCACCTTGTTTTCGCTCGACCGTTGAGCGGTCGCCAGTTCGCTCACCAGCAGGAATTTCGCGCGTTCCAGCATTTTCTTCTCGCGAAACGAGAGCGGCTTGGTCCGGCTCAGAGCCAGCAGGCTCTTGAGCACGGCAGCGACGTCCAACAGCGAGCCGGTGCGCATCCGTTCGGAATTTTCCTTGAAGCGGTGCTTCCAATCGCTGTGGGAGTTGTTGCCATGGTGGTTGGCCTCGAGGAAGCCGATGATCTTCCGGGCTTCGGTCGAGGTGATGACACGGCGCAGACCGACGTTATGCGCATTCGTCTCCGGAACCATCACGCGGAGGTTGCTCGCAAAAATGCGCAACATGTAGCAGCGTTCGGAACGGCCGTTCAGGTAACTGAAGCTGACTTGCTCGATGATGCCTACGCCGTGATTCGGATAAACGACCTTGTCCCCGATCTTATAGTCGATCATGGGTGCCCCTGCCCTACGTAAACAATTCTAAGGACAAGGGTTGTATTGCGTCAAGATTTGTATGGAAAAATCAGGCGAAGATACGTCGTAACCCGGCCCGAACGCTCTTCACCCGCGTTTCACAGGCGCACCCTGCATTCGACAGGTATACCGTTGACGTACAAGCCCTTGGCAGCAATCGCGCCCCTACTCGAGCTGTCGCCGGACCTCCCTTCGCCCCCGCAGGGCCCCGCTGAGCCGCGGCTAGGCCTCGCGGATAAGCTACAATCTTCGGGATGCTTTCCCTGGCCGTCGATACGAGCACACAATCCGGCAGCCTGGCGGTGCTCCGCGACGAGCGTTTGCTGGGCCTCGTCGGTACATCCGTCCAGGAAACCTATTCCTCGCGGTTATTCCGCCACCTGCGATTTATGCTCACAGAATTAGATGCTAGTCTCGAGCAGTTCGATCTTTTTTCGGTAGCGGCCGGTCCCGGATCGTTTACGGGCCTGCGCGTGGGATTGGCGGCGGTGAAGGGCTGGGCCGAGGCATTCGGCAAGCGCGTGGCGCCGGTGAGTGTGCTCGAGGCGGTTGCGGCGCAGGCGACAACGCCGGCTGCGCTGCTGAT
>Ga0210077_1000483_pt1 | contig 14782 bp, 6 predicted proteins | sample RushMan_CattailN_5_FD_185556 | JGI IMG/M metagenome (GOLD analysis project Ga0210077, IMG submission 185556) | Wetland microbial communities from San Francisco Bay, California, USA, that impact long-term carbon sequestration -... | ecosystem: Environmental > Aquatic > Marine > Wetlands ... | reverse complement strand
GGTGGAAGGGATGTTGAGTGTGTGTCCCACCTGACCCTGCTGCACGACGATATCCGTGCCGTTGATATCCAGGCTGGCTTCGATAACAGGCTGGTCGATCTGCCCGGCGAGATGTGAGAGATATTGCAGTGCCAAATTCTGGTCAAAGATCATCACTGGCGGGATATCGATACCGTGCGAGTATAGGTTGTACTGGTTGATCAGGCGCTGCAGCAGGTTGCCGCTCCTGCCTGTGGAAAAAGCTTTTTGCGCGGTGGTTTGCGCATCCAGGAAGAGTCCCAGTTCTGCCGGGGATGCCAGCCAGGAACTGTCGCCGTATTTAAAGAGGATGCGCCCGGTCTGCGGGTAGGTCACCTGCTCAAAAACACGTGCTGTAGCCTGGTTGAGGTCCAACCCGCTGACATCTGTGCCTGCCAGCGAGACGCCCGGATAAATCCGTTCGGCTTGCATGAATTGGTAGGCAAAAAGCCCGGCGACCAGGACGAAGAGGAAAAGGGCAAACCCAAACACGAGCACCAGGACGCCCTGTTCAAAGATGACAACACCGCGATTTTTACCCTTCCGGTCGTATTGCATAAACATCGATTATAACATTGAAGGCTGAACAGACTTTTTGGCCGGCAGCCGGACAAAATACTGTATTGTTAAAACGTCACATTATCAGGTAAAGTTCCTCTTTACTTGTGTTGCAATATCGCGACCATCAGGCTATTCTGGAGGTTAATTTAGACCGCTTCGAATGGGAAGCGTGAAAGGGACCGGTACGACACACCAATTTTCATAAGAATTAATGAAGAATAAGTTAAGAATATGCGTCTGGGTCTTGAAAAATAGGAGGAAAAAATGCTATTATAAATACAGGCGTCTTGGGGCTTGACAAAGCAGTGATATGCATTATAATTTCGCCCGCACTAAAAAAGAGTAACATTTTGAACATCAAAGCACAAAACAACGAACATCACAACTGAACCTTGACAAAGAATGATTAGGTGATAAAATAGAGACTCGCTAGTGCGAAGAAGATTTCGTCGAAAGACAAATCGATAAAAATTGAAAACGCCTAAAGGCCGAACCCGCAGGGATGCGCGTAAAAATCGCCGATGTTGACCGGCAAGAAAAGGAAAACATCGGTGTTTTGTCTCGCAAACCGGAGGAACGAAGCAAAAGGCCTTAAAAGCAACAGCACTTTAACAACTGAAGAGTGATAGGAAGTAAAAAGACAGAATCCGTCGTTCTTTTTTAGAGCCGTAAATAAACGTCCACAAGGACGATAAACCCTTGCGGAGAGTTTGATCCTGGCTCAGGATGAACGCTGGCGGCGTGCCTAATACATGCAAGTCGAACGAGGAATTTTGTATTCGTACGAAATTCCTAGTGGCGAACGGGTGAGTAACGCGTTGGTGACCTGCCTCGAAGAGAGGGATAACAGTTCGAAAGGACTGCTAATACCTCATGTGGTCTTTCGGATTAGATGCTGAAAGATTAAAGGGACTTGTTCCGCTTCGAGAGGGGCCTGCGTCCCATCAGCTAGTTGGTAAGGTAATGGCCTACCAAGGCGATGACGGGTAGGGGACCTGAGAGGGTGACCCCCCACACTGACACTGAAACACGGGTCAGACACCTACGGGTGGCAGCAGTAGGGAATATTGGTAATGGGCGAAAGCCTGAACCAGCAACGCCGCGTGTGCGATGAAGGCCTTCGGGTTGTAAAGCACTTTTTGAGGGGATGAGGAAGGACAGTACCCTCAGAATAAGCCTCGGCTAACTACGTGCCAGCAGCCGCGGTAAAACGTAGGAGGCAAGCGTTATCCGGATTTATTGGGCGTAAAGCGCGTGCAGGCGGCTCGGTAAGTTGGATGTGAAAGCTCCTGGCTCAACTGGGAGAGGTCGTTCAATACTGTCGGGCTAGAGGATGAGAGAGGGAGGTGGAATTCCGGGTGTAGCGGTGGAATGCGTAGATATCCGGAGGAACACCAGTGGCGAAGGCGGCCTCCTGGCTCATTTCTGACGCTAAGACGCGAAAGCTAGGGTAGCAAACGGGATTAGAGACCCCGGTAGTCCTAGCTGTAAACGATGTAGACTTGGCGTTGGTGGGGTAAAATCCATCAGTGCCGAAGCTAACGCGATAAGTCTACCGCCTGGGGACTACGATCGCAAGATTAAAACTCAAAGGAATTGACGGGTCCCCGCACAAGCAGCGGAGCGTGTGGTTTAATTCGATGCTACGCGAAGAACCTTACCAGGGTTTGACATGTAGGTGGTAGGGATCTGAAAAGTGACCGACCCTTCGGGGAGCCTACACAGGTGCTGCATGGCTGTCGTCAGCTCGTGTCGTGAGATGTTCGGTTAAGTCCGCTAACGAGCGCAACCCTCGTCGTGTGTTACATGTGTCACACGAGACCGCCGGTGTCAAGCCGGAGGAAGGTGAGGATGACGTCAAGTCAGCATGGCCTTTATGTCCTGGGCTACACACACGCTACAATGGTTGGTACAATAGGTCGCTAAACTGCGAAGTGGAGCCAATCCTCAAAACCAACCTCAGTTCAGATTGCAGGCTGCAACTCGCCTACATGAAGATGGAGTTGCTAGTAAATGCAGGTCAGCAATACTGCATTGAATACGTTCCCGGGGATTGTACACACCGCCCGTCACGTCATGGGAGCTGGCAACACCTGAAGTCGGTATCCTAACCCGAAAGGGAGGGGGCCGCCGAGGGTGGGGTCGGTGACTGGGACGAAGTCGTAACAAGGTAGGTGTACCGGAAGGTGCGCCTGGATCACCTCCTTTCTAAAGAGTTTCGAGTTGGCATCTAAGGATGTCCACTCTACTTCAAGAGATGAGAAAATCCTCACAGCGGTGATGAGGTAAACGCGGAACTGTGCTTCCTGTCACTCCTGAGTTGTTAAGGTGTAGAGGGCCTTTAGCTCAGTTGGTTAGAGCGTTCCTCTGATAAGGGAGAGGTCTCAGGTTCGAGTCCTGAAAGGCCCACTTCCCTGAATACTCGGGGATGTAGCTTAGTTGGGAGAGCGCCGCCCTTGCACGGCGGAGGTCAGGGGTTCGAATCCCCTCATCTCCACTGAGCAGTAATAGAGGAGTGAAAGAGCTTAGTGACAGAAGATACAAAGATGGTGTAAGCAAAAAAAGGTTTTACCGTGTGGGAACAAGTGACCCGGCGGTGAGCCGGGCCGCTTTGTGTCTGGGAAAAAAGAATAGCTTGAGGAGCGCTGTGCGCTCCTGATCCACAGGATGAAGATCGCACAGCGCTGTTCAAACAGCGAAGCAGTCAAATGACTGCGAGCCGATTGAAAAATCGGATGAACCTTACCAATTGAATAGTGATATAGCTGTAAAAAGCAAACAAATTTGTAGGCCAAGTCAGAAGTAAAAGAATTTGTAAGCCTAATAAAAAAGCATCGAGTTCTCTGTATCATGTGGAGAAGCTACTAAGGGTTTACGGCGGATGCCTTGGCGCCAAGTGCCGATGAAGGACGTGGGTCACTGCGATAAGCCTCGAAGAGCCGTGAACAGGCATCGACTCGGGGATGTCCGAATGGGGAAACCCGTCGTTGCGAACCAACGACATCGCCATCTGAACACATAGGATGGACGAGGGGTACCTGGGGAACTGAAACATCTAAGTACCCAGAGGAAAAGAGATTATTCCCAAAGTAGTGGCGAGCGAAATGGGAAAAGCCCAAACCACCGTGGCTTGCTATGGTGGGGTTGTAGGGTCTGGCATATGAGAGTTATAAAAAACGTGAGGTTAGCAGAATGGTATGGGAAAGCCAGCCATAGAAGGTGATAGCCCTGTAAGCGAAAACTGAACGTCTCTCGTCAGATACCTGAGTACTGCCGGGCACGCTAATCCGGCAGGAAGCTGGGGAGTCCACTCTCCAAGGCTAAATACACTTGGTGACCGATAGTGAACAAGTACCGTGAGGGAAAGGTGAAAAGTACCCCGTTGAGGGGAGTGAAATAGAACCTGAAACCGTAAACTTACAAGCAGTCGAAGGGCTAATGGCGGGTCGGTGCTCCGGTGAAAGCCGGGTGCGCGCCGCTATGCCTGACGGCGTGCCTTTTGGAGAATGAGCCTGCGAGTTAATCTTTGTGGCGAGGTTAAGGGAGTGACACCCGAAGCCGTAGCGAAAGCGAGTCTGAACAGGGCGTATTAGTCGCAAGGATTAGACCCGAAACCGGGTGAGCTAACCATGGCCAGGGTGAAGCGAGTTTAATCGCTCGTAGAGGCCCGAACCCACTAACGTTGCAAAGTTAGGGGATGAGCTGTGGTTAGGGGTGATATGCCAAACGAACTCGGAGATAGCTGGTTCTCCCCGAAATAGCTTTAGGGCTAGCGTCATGCGTTGAGTACCGGAGGTAGAGCACTGAATGGGCTAGGGGGCTTATAGCTTACCAAACCCAATCAAACTCCGAATGCCGGTATTTTAGAGCATGGCAGTCGGACCGTGGGAGATGAGTTTCATGGTCGAAAGGGAAAGAGCCCAGATCATCGGCTAAGGTCCCTAAATCTAAGCTAAGTGGGAAACGATGTGGAGTTACTGAAACAACCAGGAGGTTGGCTTAGAAGCAGCCACCCTTTAAAGAGTGCGTAACAGCTCACTGGTCTAGTGATTCTGCGCGGAAAATTTAACGGGGCTAAGCTTAGTACCGAAGCCATGGGTCTCAGCATTAGCTGGGACGGTAGGGGAGCGTTCTGTCAGCGGTGAAGGTCGACCGTAAGGACGGCTGGAGTGGACAGAAGTGAGAATGCAGGCATGAGTAGCGTAAAACACGTGAGAACCGTGTTCACCGTATGTCTAAGGTTTCCGACGCCAGGTCATTCCGCGTCGGGTTAGTCGGGGCCTTAGCCGAGGCCGAAAGGCGTAGGCGATGGATATCCGGTCAACATTCCGGAACCACCTGAGTGGAGCGATGGGGTAACGCAGCGAGGTAGGCCAGCCTGTGATTGGTTGTACAGGTGCACCTTGCGTCAGACGATGAGGTCTGTAGGCAAATCCGCAGACTGAGTTGAGGCAAGGTGGCGTGCCCTTGAGGCGGAAGTGAGTTAAGCCTTGCTGCCGAGAAAAACCTCTAAGTGATGAAGCTTGGGTGCCCGTACCGCAATCCGACACTGGTAGACGGGTAGAGTATACCAAGGTGAACGGGAGAACCTTCGTTAAGGAATTAGGCAAATTAGCCTCGTAACTTCGGGAGAAGAGGCGCCTCCAGACGTGAAAGTTTATCTTGAGCGTCCGGGGGTCGCAGTGAACAGGCCCTAGTGACTGGTTACCAAAACCACAGGTCTCTGCTAAGCCGAAAGGCGATGTATAGGGGCTGACACCTGCCCAGTGCCGGAAGGTTAAGGGGAGGGGTTAGCGCAAGCGAAGCTCTGAACCGAAGCCCCGGTGAACGGCGGCCGTAACTATAACGGTCCTAAGGTAGCGAAATTCCTTGTCGGGTAAGTTCCGACCCGCACGAACGGTGTAACAACTGGGGCACTGTCTCAACGAAGGACCCGGCGAAATTGAAATGGCTGTGAAGATGCGGCCTACCCGCAGATGGACAAAAAGACCCCGTGAAGCTTTACTGCAGCTTGACATTGATTTTGGACATTGTCTGTGTAGGATAGGTGGGAGGCTGTGAAGCTAGGGCGCTAGCCTTGGTGGAGCCATTGGTGAAATACCACCCTGATTATGTTTAGGATCTAACCCCATACCGTTATCCGGGTGGGGAACCGTGTCAGGTGGGCAGTTTGACTGGGGCGGTCGCCTCCCAAAAGGTAACGGAGGCGCCCAAAGGTTCCCTCAGGCTGAATGGAAACCAGCCAAAGAGTGCAAAGGCATAAGGGAGCTTGACTGCAAGACCAACGCGTCGAGCAGAGTCGAAAGACGGGCTTAGTGATCCCACGGCACTGTGTGGAAGGGCCGTGGCTTACCGGACAAAAGCTACTCCGGGGATAACAGGCTAGTCACGCCCAAGAGTTCATATCGACGGCGTGGCTCGGCACCTCGATGTCGGCTCATCGCATCCTGGGGCTGGATAAGGTCCCAAGGGTTGGGCTGTTCGCCCATTAAAGCGATACGCGAGCTGGGTTCAGACCGTCGTGAGACAGGTCGGTCTCTATCCTCTGTGGGCGTAAGGGACTTGAGGAGAGCTGCCCCTAGTACGAGAGGACCGGGGTGGACAGACCTCTAGTGTACCAGTTGTCGTGCCAACGGCATCGCTGGGTAGCTATGTCTGGCAGAGATAACCGCTGAAAGCATCTAAGTGGGAAACTCGCTTCAAGATAAGGTCCCTCATCCCTGAAGGGAGTAAGATCGCAGGAAGACTACCTGCTTGATAGGCGGCGTGTGTAAGCACAGCAATGTGTTAAGCTAAGCCGTACTAATGATCGAGGGCTTCTTCATGTGGTGCAGAGAACTCGCTGTTTTTTTAGGAAAGCAATCACTATTCAATTGGTATCCTTAACATAGAAATAAGTCTTTTGGTGATCATAGCGGCAGTGGTACACCCGGTCACATCTCGAACCCGGTCGTTAAGGCTGTTCGCGCCGATGGTACTTGGGGGGCGACCCCCCGGAAGAGTAGGTCATTGCCAAAAGACTTTTTCAATTAAATGATGGACTGCTTCCCCGATTGCAACTCCCCATATTTGCATTATTAGTTTTTGAGACAAACCCTAAAACACCCACCCAGGTGATTGTGCGGCTCAACACTTAATTCATTAACCGTGCCAATTCTGCTCCCCACTGTCGGGCGCGTTCTTTTTCACCCTGGCGCAGCGTGCCATTGGAGGTGGGAATGATGGGATGGCCGCTGACGTAAAATCCGCAGGCTTTGCTGAGTGGCTGGTAACCTAGATTTTCTAACCTTTTCAGAATTTTTGATGCAGCTCCGCGTCCGTACCAGGCCTTCACGCGTGTATCGAATGCCGCACACATTACCTTGCTTTCGGGGAGTGTGTCGAGCCAGATGCGCATCATGGGGTGTGAGAGATCAGGCGGGGCGCCATTTGGGCCCAGTGTTCCACTGCGAGCCCATTCTCGTGATTGTTCGGTGGGCATGCTCAATGAGTGCACTGGAGAGCCTGCCACGATGAGATCAGCACCGGTGATGATTTCGAGGGTAGCTTCAGCGGTAGAAAAGGCGCGTGCATCTGGTCCCATCCCTTCTGCGATAGCCATGGCGATGGCGGCAGTATTTCCCCATAATGATTCGTAAACAACGATAGCTTTCATACTCATTCCTTTCTCTATTCATAAAGGCTCTACAGGAAATTTATCCAAAATTTGAACTGTTTATTCCCCTTCATTTTTATCGATTTATCAGGCGAATAAAACATGGCTTATGCGTGTATATCATCCGCACCAAACTCGAGGATCACTACTGAGCACCATGAACTGAACAGTCAAAACAGCTTAACAGTGATTATACTGGCGATCGAAATAAATATTCTAATGTGTAGACAATGAACGGACATGGGAGATAATTTGACATTTGCACTGCGAACGGTTATAATCATAGCTAATAAGAAGGTGCACCTGTGAGGTGCGCCTTGTATCTGATCTTTATTATTTAGTAGTATTAAAGAGATTGCTCCGTCAGGAGGCACAGGATTGGATGAGACCGGTATATGATGAGTTGTGATCTTGGCACTATCATTCTCGGCTGCATACATCATCCAGCCGAGAATTTTGTTAAGATCAGCGTTGATCCTGATGAAGCATGATTTTAAATAGAAGGAGGTGAGAGTTTGTGGCAACCGTAATTTTGCGCCAGAATGAATCGCAAGATCAGCTGCTCAAACGTTTCCGCAAGAAAGTTGTTAAAAGCGGAATTTTGAGCACTGTCCGCCGAAAACGCTGGCATATATCTAAAAGCGAGTTACGCCGAGTGGAAAAGAAAAAGGCTATACGCCGGATACGACGTCGGCAGGTAACTCGAACCGATTATCGCTAGCTGATTTAAGGCGATTTCTGGGGTTGTCCCCTTATTCTCGATTTTTTGAGGAGTCTATGGCTAAAGAGGAAGAGAAAATTCAGGTGGAAGGAACGGTTATCGAGGCACTGCCTGGAACGCAGTTTCGGGTGCGCCTGGATAACGGACATGAGGTATTGGCTTATCTCTCCGGGAGGATGCGCAAGTACTACATCCGTATTCTGCTGGGAGATCGTGTCAGGGTTGAGATGTCACCCTATGATCTGACACGCGGCCGTATCGTTTTCCGCCACCGCAAGCAGAGTGCTCCTCCTGAAGGATAGACTCCCGACCTCAGCAGAATAGACCTGCAACAAATATATGCGCCTTCCTGACATAAAGAAGGCGCTTTTGTATTTAATATTAGGATCTAATTTACACTCTAATAGTTTCAGCAAACAGTAATTCGCATCTGAAGCATAAGATCAATAGCGCAGGTTCTTATCGAAACTGGTCAGGATCTTCATATAGTTGGCACGCTCGAATGCGCTGGGTTCAGCAACTGCCTTCTGGCTCATGCTCCCTGTTAGCTGCTCAACGGTCTCGTATTCGTGAGCATCCATCCATCCAGTCAGGCCCTGCACCAATTCGGTGGCGCGTTGGATGCCATTCGCCAGGAACTCCGAGGTGATGAGCGTGACTTGAGCACCAGCCATCAGCGATTTAACTACATCGGTAGTGGTGTGCACACCTGTGGTCAGTGCTAGATCTGCCTTTACTCGACCATAAAGCATGGCTACCCAGCGCAGCGGCAAGCGCAGTTCACTGGAACTGCTCAGTTGCAGGTTGGGCACCACTTCCAGATTTTCGATATCCAGGTCCGGCTGGTAAAAACGATTGAATAGTACCAGCCCGTTTACCCCGGCCTCAGCCAGGCGTCTGCACAAATGGGGCAGGCTGCTGATGTAAGGTACCAGTTTAATGTCCAACGGGATTTTTATCGACTTGCGGACCTCGCTGACCAGCTCAATATATGAATTCTCAAGCTGTCCGGAATCCACGCTGGGATCTGACGGAATGAAGTAGATATTCAATTCAAGTGCGTTCGCGCCTGCCTGCTCAATCTTCCTGGCATATTCGGTCCATCCCCCCATGGTAAAACCGTTCAGGCTGCCGATGACCGGGATTTCCGTGGTTTCCTTTATTTTGCGAATTAATTCAAGGTACTTCTCCGGGCCGATGTTATAACTCTCCATTTCTGGGAAGTAGGTGACCGCTTCGGAGAACGATTCAGTGCCGTAATTGAGGTAATGGTCCAGCGCCAGGCTCTCGTGCTCAATCTGCTCTTCGAACAGCGAGTACATGACCACTGCCGATACTCCTGCGTCTTCCATGCGCTTCACGTTATCCAGTTTCTTCGACAGGGGTGATGCTGACGCAACAATGGGATTCTTAAGATCCATCCCCAAGTATTTGGTATTCAGATTTACCATTTGACGATCCTTTCTTTTTTCTATCCCCAAGGGTGTTGGTGGGGAGATTCCCACACCAACACCTGTATCTTATCAAAGAAAGACAATTTTGGTACAGTTAAAAGCTATTTTTTCCCTTTTTCCGCCAGGCTGCTGTAATATTCCCACTGCTTTTGGGCGTCTTCTTCCGCTTCTTGCATCAGGAATTCAGCGCGCTCCTCGTTGCTCTGCGATAGCATGCGGAAGCGGGTCTCATTGTAGGCATATTCCTGCACCGGAATAGAAGGTTTGCGGCAATCCAGAGTGAAGGGTTCCTTGCCTTCGTCCGTTAACGCAGGGTTGTAGCGGTAGAGGGTCCATGCGCCAGAATCGACTGCCAGTTTTTGCTGGTTTTGTCCCTGGCTCATATCAATACCGTGGTTAATGCAGTGCGTATAGGCTACGATCAATGACGGTCCGGGGTAAGCATCCGCCTCGATAAAAGCTCGCAATGTTTGCTGATCCGAGTAGCCCATAGCGACGCGCGCCACGTAGATATATCCGTATGACATGGCGATCTTTCCCAGGTCTTTCTTGGGTAGGCCTTTTCCGTTAGCGGCGAATTTCGCTACGGCAGCACGCGGAGTAGCCTTGGAAGATTGTCCGCCAGTATTGGAGTAGACCTCGGTATCGAGCACCAGCACATTGACGTTCTTGCCAGATGCCAGGACGTGATCCAGACCACCGTAACCGATGTCGTACGCCCAGCCGTCGCCACCCACGATCCATACGCTATTTCGCACCAGGGCGTCTACCAGGCTGAGCATGTGTTTGGCTTTGGGATTGGTGGAACCCTGCAGGCGCTGCTTGAGCATTGCGACACGCTCACGCTGGGCATTGATGCCTGCCTCTTCCTCCTGGTTGGCGTTCAAGATCTCTTCAACCAGCTGATCGCCGACTTCTTCGGCAAACAGGGGAACCAGTTCGCGGGCGAATTCGGTCTGCTTGTCCAACGTCAGGCGCATTCCCAGGCCAAACTCAGCATTATCTTCAAACAATGAGTTAGACCAGGCTGGTCCGCGGCCCTGTTGGTTAAACGACCATGGGGTAGTAGGCAGGTTGGCGCCGTAAATCGAAGAGCAACCGGTGGCATTGGCTACCACTGTGCGGTCTCCGAACAGCTGTGTCAGCAGTTTGAGATATGGTGTCTCTCCACACCCGGCACAAGCTCCGGAAAACTCGAACAGGGGACGCATCAACTGAGAATTTTTGACCGTTGCGGGTGAGAACTTGGTGCGGTCAGGATCGGGGAGTGTCATAAAGAATTCAAAGTTTTCTCTTTCGGGTTCACGCAGGGGCGCCTGTGGGGCCATATTGATGGCTTTGCGCCCAGGATTTGTTTTGTCTTTTGCGGGGCAGGTGTTGACGCATTGACCGCAACCGGTGCAGTCTTCAGGCGCCACCTGGACGGTGTATTTCGTCCCGGGGAATTCACGGAATTTTGCATCCATCGACTTGAAGGTCTGAGGTGCATTTTCAAGATAGGAGGCATCATAGACCTTGGTGCGGATGGTGGCATGCGGGCAGACAAAAGCGCATTTACCGCACTGGATGCAAAGATCGGGTTCCCAAACGGGAATTTCCAATGTGACGTTGCGTTTTTCCCATTGCGTGGTGCCAGAGGGATACGTCCCATCCTCAGGCAGCATGCTTACAGGGAGATTATCGCCTTCATAGACCATCATCGGTCCCAGGACCTCGCGCACGAATTCAGGGGCTTTGTCCGAGACGGGTGGGCGAATGTGCAGGCTGCTGGTAGCTTTCTGGGGAACTTCGACTTCATAGAGATTTGCGAGGCTCTGGTCAACTGCATGGAAGTTTGCCTGAACGACAGCATCACCGCGTTTCCCATAGGTTTTTTCGATGCTTTCCTTGATCTTCTTGATGGCTTCATCACGGGGCAGGACGCCGCTGATGGCAAAGAAACAGGTCTGCATGATGGTATTGATGCGGATCCCCATCCCGGTACGCTGGGCGACAGTGTATGCATCGATAATGTAGAATTTGAGTTTCTTATCGATGATGGCCTGCTGTACCTCCACAGGTATTTGATCCCACACCTCATCCTGGCTGTAAATGCTGTTAAGCAGGAAGATGCCGCCCGGTTTAGCATACCTGAGCATATCAAAGCGCTCGAGGAAGGAGAACTGGTGACAGGCGACGAAATTGGCATCGCCGTAGCCGATGAGATAGGGAGCGAGCAGTGGTTTGGGTCCAAAACGCAGGTGAGATGCCGTGACCGAGCCCGATTTCTTCGAATCGTAGACGAAATACCCCTGGGCATGGTTATCGGTCTCTTCGCCAATGATCTTGATGGAGTTCTTGTTGGCACCCACCGTCCCATCTGACCCCAGGCCAAAGAAGACACAGCGCACGGTTTCGGGAAATTCGATCGAGAAACCAGCATCGTAGTCCAGGCTGGTGTGAGTAACGTCATCATTGATACCGACGGTGAAGTGCTTTTTCGGCTGCGCTTTTTTCAATTCATCGAAGATGCCCTTCACCATGGCAGGTGTGAACTCCTTGGAGGACAGGCCATAGCGGCCGCCTGTGACCACAGGCGCCTGCTTGAAAGTCACTGTCCCGCTGGACATCCCTTCGCTGATGGCGGCGACAATGTCTTCATAAAGTGGTTCGCCGATAGACCCCGGTTCCTTGGTGCGGTCGAGGGCAGCAACGACCTTGACGGTTGAGGGCAGCGCCTTGACAAAGTGCTCAATCGAGAAGGGACGGTACAGGCGCACGCTTACCACACCCACTTTTTCGCCCTGCGATGCGAGGTAACGTGCAGTTTCGGCGGCCGTATCCGCGCCTGAACCCATAATGATAATCACACGCTCGGCATCATCTGCGCCGGCGTACTGGAAAAGTTGGTACTGCCGGCCGGTCAGGCTGGCAAACTTATCCATGGCTTTTTGCACGATCTGTGGGCACTTGTCGTAGTATGAATTAACCGTTTCCCTTGCCTGGAAGAACACATCGGGGTTCTGCGCTGTGCCGCGAATAGATGGACGCTCGGGTGAGAGACCACGCGCGCGGTGTTCAATGATCAGGTCGTCGTCCATCATGGCCACAAGGTCGGAATCGTCCAGCATTTCGATCTTATCCACTTCATGCGAGGTGCGGAAACCATCAAAAAAGTGGATGAATGGGACGCGAGCCTCCATGGTGGCAGCCTGGGTAATCAGGGCGGCGTCGTGTGCTTCCTGCACAGAGGCAGAGGCCAAAAGGGCAAAGCCGGTGCCGCGTGTGGCCATAACGTCGGAATGGTCGCCGAAAATGGACAGCGCCTGGGCCGCAATTGAACGCGCAGACACGTGTAGAACGCTGGAGGTCAACTCTCCGGCGATTTTGAAGAGATTGGGAACCATCAGGAGCAGACCCTGTGAAGCGGTAAAAGTGGTTGTAAGCGAGCCAGTGGTCAGGGCGCCGTGAACTGCACCTGCCGCTCCGCCTTCGGCCTGCATTTCGATCACATGGGGCACGGTTCCCCAGATATTGGGGATCTGGCGGACTGACCAGGCATCAGCATGCTCTCCCATCGGTGAAGAGGGGGTAATGGGATAAATGGCGATGACCTCGTTCAATCGATAGGCGACATGCGCTACGGCCTCATTTCCATCGAGAGTAACTTTTTTTCGTGGCATTTTTATACTCCATTTCTTATAATCTTTCGGGCAAGAGAGATTTCTCTCGAGAGAGATTTCTCTCTATATACGCGTAAAACCAGGGGCGCACTGCGCTCCTGCCCTGATGAGTTTAAGGTCAAAATAGGTTTCACATCAGTACCATTGGTCATACAAATCACTGTATCCTGTCATATTTCAGACCAAATTAGCATAATTTGTCGGAAATACATTATCGATTCTGTAAATATCTTTCAGCCAGTAAAAGGGCTGCAAGAGTTTTTGCATCTTGAATAGATCCCTCTCTAGCCATCTGGTAGGCTTTTTCAAGGAGGATTTTCTGAAGATGCAGATATTCATCACTGTCGGCTTGCAGTGGGGCTGATATTAATCCGCGTGCCAGGTAAATATATTGGTGTTCGGTGCAGTAGCCGGGCGCGATATACATCTCCCCCAACCTGGTCCATTGATTGGCTGCCATACCGGTCTCTTCGCGGATCTCACGCCTGGCAGCGGTTTCGGGTGTTTCACCCGGTTCCAACACGCCGGCGGGCAGTTCCAACAACTCCTGCGATGCACCCAGGCGGTACTGGCGGACGAAAAGCAGGTTCCCTTCATCGTCCAGGGGGACGATTACAACGGCGCCAGGATGAACAACCAGGTCATAAATGCGGGTGTGTGAATCCGGGAATTTCAGATGGACGCGGTTTACGTCGAAAGCGCGACCCTGGTAGGAAACCTCGCGCTCTATTTCTTCGAAATCCATCAGTTCTGAATTTTCCTCCGCTATAGTCTGGTGATTATTCAATATTTAGAATACCACCCTGTATTGAGTGTTTCTTGATTGACATCAGGGCAATTATACCCCCTTATGAGTGAGCTTATTTCATTAATTCTCTAAAAAAGAACAGCCGGTGAGTTGATAAGAAGTGCCTGCTGCATCTGATCAGATGCAGCAGGCACGTATCCGGGCAATCGGTAATATCGTCTGCCTTACCTCATGAGGGTTTAATTCCAGGTGGTTATGCGAGGTTGTAGCATACCAGCTTTGGATCGGTCATTTCAGCCAGGGCAAACTGGATTCCTTCTTTGCCCAGCCCGGAATTCTTTGTACCGCCAAAAGGCATGGCATCGATGCGATAGTCTGTGCTTTCATTGACCATCACACCGCCAAAATCGAGCTCCATGGTCGCTTTGTGAGCCGTTTTTACATCACTGGTGAAGATGGCGGCCATCAAGCCGAAGTCAACCTCATTGGAAATCTTGATGGCTTCATCCAGAGTCTTGAAGCGGTACAATGCAGTCACCGGACCATAGATCTCACCTTTTGCCATGCTGCAGTCCTCCGGCAGGTTCTCCAGCACAGTAGGCGGGTAGTGCGTGATGTTGCTGCGCGTGCCGCCGGTCAGCAATCGGGCGCCCTTCTGGACGGCTTCATTCACCCATTTTTCGATGCGCACGGCTTCTGCTTCGGTAATAACCTGGCCCATATCGGTGCTTTCATCCAGTTTACTGCCCAGTTTGTATGCCCTGGCAGCATCCACAAACTGCGCGGCAAAATTGTCATAAATGTCATCGTGCAGCAGCAGGCGCTGTACGTGCAGGCAGTTCTGCCCGGCAGCCCAGAATGCGCCGCTAACTACAGAATCGAGCGCCTGTTTCAAGTCAGCATCGGGCATGACGATGTTGGGACAGTTGCTGCCCAGCTCCATGGCGACCTTCTTGAGGCCCA
>Ga0210077_1000482_pt1 | contig 14834 bp, 11 predicted proteins | sample RushMan_CattailN_5_FD_185556 | JGI IMG/M metagenome (GOLD analysis project Ga0210077, IMG submission 185556) | Wetland microbial communities from San Francisco Bay, California, USA, that impact long-term carbon sequestration -... | ecosystem: Environmental > Aquatic > Marine > Wetlands ... | reverse complement strand
AACAAATGATGGCATTATCGGCTGGTTCACGGGTACCTCCGGTACGTGTGTATCCATTTTCAAGCCCGTTTTCCCAGGCGTCGACCTGCCCGATATGGGACCATATCCCCTCGAGACCTTCAATTCTCAGAGTATGTGGTGGTTGGGTGAACTGCTCCACCGCCGCGCCATGGCGGATTTCGACAATGCCGTCCCCGAGATCCGCGCGGATTTCGAGGCGCTCGAAGAGGATTTCATGCAGGAAGCACAATCCTTGCTGAAGGGCACGCTTGAGCAGAAAAAGGCTTTCATGGAAGACTGCTTCCAGAGAGCCGCCCAGGCAACCAGCAACTGGACCGAAAAGCTAGTGGGCAACAAGGATTTACGCTTCAAGGATCTCACCTATTACGAAGCCTGGAGGACCTTCAACCAGGAAGCCGGACTGGCGAACATGCCAGAATTTTAGCCAGCAAAAATCAAGTTTCCAAACCCTACATATAAAGCAGCCTCCGTCGAGAGGCTGTTTTTTTACGGATGCAGGGACAATTTAAACCTTTATTCCTGGTCACCAGTCAAGCTAAAGCGGACCTCCTGCCGGCATAATTTGCTACAATTAATGCCGAGAGACCATGCTGGTTATGTGCATGTGGTCTTCCAGTAGAAGATTGATATGAACACCATACCTGATGTACCTCATCACTTGCAAGTTAAGGTCGATTGGATCGCCCTGTGGCGAGAAATCGTCGAAGAACGTGCCTTACGCCGCCAACAGAACCATTCATCTGCAGAGGAGGATCCCTGGTCGCAAAAATCAGATCAATTCCAGGATGCTGTCGACGAAAGATGGAAAAACCCCGATTCTACGCGCGGTTTCATTCTTTCACAGTTGAATGATACCTACAGCGTGTTGGATATCGGCGCAGGCACCGGCGCATGGTCGCTATTCCTGTCTCCCCACGTACGCCGCGTAACCGCTGTGGAGCCCTCAGCCAGCATGGTTGCCAAAATGCGCGACAATATAAAGGACAAGGACATTAACAATATAACTGTCTTACAAGGGAACTGGCCGGACGTCCACGTGGAAATGCACGATTTCAGCCTGTGCGCTCACGCCATATACGCCGAACCCGACTTTGCCGCTTTTGTCCGGCAAATGAATGCGGTCACCCGATCCACAGGCATGATGTTGATCAGGGTGATCACCCCTGGGAGCGTCCTTTCCGAAGCCTCACAGGCTGTGCTGGGGCACCCGCATTACCGACCGCATTTCAGCATAGGCTACAACGCCCTGCTGCAGATGGGAATTTACTCCAATGTCCTCATGGAGGATACCGGCTGGCATTATCCCTGGCACAGTGCCACCCTCGAAGGGGCTGTGGACAAGATCAAGGTGCAGCTGCGCATCGAAGCAAATGCGCGTTATGACGATCTCCTGCTGGACCTAGTACAACGGAGGCTACATTTCACAAATGGTGTTTACGTCTGGCCGCGCGATATACGCTCGGCGTTAATCTACTGGTCAAAGGAAAATATCATCGCTTCATTATAGGAGGAGCTGCAGGCAAAAAAGGAGGTAAGCTCATGTGCTTAATCATCCAATCACTGTACCATGTGTTGCACGCTCAGGAAGAAATCCGCTTCTTCAACACATTCAAGGGCATCCCCATCTGCTACGGAGGAGAGATCGTTGAGATCGGCAAGAAGACAGTGCGGTTTCACTTACACCCTAACCAGATTACCTGCATGAAAATTGAACGCCACACCCACATCGAGAGTAATCTTCTCCCGCATACCGTCCAAGCTGAAGTTCTCAGCCTGGACATCAAGGCTGCGCACGCCTTGCTCGGTCACTATGAATATGACAGCCCCGAGGTGAAAGAACACAACTCTGTGTATGTAAGGCCGCATACCGCGCTCAAGCTGGCGATTGAATGCCAGGAAGATGAACTTCCGGCTGACCTGAAGGAGATTTCTCTGCATGGGCTGGTTGCACACCTGAGAGCTCAACCTCACCTCAGAGAGCATCTGACCTTTGGACAGCAGCTGTGTATGCGGTTGGAACTGCCTTTGCCCGCTGGAGAAGTCCGCCAGGTAGACCTCTCGGGCAGTCTCCAGGGGCAGATGGAACTGGAAGACAAGGAGGTCCTGCAGCTGGACATCCAGCTCAACCCTGACGACGAATCAATATTGGATCTTTCCCGGTATATTCACGGCAGGCAAAAGGAAATCCTTAATGAGCTCAGGCAGATGACTGAATTGAACCTCAGCAAGTCATTTGAGACTCGTCCCCTCATGGAAACGTCGAAATAATTCCTGTGAACATCTCTGACCTGCGGTTTACAGTCTGCTTTCTCACCTTCGGTGACCAGTTGCTGATGCTCAAACGCAACAAAGCTCCTAACAAGGGTTTGTGGAACGGCGTGGGCGGTCACATAGAAAATGGTGAGTCGCCCATGGCATCATGCCTGCGCGAGGTTTATGAAGAGACCGGCTACCGGCTGCCAGAATCGCACTTTTGCGGTTTGCTGACCTGGCGCGGCTATGAAATTGCCGATGGTGGGCTGTACCTGTTTACTGCCCCGGTCTCAACTCCAGCATTCGTACCCACCAATGAAGGCGAGCTTGCCTGGAAGCGGCGTGATTGGGTCTTCAGCTCACCAGAAACGGTTTCCAATATCCATTACTTCGGGCCGAAAATCCTCAATGGAGCACCAATATGCACGTATCACTTTGATTATTCCGATGGAAATATACAGCATTACGAAATCCTGCCGCTGCCGCCCGGGATCGACGTTACCCATGAATCTCGATTTGCCTTTTAGATGGAGATGGATTAATCCATACCCTCGATTAATTGAAAACAAGTCCGGCCTGACGGACGTAGAGCTTGTTTTTTGCCAGTTTAAAAACTATGATGCCAGCAAATCCTCAAGCTCCAATTCTTTCAAGCTGGCTTCACCCGGTACACCCGTCTCAGGGTCCCAGTGCATCATTTCATAATAACGCCTGCGCGCGGCGTAGAAGGCTTCGGGGGTGATCTCCTTACCGGCAATGGGACCTTCCTTGAAAGCCTTCATCACGCGCCCGGGGATTTTGTCATCATCCGCGCTGAAGCCCTCGCGCAGGTTGAACAAGCGTGAAAGCGTCTGAGCCCTGCGTCCGACTGCCAGGATATCCTGGATGCCGTACTCCACGCCAGTTGTAGCAGAGATTGCATCAGCCATGTGCTGGTAATCATAGGGATAAAACTGGCACACGATGGCGCAATCCATGAAATGTTTGAAGGCGACCTCGTTATAGAAGATCTTCATCTTTTCTTCGCCAAGGTATGACGCCGATTGTGGGCCAATAGGCTCTTCCAGCGCAGAGTTGACCCTGTCAATCGAGCGCCCATCATTGGTGTAAGCCGTATCGTGCACGTTGATGACATGGTCAGCGCCAATCGGCGAGACGGCGTAGCCAACACCCAGCACAAACTTGAGACGCGGCTCGTGCATGGGCAGTTCCTGCCCTTTGACGGTGATATTGAAAGGCTGGCTGGCAGGTCCGAAACGCTTACTCATACGGTCCACGCCCTCGGCCATAACATCCCCGAACCCCTTGCGCAGGGCAATCATTTCCACCGAGCGCACCAGCAATTCGCCATCGCCCCAATGGTACGATAGGCCGCCAGTTTCATTTTCAGTGATTATCCCGTTCTCGAAGCACTCCATCACAAAGGCGATGCTCATGCCGGTTGATATAGAATCCAAGCCATACGCGTTGGACATTTCATTGGCTTTCAGCACGGCCAGGTTATCGCTCACATCACAGGTGGGGCCAAAGGCTCCCATCGCCTCATATTCAGCGCCGCCATAGGCTGGGTCAAGCTGCTTATATGGGTCGGGGTCTTCGTTCTGGAAGGTAGATTTGCAGCTGATAGGACAGGCGAAACAGGTATCGCGTTCCTTGAGGAACATCTCATAGTTGCGCTCACCGCTCAGAAGCTCGGCTTCTTCGAAGATCGCATCGCCAAAGTTGCGTGTGGGCAGGCCGCCTTCGTATGCCAATGTGGTTACACTGTCCTGGGTGCCGCGCCCGGTGCCGGGTGTGGCCCAAGCAGAAAGCTCCTTGTAATTGTCGCCCAACCATTTTGCCACCGTCCCCAGGCGTTTTCTATCCCTCACATCCAGCCTGAATGTGCCGCGCACTGCCACTGCTTTGAGGTTCTTCGAGCCCATCACCGCGCCCAGTCCATTGCGCCCGGCGGCACGGTTCACATCGTTCATCACCGCGGCAAAACGCACCAGTTTCTCCCCTGCTGGGCCGATCTGGGCCACGCGAATGCGTTCATCACCCAATTCCTCACGGATGGCGGCCTGAGCCGGTGCGGTTTTTAGACCCCATAAATGACTGGCGGGCCTTATTTCCACATTTCCATCTTTGATCCAAATGTAAACAGGAGATTCTGCACGACCATGCACTACCAGCGCATCGAACCCGGCGCGTTTGAACTCATTTCCCCACCAGCCGCCGGATTCTGAGCTTCCGATGGCGCCTGTCAGCGGTGATTTCCCGGCTACCCCATGGCGACCGGACCCTGGCAGGCTGGTGCCCTGCAGCACACCTGGTGTAAAGATCAACAGATTGGCCGAGCTGAGCGGATCAATGTTGGCTGGCAAATCGCGCAGCAGCAGGTAAGCTGCCAGGGCGCGCCCACCTACTAAAAGCCGGTAAACGTCATCCGGTGGCGTTTCAACTTCCACAGCTCCATTGCTCAAGTCTACGTGTAAGATCTTGCCATACGTTCCACCAATCATTAATACATCCTCCAACTATGAATATTTTTATAGGTCAGTCACAATATTACTATGTCAGCATACTTTTTTGTTCAGTTAGAAATCATTTACCTCTACCGGCGGCTGTTCCAGGATTTTTCCAGTTCCCAGCTTGCGCGGGTCTGTGACACCCAGCACCAGCAGCGCCAGTCCGAGAAGAGAAAACAACAGCGCGAAGGCAAACATGAATGGATAGTCGAACAGCTCAACCAAACCACCAGCCAGGATGGGAGCTACCAGCAGTACCGGTGAAAGCAGTGTGCGCGAAAGTCCGATATAAGTGGGCCGCTGAGGTCCTTTGTCGAACTCCATGGCGATATTCAGGTCGCCAATCACCCATGCAGATTGACCCAGCCCCATCAGGAAGAAGGCAATATAGAGGGATGGAACTACATGTATCAGGAGCAAGGTAAGCAGCGCCAGTACCCAAAACAACCCGCTGGCAACCAGGATCAGTTTCTGACCAAATCGGTCGCTTAAGGTTCCACAGACAGCATATCCAATCGTGCCGGATCCGAACAGGATCCAGGTAAAAATAGCGGCATACGCATCCGGCAGCGAGAATTTTTGGATGCCATAAACAGCAACAAACGCAAAGGCCATATTTCCCATGTACGCCAGGCCGCGGCTCAGCAGGTAGCGGCGGAAGTTGACGTTTTTCTTGAGTATCTGCAACCATGAACGCGCCAATACGCGCAGTGAATTCTTCTTTTCGGATTGGATATAAGCCAGGGAAGGCTCCTTGGTCAGTGACAGGAATATAAAGGAAAGCACCACGCCCCCGAAGGCAATGGCAAAAATGATGGCGTAATTGTGCGGATATGCCTGTCGCGAGAGCACCACACCGGCTATGGCGGCAGCGCCCAATCCCAGGAAATTACCGGCGAAGCGTGAGACGCCAAAGAAACGACCACGCAGTGACATGGGCATGACCGAGGCGATCAATTCCTGCCAGGGGAGGGCTACAAAGCCACTGGCCAACGCCTTCCACACCATCAGGAGCACAAAAAGCAATATGGCTGTATTCTCAGCCAGATTCGGCAGCCATAGGGCGGCCAGAACGAGCATCAGGTATGGCAGGCGTTCAAATACTCCCATCCATAATACGGCAGGCAGTCGACGAGGCAGGCGCTCGATGTAGTTTGCCAGGAAAAGCTGAGGCAAGAACCAGCCGGCTTCGTGAATGGCAGGCACCAGCCCGATAATCACGGGAGAAGCTGTAAGCGTGGCGGCGAAGACAGGTAGTATGGTCTGGTACGCAGCAAATGTATCGCCAAAGAACCACGACATGGCGTCCAGGGTATTGACGATGAAATTCCGGCGGACATGTTCTCCAGCCTGCGTAAATTCCTGGTTCGATGGTACTGAAATGATGCGCGCCATACGCGGAAAAATGTTCACTGTACCGATCCTGGTCTTTTATATTGTGAATCACTGCTGTAAAAACGTACCTGGTGATAAATCCAGCCAATGATACCATGAGCGTTCAAATCAATGTATGAATTGCATCCATCAGCTACTAGATTTACTTTAGCAGAATATTCACACGGGGAGAAATACTCCCCGATTTTTCTTTATTGCCCAATTGTTCTCTTTTTCATCGCGGTACAATAGAGCGATCATAACAATCAACAACCTGACGAGAAGCGATGCATCCCTCTCTGGTGACAATCCATCTTACAGTTGAGCAATGTCAAAAGCACAAAAACCGCAAAAAATGATCCTCATTGGCCTGGATGCCATGGTGGCTTCACTGGTCGAAAAATACCTTGCGGCCGGCGCCATGCCCAACCTGGCGGCACTGACCAGGCAAGGAAGCTATACACGTGCTCGCGCCCTCTTCCCGGGTGTTACGCCCATCAATTGGGCTACCATCAGCACCGGAGCCACACCTGGCGCGCACGGTATCCCGGACTTCTTTATCCTGGAACCCGGCGATCCATTGGATGGCGGGCGTGATACCTTCGATGGGAGCGTCTACCAGGCAGAGACGCTGTGGCAGGCGGCCAACCGGGCCGGGATGCGTGCAGCCACCATCAACTTCCCCGGCGGTTCCCCAGTACAACATCCCAATCATTACTGGGTTGCGGGACGCGGCTCTCCGGCAGGCGTGTCCAACTATGCCATCCGCCCCACCGGGTGTGCTGCAAGCCAGCCCTACCTGGCTGAAATGCGCGACGCAGAACCCCTGGAGATGCACGGGAAGAGCGCGCTCTTCAATCTGAAGCCGTTCAATGACCCACAGGGAGAAGGGCTTACCCTGCAGTTCAGCATCATGAAGGACGGTCGCGGCTACAACGGCGTGATGGTAACCCAGCAGCCCGGCGATACCCTGCTCACCTTCCTCTACCCTCACCAGCCCTGCCCCTGGTTATGGGGAGATTTCAAGCTCAACGGCAAAATACGGCGCGGCAGCTACCGCCTTGAGTTGGTACGCCTGCAGTCTGAAATCCCTGCCATGGCCATGTACATATCAGAGGTCACTTCACCGCAGGATATAGCCATACCGGGCTGGCTGGGTCCGGCGCTGGTCGAGCGCCACGGCGCTTTCATCGACTACTCCGGCGGTCGCGGCATGGACCGCGGCTGGTCGACCCCGCAGCGCATGGTGGAAGAAGGCCGCTACAAGGGCCTGTGGCAGGTGCGTGCGGCTGAGAGTCTGCTGATGGAATACAATTGCCAGTTGGTGATGCTCAAGTGGCATCTGCTGGACCACATCCAGCACGGGTTGTGGGGCGGGATGGATCCTCTCTCTCCATGGTATGACCCTGCCAGCGCCGACGACTACGAGGAGTTGATTCGCTCCAGCTGCCAGGCTGCCGACGAAATGATCGGTGTGCTGCTGCCATTGGTTGAGCAAGGTGTCACACTGGTAGTGACTTCTGACCACGGACACATCCCGCACCTGAAATCTGTATCGCTGAACAACCTGATGGTGAAGGAAGGGATTATCCACCTGCAGCCAGGCGATCAAAACCCACCACCCGTGGATTGGAGCCAGACGACGGCATTCGGCGGCCCAGGGCTGGGACATGTATGGGTCAACCTGCATGGACGCCAGCCACAGGGCATCGTATCTGCAGATGATTATGAGAAGATACGCCAGCAGATCATCGATACACTGCTAGCGCTGCGTGATCCACAGAACAACCTGCAGCCGGTGTGCAAGGCCATCCGCAGAGAGGAAGCACACTCCATGGGTTTGTGGGGCGAGCGCGTGGGCGACGTGGTTTATTGGATGGAACCCGGTTATTCCGGAGACTTCAACTGGTCGCCCATCTCCAGGGATGGCGATGTCATAACTCCGCTGGGACCGCACATCAATTCATCTACCGAATATGGCGAAAGGAAATTCATCGCCCACAAGTTCCAGAGCGTGCACGGCTGCGGAGACCCGGGTGCATCACTGGGTGAAGGCACCGAGGAAACGGTATTTGCAGCAGCCGGGCCAAACATTCGCCCAGGTGTGAAGCTAGACTTCGTCCCAGACCTGTCAACCGTAGCGCCCACCATTGCCGCTGCTTGCAGCCTGCCCCTGCCCGCCCAGGCAAATGGTGATGTGCTGGAGGACTGGCTTACTCCCTGAGATCTCGCAAGCGCTTATAGTAGGTCTTCTCACGTCCTTCCAGTTCCGGCTGCACCTGTGAGCCCACATCCAGGAAATGCTGCAGCCCACGCCCCATCTCCTGGCCGCGCTTTGTGTGCATGTCGAGGGCATAATCCGGGATGGTCGGCAGCAGCCCTTCTTCCTCTACGGCGCGCTTGATCCAGTTGAGCAACTCGTCGTTGGAACGATCTTTCTGGCGTTCACACAGGTAACGCACGGCATGGATGGCAAACAGCTCCCTGTCGCCTTCTCCATACTTGAAAGCCAGGCGCATCTGGCTGATGTTGTGGATCACCACGGGAGCCAGCGGCTCACCCATGCCAATATCCTCCACTGAAATAACGTAAAGACGCTGCCACAGCTTGGCTTCCAGTTCAGGGCTGGTAGTGACCATCTCGTAGGCTATCAGGGCGGCGTTTTCGGTATTGCCGCGGCGGATCTCTTTCTGCAAAGTAGATATGACCTCATCGGCTGGCAGATCATGCTTTGTGGTTACCTTTTGCCAGGGGTCAGGGGGAAGAGGGTGTGACATATTGATAATTCTCCTATATAGAAAGGTTTAGTTTTGAGGTTCAGTTTCGTATTCCAGCCGGTTTACGATCCAGCCTTTATGCGACGGTCCAGTTCAGCACGCGCTTCTTCCAGCTCGCTTCGTGCACCCAGGTAGTCCAACGTGGTCCAGGCTGCATCAAGCAGCAGCCACTCGCCATCGACCATGACATCGCGCACGTTCATGCCACTCTGCGAATATACCAGCGCGGTATAGAAATCCTGGCCGTTGCGCGGCGCCCAGCCAATGGAATCCATATCCAGGCTAACCAGGTCGGCTTTCTTACCCACTTCCAGCGAGCCAATCTCGCGGTCAAGTCCAAGGGCACGCGCTCCACCCAGCGTCGCCATCTCCAGCACCTGCCGGGCGGTTACAGCAGCGGGCTGGCGCTCGCGCAGCGACATCAATTTTGCTGCCAACCCCATCTCGCCGAAGAGGTCATAGCTGTTGCTGTTGGCCACATTATCGCTGCCCAGCGCAGTATTGACACCCTTCATTCGCAACGCCTTGAGTGGTGCGGCGCCCGCCCCACTGCGCATGGCAGCCGACGGGCAGATAACCGCTGTAAAGCGAGTACCTGCAAGCAGCGGCATGTCTTCCTCTTGAAGTTGGATGCAGTGCGCCGCCAGTATGGAGTACTTCAGCAGTCCCATTTCATCCATCTTCTGGGCGGCGCTGATGCCAAAGTTCTTGCGGCAGAAAACATCTTCCGAGCCATCGGTTAGCAGGTGGATGTGGAACCCGGCATCGTAGCGTTTCGCCAGGGGAATCTCCTTCTGGATGGTCTCCACGCGGTTGTCCTCGAAAAACGCATGTGGACCCAGCCAGGCCCTGATGCGTGGTTCACCCTGGGCGCTGGCCAGGAAAGCGTTTGCTGCTGACAGCTCACGCTCCACCATAAGGTCATCCTTTTCATCCACTATCCCGTAGCACAGCACGGCGCGCAAGCCGCTCTGCCTTACCACCGGCAGGACGCGGTCCATATAGAAATACTGGTCGGCGAAAGTGGTTGTACCGGTGCGGATCATCTCGGCGCAGGACACTGCCACGGCAGGCGGCACCATCTCTGCGTCAGCAACGTACTCCACCACGCGGATGGAGTTGTACCAACCCGCATAGGTGAACAGGGAATGGCCTTCGGCAATGCCGCGAAACAGCACCATGGGGGTATGCGTGTGGGCATTGACCAGACCGGGCATGACTATTTTGCCGGCCATGTCGACCTGCCGCATTCCCTGTATACCTTTTAACTGGCTGCGAGGTCCCGTTTCCATTATGCGATCGTCTTCCACCACAAGATAGCCGGGTGAATAGATGTGTTCCTGGGCATCCAGGGTGAGTACGGTATCGGCAAGCAGAATTTCTTTCATGAGGTTTCTCCTGTCAGACCTGGCGAATGCGCCTGTGCAAGGTATTTTCCTGGTTTGTAAGGAATTCTGTGCCCAGCAGCGAGCTGTCGTGGCGCAGCGCTTTTTCTGCCTTGCGCGCCTCCAGGTCAGCACGCCGCACCAGGTAGCCGGTCACGCGTATGAATTCCGAATTACAGCTCCCCACCGAAAGGTTGCGGATGCCTATCTTGAAGGCGCCCTGGATTATATCCAGGACAGCGCGCGGGTTCTGGGCAGCCGTCTGATCGAACTCCAGGATGGTGCTGATGCCGCCAGAGACTGCATCCTGCGGACCAGCCTCGACCATTAGCTGCGTATACAGGTCGGGTTCATCGCCAGCCGGGATGCGGCAACCAGGGGTCACCCCCTGGTCGGTAGAAATACCCACCTGGGCATGGAAGCAGGCGTGTCCGCCGGTACCCTCGCAGTAAAGCGCCGGAAGCGACGCGATCTCTTTTTCAAATTTATGGCTGATCTGGCTTGCAAGCTGGTTGGCTTGAGGGTGATGACCGTAGCGCGCCCCCGGTTTGTCACTTCTTTCCATCAGAATATTGACACACTCTGCCAGGCCGTATATGGCGGCGTAGGCGCTGAAATTTTCACGTTTCAATATTCCAGCCTGGACAAAAATATCCTTCTCGAACCACTGCACGTCTTCCACCAGGCGGCGGATGCGGCTGTTGACCACTTCAACTTCCAGCGCGGCAGCTTCGGGGATTACTTCATCCAGGAAGGTTTGAATACTCACATCATGATGCAGCGCAAGCTGCTTGAGATTGAGCCGCACAAGCGTGTAGATGCCGCCTGCCGGACGCATGGCGTTGTAGCAGCTGGCAATTACATATTCATCACCCCAATCCTGTTGCATGCGCGCGTGGTTTAGGAAGTAGGGCTTGGTGATCTCCAGGGCATTTCCCACCGCCTGCAGGGCAAAATCATCCGGTGTGACCTGCGGATCGTAGCGCAGCGTGAGGTTGGTGACCGTCTTCAGCTCGCGGTCGACTTCCAGCAGCATTTGCCCGACGCGCGTCTCTTGCGGTCCCAGGTTGCCATGCACGAAACCATTGGGATGCAATCGATCCACCAGCATCCAGAAGGAACGCAGAATATTACGCGCCTGGTCCTCTGACACACTGTCCATATAGGGCTCCAGGAGCTCGTCCAGCCGCCCGATAAACACTGGCAGCCGGTTAGGCACATAATTGTAGGCAGTCAACAGGCTGGTGACAGCATCGTAAAGCGATTGGGCCGGCTGCAGTCCCAGGAAGTCGAAGCCATCCCGAAGCACTTTGCCATAGTCGGGAGTCACGTAGCGCGGGTGGAAGGGTGCCGGTCCCTCGCTCAGCATGCAGATGATCTCGTCCCGCATCCACTGCAGGGCTTTGGGGGAAACTGCAGGATAGGGAAGCGCCTTGTAGGCCGCTTCCTTCAGCGCATCGTACTTCTGATCGACCAGCAATTCAGGGGCCTTCATAACAGCATCGACATGCTTTTTGAAATCCTCGACAGTCCAGGAAGTAAGACCCGTTTCCAGGTCTTCAAAGGAGAAAAAGATGGATGGGTTTTTCATTTTTCCTTCTTCGAATTATATAGAGTGACTGACATCATGCAATCCTTCAGCTTGAGCGACCTGGACCAGTGCTTCCAAAACAGCGTCATCCGGCGACTGCCACTGCTGCGCCGCACCGCGCGTGCCATGTGGGCGAAAACGTAGAAGTCGAAGGGGGATTTGCGGATCGACATGCGCCAGGAAGTGCGCCGTCTGGCGTACATTCTCCCCATCTGCATTGATGCCCGGGATGATAGTTTGGCGTACGGCATGCAGCTTGTGATGCTGCAACAGGAAACGGATGGTCTCCTTGACCATGGCATTGTCGTGGCCGGTAAGCCTCCAGTGTGCCTGTGGATCGAACACCTTGAAGTCGACCATGACACCATCCATCACTGGCAGCAACCGTTCCAAGGAATTGACGCCGATCATGCCGTTGGTTTCCACTATCGTCGTCAGGGTAGATGCGCTTTTCACCTGCTCGAAAAAACGCAGGACAAAATCGAGCTGCAGCAGCGGTTCTCCCCCTGTGACGGTAACCCCAGAAAGGAACGGTTTATGGGGGCTGATCTTCTGCCATAATTCAGCGACAGTATACTCCCAGACGCGCGGGGAGCTGAAATGCGGACAGGTATTCGTACAGGTATCGCATTCACGACAGAGGGTGGCATCCCAATGGACCAAGCCATCTTGCCATTCCAATGCACCTGCCGGGCATTCCTCCACGCACAGTCCGCAGTGTGTGCACAGCTGGATGGTTTGCGGGTTGTGGCAAAAAAGGCAGTGCAGGTTGCAGCCCTGCAAGAAGACGACAGCCCGGTTGCCGGGGCCGTCCACAAAGCTTTGCGTCAGCAGCTTGTTGACCACGCCATGCGGTTCAGGATGAAGCTCTCGTACCGGGGGAATGGGTCCATTTTGGGCTGCACGATGGGTCATTTAGGGAGTGCGCCTTTCTGTACCGATTATAACAGAAGGGTCTATTGATAAATGGCTCGATAAAGTGAGATTGTCGTCAGCATATACCGCCTTTTGCATCAGGCATTACTGGTATTATTTTTACTGCATCGAGTGGGGAATTTTTGATCTACATCACTAATGAAAGAAGAAGATTTAGTAAAATTGAGAGAACAATGCGAACATCAAAACGAAAACTTCGACGAAACTGCGTCTGCTTCAAACGCCATATCTGCAAGGCAAAGATTTTGCTTATCCTTTTCCTGCTGCTCACCATATTTGCTGCTTGCACATCAATGGAATTGCCAGCCACACCCACGGCGTTACCTTCCATTAAGGCTGAAACTCAGCAAGCCACAACAACATCGAGCAGCCTGTCACGCATCATCGCATTGGTCAACGGCACACTGATCGATGGCAGCGGCGCAGTGCCTGTCGAAGATGCCGTTTTGCTCATGCAGGATGGATACATTGTGGGCGTCGGGCTGGTCGACCACGTCGCCATTCCCGAGGGCGCAACCATCATCGACGCGCAGGGCGCTGTGATGCTGCCCGGGTTGATCAATGCGCATGTGCACGGCGCCTACAACCTCACAAAGCTTGAGGAATGGGCTCAGTCCGGTGTAACCACCGTTTGCGACCTGGGCGCTCACTCCTGGCCAGGCTCTCTTCCCCTGCGTGACCAGGCCAATCAAAATCCACGGTATGCGCAGCTGGCCATCTCCGGCGTCATGATCACAGCGCCCGGCGGATATCCCATCGCCCAATTTGGCGGGATTGGGCTCGAGGTAACCACTCCAGAAGAAGCTCGAAAAGTGACACTCGACCTGATCGACCAGGGTGTAAATGTGGTCAAAATGGCGCTCGAATCAGGCGAGGTGTTTGGAAAGTCCTTCCCCATGCTCTCTCCTGAAACAATCCGGGCTGTAGTGGATACTGCCCATCAAAACGGGAAGCTGGTCGGCACACATGTCACCGTCAGTAAAGACCTACAAATCGCCATCGATGCAGGCGTAGATTTCGCCGCACACATGGTGGTGGATATCCCATCCGATGTACAGCTGGAGCAGATGGTCAGCCAGGACATGTACTGGATCCCCACCCTCGAGCTGTGGAAAATCGTCGGTCAGGATGTGGACCGCAACGTGATCGATAATCTTGGACGCTTTGTGCAGGCCGGGGGGAGGGTGGCGCTGGGGACGGATTATGAAGGCTATTACGGTACCTTCCAACTGGGCATGCCGATGCACGAAATGGAGTGGATGCAGGAAGCGGGGATGTCACCCATGCAGATCGTCGTTGCAGGCACTCAGAATGCGGCGCACGTGTGCGGATTGGGAGACCTGCTGGGTACACTCGAGGTGGGGAAAATCGCCGATATACTGGTTGTGAAAGGCGACCCGCTGAAAGATATCCACGCGCTGCTTGACCCGCTGTGGGTCATCCGTAACGGCGTGATCATCCGCCGACCCACTCCCTGATCAAGTATAGGAATACCTCTTTTAAGTTTGACAGGCATCCCATCCACCCTTAAAATTGGGGACTAAGGAGAACCCCAATGATCAATCCCGCCCTGCCCCTGATCGACCTGCACCGCCACCTGGACGGTTCTGTGCGCCTTGAGACGGTCCTGGACCTGGGGCTGAAACACAACCTCCCGCTCCCCGCAACCGACCTGGATTCGCTCGAGCCGTACGTGCATATGAGCGCTCCTGCGCCCGATTTCTTAAGCGTTTTCGACAAGTTCTACTGGATGACTGCCGTGCTGGTGGACTACGACGCCTGCCGCAGGGTGGCATATGAAAACGTGGAGGATGCATTTCGTGAAGGTATCGACTATATCGAACTGCGTTTCAGCCCATATTTCATGGCCGAAGCGCATGGATTGGGACCTGAGGGAGTGGTCGATGCGGTCATCGACGGCATTGAAGCGGGTGAGCGAGATTTCCCAGTAAAAACCACCCTCATAGGCATCCTCAGCCGCACTTAC
>Ga0210077_1000481_pt1 | contig 14851 bp, 13 predicted proteins | sample RushMan_CattailN_5_FD_185556 | JGI IMG/M metagenome (GOLD analysis project Ga0210077, IMG submission 185556) | Wetland microbial communities from San Francisco Bay, California, USA, that impact long-term carbon sequestration -... | ecosystem: Environmental > Aquatic > Marine > Wetlands ... | reverse complement strand
TGGGCAGGGGCAGCACCTTCAGCTGCTGGCGGCCGGTGAGATCCAGGTCACCACGCAGGATGCGGCAGTGCTGCTGGCGCGCCGCGTCGACCCGGGGCTCCCGCTGGTCTCTTTCGCGCTGCTTGGTCAGCGCGGCCAGCAGGCGTATGCGGCCCTGGCTGACAGTGGGATGCAAACGCCCAAAGATTGGGAAGGACACACAGTGGGGTACAAAGGCGCGCCGCCGCCCGACCTGTATGCGCTCATCCAGGCGTCAGGTGCAGACATCAACAAAATCGAGCTGGTCAATGTAGGTTTCGACCCGCGCCTGCTGACAGAAGGCAAAGTGGACGTTTACCCGGTGTATAAGTCCAATGAGCCTTACCTGATCCGGAGCTGGGGTTACAATGTGACCATGTGGGATGCCGCAGATTACGGTGTGCCCACCCTGGGGTTAACCTATGTGACCAGCGACGAGATCCTGCAGAGTAACCCCGAGATGCTGGCGCGCTTCCTGCGTGCGTCGCTCAAGGGGATCGAATATGCCGAAAGCCACGTGGATGAAGCCATGCAGATTGTCCTGAAATACACCGGTCCCGAAGCCGATCCCGATCATATGAAATTCATGTTGGAAAGTGAGCTGCAGGATTTACGTGGACCAGTCACCGATCAATACGGACTGGGGTGGCAATCCCAAGAACAGTGGCAAGCGCTGGCAGAGATGCTCTATGAGAACGGAGTTATTGCCAGTACGGACATCATGGACCAGGTTTTTACGACCAAAATCCTGGAAATGGCGGCTGGCCAATAAGCGCTTTCGTACAGGTTCCAATGGGTGCCAGTACAACCTGGTTGGAAAATGCAGGTTTAATATCGGTGGGATTCTAAATTAATATTCGTACTGATTCTGTTTATATTCTTTCGACGGAGTTAATTGTCTGCAGGCTTTGCTGCAGTCTGTTCCCCTATAACTATGGATGAAGATCAATTATGAGAGCCAATCGCCAATTTCAGCCCACGCATATTCCAGGTGCGAATACAGCTGAGCGCCCACTTTCTTCCTGACTTTTCGCCCGCAGTATTCCATCAGCTCAAAACCCCCGATATTATTCAAGCGTTGGCCGATGGCGCGCGCCCTGATATGGCGGCACTGGATGTTGAATGGGTGCCCGGGTCGTTCGGAAAGGAAATCATCGCGCTTACCGATTTCAATAAGCTCAGCGATAAGCTGCTCGATTTCCTGTTTACTCTCTCTTGGATAGGGTTTTTTCGAAAATATACTCATTTTTCTCTCACCTTTTTACTATTATACCAGCCAGAATTTTTAATCGTCCTTGGATGTTAGTTCCGTTCGATATGCGTTTGGTGAGTCCTTGACCTTTCTAAAGTGTAAGGTTGGGAATTTTAAGGTTTAAATTTGGATGGTTTGTTATATAATGAATTTACAATCGTCTTATTAGATGGGGAACTTATCATCCATAATCTTATACAAAAGAGGTGAAACATGAAAATCAAACGCATCTTGGTCGTTGGAATTCTTGTGGCAGCCTTACTGGTGGTACAGGCGGGTGTCGTATTTGCACAAGATGAACCTGATAATCCCGATGAGATCACTACTGAGGAAACCCAGGAACCTCTCATGCCGGGGCAGAATCCCGTGGCGTACTTCATGGCGGGAGTCATGGGGGTGGAATATGACGAAGTAAGCGACCTGCAGCAGGAAGGCTACGGCTTCGGCAACATCAGCAAGGCGTATTATCTCTGTTCGCTGCTGTTAACACAGCCGACGTCTGAGGAAACCACTGAGCCTACAGATGAAGCGACAGAAGAGCCCACAGCAGTATGCGGCCCTGACCAACTCATGGAATATCTGCAATCGGCCAAGGAGATGGGTTGGGGCAATGTGATCAAGCAGTTCCAGGCGGATAATCCTGACCTGATGGTGACCAATGGGCACGGTGTGGGTTGGATGTTCAAACTGGCCAAGGGCATGACTACGGATAAGCATCATGGCAAACCCGAATGGGCGGGCGGCCCCAAGGATCATCCTAACAACGGCAAGAATAAAGATTAGAAATTGATTTTTGAAAGTTTAACGGTTATGGCAGAGTGATCGAATCACGAGCCATATTGAAGACCGGCTGCATCGTATTCCAATCATTCGTCCCACAAAGCTTGTAGAAAACCACGAAAGTTTGATCGACCCAGGTTAACCATACCTGGGTTTTTATTTGACTGCTGCCGCCATTGGGGAATTGGAGGGTGCCATTCATCACCAGAGCGGGATAACCGCCCAGTTCATCGATTTTTACCTTATCCAATGTGACGCTATCTGCAGAAGTAAGGTCGATAATACCGATTTTTTCAGCCGCCATCAGCATGCCGCGCAGGTCCTCATTGCGGTAGCTGCTGAGCGCGTCTTCCATACCGGCAACCATCGCAGCAGCATCGCTTCCAGCCGGCACAGGGGAGGTGACCAGGGCAATTGCAGCAAAGCCGGCAGGAAAAGCTCCCTCGCTGCTCACTTCGAGGTTCTCCGGATCCTGGTTGATACAGATCGTCGCCCGCAGGTTGTCGACCTGAGTATAGGAGACGTACCAGCCTTCTGGTGGCGTCAGGGTGAAGAGTGCCGCGGTAGGGATGGGCGCTTCAGTGGGCGGCACAGCTGTCGCTGGTACTTCGGTATCCTGAATGTTGACAGTTGCCTGTGCCTCGAGTTTTGATTCTGATGTCTCCGTGGGTGGGATCACCTGATTTTCAGTTGGCTGTACCTCTGTTGCCAGTGCGGCAGGCTGGCAGGCAGCCAGCACCAGGCACAGCAGACCAATGAAGAATTTACGTGAAGACATGGAGGACCTCCTGTCGATCCAAAATGAGATCTTTCAGAGTGTGAATACGAAGTGCTTGCAATTTGCCCTCCTATTGTATATCATCATATCCGGGTGTCAAACCTTCATATCTGCAAGGTGATTGCCAGGGAAGAACGCCCTGAAGATAACCAGACCCTTTATTGAAGGAACTTATATACGTTAACAAGTTGGGAATCACACCTATGAAATGGATATTCCTGTCCCCTCACCTGGATGATGCTGTTTTTTCATGCGGGGGTTTTATCTGGGAAAAAGTGCATCGAGGTGATGCTGTTGAAATATGGACGATCTTTACAAGCGCCCCCTCGCCAAGTGATCTCACTCCCTTCGCACAATCTTTGTATGCCCGCTGGGGGGTCGGTATGGATGCCATGGCGACCCGGCGTACTGAGGACCAGCAGGCTTGCAGTAGATTGGGAGCTGCTTATCGGCTTTTTGATTTTTTGGATTGTATTTACAGGCATTTTCCTGAGAACCGCATGCCTGTGGTAAGGGGTGAGGATGACCTTTTCCAGCCGCATTATCAAAGTGAGCCGCAATTAGTGCTCCAGATAGCCGGAGTAATTGGAAATGCCTTCCCAGGGGATGCCCGTATGGTCGGCCCGCTGGCTTTAGGAAACCACATCGATCACCAGCTTGTGAAGGAAGCGCTGCTGCAGGTTGATCCAGGAGCTAGCTTTTATGCTGATTATCCTTATGCAGGCAGTATCGAGGATATCAGAGAAATTCCACTGCCTGGCTTGCAGCAAAAGTATCTCCAGTCTATCTCTTCAATTGGTCTGAAATACTGGCAGGAAGCTATCGCCGCGTATCAAACGCAGACCAGCACCTTCTGGGATGACGTTCCCGAAATGGAGAGAGCTTTGGAGGCATACTGGCGAGGAGGCGGCGGCTGTGTGCTGTGGGGTAAAGCGTAGATAAATGCTTGCCAACTGGAGTCTTGATGATAAAATTAATTATGCCTGATGGCATTTCAGTCACCTCGATGATAAATCAAACCACCACCCATGGCAATTTTCACTGTTATACCCCTACCTGTGGGATAGGTAAACTGGTTTTAAAATGGGTTGGCACGGATTATGCTATACTGATGACATGCCTGACACAAAGCGCTGGTTCAACTGGGCGCAATTCTTGCAACACTGGTCGTTGAGGGAACCGGTTGCCACCTTGATCGAAGCAGCCGGCCCACTCTCTATTTTTATCGCCCAGTTTATTTATCTCGGAGAACCTTTTCTGCATTGGGCGGCGCCTGAAGAGCAGTGGAAGGAGCTGGCAAAGACCCTTGAAGATAAGGAGGAAAGGAACACCTTTGTGGCATTTTTGCGTGAGGAGGATGAACCTTGATTGGTATTGAGGATGTTTTAGGTATTGCGCTGGTGCTGGTCGCAGGTTTACTGCTACTGGCTTTAGGCATTCCAGGATGGAAACCTCGCCATCTCACCTTGCGCAGTATCCCTGCATTTGTAAGGCTGTGGAAATCGATCAGCCTGACCATTGAAGATGGCAAGCGAGTGCACCTGACCCTGGGTAACTCCAGCCTGTTGAAAGCCACCAATGCTTCCGCGCTGGTGGGGATGAGCAGCCTGGAACGGATTGCCCAGCTGAGCATTGCCAGCGACTCCCCGCCTCTGGCTACCAGCGGTGAAGGTTCGTTGACCATCTTAAGCCAGGATTCGTTGAGATATATATACAGGCGGGCGAACTCGCTGCGCCAGTTTGATATGACTAGCGGCAGGCTGACAGGTGTGACCCCATATTCCTATGCAGTCGGAACCATGCCGGTGATTTACGATGGGAACGTATCCACAAATATCCTGATCGGCAACTATGGCCCGGAAGTGATTTACATCAATGAGGCAGCCGAGAGAAAAGGCATTTACACCCTGGCAACCAGCGATTCGCTTTCCGCTCAGGCCGTCCTGTATGCCGCGGCGATGGACCCTCTGATCGGCGAAGAATTATTTGCAGTGCCAGCTTACATGAAGTTCAACCGCTACCATGAGGCCAGTCTCCACACGCAGGACGTGCTGCGCTGGATTCTGGTTGCAGCTTTATTGGGGGGTGTAGCGTATGTCTTGCTGCAGCAGCTTGTAGGGATCACATTTCGATGAAAAAGACGATGAGAGCTCCAATCGCGGTTGCTATTGCCATAGCTGTCGGACTGGTAGTCCTGGCAGGATATTTCATCCCATGGACACCGTTACAGAACATACAAACAGTACTGTTGAGCTGGGGAGTGATACTCGTGGGAGTTGCTACCCTGGTTGGGATCACCAACCTAGTGATAGTACACATTAAAAAAGTGGGTGATAAAAAGGCACCCGACCGCTACAGCATATTACTGCTGGTGGTTTTTGCAATTACGCTCGGCGCCGGGTTGTGGCTGACGCCTGGCGACAGCGGGTTTCAACACGTCGTTACGTCGATACAGACACCGATCGAAACCAGCCTGTTGGCAATATTAACGGTCACACTGGCTTTTGCTGCCTTGCGTATGCTGCAGCGACGTAAAGGATGGACATCTGTCCTGTTTGTAGTCAGCGTCATTGTTTTCCTCATTATCAGCGGCGGACTGGTAATTTCCTATGAAAGCATGCCTTTTGTAGGCGGATTGATCACCTTTATCCGGCAGATCCCTGTAGCTGGGGCAAGAGGCATTCTTTTGGGCATTGCCCTGGGTAGCGTATTGACTGGATTGAGAATTCTTATGGGTGCAGATAGACCTTATAGTGGATGATTATGACTGATAAACAGTGTCCGTTGTGTGGAGAGTTGAATCCTGATGATGAAACCATATGCTGGAAATGTGGATCGAGTTTGGATCATCGCGAATCAGTGGATTTGAACCCGGAAGAACATCAGACCCCGGCAGAATTGGTCGATGCCTTCCGCAAATTTGACCTGGAAACTGGGCAGAATGAAGAAGTGGAGGGTCCTTCCAATTCTTTTTCTGAGGGTGAAACATTTTCTCCTGAGGAGGACGAGTTCTGGTTAAAACGTATGCGGGAGCTGTCCCTGGGTGATGCGGAAGACAGCGAGGACTTCGATGAACCCGATCACATGGATATCTCCGATGAGAATATCCCTCCGTGGTTGAAAGCTGTTGACCCAACCAGAAAGCAAGAACCCGCAGCAGAAGCAGACGAAGAGTGGGGTGATATGCGTTTTGACACATCTTCCGGAGAAGTCTCACGTTTTTCAATCGAAAGCACGGACGACAGACAGGAAGAGAAATATGCTGAGATCTCTGATGAGCTTTCCGAAGATGAGCTTCCAGGCTGGTTGACGAGGCTGACTCGCTCCCATGTTTCGTCAGCGGAAGAGAAAGAAGAGCCTGCACAAGAGGAAATAACCCCGACGTCAGATAACCAGGACTGGCTGCATGATCTGATAGGGGCCCAGGGAGAAGCCAAAGAAAAAACCCCTGACGAAGAATCATCGATTTTGGAAGGGGGTCAGGCAATTCAGGATGTTGGTGAACAGGGAGAGGCAGAGGAAGACGACGCCTTCATTTTCTCGTTGTTCAGCGAGCCAGAGGACTCCGCAGGTGGCATGGAAGGAGTGCCGCCATCTGAAGAGGAGATTGAACCAGGCGCCCAAGGGTTTGAAGGATTTTCTGATGCACTGACTTCTGCAAAAACTGAAGAAGTTGCTTTTTCAGCAGAAGAAAAGCCGGCTGCTGACGGACCTGTTCAGGATGAGGACGAGTCTGCAGAACAGATGATCGACTGGTTGGCAGAGGATCAGCCGGCAAGCGAACCCAGCGATACAGAAACCGGTCCCGCTAGCGAAGCTGAAGCGGATGAAGCCTTAGGTGAAACCTACCCGGAATTTCCCCTCGCTGTGGGAGAGGAAACGCAGGATTGGTCACAGGTGATGGAAAGCCTGGATATCACGGAGAGCGCCATCGAAGAAGAGCTTCCTAACTGGATGAGCCTGCAAAACGAAATTATGGGGGAGGAAGCTGAAATTTCACCTGAGCAGCTACCGGGTGGTGAATTTGTGGTTGATGAGGCTGAACAGGAACCATCACCCGAAATGGAATCCGCGTTTGAAGCAACCATGGATAGCAGCTTTGCTGCCTCAGAAGCACTTGATGCAGCCGCTGAGGCCGAGGCAGCGACAGAGGATGAGAAAGTGCCTCCCGAAATTTCTCCGGACGAAGCACGAACTGATATGCCTTTTAAAGGCGAGGACCTGCTGGCATGGATGCACGATTTACGTGAGGAAGAAATTAAAAAAGCAGAAGGTGAGGGGAGTGCTGAAGCGCCACCTTCTAAAAAGGAAGGCATCCCGGATTGGTTTGAAGAGGAAGAAGCAGCCAGCCAGGAAGCTTCGGAAAAAGAAGAAGTCCTAGAGCGCGGCGATTTACCCACCTGGCTCTCCGCCATCCGACCCATCGAGGCAGTAATCCCTGAAGACATCAAACAGCTGGATGAGAAGAAGGTGGAGCAAGCTGGACCCCTGGCGGGACTGCGGGCAGTTATCCCTGCACAAGAAGACGCCATCCATTACGGCAAACCACCGGTATATTCGGTCCGTCTGCAGGTAAGCGAAAAGCAGCGAGCGCATGCTGCCATGTTGGAAGATATTCTGGACGCAGAAGGGCAGGCTCCAGCTGAGAAGCGAAAAAGAAAGACAAAATCGCAATATATCTTGCGCCTGTTTATTGCACTGGTTATTCTTGCAGCCGCCGTTTTACCCTATTTTGATATTGCCGTGGGAAGCATCCCATTGAATGCAGGCGCGTCAAGCAGGCTGCAGGCATTTTCGACCACGATTGATTCTATCCCTCAGGGTGCAACGGTCCTGCTAGGTGTGGATTTTGCACCGGGCTATTCTGGCGAAATGAATGTCGTAGCCGGCGGTGTGCTGGCACGCTTGATGTCGCGCGGGATCCATATTGCGGTGATCTCAACCACGCCGACAGGCCCGGCACTGGCAGAAGGATTGATGGATCAAACCCTATCGAAAATGCCGGATTATGCTGCACAGTATGCTCAGCCTGATTGGTATATAAACCTGGGATATCTGCCGGGAGAAACGGCATCACTAAAGGAGTTTGCTCAGCAACCGCGCCAGGCGGTGATATATGGTATGAAAGCAGGGTTGAGCAATGCCCTGGTATGGGATACAGCCGGGCTTAACGGAATCAATAAGATATCCGATTTTTCTGCCGTCATTCTCGTCACTGAGAATCTGGAGAACGGACGGGCATGGATTGAACAGGTTCAGCCGATGATGAATGATGTACCCCTGCTGGCTGCATCCAGTGCTCAATCGGCGCCTTTGCTGCAGCCCTATGTGCAATCGGGACAGATCCAGGCTATTCTTGCGGGTCTTCCCGAGGGGCTGGTATACGGTCAACAGACTCAACCTGCTGGCAGCCAGGACCTTGCCTGGAGCTCATACCAAAATGCTTTGCTGATAAGTATCCTGGTCATACTGGTTGGAGCCCTCGTCGCGGGGGTCATCTCCATGTTTACAGGCAGTAAATCTAGCCAGGAGGTATAGGAGCCATGACGTTGGCAGACATTATCTGGATGTTAGTAAGTTTACTCTTGACCTTGCTGGTGTTAAGCTACCTGTTTGGCGATAATCCGGTATTCCGAATAACCACCTATATTTTCGTAGGGGTTGCGGCCGGTTATGTGGCAACCATAGTCCTCTACCAGGTGATGTGGCCGCGAATATTGAGGCCGCTTCTAATCGGCAGTTTTGGTGAACGAATTTTTGCCCTCATCCCGCTTATCCTGGGGGTATTGCTTCTGGCAAGGCTGTTCCCCGATATTTCTCCCCTGGGTACCCTCCCGATGAGCTATCTTGTTGGATTGGGGGCTGCAGTAACGATTGGCGGCTCCATCCTGGGTACCATCTTTGGGCAATCGAAGGGAACATTTGCCCTGTTTAATTTGAGCGCCGGAACGGTTCCGGGTAATCTCCTGGCAAGTTTAGTAATGGGAGCCCTGGTGCTGCTGGGGACGATAACCACCCTGGTATATTTCCAGTTTACCGCGTCGCAAAAAGGTCAACAACCTGTTCAACGCGCCCATTGGATTGAGGTGCTGTCGCGCATCGGGCAGGTGTTTATCGTGATCACTTTGGGAGCATTATTTGCAGGGGTATACCTGGCGACGATCGCTGCCCTGGTTGACAGGGTCGGCTTCATCCGAGATGTTGTTGTGAGATTGTTCTAGTTATGACAAATTCTCTTGTGGATTCTGAATCATTACTCACCCTGGACCTGGGTTCAGTGCATACCCGCGTGTCATTATTTGATGTCGTGGAGGGGAAATATCATTATATTGCTACTGGGATGAGCCTCTCAACCGCTGGATCTCCTTACCGGGATGTGAATGAAGGGTTTTACCAGGCTTTGAAAAACCTGCAGAGTGCTTGCGGTCGAAAGATCTTCGATGACAGCGATCGTCTGATTATACCGGGCAGCGCCAACGGATCTGGAGTAGACCGCCTGGTAGTGACTCACTCTCTTGGGCCGGAAATTCGCATCGTGGTGGCTGGATTGCTGGGTGATGTCTCATTACAGAGCGCCAACCGCCTGGTCTCATCCGTCAACTTGCGGGTTGTCGAATCTATTTCGCTTAATGATGATCGATCCACGGCGGCCAAGGTCGATGCGATCATTGCTGCCAGGCCGGATATGATCATCATAACCGGTGGAACAGAAAATGGCGCCAGTCGGTCAGTGTACGACCTGGTGGAAATAATTGCCCTGGTATGCCAGGTTTTACCGCAGGGCAGCCGGCCGGTTGTGCTCTATGCGGGCAACCAGGCCCTTGTAAAGAATATTAAAGATTTCCTCGAGAAATGGACTACTGTCACGATCTCACCCAATGTCCGCCCTAACATTGATCAGGAAAGCTTGCAGCCTGCTCAGGAGATCCTGGGAGATATGGTTACACAGATGCGCCTGGATCATTTGGGAGGCTTCAAGAACCTCGTCAGCGCATCGAGTAACGAGCCCATGTTAACGGTACAGGCTTTTGGCCGTATGGTCCGCTTTCTCAGCCAGATTTATGATCCAGTACGCGGGGTAATGGGGATCGATTTAGGCGCCAATGCCACCACAGTAGCGGCGGCAATTTCCGACAGGTTGGCGCTGAATACATTTCCCATGGGCGTGGGTTTATCATTGGGCAAGGTGCTCGAACAAAGCCGCCTTGAAGATATTATGCAGTGGATCCCTGTTTCTGTAAACGAGGGAGTGGTGCGCGATTACCTGCATCAGAGGGCGCTTTACCCCAACCAGGTACCCATGACCATTGAAGCGCTGGCAATCGAGCAGGCGCTTGCCCGGCATATTCTACGCGTGGTCGTTCGCCAGACAATGCGAAGCTGGCCAGGGTTGAAACAAAATTTTGAACCCTATTTAATTACCGGCACAGCGCTTACCCGCACACCTCATCCAACTTCGAGCCTGTTGATGCTTCTGGATGGGATACAGCCTGTTGGGCTTACCACATTCGTGCTCGATCCCAACAGCCTGATCGCCAGCCTGGGAGCGGCTGCAGCCATAAACTCTATTCTTCCTGTGCAGGTGCTGGAATCCGGGGCTTTCATAAACCTGGGAACCGTAATTTCACCTGTAAGCAGCGCGCGGATGGGCAGCAAGATATTACATGTTCGCCTGGAATATGATGATGGGAATACCTCTCAGTTCGATGTGCGCAAGGGAACCCTGGTAAATCTTCCCATACAGCCCGGACAGGGAGCCCGGATTCACCTGGAAGCTTCACGACGGACCGTGATTGACCCGAATGGTGGATATCGGACCGGGAGTTATAAGATCGTCGGAGGGGTCTGCGGCGCCGTCATTGATGCACGTGGACGTCCGATTGCTTTACCTGTTGATGATGACCGGCGGCGGGAACTGCTGCAGAAATGGTCTAAGTCTTTAGGAATTGATTATCCTGATTAATCTGTGAATTTGAGGATGGAAATGCTTGCACCTGTTACGCACATATTGCCATTGACCGGATTGCGAAGAGCCCGAAGGCTGCCTGACAAGGGGCAAGTCCTCGTACGTTCAGGGCAAAAAGTGAATGCGGTGGATGTGATAGCCGAGCAGCCTTCCAAGACTGAGCACCTGCTTCTGAATGTGAGCGACGCGCTGGATATAGATCGCAGTGAATTTTCGAAGTCCTTCATTACTCGAAAAGCTGGAGACGTGCTGCAGGAAGGAGACGTCATTGCCGAATCTGGAAATCTCCTGAAACGGGTTCTCCGTGTACCAGCAGCCGGGGAAATCCTGCTGATTGCGGGCAGCATGGTCCTATTTGAGGTCGACCGTCCTCCGATCAAATTACAGGCTGGCTTCACAGGGCAGGTGGCAGAAATCATCCCCGATCGTGGCGCTTTCATCGAAGCAAGTGGAGCACTGGTGCAGGGCGTGTGGGGTAATGGGAAGATTGATCTGAGCTTATTGACTGTGCTGGCGCTTGATCCGGATGATGACTTCACGCCTCAAAAACTGGATGTAACCATGCGCGGTTCAGTAGTGATGGGTGGACATTGTTCTGATGTGGAAGCATTGAAAAGCGCTAGCGAGCTTCCCCTGCGTGGCCTGGTCCTGAGCAGCATGACCGCAGATCTGCTGCCTGAGGCTGCCGCATTGGATTTCCCTGTGATATTGTTGGAAGGTTTTGGAAGGATTCCTGTTAACAAGACCGCTTTCGATATCCTGGTTACCAACAGCAAACGGGAGGTGTGCTTGAATGCAGCCCCCTGGGATCGTTACAGCGGTGAAAGACCAGAAATCTTTATCCCCTTACCTGCAACCGGAGAACTACCTCCGGAAACCGATGAATTTCGAGCCGGGCAGAAAGTGCGTATTCTCAGCACGCCATACAGCGGGCAGGTGGGCATACTTGAAGATCTGCAGCCCGAGCAGGTTCTGCTTCCCAGCGGATTACGCAGCAGGGCAGGCGCGGTCCGTTTGAAATCCCAGGAAAAAGTTGTTATCCCTCTCATCAACCTGGATGTTTTAGCATGAAGTGTAAGTCAGATTAATCTTACAAGAAGGAGTGTCACCGATGTCAGATAAGGATGCAAACTCATTTGATGATATGAAGGAAGATTTCCCCTTCGATGACTTTGAAGAGGAAACACATTCCACTGATGATGTGGAATTGGAAGGCTCTTCCGGTTCTAAATCAAGTAGTGGACGCAGGCGTAATTTTTGGGTGACAATTGGAATCCTGGCAGGAGTTTTCATTGTGGTCGTCGTTATCCTAGCTATAGTCGCGGCTTTTGTAATCCCACGCAACCAGCAGGCACGCCTGGATGAAGCGGCAATGATCTATGCTCACAATACGGCCACGGCGCAGGCGGCGATCGATATCGCCTTCCAGTTCACTCAGGCGGCCTTGCCAACATCTACCCCTCTGCCGACTAATACTCCGCTGCCGCCGACGAACACGCCTGTGGTCGTGATCGCCACCAGCACTACAGACCCATCCTCGGGGACACAGGTAGCCGGATTAGGAGGTCCGCTCACTCAGCTGGAACAGGATCGTACGGCTACAGTAGCGGCACTCCTTACACAGGCAGCACAAGGCGGCACCCCGGTTTCGACAGCGGCGGCCTCTTCCACGCCAACCGGGCCTACACCAACCGCCTTACCTGAAACAGGTATTGCTGACCAGATGGGGTTCCCGGGATTAATCGGGTTGGCGGTGGCTTTGTTGGTTGTCGTCGTCCTGGTTCGACGTTTCCGCCATAGTAGTTCTTAACGAATGCAGGCAGGCAAAAAAACGGCCCTTCCTGACGAGAGCGTGCTGTTTGTAAACTGACCTGGTGCATCCGGGCAGTATATGCGTCATCCTGAGATATCGGAAAAAGAACGCCCCAGGTAATGGGGCGTTTTCAATTCACAATTACAGATCACGTGTTAGCTCACGTGACATTTTCTGCAATAAGCTCTCCATGCTTGATCAAAGCGTCCACCATATCAGGAGTGCGTCCCTCTGCATAGACACGAAGGACGGGTTCTGTTCCCGATGGGCGGATCAGCAGCCATGAATCGTCCGCCAATACGTATTTAACCCCGTCCACGTCACAAATCTCCACCACTTTTTCGCCTCCGATGGCGTCAGGTGCGCCTTCTGTCAATTTCTGAACCATGCTCTTTTTGGCAACCGGATGGCGTAAACGCTGATCACTGCGCCTGTAGAAAGCTGGTCCAACGTCAGCCAAAAGATCCTGTACCAGCTCGTATAGGGTAACGCCGGACTGCGCCACGATTTCGATGAGGAGCAAGCCCATCAACACGCCGTCGCCCTCGGGAATATGCCCCTTGAATGAGATGCCTCCCGATTCTTCCCCACCGATCAGCACATCGCTGTTAATCATCAGGTCCGAAATGTGGTTGAACCCCACAGGCGTTTCGAAGAGCGGCAGCTGATAGCGTTTCGCCAGCCGGTCCAGCATGCGGCTGGTGGATACGGTACGCACGACAGAACCGCGCCAGCCACGCTTTTCGACCAGGTAGCGCAGCGCCAGGGCCATGATCTTATGCGGATCGATGAAATTGCAGCGTTCATCCATCGCCCCGATGCGGTCTGCATCGCCATCTGTGGCCAATCCAAAATTACCGGAGCCCATGCTGATGGCCCCTGCCAGGGAACTGAGATAGCGTTCGATCGGCTCAGGATGGACGCCGCCGAACCCTGGGTTTAATTCTCCACGGATTTCGTGCACCTCGCAGCCTGTGCCCTGCAGGATGCCCCTTAGTACTCCACGGCCGGAACCGTACATCGAATCCATCACCAGCCGGATCTGGCCGTCTGCAATGATGTTGAAGTCGATCAAATTCCTGAGATGCTGGTTGTACTCGGGGATGGGGTTGAAGCGCTGGATCAGATTCATGCTACGCGCCTGGTCATAGTCCATCAGGTTAGGACCTCGGGAGCGCATCTCATTGTCGTTGAGATAAACCTCCACCTGGCGGCACTGCTCGGGTGAAGCTGAACTGCCGTAAGTGGATTTCAGCTTAACGCCGTTATAGCGAGGGGCGTTATGTGATGCGGTGATCATGATGCCGCCTACGGCTTTCAAATTGTGAACAGCATATGAAATTGCAGGCGTGGGAGCATCGGCGTGTGCCAGGTACACTGTAAACCCATTGGCAGACATCACGCGCGCCACGTCGATGGCATAACGATCCGACAGGAAGCGGGTATCATAGCCGATCACAACCGTGTTTGGATTGGGATTTAGGTCTTGACCGTTGCCATTATTCCAGTTATCAGAGGCCAGCGCATCAGCAATTGCCTGGGAAACCAGGCGTAAATTATAAAAGGTAAAGGTGTCTGAGATAACTGCTCGCCAACCGTCGGTACCAAAATTAATCGTCATTGCGGAACTCCTTAAAAAGGTGGGATGAAAAGCGAGAAAGTCGTGCCTGGGGAATTCTTGGGTTATGGAGTAGGTGTAGAAGTAGTGAGAAGAGAGCGCATGATCCAGCCCTCAATGCCTTGCGTGGTTCGAACATAAACCCAAACTCCACCCCCCAGGGTTACTTCATCGTAACCCGGTAATATTTCGACCAGCATACCATTGAGGACCGATGTTTTCACCAATTTATCAAATCCGGGTTCGGCGCGGATCAACGCGCCGGAATCTCCTGAAGCATAGACTTGCGCCCAGTACGGTGTGGGTTGAGGGCTGACTGTGAGCGTTGGAGTCCTGGTTGGGACCAGGGTATTGGTGGGAGTCGGGGTAAGGGTTTGCGTGGCCGTGAGGGTAGGGGGCAGGGTAGGCGTAAAAGTGGCCGTGAAGGTAGAGGTCGGCGTGGGTGAGTAGGTGGGTAAAGCCAACTGCGTGGTCAGTGCAGTCTCAAATCCACCAAAACCAGTCGCTGCAGCAATGCCGATCAGCAATAATGTGGTGCCCAGGGTATAGCCAAAAGCATTGCGAGGCCGCAATCCAAAGATAAAAAAGGTTATTGTGCCGATCAGGGCGGCTCCAGCAAGATAAAC
>Ga0210077_1000480_pt1 | contig 14870 bp, 15 predicted proteins | sample RushMan_CattailN_5_FD_185556 | JGI IMG/M metagenome (GOLD analysis project Ga0210077, IMG submission 185556) | Wetland microbial communities from San Francisco Bay, California, USA, that impact long-term carbon sequestration -... | ecosystem: Environmental > Aquatic > Marine > Wetlands ... | reverse complement strand
ATCCTATGGAATATCCTCATACCCTTTAACCAGAACCTCCCTGGGCTTTGCGCCGTCCGACGGCCCCACGATCCCTTCTTTTTCCATCACTTCGATAATCCGGGCGGCCCTGTTGTAACCGATGCGCAAATGACGTTGAATCATGGATATTGATGCCTGTCCTGTTTTTGTGATGAGCGCCACGGCATCATCATATCTTTCGTCATATTCTGTTGTATCGGATTCATCTTCTTCTTTTGGCGGCGCGTTAAGAATGGACTTGTCGTATTCGGGCGTCTTTTGTTTTTTCAAAAATTCAATAATTCTTGAAAGTTCTTCTTCGGAAATGAAAGCGCCATGGATGCGCTGAAGTTTGGCTGTGCCCGGTGGCAGAAAAAGCATGTCTCCGTTTCCCAACAGATTCTCAGCCCCGTTTGTATCGATGATCGTTCTGGAGTCGGTCTTTGAAGATACCTGGAACGTTAAACGCGTCGGGAAATTGGCTTTAATAATTCCGGTGAGCACGTCCACGGACGGGCGCTGGGTGGCCAGAATCAAGTGAATCCCGGCGGCCCTTGCCATCTGGGCAAGACGGGTCAAGGCGACTTCCACGTTTCTCGAGGCCGCCAGCATCAAATCTGCAAGTTCGTCGATGAGAATGACAAGATACGGCAGTTTCTCCGATTCCAAACCCTTATCGGTCTTGGTCTCTTTTTCGATTTTCTGGTTGTACTGTCTGATGTGTCTCGATTGTTTTTCCGACAGGAGCTCATATCTTCGTTCCATTTCGCGAACAGCCCAGAAAAGCGCGTTGGTCGCTTTTTTGACATCGGTGACCACCGGCGTAATCAGATGGGGGATACCGTCATAACTTGAAAGTTCAATTCTTTTGGGATCAATCATAATGAGTTTGACGTCATCCGGGGTCGATTTGAAAAGCAGACTGCAAATCATGGCATTCAGTGCAACACTTTTGCCGCTGCCCGTAGCCCCGGCAATCAAGAGATGCGGCATTTTGTCGAGTTCCGCCACAACGGGATTCCCGATGATATCTCTGCCGAGACAGATGGTGAGTTTCGATTTGGATTTATCAAAGGCGCTTGAGCCGACAATTCCTTTGAACCTTACGATTTCTCGTGAAGCATTGGGGAGCTCGATGCCGATGGCCGCCTTTCCGGGTATCGGTGCAACGATCCGGATGCTTATGGCTCTAAGCGCCAATGCAAGATCATCGGTCAGGTTGACGATTTTGTTGATTTTGACCCCCGGTGCAGGCTCATATTCGAAGGTGGTAATGACAGGTCCGGGCGATACGGCAACCACTTTCCCATTGACGTTAAAATCTTCCAGTTTTTTTTCAAGGAGTCTCGACTGCATATTTAAATTTTCATCGTCGGCGGATGAAAGTTTTTCACTGACATTGTCCAAAAGATTTATGGAAGGAAGCTGAAATCCGGTTCCGCTGTGCATAAAATCAAATACTTCCTGTCGCGGAACCGGGACATGTTTTATTGGCTGCGGTTCAGGAGATTTGATTGTTATTGTGGGTTTGTCTCTGGGTGTTTTTTCTTTGTTTGTTTTGGGTCGTTTGTTTAATTTTTTTCGCTGCTCTTTCCATTTGATGATCAGAACTTTCAAGCGATCCGCAGAAAAAAGCACCGTTTGCCAGATTCGTTTTGCAAAGCGTATCAGAGAAAATCCCGTAGCAAGTATCAAACCGATAATCCATAACAGCACCAGTATGATCCCGCCGCCCATGACATTTGAATACTTTATAAAAAATGATTTTAAAGGAATGCCGATAATCCCGCCGGAAGAAAATTTACTCCCGAAAATAATGATATGATTGTGCTTGATTGCCAACAGACTTCCGGTGGTGATCATGAGAATGAGCCCGCCGATAATCGTGGGAATGATGGCTTTATTGGGATGATTGCCGAAAAAGTGGATACTGATGAGAAGCAGCAGAATCGGTATCCAAAAAGAACCGAGGCCGAACAGACCGATAAGAATACCCGCCAGTTGGGCGCCGAACAAACCGAAAAAATTATGGATATGCCCGGCCGCCCGCGCCGTATTGATCGAAGGATCTGTCGGGCTGTATGATAAAAGACTGACAAGTGTTAAAATAACAAAAAAAAAGACTAATATTCCGGCAATCTCTCTACGCATCTCATCCTGCTTTAATAAAATATTTAGAATCCCAAGGTACTAAACTTCCAGAATAAATGGAAGTATAACCGGCCGCCGCTTGATCGTAAAGAAAAAATATTTTCTTAAGGCTTTTTGTATTTGCGACCGGATTTTGCCGACGCGATCCGGAACCTCGAGGCCTATTTCTTCTACAATTTCAAGAATGACACACTTTGCATCTTCCAAAAGATGGCCGGTTTCGGTTTCAAATACAAAGCCCCGTGAAACGATTTCAGGACCGAAAATAATAATACCGGTTTCCTCATCAAAGGCCATATTGACCACCACCAGGCCGTCTTCCGAAAGGTCTCGTCTTTCTTTGAGTACGCTTCTTCCAACATCTCCGATACCTTTCCCGTCTATCAGCACACGACCGGTGACGACACTGTCGCAAACCCTGCCGCCATGTTCATCAAACGCGATAATCTGTCCGTTTTCAGCCAGAAGAATATTTTGTTTTGGAATACCAACCTGCTCGGCCAATCGTGAATGGAGAACCAGATGCCGGTATTCGCCGTGGATCGGAATGAAATATTGGGGCTTGGTTAGTTTGATCATCAGCTTTAATTCTTCCTGGAAGGCATGGCCCGACACATGGATCTCCGATATCTTTTCATAGATGACGTCGGCTCCAAGACGATACAGGTCATTGATAATTTTGGTGATCGCTTTTTCATTTCCGGGTATGAATTTTGAGGACAAAATGACCGTATCTTCTTTTTTGATTTTTATCTGCTTGTGTGTTCCTGCCGCCATACGGGCAAGGGCCGCCATGGGCTCTCCCTGACTGCCGGTAGTAATAATAATGATTTCTTCATCGGGAAAATCGTTGATCTGTTGGATATCGATTTCCATCTCTTCGGGGATATTGACGTATCCGAGTTCTTTTGCGATATTAACACTTGTTTCTATGCTTCTTCCGTTAAAAATGACTTTCCTGTTGATGGATCGTGCGATGTCGATGACCTGTTGAATCCGGGTAATGCTGGAGGCAAAAAGACCGACAATGATACGACCTTTTCGACCGGCCGAAATCCTCCCCAGCGTGTTGCCGACCTCCTGGTCGGAGATGGTGTACCCTTCCCTTTCGACATTTGTGGAATCGGATAGGAGGGCCAAAACCCCTTTCTCTCCGTACTGTGCAAACTTACTGACGTCGGTGATCATACCGCCGACGGATGTGTGACTGATTTTAAAATCACCGGTATGGATAACGCGTCCCAACGGCGTATTGACGGCGATGCCGACCCCGTCCACCGCACTGTGGCATACGGGGATGAATTCCAGTTCAAAAACGCCGAATTCAAGTTTTGATCCCGGAGAGATTTTATTCAAGGAAACCGGAGCAAAGATGCCGTGTTCTTCAAGTCTGTTTTGAACGACGCCCAGCGTAAACGGTGTTCCGTAAATCGGCACATTCATCTCTTTGAGAAGATAGGGCAGGGCGCCGATATGATCTTCGTGGGCATGGGTCAAAACAACACCGAGAACATTTGATTTTCTTTGTTTGATATATGTCATGTCGGGGATGACGTAATCGATGCCCAGCATATAATCTTCCGGGAACATGAGACCGGCGTCAACGATAAACGTCGACTCGCCGTATTCAAAAACCATCATGTTCAATCCGATTTCTCCCAATCCGCCAAGGGGAATTATTTTCAGCATATTTATCCGTTCTTCTTGCCTTTGTTATAGGATTCCAGGATGATATTTCGGACCTTTTTTATAAGATCGTCCTTTGTTTTCCTGGTGTAGTTCGAAGATTTTATGGGTTTCGTGATTTCAAGGGTCACATTTCCGGGTTTAATGGAGATTTTCTTTGTGGGCATGATCTGATCTGTTCCGTGAATGATGATGGGGACAATCGAAACACCCGAATCGACCGCCAAAAAAAATCCTCCTTTTTTAAACGGCTGGATTTTGTGAGAGCGGCTGCGGGTGCCTTCGGGAAAGATAATAACAGATACGCCGTTTCTGATAATCATTGCTGCCTGATTCAGGCTTTCTATGGCAGACTTTCGATCCGAACGGTCAATACTGATATAACCGGCGCTTTTCATGGCCTGCCCGAAAATCGGTATTTTATAGAGTTCGGCTTTGGCAAGCCATCTGAATTGAACGGGAAGATAAGCCTGGAGAACCGGAATGTCGAAATTGCTCATATGGTTGGGCATGTAAATGTAAGATTTTCCGGGTTCCAGGTTGGAAAGGCCCTTTATGGTGACCTTGATATCGCTTATCGCAAGAGTGCATTTTGCCCAAATCCTTCCAACCTTGTGTACGGTGTCGCCGCCGGCTTTGATAAAGGATAGCAGTATCACCATTACAGCCATAAAAGCGGTTACAAGGATAATTTCCAGAATGATGATTGAAGTTCGTATCATGCAAACATTAAAAACGGTTAACCTGAGCCCGTCGATTCCCTGCGACGGCTCGAAAGAAGCATTTCATGGTTTTCGTTAAACAGAAGCTATGTTGTTATTCCGAGTTCATCAAACATATTGTCTGCAAGCCGGATCAGCCAATTGCGCTGGGTATCGGTTGCATACCCCATGCAATCGCAGCGCATCCTATTTTGGGTCCGTATCAACATTTCAAAGGTGATAAGATTAGGTTTCAGGTCAACGGCAACGTAAAAAGGCTGACAGTCACCATGCTCTTTCTGAATTTCAGTGAGGATCTCCTGATCGAGCCGCATCCAGTAGATGCCGTCCACATCGGAAGAAAGAAAGTTTTCCTCCAAATAAGCTTTAATCAATTCATAATCTTTTCTTCTGAGTTCATCAATAACATATTGTTTCATAAAAATAAAATTAACACAGTTTACCGCACCGCGCAAGATGTATATTGGCCGGCGTTTCAAAACGTTCGACGTGATTTTCGTGAATTTTTGCCGATGACCATGTGATCGTATCTTGATTGCCGAATCCGGCAGTGCTACGATAACCGTATTGATATACCGGAATTTAGGAAAGAGAAAATAGGAAAGAGGATAAGGGTAATCGCGGATGAACACGGATAAACACGAATTTGAAGGTGGGAAGGCGAAGCCCAAGAAGGTAAGAAGATGGGAAAGTGAGAAAGTTGGTATATCTCAGGACCTCCGACCTTCTGATTTTCTAACCTTCTTAACTTCTTGTTTCCCAAGACCATTTTATTTTCAAAATATATTTGTGGTTATCTATTTTCTAATCAATCTTAAATAATAGGGTCTATTTGGGGTGCCGTATGGTTTCGTTTAATGGGTATTTAGTTGCCTATATCTTCATCTACCTGCTTACAGTTTCCGTGAAAATGGTCATCGAGAAGGTCAACGCAGCATATCTTGCCAAATACGGGAAAACAATTCCCGCTGATTTTCAGGGCGTAATTGATGAGACAAAACTGAAAGAGATCGTGCGATATACATCCGATAATACCCGATTTAGCCTAGTTCAAAAAAGTATCACCAAAAGTTTTTTTCTTTTTATCATTATTTCAGGTATTCTCCCATGGCTCGCGGACCAATTGGCGCATATGAATTTTATTCAGGCAGGTTTGTTTTTTTTTGCCGTTATCGGTTTGACAGAAGTGGTCGCAGGACTGCCTTTTGATTATTATCACACCTTTGTCATCGAAGAGAGACACGGTTTTAATACAAAAACCGTCAAAATCTGGATCTTGGATCTGATCAAATCACTGGTGGTCATGGTTGTTTTGGGCGGTTTGCTCCTATGCGCACTTCTTTTCATGTTAAAATATACCGGAAAGGACTGGTGGATTTGGTCCTGGGCTGTTTTTTTATGTTTCCAATTGCTGATGACGGTCCTATATCCCACTATTATTGAACCGATTTTCAACAAATTCACCCCTCTTGAAAAAGACGATCTTCGAACCGACATTGAGCAACTCGTCAAAAAAGAGGGTTTCAACATTGAAGGGGTCTATCAGATGGACGCCACCCGGAGAACCCGCCATACCAATGCCTATTTTTCAGGAGTCGGCAAAGCCAGGCGGATTGTGCTGTTCGATTCCTTGGTCGAAGCTCACAGCCGGGAGGAAATTCTATCGATTCTGGCACATGAGATCGGGCATATGAAGAAAAATCATATTAAAAAGCAACTGGTTATCGCAGGTTTAATATCTTTTTTGCTTTTTTATTCGGCATCAAAGCTGATGACAAGTCGCGTGATGTATGTCAGTTTTGGTTTTTCAAACACGCCCTATTATGTGGGCCTGTTTTTAATGGGAATCCTATGGGAGCCGCTAAGCTTTTTTCTATCGCCCATTGGCCTGGCGATTTCCAGAAAATTTGAAAGAGAAGCGGATGTTTATTCCATCGGGGTTTTAAATCGCGCAAAACCCCTTGCCGAAGCCTTAAAGAAAATGGCCAGAGAAAACCTTTCAAACCTCAGGCCGCACCCGCTGTATGTTTTTTTTAATTATTCTCACCCGCCATTGCTCGAAAGAATCAAGTTTATTGAAGCACTTGAAAGACCGGAAGATCGAAAGTAAAATCTTAAACAAAAATTATTCGCGGGGATTGGATGAAGGGGCATTGTTCCCTGGTCAGGGAAAAAGACCAGGGAACTTGATATCATTTGCCATCTTCCTAAAGAGTATTATGTCTCTTCCACTGTAATTGCGCCGGCTTCACAAACTTCAACACAGCTTTCGCAGCCCAAACATTCATCGGCATTTACAGGGACAGATTTACCGTCTTCCATTTCAAACACTTCAACGGGGCAGACGTCCACACATTCCTCACAACCTTCACATTTGTCTTCATCAACAGTAGGGGTAAAAGCCATTTTAAAAGCCTCCTTTCACATGATCATTATATAGTTTGGCCACGGTAAAAATATACCGCCTGCCGTTATCGGGCAAAATCCCGTTATCGGGCAAAATCCATATACCAATTGATTCAGTGAGTCAAGCCTTGTTATATATTTTTTTTCGTTTAAAAAACCGCCGATTTTATCTCAATAACGTGTTATAGATGTTACTGTTTTAAGATATTTTTGGTTTGAATTTGCAGGGGATGCAGTGCACTTGCAACTGAAATTACGAGGATTTATTCGCCACCGAACTTTGGCGAGTTATTTTTTAGGTCAGGAATTTGCCCCAAAGGAACAGATAAAAGGTTTCACGGGACAATCCCAGAGAAGACCATTATTGGATGAACATAAACCGAAGGTTCGAGATCTAGTAGGTAGTCGTGGCTTTAAGGGTGCGCCGTTCGGCAATTTTGAAGTTCGATTTGTAACAATCCATGCACGTGACGGAATAATTTCCAGATGAAGTCTTATCTAAAACGCCGCCCAGCAAACCATACCCCCCTGACGTCGTTTCCACGACAACAGTGACTTTGCGCCCGCAGTCTGAACATTTACCGTTTATTGTCATCGTCGATTTCCCAGGGTGAGCTTCAAATATTTTTTTCAGTACTTCTTTCATTATAGCCACCTCCATGGGTTGTGGCCAAAATTACTTAGGAATCTTCACCTTTGGGTGTTCTTGGTTTTTGTCTTCTATCAAGACCGCTTCTTCTTTTTTCGAGGGATCTTCGTTCAGGAATATGTACGTCATAAGAAAATTGTCTCCGGTCAATCCCCAGCCGGCGACCTCCGTTGTCCCTGATATATTCCGTCATATTTTTATAAATATTTTTTATGGGTTATAGCTCTATATCCTGATATCGCGTTGTACCGATCATCAGCTCGATCTTCGGGCATCGCGAAGATATTTGGAATTTCAACACTTAAACCCATATCTTTTAATATTAAAAAATTACAATCGCTGACGCTGTTCATCCACAATGGACAGTCCCACAAGAAAATGTCCTGTAACACGCTCATAAGAATTTTTTGAAATAATTTGTGTTTTTAACAACGTATTAGGGTTTGATAACCCCGGGGAGTTGTATTCCATGTATAAAATATCGCCGACCTCGAGTTGTTCGGACACACAGGAATCTTCTTTGACGAGAATGCATGGCTCGTTTGTGGATTTGTCTCTTAATTTGAATAGATAAACCGGTCCCCTGTCATTTAACGAGAACTGGACGCTGAAGAATTTGTCCAGAATATTTCTTGATTCAGATCTGTTTTCAGCCAAATTGTCCAAAGATGCCTCCTTTTCCACGATGTCAACCTTGGGGATATGAATTTTGATGGCACTTTTTGAACCTGGTATAACATTCTCAAGCGTAAACGCGCTTGTCTGGAAGCCCGAAAAAGAGCGTTTTATGAAACATATCAAGAATCTAATTCATAAGTTTACCGGGTTATGATGTCAAGTAGAATTATCTATAATTATTATATAATTTTATCGAATTAGAATATATTGTAGTTCATTAGAATAAATACCTATATATTGTGTGATGAGAAATCAATAAATCTAATAAATTCGGATTGTTTAGATATAATGTCTGGGGAAGTACCTCTGACAGGGTCGGCGCATTTTATCTCTTCGACACAACCGTCAAATGGATTGGGAACCGATTAGTAAGGATAAAAGGGGTAAGGGCGCCAAAAGAAGGGATAAGGATAATACCATGGGTCATAGTAAGGTGGGGAGTAATAATATTCCTCTTTGGGCCAAAGGTATATTTCCCGGCTTTTAATCTCGAGATAGGGCTGAGAAAAACGGTTTACTTTTTCGATCATTATACCGGCGACGGTTCCGGCCACGGTTATTTTACGGTCCTTTCGGTAAATCTCCGGATCCAAAAAACCCTTCTTTAAGATAATGAATCGTCCTTTGGACAGATCTTTGGATTTGGGAGTTTCTCCTGATCCCAAGGGTGCTTGCAAGACTTTGACGATGGATTCGTCGGCCAAATTCTGCGTTTCCAGAATGTATCCCCCCAGAATTACAGTTTTTCCTTTGTATTTATCCGCATCCTGTACAAGTGTTTTAAATGGAACCGGCCCTATGGATTCGTCTCGGATTTGCTGAGAAATTACCGCACATGATGTGATAAAAAACGGCATGAGCAACGCCGGCAATAAACGTTTTAACGTTCGCATATCAACTCCTTTAATTTATATTTTATAGCTTGTTTCTGCGGTTGTCCATAACAAAGGCGCGCAGGGGAACTCCTTTTTATGCGTGTTCGATTTTCCGAACGATGATATCAGACTTTGAAACCACTTCTATAGTTTTAAATCCAGATCCCCCACCGCCTCTATGGTTTCCGGCTGCCATCGGGGATTGTCGTCCTTGTCCTCCAAACGCGCCCTCACACCCTCCACATAATCGGGATGATTCAGAATAAAACGCACTGCGGCGAGTTCCGTCTGAAAAACCTCTTCAATAGGGCGATGCTCGTTATGCCGTAAAAGTTTCAAGGTCACCGCCAATGCCGTGGGAGACCTTTCCGCCAGACGCTCGAAGACCTGGTCGCAAAGGCGGGTCTGTATGCTGCATTGTCTGAGCGATTCTATGATTTCCACAAGGGAGTTTTTTCCTTGAAAATACGCGGCCACCCATTCGTCCATATCGGGCTTGGCCGCTATCTCCTTTACAAAAAACGGATCGAGTGCAGCGGCCAATTCTTTGGCAGCCAAAACTCTCGGGCTTGGCAGGCGCGTCGTATATCTTTCAAGCGTGGTTTTTAGTTCCGACAATCGATTAAATGCCGTTAAATGGGTTGCAAATCCCACACGAACGGTTTCCGCGTCTTTCATTTCATAGCCTGTCAGGCCCAGATACTCGGGATAACCCGCCGGGCATTTGGTGAACATCCAGCCGGTAGAGCCTACATCCGGGAAAAAACCGATGCGGGTTTCCGGCATGGCCATGCGTGTACGCTCTGTGGCCACGGCCATGTCCGCGGCAGCAGCCAAACCCAATCCTGCTCCCATGGTAATCCCGTCGCTAAGAGCGATCACCGGTTTGGAAAACCGATGGATCCGCAAGAGCAAATCATATTCTTCTTTTAAAATCAGATCTGCTCTCAGGTCACTTTTCTCCCTTATGGCCCGTGCCAGGGCCTTGACGTCTCCGCCGGCGCAAAAGCCTTTCTCACCGGAGCCGTATAACAAGACGAACCGAAAGCGTTTGTCCGTCTCTGCCTGGTTCAGGGCGTTCTGGATCAAGCGAATCATTTCAATGTTGAGGCTGTTCAACACGCGCGGGCGGTTGAGTACAATGCTCATCATCCGGGGTCCTTTTCGAATCAGGATCTCCGGCTCCGGCCCCACGTTTATATCATTCAATTGAAATCTCCTTATCCGTCATCTGAATTGATAAATTCTAAAAGTGCTGTGTTAAATACGCTCGATTGTTCCATATGAACAAAGTGAGCGGCATGAGAAATAATCTTCAATACCGAGGAAGCGATTCTCCGGTGGATGAGTTCCGCCGCCGAAACCGGAGTGCCTGAATCTTGCTCGCCGACCATCACCAAGGTGGGTGTCGAAACGGTACGTATGGTTTCTCGCTGGTCCATATCTCGAATTGCGGCGCAACACGCACAAAACCCTTCGACCGGTGTATTCAAAATGACGCGCCGAATTTTCTCAACCGCAGAAGCCAGGCGGTTTTGGCCGGGTTTGGTAAACCACCGGTCTATGGTCGCGTCTGCGACCACTGCCATGCCGTTTTTTCGAACGATCTCGATGCGTTCATTCCAGTTTTCTTTAGGAGCCATGTAAGCTGCCGTAGAACTGAGCGTCAACGAGATCAAGCGGTCACCGTAAAGCGTACCCATCATCTGGCCGGTCATCCCGCCTTTGGATAGGCCGCAGAAGTGGACCTTCTCCAGACTGAGCGCGTCCATCAAACCCACGGCGTCGGCGGCCAGCAGCTCAATGGAGTACGGTCCTTCGGTCACCGCAGAATGCCCGTGGCCTCGGCTGTCATACCGGAGCACCCGGTAACCTGCCCGGGCGAGCGCGGGAACCTGAAATTCCCACATGGTGAGGTCCGCCGCCAAAGAATTCGAAAGCATTATGACGGGTCCCTGCTCGGGCCCGTCGAAACGATAATTGAGTGTTGTTTTGTTTACTTCGGCAAACGGCATGGCTTTTTCCTTTAACTTTTCGGGTAAATCTCAAATTGTGTTTCGGCAAATCATTTTATGATGAGCGCTTTAGGGTTGCCGTGGCAAGTCCCGCACAGATCAGTACGCTTCCACCGCTGCGGTTCAGCCAGCGGCGCACTGTTGAATTCTGCAGCTTATCACGGAGTTGACCGGCAAAGACGGCATATAATGTCGCATTGAACGACGCGAGAAAAAGAAAGGTTGCCCCTAAAATTAAAAATTGAGAAAATGTGTCACTCTGTCTGTTGATAAACTGGGGCAGAAATGCGACAAAGAAGGCAATGCTCTTTGGATTCGATGCGGTCACGAAGAAGGCGCTTTTAAATAAAGACCGGTTTGAAGACCCTGCGACCGGGAAACGGATATCGCGTTTTTCCGGGTTTGATCGCCAAAGTCTGATGCCGAGATAAACGAGATAAACAGCGCCGATCCATTTTAAGACGGAAAAAAACGCCGCAGAAGCTGAAAGGACAGCACCAAGGCCCAATAGGGAGAGTGTCATTGCCGTAATATCACCCAGTGTAACGCCGGCAACAAGCGGTATCACCGCCTTACGTCCATGGGATATGGCCTGGCTGATGACCAAAAGGATTGTCGGTCCCGGGATTATCAGAACGATGGCTGCCGCGAGAACAAAGGCCGCCCAAACATGTAAGTTCATAATACCCTCCTATACACCTCTCATGGTCATACACACTGCACGTTAACGCTGGCGATATGGAATTTCACAATAGGTTATTCCTTTTTCGGGGTTGACACCGTTCTTGGCCAAAAACATGGTCAATGAATTCATGGAAATATTGATATTCGGTGTCGGGCCAAGAAAAATATGTTCTAAAGCAATGGGTTTGTCTTTATCCTGCAGCAGCTTGAATTCCACGTATGGCACCAGCATGGACGTCCCTTCCCGGAACAATACCGGGGATGTCACATAATCCGTTAACGCCGGTGAAACAATGCGCCACTCCTCTTCCTCTTGAAACGAGGGATGCTTTAATATCGCTGCGATACGGAGAAGATCACTTTCTATTCTTTCGAAAACATCATAGTAGGATTGCGGGGTGTGTTTCTCGGGCACATCCGTATTTTCAAGATGCGATTGTGCCAGAGCCTCAACGGAATCGACAATTTGTTTGATGAGCCGGCGTTGATCCGCTGAATTATAAATGCACTTGCCGATCTGAAAGGATTGTTCCTGAGCGCATTTCAATATGTAGCTCGGATTAAAGCCGAGGCTTACGCCTTTCCCCAACTTGCTGTATCCCCGCCATTGGCTGAGAAGGTTGCCGTTAGACCTGAATGAGGCGGCAAACAGCATATGCCCGTTTGTCATTCGATGGGTAATCCACTCTAAAAACTGATTCAGCAAATTTGGTTTTGCATGGCCGGCGGTAATTCTTTGCGTGATTTCCATTCGAATGAGATCAGCCGAATGTTTAAGTTCCGCCGAGTCGTTCATGTATCTGATATCACTGGCCCAAAGCATCTGGCTGTTGACGATGCCGACCAGTCCTGTAAAGGTCGTATAGTGATATAATGTCTCCCTTGGAATATCCGAATACAGGTTTTCGGTGATATCTCTAATCATTTTTGATATCGAATACTAAAAAAATAAAACCAATCCTTTTTTATATTGATTCTCATTATAGCATCAATTGTCAAATCAATTTTCCTTTTTTATTTTTTCAACCTATCTATATATTCACCAGCGGAAATCACACTGGCGTAACGTGCCGACAATGCCGACATAAAAGCGCCGTGAACTTTCTTCGCTTCGATGGTTTCCCCCTTATGCTGAAGATCTCGCGTTGCACAGGCATCTTCAATCACCACACAATCAAAGCCGAAGTCAAAAGCCGCGCGAGTCGTCGCATCAATGCACATATGACTCATTGCGCCGCAAATCACGACAACTTCTACCCCGGAATTCTTAAGATTGTTAAGCAAGCCGGTTTCCCGAAAACTATTTGGGAAGTGTTTTTTGATGACAATTTCATCGGATTGAGGCAGCACGCTTTCATTGATTTCAACACCGGCCGTGTTCGGCTGAAAAAAAGTGGCATTAGGATGTGTGGAGATATGTTGAATATGAAACAGCGGCAGGTTTGTTTTTCGAAATGCGGTAAGGAGTTTTTTCGCATGGTCCGCCGCGCGCTCCATATCGAAAAGTTCCATATTCCCGCCGGCAAAGTAATCATTTTGAATATCAATCAATATTAATCCGGGTTTCATCTTGCCTCCTTGTTTTTTTCTCAGGCTTCCTTGAAACGGATGAGCACCATGCCGGATTCCACGGCATCTCCCGGTTTCACCAAGACCGTTTCAATCACGGCGTCTCCGGGAGAGGAAACCGCACTTTCCATCTTCATGGACTCCAGAATAACCAGTTCCTGACCGCGAAACACCCGCTCCCCTTCGGCTACTTTGACATCCACAACCAGGCCCGGCATCGGGCACTCCAGAATATTTTCGCCTTCGATAGCAGACGGAACCGGCATGAATCGCGCCAATTTCCATTCCCTTGGATTGTAAATTTCAAAGGTTCGCGTGACACCGCAAAAAGCGGCCAATATGAAATTTCCAAGGTATTTCAGGCGGAAGAAGAATTTTTCACCGTCTATGGAAAGTTTTAGCCGGCGGCGATAATACTCTATCTGCGGGGTGACCACGTGATAAGTGGCATCATCAACCATGACCCGCCACTTTTGATCCGACCCGTCCCGTTGCAGCCGTATGTGGAATATATCCGCTTCACTCTTGGCAATATAATCGTAATGACGTTTGGGCGGACTTGCCGCACCGACCCGCGATTTCAGGGGAAGAAGCGCACTTTGAACCAGGTTTTCCCTCAGATGGTAGATTAGGGTGGTGGTAGTGACCATGGCATGGAGGACATCCAATGGCGGCACTAATTTTTTGCTCTCATCCAAAAGATAGGTCGGGATAAAATCCGTGGAGAGGTCTCCCTGAATAAACGCCGGATGGGTCAGAACCTGATTGGCAAAATCCACATTGGTAAAGACGCCCTCGATATGGTATCCATTCACAGCCTGAACCATTCGTTTTCGGGCCTGCTCCCTGTCTTCACCCCAGGTAATGATCTTGGCCAGCATCGGGTCGTAATAGACACTCACGGAGCTCCCTGCAGCCACCCCGGAATCGACCCGCACATGGGTTCCTTTCGGGGCTGCATATCGGGTAATAAGCCCCACCGACGGCACGAATCCCCGTGCTGGATTCTCTGCGCAGATCCTCACCTCCATGGACCACCCCGAGAGCGAGACGTCTTTCTGGGCAATGGGCAATGCTTCGCCGGCTGCAATTCGCAATTGTAATTCCACCAGATCGAGGCCGTTGACCATCTCGGTAACAGGATGCTCAACCTGAAGACGGGTATTCATCTCCAAAAAGAAGAATTCCCGGCTTTCATCCAGAATAAACTCCACCGTACCGGCATTGGTATAGCCTGCCTTCCGGGCCAGGGAACAGGCAAGACGCCCCATTTTCTCACGAAGAATCGGATTCAAGGCACAGGAAGGAGACTCTTCGATGATCTTCTGATAACGCCGCTGGATCGAGCACTCCCGTTCCCCCAAATGGATGATATTTCCGTGATGATCGGCCATGATTTGGATCTCAACATGCCGTGGCCGTGTAATATAAAGTT
>Ga0210077_1000479_pt1 | contig 14879 bp, 24 predicted proteins | sample RushMan_CattailN_5_FD_185556 | JGI IMG/M metagenome (GOLD analysis project Ga0210077, IMG submission 185556) | Wetland microbial communities from San Francisco Bay, California, USA, that impact long-term carbon sequestration -... | ecosystem: Environmental > Aquatic > Marine > Wetlands ... | reverse complement strand
TTTTTCTTTTGGCTCCGCAGTTTGAACAGAACATGGCGGTCTGCAGCATCAGTCCGCCGCAGTACTGGCATGGAATCACGGCGCTTTTTTGGTGTTTTAGAAAGTGTTTTAAGAGTTTGTTGCCTATTCTGTTTTGGACGGTTGCGTCGATGGAGCCTGCTGTTGCTATTCTTTCAAGTTACGAGGAAAACGCCAAGTGGCTTAGCAGAAACTATGATGAACTGAAGAAGAAATTCAACAATGAATGGGTCGCGGTACTGCACAAAACCGTGATAGACCACGACGGCGACTTGACAAAACTCGTGAAACGGCTAAGGGAGCAGCATTCAAAAGTTTACAATCAAATCGCGGTGGAGTACGTCACCACCAAAGAATTAGACCTTATCCTCTGAGCCAGGAGGTGTCCGCCTTGCGAATCCCCTGCTTCTTCAAGCCCGGAGCACTCGAAGCAGCCTACGTCGCCGCCGTATTCGAGTCCGAAACCCTGCGCACATACGCCAGCGTCGAATTCCTCGTTGACACGGGCGCCACAAGAACAACCATCAGCGACAGAGACGCCATCAGACTAGGCATCGACTACGGCATGCTGGAAAAACACGCTGAAGGCATGCTCGGCATAGGTGGAACAGTCGAAACCTACACCCTCAAAAACGCCAAACTCCTCTTCCACAAAAAAGACAAGAAAACACACGCGGAACCACTCGAAACCATATGCTTCCTCAGACACGCGCAGCTGAACGAAAAAATCCTGCGAATCCCAAGCATACTCGGCAGAGACATACTCAACAAATACGCTTTAGTCTACGACAAGCGGCAAGAGAAAGCCTACATAACAGACGAACAAACCCCGCGGTAAGCGAAGTTTTTTCTTTTGGCTCCGCGGTTTGAGCGGAACGTGGCGGTTTGCAGCATTAGCCCGCCGCAGTATTGGCATGGTATCGTCGCGACTTCTCTGTGGACTACTTCTTTCTTGATGATCTGCCAATTAAGAGACCACCAACTAAACCTGATATGAGCATTATAAACATTAATGCAAATATGAGAGAAATCCCATTAGGCGTTATTACTACATCTCCTCCACCGGATACTCCAAAGAAGTAACCATAAATCACTAGGATGCAAGCAACAGCAACAAATACAAGCAACATTCCAGCAATAATATATGAAAGACTTGGCTTCTCAGTATTCACCATTTTCTATACCCACAAGAGAATTGGATGCAGGTCAAGTTAAGAATTATGAATTTAGACTCCATTTGCGCGCGATTTTGGGCTGATTAAATGTAATCCAACCAACTGACAACGGTGATGGAGATTAAGAGCAGAATATTTTTGCCTCCCACGTCGCATGGTGGTTCCGTAGTCAGAGCATTTTTGTGAAGTCGTCGTACACTTTTTTCCTGTGTCCGATGAAGACCACTATCACTTGGTTTTGTTCTGCGTCTATTTCGTATATGGCGCGGTAATCGCCAGACTTTACACCCCAAAAATGTGATGGATGCAAGGGTTTTCCAGCTTTCCACGGGTCAACTGCAAGGTCCCCAAGCGCCTTCTTCATTCGCGTCCTGTTTGTAGCATCAAGTTTCTTCAGAGCCTTTGCAGATCTATGGTCCAGCAAAACCTCAAAAACCAAACCGCTTAAACATCCTCTAAACGAACAAGTTTCTCAGGATGCTTCCGCGCTTCCTCGCTACGCTTGACCAGCATCTGATAGAACTCGCGGGTTTTCTCCCGTTCCTCGTAAAGGCTTATGATGCTTTTTATGGCGTCGCTTCTGCTTTTGAATTTGCCTTCCGCTACCCAGCGGTCAATCTCCTCAAGCGTCTTCTCGGATAGTCTAAGCTGAACTTGGGTCACCAAACATCACCGTAAACATTACTGTTTACAAAACACTTAAACCTTTCCCAAGTTTACATTCTTTTCTATAGTCACTTTTTCCCCTTTAACAGTGAGTATGACGGACGGCCCAGTCTAAATATAAACTATTTCTTGTAGCACCCTTTGGGCAATGTGTGGCTTCAGGGACCCTTTGGTTCCGAGGTCAACTTTCACTCCAAGCGTATCCGTCAGAAAGTTCTCAAGCTCAATCAGTTTGAATAATCCAGGGTGGGCGTCAGGGAAGTATTCAACTATTACGTCTAGGTCGCTTTTTGCGGTTTGTTCTTGGCGGCAGTAGGAGCCGAAAATGCCAAGGGTTTTCACGCCGTATTTTTCTTTGAGGGTTGGTTTAAGCTGTTGCAACTGTGCTTTTATCTCTTCGAGTGATTTGACGTGTTTTTTGGCTCCGTGCTTCTTCCGAACTTCTTCCAAAGCAACGTACTCGCCGTTTAGGACTTCTTTCTCTAGTGTTTTCAACTCCTTCATTTCTTTGGGGCTCGCTTTTTCCTCAGAACTTAATGGCAGGTCTGGTGAGATGTAGCCACTCCATTCGCATTCTCTGCAGTACACATCGTACAGTTCTTCGAAGTTATGGTCTGGTTCCAGCTCTTGATTATGTATGTTTGTTGAGCCGCAGTTCGGGCATCGCTTCGGCGTTAGTTTTCCCATGGTACAACAATCATGTTAACCAGAAAAATAAGCTTTTACCGCGCTTTCTTATAGGGCATCTATGTCTATGATTTCTATGGTGACTATCTTGCCTTTCTTGTCGTAGCGGACTGTGACTTTGCCGTGGCGCCCGGGCTACCATCGGTCTGGGGTTTGATACCCTAAAAGCGGATTATTCTTTTTCGCGTTCTCCATTTCTGTCAACATCTGCAGATACTCGTCCTTCTTCTCAGCAACAAGCTTCCGTATAGTCTCCAGCAGCTCCTGCGAGTCAAACGGCTTCGACACGAACCCGTCAGCTTTCTCGTACAGCGCCTTCACCGCGTTTTCAACCGACGGCTCCCCCGTGATGATTATCTTAACCATCCGCGGCTGCATCCGCTTCAGCTCGTGGAGAAGTTCGGTTCCCTTCACGTCAGGCAAGTTAATGTCCACAAGCGCCACGTCGAAAGGCAGTCTCTCACAGGTCTTAAGCGCTTGCCTGCCGCTATCCACCGCTTCAACGGAGTAGCCTTCATCCTCCAGAATCGAGGAAAGCATGCGTCTAACGTCCGAATCATCATCGACAATCAAGACACTTAAGATCAAAATCTGACACTCTTCGCCATACTTTTACTGTGATGGTAGTATGTGAAGGCGCAGATAAGTTTTTTATGAATTTGAAATACAAGTCAGGCATGTTGCGCGACTATCAAAAAAAATAAAGAAAAAAAAGGGTTGATTTTGGTTTTCAACGCTTAACTTGGTGTGAAGAGCGAGTCACTCAACGTCGGGTTAATGACAATGTTGTAGATTAAAATATCGTTCCCTGATGAATCACTGTATGATATGTCGCCGTCGCCAGTCATCCAGCTTGCGTTATGATCAATGTAACTCGACCATGATGGGCTCCACGTTGTTCCCCAGTCAGTAGCGAAATCGCTTACCTCCCAAGTACCAGTAGCATTCGTCCAAGACGTTTGGTTTCCAGCATACATAATGGTGCTGTAGGTTGTGCCTACACTAACGTCAGGATTAGCATCGACGCGCAACCAGATATCAGCGGTTCCAAGGCCCTTTCCGGCAAACATGTAAATTCCAGGCTCAGCACTCGCAGTCGTCAGGTTAACGGTGTACTCTAGACTCGTCGCATTGCCCATCGTGTAAACCGTTGCTGGTGTTTCGCCTCCGCCTCCGCCTCCGCCGCCAGTGCCTACGTACATGTAGATAACAACGCCCGCGATCACGATAACGATAATCAAGACAGCAACCAAAATGTACATCGTGTTCTTATTCATTGCAGTTTCCTTCACTTGTCTCTCTGAACGCCATTATGCAACTTAGCCAATTTAAGATTTTTCATCGCCGTCCCAACCCGCAACATCCCGAAACCCATTCGCAAGCTCGTTTTATGCACAGTTTTCAACAAACGGATTTAATAAGACACGCAAACCAAATACTAACCTGCAGGGAGGCAGAGAAAACGCGGCGGCGCGACCCGTTGTACGATAAAGCCCGCAAACTCGCCGAAAGCGGCAGAATCGAGTTCCTAGGCAACGGGGTCTACAACGTCGTGGGAGACCACGGTACCTACATCGTCGCCGAAGACCCCGCAGGCAAGCTAAGCTGCAACTGCCCCGGCTTCCTCCAGAAAGGAAGGTGCAGTCACGCCCTTGCGGTTATGCTGCTTGCCAAGCGTAAGCACCGCAGTCGCGGCTGAGCTGCTTGATATAAAAAAATTGTGGGAGCAGGGTAAAAGAAAAGGTGCGGTTTGGTGAGGTTGCCTTTTTCAGCCCGGGTTAGGCTTTGGCAAACTTCACCCAGGAATGTACCTCTTCGATTGTTGGTTGTTTTGCGTCTTCCGAGATTTTTCCTTTTTCCAAAGTAGCCCTGAAGATGCCGTTGATTTTCCTGCCGAGTTCAAACGGGTCCTGCGCTGCGAGTTCTTTCCTGTTGGTGACGCCGACTTCCTCCATCAAAACCAAGTCCCTCTCTGTTACGCCTGGAACCATCGCAAGCTGTGCTCTGCCCTGCAGCTTCTCCACCTGCTTTTCGGTCATACCGGTTCTCTCCGCGACAACCGCGGGGTCGGATAAGAGCAGTTCGCCCACGTTGTTCACTCCATGCTGTCTCAGGTCATTACCTGTGTTTTCACCTATGCCTCTGACGTCTTCCAGTTTGCTGTCGCTTGTCAGCTCCGGTTTCGGTGTGACATACGCCTGTTCCAGTCGTTCCAGCGCCAGCGTTATGGCTGCGATTTCTTCCTCCTGCTTCAGGATGGACTTGTCTGTTGCCCTGTTACGCTGCTCGTGCACTCTCATTGCTGCGTCCAAGTCTCCTATTTGCCTTGTTAATCCGTCTCTGGTTTCGGCTAGTTTGCTGTCGAACACGGTGGACAAGGTGGTCAGGTCTTCTTTGATTTCTTCTTCTTGCTCGCTGAGTTGCCGTGCGATGACTGTTTTGGTGGCGGTTAGTTCGCTGTCCAGCTTCTTGACTAGGTCTGCGTGTACCTGCTTAAGGTCTTCGGCCTGCTTTGTGAATGCTTTTGCAACGTCTTTCCGCATGCTGTTTACGGCTTCGTCGACTAGGAACACTCTGGCTTTGAGGGTTTCCAGTGTCTTCGCCTGCTCGTTTTGGCCGTTCTCGAGGTTGGTTGCGCGTTGGTTGATTTCCGTCAGCAAATCTAAGTGTGACAGTTCGGCTACGACTCTGTGGGCTGTTCCGCCTAGGAAAGCCAGCGTTCCGAGTATTGACCCGATCAGGTAGACGTACACTGGCACTGGACCGGTGATGCTATCGAACAGGAATGGTCGGAAGTTGCTGGTTAGTCCCAGGTCGAGCGCTATGACTACTGCGGTGATTGCGTTCAATCCTGAAAGAAACGAAAGAAAGCTTAATGCCCAAATAGCTTTTCCTTTCAAACGTGACTCCTCAAAAATCTATATAATTAGACGATGAGTTTAAATGATTTATTGTTTTTATCTGCCTGCAAACGCGGGTCTGGGTTAAAAAACGCGGAAAACAACGGGAATGCTTTTATGATTTTGTGCTAATCACTCTTTTTGAGCTTTAAAACGGAAGTGGGGTGAAGAAGCAAATGAGTGAAACAGTCAAGCAGAAAGTTGAGGATGCTCTTGCAGAGATAAAACCGCAAATCCAAGCCGACGGCGGAGACATAGACCTCGTCTCAGTTGAGAACGGAATCGTCAGTGTGCGGCTGAGAGGCGCGTGCGCAGGCTGCCCCATGTCCGCGCTGACCATTAAACAGGGCGTCGAGCGGCTGATTAAGGCAAGAGTGCCTGAGATAAAAGAAGTTGTAGCCGTCCAGTAAGCGGCGGCGAACCGCTATTTTTTAACGACCTCCACGGTTTTCCCCGTAATCCGCTTTATGGCTTCCATCCAAGCGTTGAACGAGATTTTCTGCAGGTCCTCTTTGCTGAGGTTTCTGCGCTCAGACTCAGCGCGCCGAGCTTCCCACGCCAGCTCCTCGTGTAGCTGCACCGCCCTGAAATGGTCGGGTTTGTCGCCGAACACGCGGAAGTGCTGGTCGAAGTCCCTGAAGAAAGATAGCTTATGCTTCGGGTGCACGTGCTGGAAAGGGCACTTGTAGACCTCGTTCTTGCCCAGCTTGGGCGTGTCAGCTTGACCCATGATTTCAACTGCTCCGATTTTCCTTACAGAATTCGTCAGCACTTAATACTCTTTCGTTTGCTTAGGGTTTTCAGGTTTACATAACGGAGTATGGGTGTTAATAAAGTAAATAAGGTGGGAAGGACACATATGCATCCTGTCAAGCCCGTATGGAGCTGACCATTTATGAAAAAACAAACTTTCTTGCTCTTAACCTTGACGCTGACGCTTCTAGTCGCCGCGGTCGCCAGGGTCAATCCCGTCCAAGCCCAAGCTGACTTAAATGCTTATTCAGGCACTCCGATAGAGGACAGCCAAATCGACGGCGCCATCGGAACCGAATGGAGCGACGCAGGCAGCTACACGGGCGTCGCCATCAACCCGCAGGGCACCGCCGACATCCATGTGAAAAACGACGGCGAAAACCTGTACATCGCAATCCAGTTAACAGCCGACTCCAACAACCCGTGGGTGGCAGTCATGTTCGCCGACGCCGGGCACATGACGGCGGGCGCTGACGGCGCAGTCTTCGGAAACGACGACCTTTCCGCAAACGGCTACAAGGACGCTTTTTTCGGCGGCGCAGGAATAGTCGGAGCAGACACGACTCAGAACGGTACAGGCGCCATAACGGTAGACTCGCAAAACCGCGTTACGGTTGAGCTGAAGAAGCCGCTTAACAGCGGCGACTCCCGGGGAAGAGACATCGCGTGGTCAACGGGCAACACGTACTCGGTGACCATAATGTGGGATACAAACGGCGCCGGAAGCAGCGGCGGCTCCGTGAACCACTACAACGGCGCGTTAACGGCTAAGACGCTGCTTGTAAACGCGGAAGCCATACCTGAATTTCCACCCACACTCATCCTAGCCGCTTTAGTTGCAACGCTCATCTCCGCTGTTATCCTCAAGAAACGCGGCTTAACCCGCAGCCATCAGGTCTTCCAGTATCGCTGAAGTGCCGTCCAGCTTCGCCTGACGCCGCACCGCTTCAACATCCACCTTCGTAAACGCCAAAACAGCCTTCACATCCTCCTCGTCCTTAACGGCGCGTTCCCTCGGCAAAGTCGCCTTAACCATCCGCAGCTTAGCCAGCACCAAGCCCTCAGGCTTCTGGAAAAACGTGTCCACGCCCCCCATTTTCCCCGCCTGCTTGTCCAGCGGCTCAGCCGAAAAAATAACGTCCAAAGTGTACGGCGACGCCTTATCCCGGAAGCTGGCGATGTTGTAGCCCGACACCAAAGCCTCATCGATTTTTCTCTCTTCAAAAACTAAACCTGCCTCATGCAGGGCACCCGTTACCTTCTCCTCAACGTTCGCCTCTCCCGCAAGCGACACCAGGATGTCAACGTCCGTCGTGGTTCGCGGCACGCCATAATAGCTAACCGCAAGAGCGCCTGTAAAAGCGTAATCCAAACCCGTGCTGCTGAAGCTTTCAGCCAGTCGCTTGACAAACTTGTGGTATGCGTCCATGCCCGTGTCACCGCGTGCAGTGGCGTTTCGTCCACTCCAACCGTTCCCTCAGTTTAGCCAAAAGTTCTTCCTCGCTGATGTCTGGGCACTGGTTTCGGATGCCTTCGGCGCAGACGCGCACGCACCCGTCCGTCATGTCAAGCGCCAACGCGACTTTCTCCTCTGGCTTCAAGAATCCTAATCGCTTAGCGTTCTTCTCCATTCCTCAACACCTGTGGTAAATACGATTAGGGTTCTCATAAATAATTCTTTAAAATCAGGTTGCCGGTTTTCGCTTCACTGCGCCACTTTGCGGCTTCTCTTCTTAGGCTTCCGCTTCTTCCAACACGCCTGACAGAAAACTGGCCTGTCCGGCGCGGGCTTGAACGGCACCTCACACGACCTGCCGCACTCGGAGCAAACCGCCTCGAAACTGCCTACCTCCTCGCCTCCGTTGTGGGCATCCTTGAAGAGGCGGTACTTCTTCAGCCGCGGCCACCCCGTCTTGGCGTAGCGAAGCATGCTGGGGTGAGCTTTGAGCCACCGCATCATGTGAAAGAAGCTTTTTGCCCGTTTTTCCTCCCGCTCCGCAAGCGGTTCGTAGCCGAGGTTCCTTATCTCATCCAGATAAGACACTTCCACGAGACGCTGCGGTTCGCCGACCACTTTGATGCGCTTCACTTTTTCTTCACCGTAGACCTTGCGCAGCTCCTCCACAGCCACATCGAATATGCAGCCTTGGCAGATTTGAATCTCTTCGTCGGGCTTAATCTTCAGCTTGTCAAGCAGTTCGGACACGACTCGGAACGACTCCTGCAGGTACTCCTTGGTGCAGAAAAGTTCTTGGTAGAATCGCACGTCGATGAGGTCGTACTTGAACTCGTCGGTTTCTTCGCGGTAGGCGCCTATGACCACGCCGGAGAGCAAGTCGCCGCTGCCCGCGTCGTCCACGATGATTGTCACTTGATTATGCTTCCTTTTCCTTTATGGAGAGGCTTTGCTCGTATAAAAACTGTGTTCCGAGAAACGGCGAAAAAAGAAGGGCGAGAAACGTTATTCTGGTAGCCTTGCAATGAACCGCTGCTGTCCGTTCTATTGGCTTTTAAGCTGCTGCGCGATTCTCTTCCCGAAATCCACGCATTTCGGCAGTTCCCCCTCCACCACAGGGCCAGTCACCCCGTTCACCTTTACCGACAGCCCCTGCGAAATCAGCTTCAACTTGGGCAGCTTCTTAGCCAAGGTTTTTTCCATTTTTTCCACTGCCCTGTCAACAGCCCTTGTCCTCCCAGCGTAGGTGCCGAAAACTGCCACACTTCTCGCTTTCAATTCAATTTCAGCTAGGCTGTCAACGAACTTTTTCATGGTTCTGGAAGGGCGCCCCATGTGGTTAGGTCCGCCCAACAGCAATGCGCCGTAGCCAGCCAGGCTTGAGGGGTCTACTTCCTTGACGTAGCCCAAGGCGACTTCCATTCCCTCCGTTTCCCTTATGCCTTCAGCGATTTTCTCAGCCACGAGCTTCGTGTTGCCGTATTGTGAGTCATATGCGACAAAAACCTTCACCAAAACGCATCCCTTCAATCCTTCTTCAATTAAACCTGTCATTTTCAACCTGTTCCAAGTTTTTATGCCTTGCGGCAAAGCCTCATTCGCCTACACCTTCAGCTTCTTAATCAAAGCGGCGATTCTCTCTTTATCGTTCAAAGCTTCCTCAATTACGGCGTTTGCAAGCACGTAAATCTTCAGGTCGTTCAGCAAAGCCAGCTTCCTAATCTGTTGATGTAAATCCGCGCGAACCTCAATAATCTTCCGTCTATTCTCGTCCACGGCTAAGCCCTCGCAACCTTGTATCGGCTGAGGCTGTCTGTCTTGCTTCGAAGCGCGTAAACGTAGTCCGCCAGCATCGGCGCCTCCCTGCCCAGCTCCAGCACCGTCTCGAGCGTCTGCGTAGCCGCGTCCACGTTGTACTCGACGCTTAGCACGCGGAAATCGGCGTCCACACCCTCGTTTGGCAAAGCCACGTGGACTTTGTCGCCCGCGAGGATGGGCGAGCCGCCGTAATCCAGCACCGTGCTTCGGACCGTCAGGCTCTCGGCGGGGTCTTTCTGGTTCGCCAGCAACGCCTCAGCACGCCCCACGCATTCAGCGTCGCTCCACAGTTCCTCGTCCACCTCAACCAACTCTCGCAGCCCGTAGCCTGCTTGGCTGCCCGAGTCTTCCGCAACCGCGCTGTAGCGGCGCCCGCCGAAGAACAAGCCGTCCACCCAGAACGCGCCGGTTCCCGCACCGTCGAACCAGCACGTAACACGAACCTTCTTTATGTGAGACCAGTCGAAGCCGCTGTCAGCCTGCCACGCGTCCTCCAGCGTGACGGCTCTTGCGAACCCGCCGTGGTACCGGTCGTGCACACCCAGCTCGCTCGACTTGTGCTGCATGTTGTACAAAAACGTGCCCGCCGCCAGCGCTGCACTGTCCATGTACGTAGTGTTGCTTGTCAGCTCGTACGCCTTCAGCAACGCGGGCACTGTGCGGCACGCATCCACACTGTAAAACGACGTGCTGTTCTCGGCGCTTTTGAAGCCGCCGTACGCCTGCGTCTCGCTGTCCGTGCACTGCTGCGTCAGCACCCAATCGGCGAGCTCCACGATTTTCGCCTCTATCTCGCCGCTTCGAGCGTCGAACTGCGGATCGAAGTAGGCTTCGAAGAGAAAGTCTACCGCGAACGCAGCCGTGAACGCGGCTCTGCCCCACTCGGGGTCTGGTCCTAACCCAGGAACCACGTACACGTAGGGCGCGTAGTCCATCACAAACTGGAAATAACCTTCAGGAACCTTCGCCATGCCGCTCATGCGCTCCCGATGATGGGCTGTTTCAGCCCGCTTAGAATTCGTTCAAGCTCCTGCTGAAGCACGGCAAGAGGCGGCGCTTTGTCGGCTACGGCGACGTTTTGGTCGCCCACGCTGAAACTCAAACCCACTGCAGAACCGCCTGTCAAGTAGCAAATGGCGTAAACCGCCGCCAGCACCGTGATAAACTCCTTCTCCCCCTCGGTGCAGTCCGCATAGTCGATTTCCCTGCTGAGTTCCAGCTCCAGCGTGACTTCGGCGCGTTTGACCATTTTCTGTAGCTTAGCGTCTGGAATGTCCGCGGTGCTGACATTGATGGTGTCGCGCACGTCGCTGGGTGAAACATTCGCCAAACCGTGTCAACCTCACACACGGAAAAGGTGGATAAGGCAGATTTAAACAATTTTCGCGATAAAAAAGTCTAATTAAAGCTTATTTGACAAAAAAGACTTAATACATAAAGCAATTATGCTAAGCCATTAAAGAAAACTCTTTTTCACGACTCCAAATTCACCTTTTAATCATCACGGCGAACAGTGCCGCAAACAAACACAGAGGCAGAACAATCCACGCTGGAAACTCGGGAATAACCACGGCATCGGTGCTGAAGGTGTGCAGCACATCCGCCACCGCGTTCACCGCGAGGTTCAGGGATTCTCCGCATCGGTTCTTGAATGCGGCGTCGCTCCAGTTGTAGTGCGTGTCCATCCAGGCGCAAGTGTACTGCCCACCCCCATCCAGGGTGGTGTCGTTGGCCAAGTTGACGGCGGCGTCGTAAGCCGACAAAACTGTCAGGCTTCCGTCATAAACAAGAAAGCTGTCGAAGTCGTCGGTGTAACTGTTCGTTCGGGTCAGCACGTAATCCTCGTAGTCGCTGTGGTGCGTTTCTGCGTCCCACGCCGTGGACGCCCCCATCACGTGCCCGAAAACCGTCATGTCCGCCACGTAATGCGTCACCGCGCCTAGGTGCTTCGCGGCTTCCGACTGGTTCCCAGCGCGGTAGTAGTTGAGCGCTAGGCTGTATTCGTCTCTGGCTCGGACTGCCGCGGCGTCGTCTTGCACCGCGCCTTCCGCTGTGAAGTAGATGTGGTGTTTGGTGGTGTCGCCTATGCCGTCTGGCGCTTGGTTGTTGTCGGGCAGTTCGGTGCCGTACAGGTAGCTGGCTTTGTTGTCTATTAGGAACTGCTTCTCCTGCGTTGGCAGCCAATCCAGCGCGTGCTCGGCAATCCAATCATGCGTGCCATAGTCAGGATTTGCGGGGTCGGCGCTGTAGCCGCCGTTGCTCCAGCCCTTAGCGGTTGCAGCGGCTAAGCTGGCAATCAGTAACGCTGCGAGGATTAATGCGAGGGAGGCTGGTTTTTTCTTCAACATGCGTGGGGTCGAAGTAGATTATGTGCTGTTCGCATTTAAGAATTGCTTAGTTACTTGAGAGTTGCACAGCCAAATCTCCTAAAATTAGGAACAGCTTCGTCTGCTTCGCTCCGCCCGCGCCTGCCTCAACAATCCGCGACGCTGACGCTGTCGCCAACCACCAAAACCCTGTTGACGGATACATCTTCTGACAGCCCCGCGGAATACAAAGCGCAAAGGACACGGGCAGGCACGGCAGCCGCGTCAACAAGCAAGACCGCGTCAGGCACGCTCAACCCTGGCATTTTTCTTAGACCTCACACATCTGATACCAACCTAATATACTGGGAAAGTGAAAAGTCGAATTGTACACTCCGCAGGTCCGCGTGCGGGGCAACGTGCGGGCACCTGTGTGGGGCTAAAGCTAAAAAGATGGTGGTTTGTATGGTGAGGAAGTGCGTGGTTAAAGTGGTTTTGAGCAAGGAGCAGCGTGGGATTTTGAGCGAGTTGGCGAGGAGGCCGGGCACCAGCGAGAGCGAAACGCTGCGGATGGCGTTGATGGATTACGCTAAAGAGCTGAGTCTTATGAAGGAAAGCATTCACCGAGGCACGGGTCAGACTTGAGCAGCTCTGGTTCCGAGTCAGCATCCGAAGTTAAAACAAAAATACGGATTAAGCTTAAATGCAAAACGCTTCCCTTATAGCTATAATCGATGGGCATCAGGAAAATTCCACGGGAAGCGGGGTTCACAAGTTGACAACAAAATCATTAGACTTCGACAAACTCTTGCTAAGCGCCATCGATGAAGCTCTGAGTTCCCTAGGCGAATCCGTCAAGCAATCCATCTACTTCCACATCGAAAACAAGTTCAGCGTATCCAGAAACGACATCCCAGAAAACCTCGACCAGTTCCAAGGTGGACTGGAAAAAATCTTCGGCACCGGCGCACGATTCATCGAAATCATGATTATGAAGAACCTGCATGCTAAAATCGGCGCCCCACTCATGGTGAAGAAGAGCAGGCACCTCGAGTTCATCGAGTACGTGGACGCGGCAAAGCAGGGCTTCATGAATAAAACCAATTAGGACAAGCGCGCAACGTTAATAGCAATTCATATCCGCGGTTCATAAAGGCTTTATCAACGCGCGGCGAAGTTGGTTCCGTGAAAGCAAATGGTTGAGTCAGCAAGAATCCTCGTTATCGACGATGATGAGAACATCCGAAAGGTCCTTGAGACCATCCTCGCAGATGAAGGCTACAGCGTGGAAACCGCGGAGAACGCTAAAAAAGGCATCGAGAAAAGCGAACACGCCTTCTTTAATCTGGCGCTTATTGATGTCCGCCTGCCAGACATGGAGGGCATTGAGCTTCTGTCAAAACTGCGCAACACCAAGCCAAAGATGCGCAAGATAATAGTGACAGGATATCCGACACTTCAGAACGCCATAGCCGCGGTGAACAAGGGCGCAGACGCCTACGTTATGAAGCCTTTCGACGTGGAGAAAATCCTCCAAACCATCAAGGAGCAGTTGAAGAAGCAGGAAGAAGAGAAGAGCTTCAGCGAAGAGAAAGTCGTAGAGTTCATCGAAACCCGCATCAAAGCACTTGAAACCGCTGAACAGAACACGCCGAAGCATAAAGCGTAACATCGTTCTACCTTTTCACATTCCATTTTCATCACTGGCGCTGTTGTGCCGGTTCCTTTTTTCGGGTTCCAACTCGGTTTTGTGTAGAAAATCTTAAGCCCTTCGCTTTTAACTGAAAACAAAGCCGTTTTTGGAAAAGACCCTTATTTTTCGCTTTTTCATTACTGCATTAGTGTGTAACTCAACCATGCCTGCATGCTGTGGTTAACGAGCTATTGTAAAGTTGCTGTGGAAACAGTTTAAATAAGCGCTAATTATAGCGTGTATGTTGTCTCGTTAACACTACGCGGGTTTGAAAGGAGAAGGTTTCAGCAAAAGTGAAATGCCCTTACTGCGGCTCTGAAGAACTTAAAACACTGGAAACACGCGACTCCCCAGAGAACACTACGCGGCGGCGCAAAGAATGCATCAAATGCGGCAAACGCTTCACGACGTATGAATATGTGGAAACCGTGGAAATCATGGTACGCAAGAAAGACGGCAAACTCGAGCGCTTCGACGTGAACAAGATAATCCGCGGCTTACAGAAAGCCTGCGAAAAAAGACCCGTATCCATGGAGCAGGTGCATGAGTTGGCAGACCGCGTGAGGCAAGACCTCATGCTGAAAGACAAAGAGGAAATCACAAGCCAGGAAATCGGCGACTTAGTCATGAAATACCTGAAAAGTTTAGACCGCATCGCGTACATCCGGTTCGCGTCGGTTTACAAGCAGTTTGAAGAGCCTGAGGACTTCAGGCGGTTACTCCTTGAGGTGAAAAAATGAAGTATGTCAGAAAACGTGATGGAAGATTAGAACCCTTCGACCAAGACCGCATAACAACCGCCATTTGGAAAGCTGCCAAGGCAGTGGGCGGAAAAGACCGTGAACAATCCAAACTAATCAGCGACCAAGTGATGGTTGAGCTGCGGAACCGCTTCGGCGAGGACGGCTGCCCCACGGTCGAGGAAATCCAAGACCTCGTTGAAAAAATGCTCATCGAAAACGGGCGCGCCCAAACCGCTAAGGCGTACATCCTCTACCGCAAGCAGCACCAGGACATGCGCGAGTTAGCCGCGCTCCTGAGCAGCGCTGACCTTGTGGACCAGTACTTGGAGATTGAGGACTGGCGAGTGAAAGAGAACAGCAACATGAGCTACTCGCTGCAGGGCTTAAACAACTACCTCTCAAGCACGGTCATCGCGAAGTACTGGATAAGCCGAATTTACCCCTCAAAAATCGCCGATGCACACTTCTCAGGCGACGTGCACATCCACGACCTAGGCGTTCTGGGACCCTACTGCGTGGGCTGGGACGTAAGCGACCTGCTGCTCACGGGTTTCGGCGGCGTGTCAGGCAAGATAGAGAGCAAACCCGCTAAGCACTTCCGCACCGCGCTGGGGCAAATCGTGAACTTCTTCTACACGCTGCAGGGCGAAGCGGCGGGCGCGCA